>ERZ780141.319-NODE-319-length-38316-cov-6.397559_pt1 | contig 38316 bp, 32 predicted proteins | sample MGYA00433080_ERZ780141 | MGnify/ENA primary metagenome ERZ780141 (study PRJEB29588, sample SAMEA2154047) | human gut metagenome | biome: human gut; feature: human-associated habitat; material: faeces | place: Denmark | collected 2008/2010 ... | reverse complement strand
CAAGACACGCTGCCGCCACTATCGAGTCGATATGGTCAAGTTTGCCCACCCATGGCTCTTGTGCGTATTTCTCTCGCAACTGCATAGCCACCTCGCGCGCCAGCGAGCGACCCACGCACGACACTTCAAGGCTATGCGTCAAACGGTTATGCACAAAGATACTTCCTGGCAAAGGAAACACCTGTGTCTTATTCTGCAACCTACGGAATGGCGACGAAAACACCAATCTGTCATAGTCGCGCTGAAAGTCGCTGCGCACTCCAGCCTTCTCCTTGTCGTGATAATGCTCCAGCCCCAATCGCTTGTCGCATATCAACTTATTCCAATTCATCATTTCTGCCATAACCAGTATCTTATGCAATAGTTTTCTTGGCGGCCACCAACAGATGGCCACTCTCAGGGCGCACTTGCACCCACAGAAACAAAGATAGTAAATCAAGTTGAATTAGCCACAATCATGGCACGCAATTCTTTAACCCAAATCACGGCAATAGGACGTATATGTGAATTTTCTCTACTGCTTGGAGTCTTTCGGCTTTTATAAGGCATCTTTAGTTTGTTTTTAACTCGCAATAGCTTGCTATTACTCATTAAAAAGCAATCAAAATCTGCACTTCTAAAACTCCGAAATCCATCCGAGCCCTAATGACCGAATTGGGTTAACCCAAATCGGGCAATATGACTAATGGCCGAATCAGGTTTAAAAAATCATAATTCTCCACCTCTATATATGATTGTATTCAAGATTATTATGTATTTTCGCATCTATGATAACGAATACGCCCATCATACTCCTCAACTTCACAGGCATATACGATTACGAGTCATTTGCCTCCGACCCCAACATCACCCATGTGGATTGTCGCGACGTCAATGGAGTTGATTGCTATTGCGACGAACAAGCAAGGGCAGAACTGCATCGCAGACTTGCACCCTATCCTGCCAAGGCTCTGCATTTCATAGATTCCGGCGATTTTCATTACCTCACCGAGTATTGGGTATCACGGCTGCAAGAGCCATTCACACTGATTGTGTTCGACCATCACCCCGACATGCAGCAGCCTCAATGGAAAGGCGTCATCTCGTGCGGCGGCTGGGTGACCGACGTGTTGCTACACAACCATTTCGTAAAGAATATAATCATCGTGGGAGCGTCCGACCAGCTTATCTCACAAATTCCCGTTCACCTGCGCGAAAAGGTATTGTTTTATAGCCAAGCCGAGATCGACCACCATCAGGCATGGCCATCAAAGGTTGGCAAGTTGATACACGAGCCCGTATACATCTCCATCGACAAAGACGTGCTGCGAAAGCAAGATGCCATCACCGACTGGACAAATGGCGACATGACCCTGCTGCAATTGCAAGCCGTGCTCCGCATCATCTATGCACACGAGAAAGTAATAGGAGTGGATATCACAGGCGAATGCTCCGCCACCCTCGACTACCTCTCCCAAGCAACCGACGCATCCATCAACAACCACGCCAACGAAGAACTAATGCACCTAATTCTCACCCACACTCCCTAACCCCTTCCCTCTTTTTGAGGAGGCGCTACGCCTCTGGCACCACTCTTCGCAACGCAATGCTCAACTAAGGATGTTATCTTTAGTCAATTACAGGCATCGTCTGTTGACAAAACGCTCCTATATGTTAGAATTCAAGTAACCATTTCCATAAAGGAATGAGTTCTATCTGAAATCCTTCTTTCTCTGCAATACGCTCTTCGTCCATGGTTACTACAATCATTCTTTTTACAGGCTGGACAGACGATAGCTTAATAAGCCCATCAGTTTCACGCTTGAAAGTGTCAGCATCAGCCATTGAATATGACACTTGTACTGCCAATCCCTCTTCAGGAACAACAAAGTCCACTTCTGCATTCTTGTTATTCCAAAAATAACTTCCATCACCATATTTACGTCTGAGCGTTACCGCTACTATATTTTCAAGCAAAGACGTATTGGCGTCAATAAGAAAAAGATGCAGCAAACCGTTATCCGTGAAATAATACTTGCGGTTAGATTCCTTGTCCTGCAACTTACCATACAGATTCTCATAAGGCAATATAAGCCAACTCTCGGCCATATATCCAACATAATCTATTGCGGCATCCGTGCTAAGTTTTTTCCCCGTACTACTGACTATGCTTGCTATTCTACTATACGAGAGAGGCTGCTTTACACTCTCGGCCATCTTGCGTATCATCACGCGCAATGCAAAATCGTTACGGATTCTGTATCTTGCAACCAAGTCGCCAAAGAATATCTTACTGAACAGATTACTCATCCATGAACGAGGTTCTTTCATGCCTACTGTTTCTGGCAAGCCACCATGCTGAAAATATAAATTAGTCAGTTTCACAATCTGCTTTCCATACTTATAAGTGGAATTCTTTTCATTAATATCAATACCGTTAACCTTCAAATATTCTTTAAGCGAATATGGGTACACCTCATGTATCATATATCTTCCACCAAGCGTAGTGGCAATCTCGCTACTAAGCATTTTGGCATTGCTGCCAGTTATATATACTTGATATTTTTGGTCGGCTAATCTTCTGGCAAACTTCTCCCACATATCCACCAATTGTATTTCGTCCAAAAAGAATATGGGGCGGTTGTCGTACATTTCTTCGTAGCACGTCTTTATCAAGTCAAGGTCACTGACGTCCAAAGAGTCTATTCGGTCATCCTCAAAATTGAAATACAATATTTCTTCTTTCTTATGTCCTTGTGCTATCAATTGCGCTATACGCTGAAACATCAAGTATGATTTTCCTGCGTGTCTCAAGCCTACAAATACATAATTAAGTCCGTCCACAAGTTCCACATCACGAGGAATAAGCTCCACTTGTGACACGAAGTCTTGGTATTCTGAAATGAGCACTTTTATTAGATCTTTTGTCATATACTTCTTGGTTTTAATGCTTTATTCTTTTGCAAAGATAGTTATTTTATCGTTTATAAACGACAAAATAAATACAAAAATATCGTTTATGCACGATAAAATAACTGAACACAGATTCAGAGTCTCTTTGAACAGTGACTACTGATTTATCCAAAAGTCAGGGCTAAAAGCCAGCGAAATCATCCAAAAGTCAGGGCTAATCTATGCCGTTATGGCCTAATCGCCGATTGGGATTTATTGTGGTCTTACTCGTCGGGCATACTTTATGCCGTCGGTCACCCAGCGCAATGCCTTGACAAACGGCACGCCTTTTCGACTCACTCGCCATGCCATGAGCACTGCTCGCAGCAACATCCAATCGTGGCGCTTTGCCACATAGAGATATGCTCCATTCGACATCACCACTTCCATTTTCACACCATGTCTTTCGGCTGTGGTGGGATGATTGTGGCAGGCTATCGTAATCGGGAAAAACCGCCCCTTCATGCCCAGCGATAGCACGTCGTGCAGAAACACACTCTCCTCTCCTGCCGCCAACACTGGCGCTCCGATGCCGAAATGATCGTCGAACAGCACCTTGCCTACAACCGACGCGCGGCGAAAGGCTATCTCTATCGATGCCACATAATAGCCCGACGGAAATCGGCGCAAATCAAACTCATAGTCGGGATAACTCTTCTGACTGCAATCCGACGCATACTTAAATGTGGCAATGTCGAGCGATGGGTCTTGCTCGAATTTCTCCACCACGGCCCTCAGCCCATCGGCGCACAACGTCATATCATCATCGGCTATCACGCACACATCGCCTGTGGCATGCGCCATGGCATTATTGCGGTTTAGGCTCAATCCGCCCACCGCCATTGTCACCACTCGCACATCATCACGGCAAAGCGCCTTTGGCACTTCACGAGCCACACCATCGGTCAGCTGCCACGACACCACATAGCGCAAGCCCTCTTGCCGAGCAAGTAGCATTTTCTCCACGCCGCCAATGCCGTCGTTTATCGTGCATATCAGTATCTCGAGTGTCATAAGCCTTTCTCCGAAATAATTTTGTTCCAAAAATCAATGTGCCGTTGCGCCACCACCACACTGTCGTTGTGCTTCACAACAAATTCGCGACTCATACGGCTCAGTTGTGGCAGCATCGCCTTGTTATCCACGAGCCACCGGAGTTTGTTCTCAATGTCGCCACGCACAAGCGGCGACACATTCACTATCGGGCGGCAATCAGCCTCGCCTATAAAATCGTAATATTCATCTTCACCGCCACTCACAGCCACCATGCCTTGCGCCATCGCTATCAGCGCATTGGTGGCAGGGGTGTAGGAATACAATTGGTCGAGCATCACATGCGAACGGTTCATGCGCTGCACATACTCGGCATACGGCACATTTTCCACCACATCAAGTTCGCACTTATCAGGCATCTGCTCCACCACACGCTTTGCGGCTTCGAGCAGGCGATCGGTGCCCTTGAATATGCTGCGCTTGCGCTGAATGCCAATAAACAATCGCAATTTCTCAGGTTCGCTATCCACCAATCGTGGTGTAAGCGCCTGTGTGTCGATAGGAATGCCACCATAAGCCAGTTTCTCAGGAATTATCTCATGGTATATCTTATAATACTCATAGAGGCAAGCCACAGCACCATCAATGCGATTGATGAAATATCTGTGATAGCGCTCCATCGGTGGCGCAAGCCAACTATCGCGACGCTCTTTCTCAGCCTCTTCAGATAGCATATAGGCCGTGGGGGTTTGCCCGAGCATATACTCCGAATAGGCCAGCACACGCCCTTCGATATCGGCTTTCACCACATCGTAGTCGCTGCCCAAAGCCGAGAGCATCACGCAGCGATTGTGCCGCTTCAGATAGTCAAACACCAGCCGCACCTTCTCTGGGCGCAGCTGAAGGAACACAGGATTGACCAAATGCACCACGTCGTAGCCACGCATCTTAGGCAGCAACCTCAGCACATCAGCCACATAGCGCACCGCTCCGAGCCTACCTGCGCGCCGAGTCAGATCGATGGTTCGCTGAGTATTCATCCACCTCGACCCATCGCTTATCACCACCACGTCGTGCCCCAGCCTGCACAATCCCGAGGCGAGGGTATTATGAAAATTGCTTGCATCTCCCAGTAGTAGTATATTCATATCGGCCAAAAAATAAGTTTGTAAATATACTGCATTTTTGTGGGATTGTTATAAATTTTCCGTAAATTTACCAACAGAATATTATTGTCATACTATGTCTATCACTATCATAATACCCGTTTACAATCGCGCCGATTTGGTGAAAGCCACATTGCAATCAGTGGCTGAGCAGACGGTTCGTCCATTGCAACTGATTCTTGTCGACAACAATTCCACCGACTCCACTCTTGCCACACTGCAGCAATTTCAGGCTGAGCACCAAGCGTCCGATTTCAGCATCACCGTGCTGCAAGAGGCCACTCCAGGCGCTGCAGCCGCTCGCAACTGCGGTCTGCGTGCTGCCACATCGGAGTGGGTGATGTTTTTTGATAGCGACGACACTATGGCTCCCGATTTAGTCGAGACCTACGCCAAGGCGATTGCCGACAATCCGCTTGCCGACATCATCATATCAAAGGCTTCGCTCATAGCCCTCGACGGCAACGAGAGCACGCTACCGTTTTTCACGAGCGACGCGTTTGCCAACCACCTGATACACACCATTATGTCGACCACACGATACATTGCCCGCCGCACCTACTTCACAAACGCCGGCGGTTGGGACGAAAGCCAAACGTGCTGGAACGACTACGAACTTGGTGTGCGTCTGCTACTGCAAATGCCCACATTAGCCTTCATCAGCGACAAGCCACGCATATTCGTACATGCCACCGAGCAATCAATCACCGGCACCGACTATTCCTCACGCCACAAAGCCTGCGAATATGCGCTCGACACCATCACTCGCAACATCGAGGCATCGCAGCACCTGCAACGCGAACGCTTGCTCAAGATCGTAGACTATCGTCGCGTGGTGTTGGCAGCGCTCTATGCACACGAAGGACACCAAGAATTGGCACGTCCACTCTACGGCAAGGTGATAAGGCAATATGTGTCATCACCTGTGCTTTCTACACTCTTCGCCATCGCATATTCCTACATCTCACATGGCGGCCGAGGCTTCGGACGACTCATTCGCCTGCTCATACGCTGATTTCGCTTACCTTTTTTTAACTCTCATTACCCTAAATACTAAGCGATTTTTTCGTATCTTTGCGTGTTATAGCATCATCACGCTACAATATTACGCAATATGGCAGAAGATACAGAAATAAGCGCATTTGAGCCGACCAGCAATTCTGGCGGCTACGACGAATTAGTCACACTTTCGCCGCTTGAGCACATCAGGCGACGACCGGGTATGTATATCGGTAAACTTGGTGACGGTTCGCAGAACGACGACGGCATATACGTCCTGCTCAAAGAGACTCTCGACAACGCTATCGACGAGCACGCAGCAGGATTTGGCGACACCATAGAAGTGACAGTGGAAGACGGCGTAGTAACCATACGCGACTACGGCCGTGGCATCCCTTTGCAAGACGTCACCCGTGCAGCCACAGCAATGAACACCAGCGGCAAATTCGACACGCAGAACTATCAGAGCTCTGTGGGTATGAACGGCGTGGGCTTGAAAGCCACCAACGCATTGAGCGAATGGTGCTACGTGCAATCGTGGCGCGACGGCATGACCTCGCACACCAAGTTCAACCGCGGCGAAGCTGTGGAGGAAAGCGACATTGTGCCAGCCGAAGAAGGCGCTCAAAACGGCACGCTCATCAGCTTCAAGCCTGATGACACCATTTTTGTCAACTACACATTCCGCGACGACTTCGTGGAAGTGATGATAAAAAACTATTCATTCCTCAACACCGGATTGACCATAATCTACAACGGCAAGAAATATCATTCTCGCAACGGATTGTGCGACCTGGTGAAGGAATATATGACCAACGAACCACTCTACAAGCCTATCCACCTCAAGGGCGACATGATTGAGGCGGTAATCACCCACGCCAACCAATATGGCGAGGAATACTACTCGTTTGTCAACGGTCAGCACACCACACAAGGCGGCACACACCAAAGCGCATTCCGCGAGGCGGTGTCGCGCACCATCAAGGAATTTTTCAACAAGAACTTTGAGTATAGCGACATACGCTCGGGTATGGTGGCTGCCATCAGCATCAAGGTGGTTGAACCAATTTTTGAATCGCAAACAAAAATCAAACTCGGCAGCACGGTGATGTATGCCGACGGCCCTACCGTATACAAGTTTATCAACGACTTCATAAAGCGCGAACTCGACAACTTCCTGCACAAAGAGCCACTAATAGCCGAACCGATGCTCGCCAAGATTCAAGAGAGCGAGAAGGAGCGCAAGGCCATTGCCGGCGTCACCAAGCAGGCGCGCGAACGTGCCAAGAAAGTGGCGCTCAACAACAAGAAACTGCGCGACTGCCGCATTCACTACAACGACGCCAAAGGCGATAAGCGCGAACTATCGTCAATCTTCATCACCGAGGGTCTTTCGGCGAGCGGCAGTATCACCAAGATTCGCGATGTGGAGACACAAGCCGTGTTCTCGCTTCGAGGCAAACCGCTCAACTCTTTCGGCATGCAGCAGAAAATCGTATATCAAAACGAAGAATTCAATCTGCTTCAAGCGGCCCTCAACATTGAGAACGGCCTCGACGACCTGCGCTACAATCGCGTGATTATCGCTACCGATGCCGATGTCGACGGTATGCACATTCGCTTGCTGATGCTCACATTCCTGCTGCAATTCTTCCCGGAATTGATCAAGACGGGTCACGTATACATCTTGCAGACACCTCTTTTCCGTGTGCGCAACAAGAAGGAATCGAAACGCCGCTCTTCCACCACTTCAAAAGCCGTGAAAGAGAGCAAACCAGAGACCTACTATTGCTATAGCGACGAAGAGCGCATCGCAGCCATCGCCAAGGTGGGCGAAGGCAATGCCGAAATTACACGATTTAAAGGTCTTGGTGAAATCTCACCTGACGAATTTAAGGATTTCATCGGCGAAGGCATGCGCCTCGACCGCGTGACCCTGCGCAAAGAGGATGCCGTGCGCGATATGCTCGAATTCTATATGGGCAAAAACACTATGGAGCGCCAAGGCTTCATCATCGACAACCTCGTAATCGAAGAAGAAGATGACATCACTCAATAACGAATCGCGCCACATAGCATTTTTCGCCGGCTCGTTCGACCCCTTCACCCGCGGTCACCAATCAATCGTGCTCCGCTCACTCTCGCTCTTCGACGAGGTGGTGATAGGCATAGGCATCAACCCTGCCAAATCGGCTATGATGACCGTGGAGCAACGCATGGAATGGATTGAATCCGTGTTTCACGACTATCCGCAAGTGAGTGTTGTGAACTACTCTGGGCTTACCGTAGATGCCGCCCGACAAGCAGGCGCTGTCTGCCTCATTCGCGGTGTGCGTGGCGCCGAGGATTTGGCATACGAGCAGCAAGTGGCCGACTACAACCGCAAGGCCACTGGCATTGAGACCGTATTCCTGCCCGCCCTGCCCGAAGAGGAAGAAATCAGTTCAACACTGCTCCGAAGCCTGATTCGCCAACACAAAGATGTGAAGCACCTATTGCCTCACAACTATCCTCAGCACATAGCAGATGCGCTATTTGCTAAGTTTGCACCAATCGAAAACGTATAACAGAACATTAAAAAACTCTCCACCAATATCTATATGAACAAGAGTCGTTATATCGCAATCCTTCTGCTCTCAATGGCGTTTATCACCATTGCGCAGACTATGCCGAAAAGCATCAAGAAACTCCTAAATGCGCAATACGCCATTTCGGCTTTCTATGTCGATAGCGTCAACGAAGACAAAATAGTGGAAGATGCCATCAAGGGCATTCTCAAAGAGCTCGACCCTCACTCCACCTACACTACCGCAGCCGAAACCAAAGAACTCGACGAACCTTTGCAAGGCTCTTTCAGCGGCATCGGCATACAATTCCGCATGAACGAGGATTCGCTATATGTGATCCAAACCGTGGCTGGCGGCCCTTCGGAGCGTGTGGGCATTTTGGCTGGCGACCGCATCGTGACGGTGAACGACACCACCATCGCTGGAGTGAAAATGAACACCAACGACATCATGAAGCGCCTTCGTGGTCCTAAAGGCTCAAAGGTGGAACTCAAGGTGAAACGCGGAAAAAGCCCCGAACTTATCACCTTCCGCATCACCCGCGACAACATTCCCCTTTATAGCATCGATGCTTCTTATATGATCGACGACAAAACCGGATATGTGAAAATCGCTCGTTTTGCAGCAAGCACCAATCAGGAATTTGTTTCTGCCATCGATTCGCTCAAGCGTGTGGGCATGAAGCAACTCATCGTAGACCTCACCGACAATGGTGGCGGCTACCTCAATTCTGCCATAGAAATGGGCAACGAACTGCTCGGCCGTGGCGAAATGATTGTTTACACCGAAGGCCGCACAAGCCCTCGCAACGAAGCCAAAGCCTTGGGCAACGGCAAATACCGCAAAGGCAAGGTGGCTGTGCTCGTCAATCAATGTTCAGCATCGGCTGCCGAAATTTTTGCCGGAGCCGTGCAAGACTGGGACCGCGGCGTGATTATCGGACGTCGCTCGTTCGGCAAAGGCTTGGTGCAACGCCCACTGCGTTTTGAAGACGGCAGCATGGTGCGCCTAACCGTGGCTCGCTACTACACCCCATCGGGCCGATGCATTCAGAAGCCTTACAAAAAAGGCGACCGACTCGACTACGAAATGGACATTCTCAACCGCTATAAAGACGGCGAACTATCTAATGCCGACAGCATACACTTCGCCGACTCTCTGCGCGTAAGCACCCTCAAAAACGGCAGAGCAATCTACGGTGGCGGTGGCATTATGCCCGACGTGTTTGTTCCAATCGACACCACTGAATATAGCGACTACTATCGCGACCTCGTGGCTAAGGGCATCATCGTGCAATACAGTCTCAACTACGTTGACAGCCATCGCGCACAGATTATGAGCCAATACAGCAACGTGGCTCAATTTGATGCACAATTTGTAGTTGACGAACAAATGACAAAGGATATCATCGCTGCTGGCGAGCGCGACAGCGTCCACTTCAACGAGCAACAATATGCCAAGAGCAAACTACTTATCAACAACGTGGTGAAAGCACTTATCGCCCGCGATGCCTATAGCGACCCATCGGCCTACTTCGTGGTGATGAATCACACCAACCCTATCGTGAAGCAGGCTATCGACATCCTCAACGACGATCGCAGATACAACGAAATCCTCACTGGCAAACCAAGTAAAAAGAAGTAATTTCTCTCAGAATACTATGTCAAACAGCCCAAATCGGAAGCATCCGATTTGGGCTGTTTTATTTTTATCGGGAACGTGCGCTATAGCTTAATGCCATACTTCACGATGCCCCCGCCCAGCATTCGCTGCGGCAAGAAACTCCTGAGCGCATCCACCACCGTGTTGAGCATCCGCTCGCGGATATAGTCGTCTTTGATATAGAGCGATATGCGCCTTTGCGAGAGGTAATCGCCCTTTATCTCGCGCACATTCTTGCGCTGCATCTCGCTAAGAAACGGCAAATGCATCTCCGGAATAATCGTATAGCCGCCATTCTCATCCACTATGCGTATCAGGGTCTCTATACTTCCCGCCTCGTAGATATGATGCCCCTTGCCACGCGCCTTACAAAACGAGAATGCACTGTCGCGCAGGCATTGAGCCTCCTTCATAATCCACATGTTCTCATGTTCCAAGTTTCCGGGATCAAACACCGGCAGTTTTCGCCAACAACTCTCGGCAAGATACACATAGAAGCGCTCGGTGTAGAGCGGAACTTCAAGCACACCCTGGCAAGTGTTATCAGAGATGCCAATACCTGCATCAAGTTCGCCATTTAGCAGAGCCTCAAGCATATAATTGGCTTTCATCTCCTTAATAGTCAAGTCAACCGCTGGATAAGCCTCACGATAGTGCTTGATAAACTTCGGCAATAGATACGGCGCAATTGTAGGGCCAACCGACAACACAAATCTTCCACCGATAGCGCCCTTTCCCTCGCTGATGAGCTCCACAATGCGATCGGTTTCCATCAACGCTTTCTGCGCCTGAGCGATAATCTTCTCGCCCACAGTGGTGGGTTTAACGAGCTTGTTGGTACGCTCAAAGATACGCACATCAAGTTCTTCTTCAAGCTTCACCAGCATAGCGCTTAGCGTGGGCTGCGATATATTACACGCCTCAGCCGCTCTCGCAAAATTGCGAAAGCGGTCGATGGCAACAATATATCTTAGTTGCTGTATGTTCATAGGCTACCGATGATTTGCGATTATCGCCTTCAGTTCGTGCAGCGGCATGGCTCCACTTTGTCGCCAAAGCACCTTTCCGCTACGGAAAAGCATCAGCGTTGGCACCGACTGTATGCGATAAGCCTCAGCCAAACCGCCTATTCTGTCAACATCCAGTTTTATGATGCGAATGCTGTCGCCGAGGTCTTTCTTCAATTGCTCGAGCACCGGATGCATCTGCTTGCATGGTCCGCACCAAGTGGCGAAGAAATCCACCAACGTGAGTTGATTGCCATTGATTATTTCATTGAATTTTTCCATATCATTACTTATTTTTCAGTTTACATATCATTTGAGTCATATTGCCCATCGGGCAGAACACACACCAGGTGCGAGGACGATAGATTACCGTAAGCGCAACTCCCACAATAAGCGATGTGAGCATAATACCATAGAGTCCGAAGGCAAATTGTGCCACCCAAGGCTCCACCACAGTTGGGTATGCCCAATGCCAAGGCACGTCGAACGTCCAAAGCAAGTGGATGCTTTCGCGCAGAGATTCCACTCCGCTCGCCACATGCACTGTGAGAATTATCATCTGAACGAAGAAGAACATGAAGAACACAAGGAAGCCGTTTCTAAACCACTTCGACGATAGCCACCTCGAAGCCACCTTCTTGCTCGACCATCCAAGCGTGTTGCCTATCTGCAGAAACAGCTGGCCACGTCCGCAATAATTGTTGCAATAGCCTTTGCCGGCACCGAAGATTGCCATAAGCAGCGGTATCATAAAGCATATCACTCCAAGCCATGCATACACAATATTGAAGAACCCGAGGGTGAAATATGTTGCCGAGACAATCCACATATAATCGCTCCAACGCTTTTGCTTCTTAACTGCCATAACTTACCTCTCCACTTTATGTATTACGCCCGCTGGGCAATTCTTCTCACATATGCCGCAACCCACACATAGGTCTTCGTCTATCACGGCATAACATCCCTTATATATGCTTATCGCATTTCGTGGACACTGCTTCACGCACACTCCGCAAGCCACACATCGGTCTTTCTCGTTCTGTGCTTTATATTTCGATGCCATATCACTTGCCCTCCTGCGCTAACAATTCCTCAAGAAACTCCGAAGCATCAGCCACACACATCGCGCATTCGCGTAGCACCCTGCCACTGCCAGCACCCTTGAGCAATCGGCATTGTGTGGCACCATTGCGTTGCTGAAATTTCTCCATAATCTGGCGCATTCCCTTCATCGACTTTGCTTTATCCTTGGTGGCAAGACCGAGCACAATGCCTGCGCCCACTATTGCGCCGCAAGTGCCCTCCATATTGCCCATACCAACAGCAAAGGCGTTGCCGGCATGCTTGATGGTCTCTTCGTCAAGGCCAGTGAAATCGTGATAGGTGCAGCACACAGCCTGAGTGCAATTGTATCGCCCGCCCAACTTCTTGCTTGCTGCTATTTCTTTTCTACTTTCCATATTCTTATTTAGTTACATTTGTTCTACACTGCAAATTTAAATCTTTTATTATAGACAAACGAACGTTTTTGTCTATTTATAGATAGACCACATCTATTATCACAACATATATGCCAAACGGGGCTGTGCCACCAATCTGGCACAGCCCCGCCTATATGCATTAATCGATACAATCTTTTACTTTCTCAACTTCAAGCCGCGGCGCATCGCGCTATTGGTGTCGGTGTAGTCAACAATATTGACTGGACCAGTCCACTTACCAGTAATCTTATTTGGCTTACGAGTAGAATCATAGATGTTATTATCATCGGCGAAATCGAATTCTATAGTGTATTCACCATTCTGATGAGAAATCTTCAGCGTGCCACTTATCACAGGGGCTTTTCCTACAGCTACAGCCTCGTTACCCGACAACTTATACTTCACATAGCATGTCTTATCGGCAGAATTACCACTAAATTCGCCTGGCGATACTGTCCAACCCTTCTTTGAATCAGAAACAGTGTAAGTGCCTGTAGGCAGAGCCTCGGCATTGCCTGTAGGTGCGACGAAGTCAATCGACAAAACTTCTGTTTCATTAGCGAGGAACACGCCATAGTTGGCTGTGCCGTTGCCTAAGAAGTCGCCATAATAATATGCAGCCGAACATTGCGTTGGCACCATATTCACGTCGGAAGTAAGAGTGGTTTGCGGAGTCTTGCTGGCATTGAAATCCTGAATCTTGCCAGTCCAAGAAGCCTTCACGGTGTAACCATCAGAGTCCTTAAAGTCGCACACGATTTTGTAATTGCCATCTTCAACTTTAGTAATCACCACCTTGCCATCAACCAGCGTACAGAATTTCACACCATTCGAAGCATCGGTCTGCTGACAGAATGTGCCTAAAGCCTGCTGACCAAACCATACACCTGGATAATATGTGCCCGGATTATATTTCTTTCTCTCACCTGCAACATATTCGCCAGCTATATCAGCACCCTTTGCGGTATAGAAATCAAATTGAATCTTATATCCCTCGCCATCGGTATACAATCCATCGCTCGACAACTTTTCGGTATCGAAAAGACGAATCACATAATTGTCGTAATCATCTGTTTCTGAGAATTTCTGCATTGTCACTCTCTTTGGCTCGATATTCAGATTTTTTCTGATATGGCCATCATTCACCTCATCGTCGCTCTTGTCGCTGAAAGTAATAGCGCCAGTGTAGGTAAACTTGAGTTTCTCATCATCTTGAGTAGTAACATCAACAACTATATTATAGCCACCCGACACATGCTTCACTGTGATTGTACCTTCCTTAAACAATTTGTTGACGATACGATACTGCTCGCCCACTTTTTCCTTATTATATATAGCAAAAGTCAGTTCGGTATTAAATGTGCCATTTGCGCGGCCCTTATTTGGTGTATAAACACCTTCTGGCAAAATCGGATTGGCGTGGTCGGCCGAAATTGCCGCCCATATATCGCAAAGCACCACATAATTGCCCGGATCCTTAGGGAGAATATCATTGGTGTCACCAGTAGTACCAACCTCTCCGCTCGAAAGGATGAAATAATAGTCGGCGTAACCTTCTTTCCAGAAATCACCGAAATAAATGCCATCGCACGACTTTGTCAATTTCACCTCTGTAACCTTATCGCCCGGATTATCAGGCTTTCCCGGTTCATCATTACCACAAGAACTAACTAAGCCACATAAAACCATTGCAAATGCAACATAAATGGAGAATAACGTTTTTGTTTTCATTTTTTGATTAAATCTTTATTGCTTCGGAATTTTATAAATTGCTATGCCGCAAAGATAATACTTTTATTTTGGATTTTTGATTTCTTTTGTTTACTTTTGCAGTCGTTATGAAAACAATTTTAAAACAAAATTGTATCAAATTTCTATTAATTAATAATTTAAAACAAACTGTTTTATGAAAAAGCTAACATTCCTATTTACTCTCTCTTGCAGCACTTGCATTTACAAGCTGCTCTGATGACGAACCAGAAAAACAACCAGTGTACAAAACTATCGCTTTTGAAGATTGTCAATTTGCGACCGAAAAAGCCGTCGACAACTTCGCAGCATCAAGTAGCACTGCAACATACACCGAATTTGGCGCCGACTTCACAAATGCCAACGTTTACTACACACTTGGCGGTATCCTCGTGGCAAGCAAGTCAGAAAAGCCAGAGACCGAAGGTGAATACCTCGAAGAAGCAAGCGCTCGCAAAGTGGTATGCAACCTTGCCGACAACGATGCTAATCGCTTCACTGGTGCCGACAAAACCGAAAAATATTCTATTTGGGCTTACTCTCCATACAAGACTGATATGGTTCCTTCGTTTGCATTTGCCGATGGTGCTGAACACAAAATCACTTCTCTCGAAGTAAACAACGTTGCTAAATATTGGCAAGTTATGAAAATCGGCTATTACTCCAAGACCGGTTTTGCCGCTGGCGACTACTACGAAGTAATCTTCACTGGTTACGATGCCACTGGCAAAGAAACTGGCAGCGTACCTGTAGTGCTTGCCGACTTCCGCGACAACAAGACTTTCATCATGGACACTTGGACAAAGGTTGACCTTTCTTCTCTTGGCAAAATCAACAAACTTGTTCTTACTGCCACTCCATCTGATAAACTCAAAGAACTTCTCTACGGCGACAACTACTCAGTTTGCGTTGACCAAATCACATTCGACGTTACTGACGAACCTGCAACTTCTGCAAAGTAAGCACACAACTTAAATTTTACACAGCCTGGTGGATTCTGTCCATCAAGCTGTTTTTTTTACCCCATATATTTGACATGGCTCTCCGATTTGGGTAATAATTGCCCCAATGCACCGTACAGCCATAATATAAGAATAAAGCCCGAGAGCGATTTGCTCACGGGCTTATTATGTCAAATGTGATATGAATTATCAGATCATTTGTTCGCTACCACCGTTGCTCTCGTTGTTTTCGTGTTGAGGAGCTTCGTTGTGGTTAGCGTGTTCGCCATTGTTGCGACGTGGACGATCGTCACGACGAGGGCCACGACCATCACGGCGAGGACCGCCATTGCCGCCTTCGCGACGTGGACCGCGACCATCACGACGTGGACCACCGTTGCCGCCTTCGCGACGTGGACGTTGTTCTTCGTAACCTTCTGGCTTTTCTTGAAGAGCCTTCATTGACAAACGGAACTTGCCTGTCTTCTTGTCGATTTCAATCAACTTAACAGTCACCTCATCGCCTTCCTTTATGCCGCTTGCTTCCATGTTTTCAAGACGGTTCCAAGAGATTTCTGAGATGTGAAGCAAGCCATCCTTGCCAGGCATAAATTCAACGAATGCACCGAATTCGAGGATGCTTTGCACCTTACCAGTGTAAACCTTACCCTCTTCAGGCACAGCGATGATAGCCTTGATGCGAGCAACTGCTGCGTCGATAGCATCCTTGTTGGCTGCAGCGATTTCGATTTTGCCTACGCCGTCGATTTCATCGATTGTAACAGTAGCACCTGTTTGTTCTTGAATGCCTTGGATAGTTTCACCACCCTTACCGATGATAGCACCGATAAATTCCTTATCAACAGTCATAGCCACGATGCGTGGAACGTGAGGCTTGAAGTCTTCGCGTGGAGCTGGAATAGTGTCATGGATGATATTCAAGATGTGCATACGACCTTGCTTAGCTTGATTGAGGGCTTCAGCGAGGATTTCATACGACAAACCGTCGCACTTGATATCCATTTGAGTAGCAGTGATACCATCAACAGTACCAGTTACCTTGAAGTCCATGTCACCAAGGTGGTCTTCGTCACCGAGGATGTCAGAAAGGATAGCGTGCTTAGTACCGTCAGAGATAAGACCCATAGCGATACCCGCAACAGGCTTCTTCATTTGTACACCAGCATCGAGCAACGCCAATGTGCCAGCACATACAGTAGCCATTGATGACGAACCGTTTGATTCGAGGATATCGCTCACGATACGGCAAGTGTATGGGAAGTTTTCTGGCAACATGCTCTTGAGTGCGCGCCATGCCAAGTGGCCGTGACCGATTTCACGACGGCCTACGCCACGTTGTGCCTTAGCTTCACCTGTAGAGAATGGTGGGAAGTTATAGTGAAGAAGGAAGCGCTCAGTGCTGTGGTTAAGCACGTCGTCAACCATTTTTTCGTCGAGCTTAGTACCCAAAGTAACGGTAGCGAGGGCTTGTGTCTCACCACGGGTGAAGACAGCTGCTCCGTGAGGTCCTGGGATATAATCAGTTTCGCACCAGATTGGGCGAATATCCGTAGTCTTACGGCCATCCAAACGAACACCTTCGTCGAGCACGCAACGGCGCATTGCTTCTTTTTCCACATCGTGGTAGTAGCGTTGCACCAATGGAGCCTTTTCTTCGCGTTCTTCTTCTGGGAGAGATTCGATGAATTCGTCGCAGATAGCGCCGAAGCTATCAGCACGCCAATGCTTGTCAGCGCAACCAGCCTTAGCCACAGCGTAAGCCTTGTCGTAGCAAACTTCCTTCACCTTAGCGCGAAGTTCTTCGTCGTTCACTTCGTGGCAATATTCACGCTTAACAGTTGAGCCAACTTCTTCAGCAAATTCCATCTGAGCCTTGCATTGAATCTTGATAGCAGCGTGTGCAGCCTTCAATGCTTCGAGAAGATCGTCTTCGCCAACTTCGTTCATTTCACCCTCAACCATCATTATGTTGTCATAAGTAGCACCTACCATCAAATCCATATCAGCCTTTTCAAGTTCACCGAAGGTTGGGTTAATAACGAATTGACCATCGATGCGTGCTACGCGCACTTCACCGATAGGACCATTAAATGGAATGTCAGATACTGCAAGTGCAGCAGAAGCTGCGAGACCTGCAAGAGCGTCAGGCATATCTTCGCCGTCGCTTGAGAACATGATTACATTTACGAATGTCTCAGCATGATAATTGTCTGGGAACAATGGACGCAACACGCGGTCAACGAGGCGTGATGTGAGAATCTCATAATCCGAAGCACGGCCTTCACGCTTTGTGAAACCGCCTGGGAAACGTCCTGCAGCAGAGAATTTTTCTTTGTATTCTACTGTTAGTGGCATAAAGTCCACTCCTTCGCCGGCTTCCTTAGCCGACACAACTGTCGCAAGAAGCATGGTGTTGTTCAAGCGCAGTTCAACCGCTCCATCGGCTTGCTTAGCAAGCTTGCCTGTTTCAAGGGTGATCACACGTCCATCACCCAAATCGATGGTTTTTTTAATTGGTGTTACCATATTTTTTATTAATTCAGCTATATATATTTAAAATTGTACAAAGTTAGCAAATAATCCGCTTTTTTGCTACTAATTGGCTCAATAATAACCATTATTCGTGCGAAAAAGAACATTTTTATCCATCTTTTCCCCATTGTCGAGTGGAAATTTTAGGGTATTTCCTTCTCGTTAAACCACCAAAGCCACGAGCCCGAAGTCTCGTGGCTTTGGTGGTGAGTTTATGTAGCATGCCCAGTAGCGGCATCAATGGTCGACGCTCAACCCAATTCGGTCGTTAGGGCTCAGAAGACTCCAAGCAGTAGAAAAGCCTTACATTTACGGCCTATTGCCCGATTTGAGTTTAATCTCCGAAGAGCGACATCTGTGCAGCGCCGATGTCGTGCGACGGCTTCTGGCGCTCAACACTTGGCGCTGGTTCGGGTTCTGGCTCAGGCTCCGATGGTGGCGAAGGCATCAACCAGTCGATATTGTCAATCTCGTCGATTGCCGACACCACTGCAGGCTCTTCATTCACCTCCACAGTGGCTTCGGGACGCTCTATCTCAACGTTAGCGGCATCCACGCCCTTCTCGTCGAGGAGACGGCGCAAATGCTTGATTTCAGCATCGCGGTCGTTGATATTAGCCTTCAGGTTCTTCACTTGCACGTCGAGAACCATATTGTCGGCCTTAAACTTGTTGGCCGAAGCGGCAAGTTCATCAATAGACTTCTGCGCAGTAGCCATCTCAGCATCATAGCCAGCAATCTGCTTCTCCCTGCTGCCCAATTTCTTATTGAGGGCATCAATCTGGTTGGCAAGTTCCACATCGTGTGCACGACGTGCCTCGTTGGCATCAGCAATTTGCTCCTCAAGCGCAGCTTTTGCCGCCTTAAGTTGCTCAACCTCAGCATCACGCTCAGCGATAATGGCATTTGCATTATCAAGCGACGATTGGTCGGCTGCATCAGCAAGACGCTTACGCAACTCGCGTATTTCGGCGTCTTTCTTATCCTTGATAACCTCAAATTGCTCGATTTTCTCTTGTATTTCAGCAGCGATTTCAAGTTCTTCTTGAGCAGTTTTCAGTTCGCTCTGCAGGTTTGCCACCTCGCCACTTGCAAGGCGCAACTTCTCGCTGAGCGATTTCACCTCTTGCTCCTTGGCAGCGGCAGCGCTTTGCAATTCGTTGATCAAAGCATTTGTCACCTCCATTTTGCTCTTATACTCTTGCTCAATCTCGCTATTGTCTGACTTCTGCTTCCACTCATCAACGCTCTTTTGCAAAACGTCGATTTCCACATTGGCAGCCGAGAGTTTTTCTTCCAGTTCAGCAACGGCTGCCAACTTCTGGCGTTGCTCGTTCACCACACCGGTCAAGCGACTTATCTCTTCAGCATCTTTTTCAGAGTCTGACACCTGCAATTGCATCACCTTGAGTTTGTTGAGCAAGCCCTTGTTTTGCAACTGGTTTTGTTCGTGTTGTGCCTCAAGGTCGGCAATGCGCGACTCCAAATCGTGCGAACGCTCCACGATGGCGCGGCGCTGACGCTCCTCGCTCATCAAGCGGTCTTTTATCTCTTGTGCTTTGCGCACGGCCTCATCGGCGCGTTGATTGCTCTGCGACAAACGCTGGTTCAACTGGTTTCGCTCGTCCACCCACTGGCGACGTGCTTCCTCAAGCGAGTTGCGACGCAGATTCACCACATAGTCGCGAAACTGCGGACCCATAGCTATATTCACGGCCTTGCGTTCCTTCTCTATGTCGATGCAATCACGCACAAATTCAGGCAAGTTGCTATTGATGATGGTGATAATGCCATCAAACACGCCTTCGGGCAACTTCTCCTCTACTTCGGCCACCTGATGTGGCTTCACCTCAGCCACAGCCACATCGGCAGGCTCAGGCGCAGAGGAAAGGCTCTCAAGATCGGGCAACGGGTCTTCCTTCTTAAACGGATTGACGTAGGGGGTGCGATGCGACGGATTCAATCCATCGAGTTCGTCATCCTCATCGTAGTCGTTTTCAGAATAGCCTAATGCGCTCTTCAGTTTATTAATAAATCCCATGGGCAAATCTTTCTATTAAATGCCAATTTTCGTTATTATCTGTAATTATCTAATTCCATTAAAAGACTTATCCCCCCAAAAACGAGCCACCATCATTCCTCGGGCTTCAGCACAATGCCTTGACCATTGCGCCCATTGATAGCCACAGTAAGAGGCTTGGGGAATTTCACTACACGCAGATACTCGCTCTCATATTCGGCTTTACAATGCCACAGATAATCTTCGGCATACACATTCTGCGAATCGTTGGCATCGAGCGTAAAATAGCCCACGCCAAACGAGGTGAGATTTTGGAAAAAGTGAGTACCCTGGCTCGGCTCAATGCGGCTGCCGGGCAAAGCCAGCTCCACAATCACTCTTGCGGCCGAAATATGTGGCCATTTCACCGGCACACCAAGCGCCATATCGCTCGAGCCCCAGCGGCCAACGCCAATAAGTATGTAGTTTTCTTCTTTTTCCGTAAAGGTACGATTTATTTTTTCAATTTCCACTGCAATTTGCGAATTATTTGCCAAAGAAAATTTTTCTGGCTTCACCATCACAACGCTCGTAATATTGTCCATCATACCATGTCCTAATGCCCGATTGCTGAATAGCAACACTTTATCTCTGTCGACCGACATTATATGCTCGTCGAGCATCTCGCGGCGGTCTACTATTGGGCGTATCTGCAGCCAATATAGTTTTCCTCTATCGCCCTTTGCCACTTGGTTGGGCTTATTTATCACACCGGCAAACTCTATCTCCACTGGGCGGTCCATTGCCATCTGGCCTTTTTTGAGCATACTATCGGCAATCTCGGCGAGCGGATACACGTCGTGATTGAGCACATTGGCAAATGTCACAAGCTTTCTGCCGAGTCCTTGGTCGGTGTCGTTGATGCGATTGTCCATAGCATTGTAGGTCGACACCATATATTTCAGTTCGCCATCTGCGGCAGCATCCTGCACGCTCAATTGCTTGATATTGAAGCCATCATCCACCTTAAAGTCGGTAGCAGCCTCGTTAGCTTTCAAGGCATAGAATTTTGTCTGAGTGTCGCGTAATGCCAAATCGAGGGTGCTTGTCTGCAGCACATTGCGCGGGTGCAGCGGTGAGAAACGCAGCGACATGCCGCCATCCACAATGTATTTTCCCAATCCCACGGCTATCTCACACACGCCCTCTTCGGGCTGCTCATCGTTGATCGGATAATAGTTGAGCGAACGGCCTACGCCAGAGAACGACGGATAATAATATTCGCCATGCTCTTCGCCCACCACTTCTTGTATGATCACCGCCATCTTCTCTTGGTCGATCACATTGCTCGTTGCCACCATATAAGCCTTGCTATCGGCATAAAACACCGAGGCATACACGCCCTTAATGGCATCGCCAAGCTGCTTCATCATCATGTGCTTATCACTGAGGTGCGGCACCATATATGTGGCATAAATTCCGGCAAACGGCTGATAGTGGCTGTCTTCGAGCAGCGACGACGAGCGTATGGCAAGCGGACTGTCTACCACATCAAACAGCGCATAGAAGTCGAATATCAGTCGCGACGGCAAGTCGGCCTCAAGGAAACGCTCCAAAATCTTCTCATCCGGCGCATTGCTCAGCGCTATAGGATAGAGATTGTTGCTTCGCATAAACTCATCGAAGATATCGGTACACAGCACCACCGTGCGCGGTATCTGCACCGACACACCATCGAAATCGTCGAATTCGGGGTTTTTCTTGATAATGCTATCGATAAACGCCAAGCCACGGCCCTTGCCACCCAGCGACCCCTGCCCAATGCGGGCGAAGTTGCTGTAATAGTCAAATCGGTCGCGCTTAAACACGGCCACAACGCCGCGGTTTTTCATCTTGCGATATTTCACAATCAAGTCGAATATCAGCTGACGCACGGCCTGAGCCTCATCGAGGCGCTCAAAACGGTGCATCTTTATCACCTCGGCAATCGGAAACAACGCACGCGAATAAAGCCATCGAGATATGTCGTCGTGGTTGGCGTGGAAGAATAGCGATTCGGCCGGAATGTCAAACACCCTATTCTGCAACCCGCGTAGATCTTTGATGCGCTCTATCTCTTCGCCGGTCTTAGGATTTCTGATGACAAAATCGCCGAATCCGAAATTCTCGAGTATCGCCTGACCGAGGTCTACGGGTAGTTTCTTTGAATTTTTGTCGAGGAACGTGCCGCCGAATTCTGCCACATAAGCGGCATTCGACACCTCGCTCGATTCTATGATTATTGGTAGATTCTTATCTAACTTACGCAGTTGGCGAGCCAAGTGCAAACCCGCATGCGAGTCCTTCTTGCCTTCGCGCATAAACGACACGTCGCTTATCACGCCAAGCATGTGCTTGCCATAGCGCTCATACATGGCCATCGCCTCCTCATAGTTGCGGGCAAGCAACACCTTTGGCCGGCCACGCATACGCAGCATCTGCTCATGCTCATTAAGCGCTTCGGTGGAGAAGTCGCGCGACTGTTGCAGAAGGAATCTATATAGCGTGGGCAACACCGATGAATAGAATCGCACCGAGTCTTCCACAAGCATTATCAGCTGCACGCCCACCTCATTCACGTCGTTGTCTACATTCATAAAGTCTTCAAGCAACTTTATGATTGCCACAAGCAGGTCTACGTTGCCGAGCCAACTGAACACGAAGTCTACTCCGGTGAAGTCTTCTTTCGACAAGCGCCGCGACACTTCGCGCGAGAACGGTGTGAGCACCACATAGGCTATATCGGGATGCAAGCGCTTGATTTCTCTTGCGCCATCAAAGGTCTCGCTGATGTCTACACCCGGCATGGCTATCACCAGATCGTAGTGCTTGCGCGAAAGGGCGTCGATTGCCTCGGCGATATTTGCCACTTGGGTGAAACGTGGCGGAGAACTAAGGTTGAGCGACGTATATTCAAAGTAAATCTGCTCTTCCAAGCGGCCATCGTCCTCAAGCATAAAGGCATCGTAGGGCGTTGCCACTAGAAGCACGTTATAGATGCGTCGCTGCATAAGGTCGCGGAATGCCGTGTCCTTGAGATACAACTGACCCAATAATTTCTCGTTCATAATCCTTCTATATTTTTTGCCACACCCTTGCCCTTAGGCGCTCACCAGTGGGGGGAGAGTCACTTGCGCTTGGCTTGTTCGGGTGCAAACTGATTTGGATAATCAATCGCCACACGAGGGCGACGCATTGCCCTCACCACAAGCCAAATACCTGCCACAATAAACGGTATGCTCAGCAATTGGCCCATATCCATGCCGCACGATGCTCGCAGGGCAAGTTCCCATGGCTCTTGCACGTTTTTCACAAATTCTATCACGAAGCGAGGCACAAAAATGCCAAGTAGGAACACTCCGAAAATCAAGCCTTGACGCTCGCCGCAGTTTTTACGCCAATACATCCACATGCAGATGCCGAATATCAGCAAGTAACACAATGCCTCGTAGAGCTGCGTAGGATGGCACGCAGCGCCATGCTCCACTATGCCATCTGGGCAATACATCATCCACCACTCCTTTGAGCGCACAAACTTCATGCCCCAAGCCGCAGTTGTGGCACCGCCATAGATCTCGCTGTTCATCAGGTTGCCAATGCGTATGAGCGCACCCACAAAGCCCACTGGCACCACCAGGCGGTCGAACGTCCACAGTGGCGACATGCGTGTCACGCGGCGCGAATAAAGCAATATCGCGAGTATTATACCTATAGTGCCGCCGTGGCTTGCCAATCCGCCGTGCCACACATATAATATCTCCATTAAGTGGTCTTTATAATATGCCCAATCGTAAAACAGCACATGGCCAAGACGAGCTCCCACCACTGTGGCTACGATGGTGTAGAGGAGCAACGCTCCCACCCAACTCTCAAGGCGACCTTCGCGCTTGAAGATTCGGTATACAATCTCATATCCCACAAGAAATCCAATGGCAAACATCAGTCCGTACCATCTCACCGTCACAAAGCCGCTGAACAAATCGGGGTCAGCATCCCATATAATAGCATTGAGCATATTTCTATCGGTTTTTCCGTTTTATATTGATTAAGTCACAAAATTACAATTTTTCTTGCACTATCATCCACAACACTTCCATTTTTTTGCACACTCATGCCGTCAAGGCGGTATATAAAAAATTTATGGTCCTGTTTCACAACAGAACCATAGCAGAAGACTTTTTAAAACTTTCGTTACTATAAACAATGTATCATTATAATGTTTCCTTTGCTCAACGCAAACAAACACATCGTAATTACGCATTATCAAATCAAACAATGCGTCAAGCGAAGCAATTACAAATCACTTAATGATTTCTGCTATGGAAAATATGGGGATATACCGATGCACACTCTCTGCAATCATCAGTCAACTCTGTTTGATGCGAAAGAAACATTGCCGCAACCCACCGCGTGGAGCAACACATGCATGCCATCGTCGTCAGTAAGCCCTATTGCCCGAAGCCTTCACTTGACATCGCGCTGATGCTTTCCGCCACACCCACACGTCAAATTCCACGAGTGATGTGCAATCCGCTCATCGGCGCAATAAATATTGGCAGGTATTCTGGCTTACCTCAATCGTCTTTGACAGCCTTCCCACACATTCAGATTTGTGCAGTGACTTTCACAAATTTCGTCAAGCGATTGCCGAGGCTTACAGCAGCGGCTCTGCTCAGGATTTTCACCTGATTCCCTTTTCACCGATATCCATTCCGAAATAGATGCCGACACCAAAATTCACTGCAAATATACGCCTATTTTTTCATATCCGCAAAGCAGATTACATTTTTTATATTTTCTTTAAAAAAATCGGTATTCGGTTTTACCGATAACCGACTGCTGATATATCGTTAACCACAACTTTCCATTTTTTCAACACACCACTACCTTTGCAATCGAAAATTAAGAAAACGAAAACAACGATTCAAAATTAGGAGATTTTTATTATGCAAATGATCATTCCAAATTCAATAGACACTTGGCTAATCGTAGCCGTAGCAGTATTTGCACTTTTCTTATGCTTCGGCATAAAACTCTTTGAATTCCTAAAGAAAGAAAACGAGCGCCACCACTTTATCGTATGGAGCGACGAATCTATCGAGGCTCTTTATGATATGGACGACGAATCTGATTTGATTTAAGGTATATGTACAACAAAGACAACGAAATAGGAAAATTTCTCGCCGCATACGCCACCACACTTCTTGAGTGTGGCGCCACCACCGTGCGCATCGAGAAAAACGTGTTGCGAATAGCCGAAGCCTATGGTTGCCACACCGAAATCAATATATATCCGCGCCACGTAGAAGTAGTGTTGGTTGACGAATCTACTGGCGACCGCACAATCATGAGCAAAGTTATTCAGCACTCCAACAACAACTACAACACTATCACCGAGTTGAGCAAACTCAGTTGGAATTGCTACGACCGCAAAATCACCTACGATGAAGCCGTGGCTCGATACAACGAGGTTATTACCAAACCACGCCTTCCGTTTGGGCTGGTCACTCTGCTCACATCGGCTGCCAACGCATCATTCTGCCGCCTTTTCGGAGGCGACCCTACTGCAATGTTGGTTGTGTTTATTGCCACAGCGATAGGTTTTTATGCCAAGAAGCAACTCATTCAGCAATGGCGCGCTGATGCACGTCTGGCGATTATCCTCTGCAGCTGCATCTCGGCGATACTCTCATGCTCAGCCTACGTGTTCTCTATGAGCCAAACGCCCGACGTAGCCCTTGCCACAAGCGTACTATACCTTGTGCCTGGCATTCCATACCTCAATTCAATCAGCGACTTAATCAATAGTCACTACATCTGTGCCACAAGCCGATTGATCTCATCTGGCATTATCACCATCTGCCTTGCCGTGGGACTTTACATAGGGCTATTAGTGATGAATGCGCAAATTATATAACACTCTATCATTCTGTATATTATATGCTATCTATTTTAGAAGACTGCTTTTTTGCAGCCATAGCCGCTATTGGCTTTGGTAGTATCAGCAACGTGCCTTATCGTGCCTTCACCGGATGCGCCATTCTCGCCGCTCTTGGTCACGGCACGCGCACATTCCTTATGACACAGATGGATATGCAGATCACTTTCGCCAGCCTCATCGGCGCTCTTGTGATTGGATTCCTGTCTATCCCAGTGTCATCGCACTACAAAGCGCCTGCCGAGAGCATGTCGTTTCCGGCGCTGTTGCCAATGATTCCGGGTATGTATGCCTACCGCACCGTGCAAGCATTTCTGCTCTGCGTGCAAAATCAAGCCGAAGACCAATTTCTGCATTATCTCTATCAACTGACTTACAACGGATTTGTGTGCGGATTTGTAATCCTTATGATGTTTATCGGCGTCACTGTGCCAATCTTTGCCTTCGGCAAATACGCTTTCTCAGCAACTCGCTGATTTATCGTTCCTACAGAAGACTTTTTTGATAATAAATAGTAACTTTGCAAATACAAAGAATTATGTTATACTATCCGCACATGGAATTAAGGCACCTAAAATCATTTGTTTCAGCAGCGAAACTACTCAACTTCTCAGAAGCAGCCAAGGCAATGTGCATCACACAAAGCACATTCTCACAGACTATTAAGCAACTCGAAGACGAGTTGGGTACAAAACTTTTCTACCGCGATACCCACGCCGTGTCGCTCACCGAGGCTGGCAACGAACTATTGCCATATGCCAAAAATGCCATCTATTCTGCCGAAAACTGCGCTAAACGTATAGCAGATTTCCGATCATTGAAGTGCGGAGCATTGAATATCGGCGTCACTCACTCATTCAACATGGTGATGCACGAGACGCTCCACGACTTTATGAAACTATATCCAGGCATTTTCCTCAACATTGTGTATAAGCCTATGACCGACCTGATTATGCGATTGGAAAATCACGAACTCGACTTCGTGCTTTCGTTCCGTCCACAGGGCAACTATCCGCTACTTGAATCGCACATGCTTTTTGAGGATGTGCTTTCAGCCATCGTACGCCAAGACCACCCTTTGGCATCACGCCACAGCATCGACATCAGCGAACTCGCCGAATATCCTGGCGTATTGCCCGCCAAAGGTCTGCAAGCACGCATCTCGCTTGAGCATATTCTTGCAAACACAGGCACCACCCTCGACATCAGAGCCGAGATGGACGAAGTGACTCCGCTGCTCCGACTGGTGCGTAGCGCCGGGCTATACACGATATTATCTTCCTCAGCCGCAGAAGATTACGACAATCTGGTATCAATACCACTCAGCAACAAGGGGTGCAAAATGGAGGGCTGTGTGCAAGCGCTAAAAGGCTCATACAAAAGTTCGGCCGCCAAGGAGTTTATCCGCATCCTTTCAGAAACATCTCTCGTGAAAAAGCGCATCTCGCAATGGCTTAACGATTGACAAATCCAACTATCCAAATATGAATCTGGCAACAGATTCTTCCGCAAGCGCTCGCTTCCCTCAGCATACGGGATGTGAGCGTTTTGCTCATTCTTCCAATAATCCAGCCCACCTTTTATCGGTTTTACCACTTTTTTGCCACCATTTCTGCTACTTTTGTTGCCATATCTGCAAACATTTTTTGTGCAAAACACACAAATCACGAATACCAATAGTCGCAAAAACAATAAAACAGCATTCCAAACATCGGTTTCGCCACTATAAACAGTCACGACAGTCAAAATAAATACACCATATTACTACTGATTGATAGATAGATAGATAGATAGATAGATAGATAGATAGATAGATAAATAAAATAATCAAAATTAACGATTAATAAATTTGTATATTGGTTTGCTACTTCTTATATTTGCCTTATCTAATCACCTTTTAAAACATTAAATTATGAACCGAATACTCACACTGATAGTAGTTGTTACAGGGTTTATCGCATCTTGTTTTTCACAGAACATCAACAGCCTAAAAAATGAGATATATCTATCATACGGATTTATCCCAATCGGACATACCACAACACCAAACATTTCTACACAATCCGACTTATACGACAACAACATTTCATACCTACTCACAAACGAGAAAAAAAGCGGAACAATCAACATCGGATATCTTCACGAAATTTCCAATAAAGTATCTTTAGGCTTTTCTTACACCTATAGTTCCGTTACCGGAGAAGTACATATAGGCAGTTCTGTTGCTCTTGCAAACACCGATATCAAAAACCATATTTTGCTTATTAATGCAAAATACTCTTGGATGCAAAAAAAACAAATTTAATGTCTATTCTCGCCTTGGCTTAGGAGTTAAGTTTTCTTCAAAAGCCAAGTTCACCGACGTGGTCAGTTACACACCCCCAGAACAAAAAAGCGTCAAAAGAATCGCATGGCAAGCGTCACTGATTGGAGCAGAATGGCATTTCACTAAAAACCTCTCACTATTTGCTGAAGGAGGTGTGGGTTTGCAGGGATGCATTTCGGCAGGCACAAAAATTCACTTCTAACACTCTTTCAGAATATAATACATGAACATCTCTTCATACTTGCGCACAACCGTCATTGCACTGTGCGCCATTCCCACTATCGTCAATGCTGCAGATCCACCTACTGCTGCACAAGACTCTACATCGAAATCTACAATACTCAATGGCATAAAGATTGACGACATTGTGGTATATGGTTCTCAAAAGAAATTCGGTACTAAAGACTCACAAATGAGTGCAATAGCCATCAACAAGCAGCAGATTCAGATTGTGCCTACATACTTCGGTGAAGTGGACGTGATGAAAACTCTGCAGAAACTGCCTGGCGTGCAAACTGGAAGCGAGGGCACAGCTGGAATATTTGTAAGAGGTGGCAATTACGACCAGAACCTGATTTCTCTCGATGGCTCTATCCTATATAACGCTGAGCACCTGAAAGGGTTCGTCTCAGCCATCAATGCCGATATGGTGCAAAACATCAATTTCTATCGCGGTGCATTTCCTGCCAGATATGGCTCAAGACTCTCAAGCATAGTAGACATAGGTGTGCAAGATGGAGATTTTCATAAATACCACAGTCAGATTTCTTTGGGCGCATTATCTTCCAGAATACAGGCTGATGGACCTATCTGGAAAGGGCACACTTCTTTCAATGTGGCAACTCGTGTGTCTTATTTTGATATGGTGGCATATCCCACTTTGAGAAAATATTACGACAACAAAGAAGCCATGAAAGACTTCTCGGACATGAACTTTTACGACGTTACAGCCAAACTGGTACATAAATTCAACAATCACAGCAAGCTGTCTGGTCTATTCTATTATGGGAAAGATTACGTCAACACCGAACCTTCTTCTGGAATGAAGAGTTTCTCAAATATAGAAAACAAAGAACTTGAGTCAAAATATAAGTACAAATCTGAAAGCTCACGAAATTCATCCACAAAAAACTCTTGGGGAAATCTCCTTTCCAGCATCTACTAAACCTCTCAGCTTAACGACAAGCTTTGGGCGAATGTCAACGCCAGTTACAGCCGATATAGATATCAGTTGGCTCTTTCAGGCAATAGCAAAATCCAGAACGATAATGAATATCGTTTAATCTATTTAAACACAGAATCTTTCACCATCAAGTATCATTCCGGCATCGAAGACCTGGCACTCACCATCGACACTAAATACACACCCTCAGAAAAGCACGTCATGAGATTTGGAGTGAAAGGCGGCGTGCAACGCTTTGATCCTACAGTGGACGTAGAGAAGCACACCTTCGCTCAGAAAATTACTGGCGACAAACCTTGGGTATCACCTGACGAAGAAGCCAAAAACCCCGATAAGGAATACTATAAATATATTTCTGCAGCAACAGACGTCGACACCATCCTTGGCGAAAAATCCAATGTATATCATTTTGCCACTTATGCCGAAGACGACTTTAGCATAAGCAATAGCATTAAAGCCAACTATGGTCTGCGCCTATCGCTATATAATTCATACGGAAAAACCTACACAGCCATAGAACCGCGCGTATCTCTACGATGGCTATTCAACAGCAAAATGTCGATAAAAGCATCTTACTCATTAATGTCGCAGGCTGTTAGGCTACTAAGCAGCAATAATTTAGTTATGCCTTCTGATATATGGGTTCCTATCACAGAGCGCATCCCACTTATGCGTAGCCACATCGCTGCCATAGGCTACAACTACGATATCGCCAACGGCATCACCGCATCAGTGGAAGGCTATTATAAGAAATTAAGCAATGTGCTGGAATACTTGCCAGGATCATCCTACGCAAGTTCTGGCATAAGCGATTGGCAAGACATGACCGCACTCGGCAAAGGAAGAGCCTATGGCATAGAGCTATATCTCAGCAAGCACACAGGCAACACCACTGGCTGGATAAGCTACACATGGTCGAAATCACTGCGAACAATGGACAGACCAGGATATGAAATTAATGCAGGCCATGAATACTACGCATCGAATGACCGTCGCAACAATTTCAACGCCACTATATCGCAGCACATACCAGTTTCCAACTCTTGTAGCTTTGATTTATCTGCCTCATGGTCGTATATCACAGGCAGAAGAGGCATAGTGCCTACTGTTGACATTTACGGTGGAATATCTTACGAATTCGACCCTCGAGGCAACTTCTTCTCAGGGTCCAGTACAGAATTATATCCTGATAGTTGGCATACCGACTATCCTGAATCCACCATACAACCCAACCGCTTTTTGCAATTTTACACCTACCGGGGCTTCAACAACTACAAATTGCCTGCACAACATCATCTCGACATCGGAGCGAACTTCTCCGTGAAGCATTTCCTTGGAGAAAGCATTATCGGAATAAGTGTCTATAATATCTACAATCACATGAACATCAGCAATGTTTACGTCAGCTATCACGACAATCGCACGGTGCTGAAAGGAGTGTGTCTTTTCCCAATAATGCCATCAATCAGTTACACTCATAAATTCTAAAATATGAAGAAATATCTATATATCTTATTGCTATTTTTCATCTGCCTCACATCCACCGGATGCGAAGAAATACTCAGTATGCCCGACTCTGAGGCAGACAACCTGGTGATCAACGCTATAGCCTCACCAAGCGAAACTCTTGCCGTAGACCTGTCGCTAACACGATCGATTGATAGCGGCACTCCACAATATGGACACATAGACTACTACGACTACTATATGAGTGTGGATAGCGCTTATTATAAACAATTTGTGGTGAAAACAGCCGATGTGTCGTTTTCAGTCAACGGCGGAGAACGAAAAGGCACTATGCACTACGATGAGAAGAAATACAAATACATCAGCGACTACCAGCCAAAACCCGGCGACAACATCACAATAAACGCCGAATACATCGATGCGCACGGCAAAACCCACAAGGCTTACGGTTCTGTGGACATACCAGCCAAACAACCAGAATTTGAGATTCTGTCGAGATACACTTACTACGACAAATGCGAACTCGGATTTTTCGACCCAAGCGGTCAATACGACATCTTCGGCGCCGACAGCATAATGTCGATCACTCTGCGCCTCAAAGACGACAAATCAAAGCGCAATTTCTACAGACTGAAGGTGCGTGGCATCTGCGATTATAATTCATTGACAAGAAAAACATTCTCTGTCACCGACATATTCACCACCGACGACCTGCTACTCACCGATCACACTCTGACAACGTCATTCGTTTCATGGCCGGCATATTTTACAAACATATTTGATGACCACCTGTTTAAAAACAATGAATACACCATCACCGTGAAGACGCGCAAACGCAGAGGCGATAATGCAAGGGTGCTCGTGGAATACCAAGAGATAACACCCGACCTTTACTACTATCTACGCTCCGTATATCAGTATCGCATAAAAAACACTGCCGTACTCGCCGACCCCATAGGCATTCATTCCAACGTGAAAGATGGTTGGGGCATAATAGGTGGAGCGAACGCCTCTCGAACAATTGTCTATTACGAGAAGTAAACTCATTATTTTGGCATTAGAGTCTGAACCCAATTCGGGCATTAGAGCTTGAATGGATTTCAGGGATGCCAAGAGCCGTTTTTTTCCACACATACATATACAACAAGTCGCCAGCATTCCTCGTTCTTGGGAAATACTGACGACTTTGTTATATCAGATTTGTATTTTTCGCTCTTTTAGAGACCGCGGCCGTGGCAGTTCTTAAACTTCTTACCGCTTCCGCATGGGCAAGGATCGTTGCGACCAATCTTAGGTCCATTCACAATAGGTTGTGTAGGACGTTGCGAAGCACGACTTGCGGCATTGCCAGCCTCACGATTTTCGTTAGCGCCCGGATAAGCCTCTTTGCTCTCTTGGTAGCGCTGTTGCTGACGTTGACGAGGCATCTCGTTGGTCTGCTCTACTTGCTGCGACTGGCCAGGATTGTTTTCGGTGTTTGGAATCTGACCACGCATCAAGATTGACACTGCCTTGGTGTTCATTTCCGAAAGCATCTCGCCAAAGAGGTTAAACGATTCGGTCTTATAGATTACCAATGGGTCTTTCTGCTCGTAAGTGGCATTTTGCACTGATTGACGCAATTGGTCGAGCTCGCGCAAATGCACCTTCCAAGAATCGTCGATAGTCATCAAAAGCACAGCCTTTTGCCAAGCCTTAGAGATTGACTTGCATTGAGTGTCGAGGGCTTCACCGAGTTGGCAAGTGATGCCATAGATGCGCTTACCATCAGAGATTGGCACACGCACAAGGCCATCATGGCCATGCTCTGCAGCGATGCTGCTAATCACTGGAGCCGACACTTCGGCCAAGCGCTCTTGCTTGCGATTGAATGCATCAACGGCAGCTTCGTTGAGTCGTGCGGCACGCTCTTTCACGTCAAGGCGTTCAAACTCTTCCTCGCTGAATGGGATGTCGATAGCATAAGTAGACAAGCAGCGCATCTTGAGCTCGTCATATTCACGATAAGTGTCAGCCATATTCTCGGCAGTCTCTTGAATCATGCTCAAGATGTCGATACCGATACGTTCACCCATGAGTGCGTGGTGACGGCGAGTATAAATCACATTACGCTGGATGTTCATCACGTCGTCGTATTCGAGCAAGTGCTTACGCACGCCGAAGTGGTTTTCTTCCACACGCTTCTGAGCGTTTTCGATTGAGCGGGTCACCATACCCGATTCTATCATTTCGCCATCCTTCAGGCCGAGGCGGTCAAGCATCTTCACCACCTTGTCTGACACGAATTGACGCATCACAGGGTCTTCAAACGATACATAGAACACTGAGCTACCTGGGTCGCCTTGACGTCCGGCACGACCACGCAACTGACGGTCAACGCGGCGCGACTCGTGGCGCTCTGTACCGATAATTGCCAAACCACCAGCAGCCTTAACCTCTGGCGACAACTTGATGTCGGTACCACGACCTGCCATGTTGGTAGCGATGGTTACCGCACCGTGTACACCGGCATCGGCTACGATCTCTGCTTCCAGTTCATGGAATTTTGCATTCAGAACCTTGTGCTGAATGCCGCGCTTAGTCAGCATTCTGCTCAGTTCCTCACTGGCTTCGATCGTGATCGTACCTACCAGTACAGGCTGTCCTGTGGCATGTGCTTCCTCTACCGCATTCACGATAGCGTTCAGCTTCTCTCTCTTCGTCTTGTATACAGCATCCTGCAGATCCTTACGGATAACGGGACGGTTCGTAGGGATCACAACAACATCCATGCCGTAGATCTCACGGAACTCGGTCTCCTCAGTGAGAGCTGTACCGGTCATACCACACTTTTTATCGAATAAATTAAAGAAGTTCTGGAAGGTAATGGATGCAAGCGTCTTACTTTCTCTCTTCACCTTTACATGCTCTTTTGCTTCGATTGCCTGATGCAGACCGTCGGAATAACGACGTCCCGGCATGATACGTCCGGTAAATTCATCGACGATCAGTACCTGGTCATCTTTTACCACGTAATCCTTATCACGGAACATCAGATTATGGGCACGCAATGCCAGAATGATATTGTGCTGGATCTCCAGATTCTCGGGATCAGCGAAGTTATCAATGTGGAAGAATCTCTCAACCTTCTCCATACCTGCTGCGGTCAGGTTGATGATCTTATCCTTTTCGTTAACGACGAAGTCTCCGGTCTCTTCCTGTACCACACCCATAATGGCATCCATCTTGGTCAGTTCCTGTACATCATCACCGCGCTTCATCTGACGTGCCAGCAGATCACACATCTCGTACAGAGCTGTGGACTTGCCGCTCTGTCCGGAAATGATCAGAGGGGTTCTCGCTTCATCGATCAGTACGGAGTCCACCTCATCGATGATGGCATAATGCAGTCCACGCAGAACCAGCTGTTCCTTGTAAATAACCATGTTATCACGCAGATAATCAAATCCTAGCTCGTTGTTGGTAACATAAGTGATATCACACTTGTAAGCTTCCTGTCTCTCCTCGGAGGTCATGCTGTTGAGTACCACACCGACCTTCAGTCCCAGGAACTCATGTACCTGCCCCATCCACTCCGCGTCACGCTTCGCCAGATAGTCATTGACGGTAACGACATGGACGCCCTTGCCTTCCAAAGCATTCAGATAAGCAGGAAGTGTAGACACCAGTGTCTTACCTTCACCGGTACGCATCTCTGCGATACGTCCCTGATGCAGGATGATACCACCGATCAGCTGTACTCTGTAGTGTTCCATGTTCAGAACACGCTTTGCAGCCTCTCTTACGGTTGCATAAGCCTCCGGAAGCAGATCGTCCAGAGTCTCTCCCTCGGTCAGACGCTTCTTATACTCCTCGGTCTTACCCCGCAGTTCCTCATCGGAAAGTGCCTGCATTGTAGGGCGGAGTGCCTCGATCTTGTCCACCAGAGGTTCAATACGCTTCAGTTCTCTGGAACTGTGCGTGCCAAATATCTTCTCAATAACGCTCATTTTTTCCTCATTTCCACACCCTTTTGACAATAAAATGTCCATGGGTCTTCGCATAATTCAAAGGTTATTGTAGCAGATTTTCCTTTATGTTTCAACCTTTCAATGCGACCATAGGCGTGAAAAGACTGTAAAAATTTTATGAACAGGATGTGGCCCCCTAAGAGCCTGCACAAATTGACAGTCCGGATAAAAATTATTATAATGAAATCAGTTAAATTTTCTTTTCATGATAAGGAGCAGAATACTTATGAAAAGGCTGTCTATCACCCAACTGGTTCCCGGCATGACCGTCGCCGAAGACGTCTATGATCTGGACCATGAGCTTCTGATACAAAAAGGGACCATCCTTACGGATAAACTGATCACCAAGCTGGATCTGTACGGTATCCTTACCATTTTTGTCGAGGATATCATACAACCCGTGCGGCCTGCTGAGGATTCTACTGACACTGAGCTCTCTTACTCCGAGCGCATTAAGAGTTCTCCTGAATTTCAACTGTTCAAGACAGATTTTGAAAATGATGTTGAACTGTTCCGGGAAAATATGAATCTCGTGATTCAAAAAAATACCTCTTTAGATGTGAATACCCTATTGAAGAACACCATGGCCATCGTAGCCAATCATTCCGGCAGCATCAGCATTCTGGACATGCTCCAGAACATGCGGGAATATGATGATTCCACTTACACTCACAGTCTGAATGTTGCCCTGATCTGCAACATACTGGCCGGATGGCTGAAGCTGTCTGACGAGGAAATTGAGCTGGCCACTGCCTGTGGTCTGTTCCATGATATCGGCAAACTGCTGATACCTTATTCTATCATTTCAAAACCGGGAAAGCTGTCCGAGGAAGAATTTGCAACGATCAAAAAGCATCCCACCCTGGGTTACCAGCTTCTCCTGTCCCAGGATGTGGATGATCATGTGAAAAATGCCGCCCTCATGCATCACGAACGCAGCAACGGCAGCGGTTATCCTCTGAAATTAAAAGGCAATCAGATCGACCCTTATGCAAGAATCGTGGCTATTGCCGATGTCTACGATGCCATGACCGCTGCCCGCTGTTACAGAGGACCTTTGTGTCCATTCCGTGTCATCGAGATGTTCGAGGCAGAAGGCTTCCAGAAATACGATGTCTCCATCCTGCTTCCTTTTCTGGAAAATGTGGTCAATTCCTGTCTGCAGAACCGTTGTCTGTTAAGCGATGGGCGGAAAGGGACGATCATTTATATCAACAAAGACAAGCTCTCCCGGCCTGTCGTACAATGTGACGGAGAGTATGTGAACCTGGCGGACCAGCCGGATTTAGAGATTGTGCGTCTGCTTTAAGTTATTCAGGCATCAGCCATACAGGACCTTAGGCTGCATTGTGTTGTAGATGTCGCATGCAGCCTTTCTTTCCATAAAAGCAGCATCTACAGAATGGAGTTATTTATGTCAGACAAGACTTCCTTGCATTATTATGTCAATATGCCCGGAAATACCCTTCCGGGCACTTCTTTTTCTACTATTACTGAAGCACTGACCGCCCTGACGGATTCATCCTGCTTATCATGCGAAAAGCAGTTCCCGGCTCCCGTTTCTGATCTGCCTCCTGTGATCGTACACATCGGGGAGGGTATTTATAGGGAAAAAATAATCATCACCAGACCAAATGTCACCTTCGAAGGGGCCGGTGCAGACAAAACGATTCTCGTCTACGGAGATGCTGCTTTGGATCTCATGCCCGATGGGGATAAACGCGGAACCTTCCGCACCGCTTCCGTCCGGATTGACACCCACGATTTTACTGCAAAGCATCTGACTTTTCAGAATGATTCCGGCTTCGGGCATACCGTAGGACAGGCGCTGGCGGTCTATGTAGATGGCGACCGCAATGCTTTTTATGACTGCCGTTTTCTTGGCAGCCAGGACACGGTCTTCGATGCACCTCTGCCGTTAAAAGAGGCGCAGCCCGGAGGCTTCAAGGGTCCCGGAGAATTCAAGCCCCGCACGATTGGACGTCATTATTATGAAAACTGTTTTATTCAGGGAGATGTGGATTTCATCTTCGGCAGCGGCATCGCCTGGTTTGAGCATTGTACGATCTACTCGAAGCTTCCCGGAGACCGGGTCCCTCCGGAAAGTCCGGAGGATGAAGTGATCTACGGCTATGTGACCGCAGCCTCCACTCCCATGGAAGAACCCTACGGCTATGTCTTCCATGAATGCAGCCTGGAGAGCGACTGTCCTCCCCATTCCATCTACCTGGGACGTCCCTGGAGAGAATGGGCGAAGACCGTATTCTTACACTGTGAACTGGGGGCACACATCCATCCCGCCGGCTGGCAGGACTGGAAGAAACCCCATGGACATTTCTATTACGGAGAATACGCTTCCTACGGTCCCGGTGCTTCCCCTGCCACCCGCGCTGACTTTTCCCACCAGCTGACGGATGCGGAGGCTGCGGAGTATACCGTGAAACATGTAATGAAAGGATGGGAACCACAGAGTTTAATGTGATCCGTTGTGAGAGGAGTTCCGACATCTATGTATCAGGAAGCATTGTCCCGCCAGCTGGCACTGGACTACTGTTGCAGTCCTGCTGATGTGGCAGATTCAAAAAATCATTTTACAATTTATGTACCGCAGGAGGGACGCCGCCGTTTTCAGGAACAAACGGTTTGCAGGTTAAAAATTGCTGTCGTCAATGGAAAATTATTAGTTACCGGTTCCGAAGAAATTGTGGCAGAATGTCGGAAACGTTATGCTGATGTGACGGGAGAATGGTTTTTTGACATGAAGCGGCTTCGGGAATTGGAGGAATTGCTGGCTTCCTTCGGTGCCCGTATTGCACAGGTACATCCTTTTTTTCTGCCGGAGTCTGGTGGCATAGCTTCTTCTGACCTTCCTTCGGCTTTGCTATCTGATGCCCGGGATTTTGAACTGATACGATATGATCAGGATGCTATTCTGCAATTTCGTGGTGATGATCGTTTTGATCAAGCATTTGCTTTCGATCCGGATGCACCGGATGTTTTGGGCATGGCCGCGGTAAAGGACGGTGAGATTCTCGGTATGGCAGGCGCCAGCGCTGACAGTCCCCTGTTCTGGCAGATTGGGATCAATGTAGCTCCCCACGCCAGAGAAATGCATGTGGGATCGACATTAGTAAGACTTCTGGCTCAGGATATTTTGGCTCAAGGTACAATTCCTTATTATGGAACAAGCATGTCTCATATTGCTTCCCAACGGGTAGCACACCGCGCCGGATTCGCTGTGGCGTGGGCAGAATTGCTCACGGAAGAAGTAAGATAAAAGTTAGTGAAATAGCCACGAACGCCCG
>ERZ780141.318-NODE-318-length-38444-cov-42.094741_pt1 | contig 38444 bp, 40 predicted proteins | sample MGYA00433080_ERZ780141 | MGnify/ENA primary metagenome ERZ780141 (study PRJEB29588, sample SAMEA2154047) | human gut metagenome | biome: human gut; feature: human-associated habitat; material: faeces | place: Denmark | collected 2008/2010 ... | reverse complement strand
ACATATTAGTTTTAGGATTACATATATAATCTTTAAACTTACTATTTATAGGATGATATAGACTATGTACATATCTTAATCCTCTATAACAATTATCTATTTCATCTACCATTATTTTAAGAGAAAATAAATCATGTATATCAGATAATTTCTCTCCCTCATGTAGTCTTTTATATATACCATATATATTTTTAGTTCTAACTTTTATTTCATTAGGAATATTATTATCTTTTAAAATATTTTCTATTTTATATTTCATTTCTAATAAAAGATTTTTGTTTTCTTCTTCTAATCTTTTGTTTTTATCAAGTAAACTCATATAAATATCTGGCTTTAAATATCTAAAAGATAAATCTTCTAATTCACTTTTTATTCGATATGCTCCAATGTAATAAGCAAGTGGTACAAATATATCCATTGTCTCTAATGAATTTTCTTTTTGTTTAAACTCTGTCTTATATTCTAATGTTCTCATATTATGAAGTCTATCTGCTAGTTTAATAATTATTATTCTAACATCACTAGTAATACCAGTAATTATCTTTCTAGTATTAGCAACATTCTGCTCTTGTTTAGTAGAAAAGTTAAGTTTACTTATCTTTGTTACTCCATCTACTAAAGATGCTATCTCAGGATTAAAATCATGTGAAATGTCTTCTTTAGTAACATGAGTATCTTCTAATGTATCATGAAGTAATCCTGCACAAATTGTATCTCTATCAGCATGCATACTAGCAAGTATATATGCTACATTAAGTGGATGAATTATATAAGGCTCCCCACTTTGTCTCTTCTGTCCTGAATGAAGATTATCAGCATAATAATATGCTCTTTTAATAATTTCTACTTCATCAGGATTATAACTTTTAACTAAATTAAGCAAATCATCAATAGTAAGTTTATTCATTTCCTTTCACCTCCATATATAACAAAAGAGCAGCACTCCAGCGGACGACCTCAAAATTAGTCATTCACAGAGTACTGCTCCTTAGTCATAACAATATTTTTAATTTTGTAGCAGCAGAAAAATATGTCAGCCAAATAGTTTTTAACATTATTAAATATAGAATTAATATTTAACATAACATACTTTGTCATAATGCTCACTCCCTCTTTTTTGAATAATTTAGATTAATTCTATAACTTTTTAGAATGTTTGTCAACCCCTTTTTTGACAATTTTTACCAGAACTAATGAAAACAAAAAACTAATTGGGTAAAGTTTCACAAACATTCTAAAAAATTATAACCAAAACCCCTTCACTTAATATACTACTACCAAAATGATGTATTGACAAATATTAATTTTTTATATGCCATATAAATATAATTTATACATAAAAAGATATAGTAAATTATTCACTATATCTTTCTAACTTTTTAACCATTTTATTCTTTAGATTATCATCACTACTTATTAAATTCCTTACGATATCTCCATATTTATCTTGTTCTTTATTATCAAGATCTAATAGTTCAATAAATTTATATGCTTCATCCTTATCAGATTCTTGATATTCTATTTCTATATAACTACCAATAGTATCAAACTCATCAATAAATATTAAAAGATTATTGTATTTTCTTACTTCTCTATATCTATCTAATACTAAATATGGTTCCATGTTAAGTAATTTAAAGAAATCTAATCCATCTCTTATTGAATTAATAGGTAATGCCTTTTCTAAACACTCATCTTTATTTTGATAATTTTTAATTTCTATTTTATAACTATTACCATTACATCTAATTCTTCCGATATATCCGAGTTTACTTAAAGAATCAAATTCATACTTACCACAAGTTATATCAATTAATCTAGTTCTTTCTTTATAACTATCAGTAACATTTTTAATTCTTACAATATCATTATCATTTATTTTTAACCTAATCTCTTTTTCTATACTACTCATTATTTATTCTCCTTATCATAAATACAATCATTTCCTAATCTATCAAAGTATTCTTCTACCTTTTCTTTTAAATGAATATAATCATTATTTTCTAACTCATTATATATAGATACTACATCATCATTAAATCTACATAAATGTAAATTACCATCCATAGATAGATATATATCATTATTATCGCGACATAAGATTTTTTTATCAGAATGACAACTTACTTCACTACAAGTACATTTAATTAATGATATTGTATTTTCATTATCATCATAAATAGTCTTTCTAAATTCACTACTCTTAAACTTATAATTCATCTTCTCAAGTAGTGGTACTAAAGTTTCAATAGGAATAAAGTTTTCTTTATCTGTATTAGGAAACAATTCAATTATCTTTAAATCAGCCTTAATACTCTTAGCAAACTTAATTAAGTCCTCTAGTTCACCAGGATTATCAACTAAACTCTTAGTCAAAGTAGTATTAATTTCCACTCTTAGTAGTGGATAATTACTCTTTAATTTTTTAATATTATCAGTAGCAGTCCTATATGATCCTTTAACTGTAGTAATTCTTTCATAATCATTTTCATCTAAAGAATGTATTGATATATTAATCTTATCTATTAAATCAAATATATAATCAGATGGATTAATAGAATATCCATTACTAGTAATAGTTATATTAGCTCCTAACTTCTTAAGACCTTCTACTACATCAAATAAATTATTATTAAGAAATGGCTCACCACCAGTAAAGTGAACATTATTAATATTATAAGTATTCTTTAAAAACTTATATAAATCAATAATATCATTAGTAGTCATTTTTTCTTCTATTTTATTCTTAATACCTTCTCTATGGCAGAAAGAACAATTATATTTACATTTCTGAGTATAAACAATTCTAAGACATTTCTTTTCTCTAACCTCTTTTTTATGTATCTCTCTCATCATAAAGTCAATAAACTTACTACTAGCAGTACCTAAGAATTCTGGAATATAAGCAAGGCAAGTTTCTGTCTTAGGAAGTTTAGTCTTAGTCTTTATTTCAAATAAATCATTATTAACAATATCATTGATAACAGAAGACTTTGTAAAATAACCTATTCCAAGTCCTCTTTTTACTAAATCATACATTAACTCAGTAGTAGATACTTCAATTACAGGATTAAGTTTTAAATTAGGACTTTCACTTCTTATAACATCTTCTAGTATATTTCTAGTAGAAGTTCTCTCTGCTGGTAATAATATTTGATATTTATTTAATTCTCTAAAATCAATAATACTATCTGCTAATTTAATATATTTTTTATTAGCAACAAAACAATTATCAAAACTCATTAAAGGTACAATTTTCATTCCACTAATATCTTGTCCTAAAGGAGAATTATCTATTATCATGTCTATTTCTCTTTTAGTTAACATATTAAGCATATCTTTAGTAGAACGACTTTCTATATAGAACTTAACACCAGGATATATATTTTTAAACTTTTCAATTATCTCACTTACAAGAAAAACTCCAATATGTGTTGGTACACCTATTCTAACCTCACCATTAGTAAGTGTCTTATCTTCCTTTAATCTTTTTTCAGCAGTATTTAAAGTATTAATAATAGATTCAACATAGAAAAGTAATTGCTTACCTGTTTCAGTAAGTTCTATTCCTTTTTTATCTCTTTTAAATAATGTAACATCTAAATTATCTTCCATCTTCTTTATTGCAATACTAACAGCGGGCTGTGAAATATTAAGTTCTTCACTTGCTTTAGAAAAACTTTTACATTTTGCTACTACATAAAATGTTTTATATGAATTAAAATCAATATTATTCTTAAATATATCCATACTTCTACCTCGTCTTTTTCTCCACTATGATAACATAAAAAGTACTATATTTCAAGTACTTTAATTTTATTGTTTATTATCATAAAATTCTGTATATAAAAGGTATTTTTAATTTAAAACTATCTTTTTAAATTGTTTTTTACCTTTTTGAATAACTAATTCATCATTTACAAAATCATTAATACTAATTAGTCTAGTTACACTATTTTCTTTGTTTCCATTTATACTTATACCATTTTGTTCTATCATTCTTCTTCCCTCAGATTTAGATGGAACAATTTTTGCAAATACTAATAAATCATTTAGTAATATACCATTTTCAATTAAAGATTTATCTATTTCTATTTTTTCAATATTCTCTGGTATACCACCTTGTGCCACTATTGCATATCTATTTTCTGCTTCATTAATGAATTTTTCACCATGGTACATTTTGATTATTTCTCTTGCATATATTTTATGTGCTTCAACGACATCTTCTTTCATTATTTTTTCTATTTCATTTAGATCTAAATCAGTTGTTAATTTAAAGTAATCCATTAATACATCGTCAGGTATTCTCATTGCCTTTTCATACATTATTTCAGTAGACTCATCAATACCAATATAATTACCAAGAGATTTACTCATTTTTTCTTTACCATCAATTCCAACAAGTAATGGAAAACACATAACATCTTGTGGCTCTTGTCCATAATCACGTTGTAGTTCTCTACCTACTAACAAATTAAATGTTTGATCTGTTCCACCTATTTCAATATCTGCATGTAACGCAACAGAATCATATCCCTGCATTAATGGATATAAAAATTCATGTATTCCTATTGGAATATTATTTTTAAATCTATTATTAAAATCATCTCTTTCTAAAATTCTTGCTACTGTATATTTTCCAGTTAAATTAATAACATCTTCAAAAGTCATTTTTGATAACCATTCTGAATTATAAGCAATTCTTATCTTTTTAGGATCTAATATTTTAGCAACTTGCTTAAAATATGTTTCACCATTTCTTCTCGTTTCTTCAAAACTTAATGCTGGTCTTGTTTTAGATTTGCCAGATGGATCTCCAATCATAGCCGTAAAATCACCAATAACAAAAACAATTTCATGTCCTAATTCTTGAAATATTTTTAATGCCCTAAGAGCAACAGTATGACCTAAATGTAAATCAGGTCTTGATGGATCTGCTCCAAATTTTATAACCAATTTCCTTCCGCTATTTAATTTTTCAATTAAAGTATCTTTATTATGAACTTCTACTGTTCTTCTTAATATTAAATCAATTTGTTCTTTTTTATTCATTTTCTTTTCCTCCTCTAATAACAAAACCGCAATAACTCTATACATAAGGACGAATTATCGCGCTACCACCTTAATTTATGATTAATAATCATACACTCAAAAGTTATAAAGTAACTAACTAATAAATTCATAATGTGTAATTCAGTTATATTATATGTTTAATTTCACCATCCTTAAACTCTCTAAAATGTAAATAATACAACCTACTTCTTCATTAATCATCATTTATTTATCATATAACCATCATTTTTATATTTTTTAATCTTGTTAATTTTTATTTACTAACCAAATTCAAATATTCTTCTCTCGTTATTTCGTAGCAGTAACAATCTACTTCTTCAGTTAAAATAGTATACTTAACTTTTTTAATTTTATTAGTTCTATGAAAACCTAACTTTTCCATTATTTTCCAAGATGCTAAATTATCAGTAGCAGCACAAGTTTCTATTTTATCAATTTGTACTTCTTTAAACATATAATCAATCATTGCTCTAGCAGCTTCACTACCATATCCCATACCATGATAATTAAAATCTAAAAACCAACCAACATCTCTTATATTATTACTATTTTCATTACCAAATTCATCATAACTTTTTTGACAACTAGCTTGACCAATACATTTATTTTCTGATTTTAATATTATTGACCACTGAAATACATCTTCATTATTTGCTTTTTCTAATTTTTTATATTGCCATACTTTTTCCTTTTCCCAATCATAATTAAATTTTCCTACAAGATAATGTTCTGCTACTTTCTCATCACATAGAATAGTCCAAATAATTTTTAAATCTTCTTCTTTAGTGGGTCTTAAAATTAACCTATCTGTTTCTAACACTTTAGATCCTAAATATTTCATTTTTCTACCTCTTTTCTTTATTTATTAATTTTTTATTTTGATAGCATTATCTATTATTTTCAGTTACTGTTATCACTTGCATATTACCATTATTAAATACTATATATTCTTTATCTTCTATTAATTCTATATCATTACTATCTATAAAGATAGTATCTTCTTCAGGTAAATAAATTACTTTTCTTCCTATAGAATATCCCTTTAAATAATTTATATTATTTTCTGTCTTAACAATATTATCATTATAATGACAAAGTAATTAATATCCAGATAAAACATCAAAACTACTTGTATCTTTTAAACCAATAATACTATTATCATCTTCATATAAATATGTAGTAGCGGTCTTTTTGCCTTCTAGTACAAGTTCAACTAATTGATTAGTATTAATACCAAATGTCCATCTTTCTAATTAGTTATTATCCACTATTTCTTTCATGATTTTCTCCTTTTCCACTTCAGCCTATAGTCTTCCGTGGTATGATAGAGCCTATATAATAGTCTCTATCATAATATTTTATTGCATCACACCATTCTCTATAAAATTTGGAACAAATTAATTTTCTTGTAGTATTTTTCCTTATTACTCAAATGCTACTAACAAATTCCTACTTTCTTATTTAAAGCTTCATCTTCTATCCATAATATATCTTCAATAGATTTATCAGTGTTAAATCTTCCATTACCGACAGGATAAAATATCGAATAGCATTTATATTCTTTACCATTAATAACTTTTATAAATTCCTTTTTTCTACATTGTGAAACTGATGTTTTTTCTTTAAGAAAAATTGTACTAACCAGATTTCCAAATAGAATTATAACTCTAGAATTTACTATTTCTATCTCTTTTTTTAATAAATTTAAATACTTTTCATATACTAAATTTTGAATTGATCTTGCATCTATTTGCGTACATTTACCTAAATCAGTAATAAACATTTTATTTCTTTTCATTTTGTCATATATCTTTTAGACAAACTCTTTATCCCACTCATTTGCTTTTTTACTTTTAATTTCATTATATATATCAACATCAAATAAATTTGTTGCAACAAATAAATCCCAAATATTTTTGGTTCCAATCCATGGTGCTTTAATGCCATTCCATGATGGTTCAGAAGCAATATTTTTTGATGCTGGATTCATAGAAACAAAACATATATCCGGATTTGTATCACATCCACCAAAATTAATTGATTTTAATGTTTTATCCCCATAGACTTGTTACATTTTCTCATATTCATTTTTTTAAAGTTTCTAAGTTCATTTTATCTCCTAATTCTAAATTTTTTTTCTTTTTGTATCATCAAATTCATTAACAAAATTATTAAATTCTTTAAATGTTAATCCACTAGGTATAGAGTCTATTTCAGTTAGTTTTCTAATATCTCCATGTTCCTTAAAACCACTAGTAATATCTTCTATTGCACTTTCAACTGAATCATATTTATGAATTCCCCTTTTTGGTCTATTGGAATGTTCAAAGTGATACCAACTATCATTATATTTAAATAATACAAAACAATGCATTCTTATATCTTTATCAAAGTTTTCTTCTGTTTCATAACTTCTATGACAATATAATTTGTTTTCAAATCCCATTTTATCAAAGAAATATTTAATCATTTTTGCTTGTTCAATGCATGTTCCTAACCCAACTTCTAACATTTTATCTATTGAACTAATTCTATAATTTTTTCTAAATCCTTTAAGGTTATTAAGATGTTTAAATCCTTGATTATCAATCCACCCATATTCAATATTAACATTCATAAAATCCATTAATTCCATTGGGGTCTTAACATCATTAAATGTAATTTCATCTTTTAAAGCTACTACTTTAGCGCCAAAAATAACATCGTTTTTTAATTCTTCTAATTCTGGGTGTTTTACTAATTGTTCTAAAAAGTATACCATATCATAAATTGCCAACCTTTGATGTAAATTTGGATTACTTACTAATTCAGGATAATACTTTTCAATATATAACATTATATTTGTATAATCACTAGAATCAGTATATTGCTCTGTTTCTTCACTAGCAAACTTCCAAGGCTTTTTAATCATTCTATATAAAATATCCAATTCAAAATCTCTAGGAGCATACATTGATCTTTCAAAATCTATTAGTTTAATTTTACCATCATTATAAAATATATTATCAAAATGTAAATCATTATGAATTAAAATAAAATCATTAGAATCTAAATATTTATTAAATTTAGAATACGCATAATCTAAAAGTTTTTGTTCTTCTTCATTAAAAATATTAAGATTCTTTGCTTGAATATATAGTGGCATAAACTTTTCTTGCATTGTTTTGGTCCAATCATATTTTTCTCCAATATTACTATGAATTTGTTTCATAGCATCACATAGTTGTTTAATTATATCTTCTCTTTGTTCTTCTGAAAAAGTATGCCATACATTATATAAAGAAACGCCATCTATCTTTTCAATAATTTCATAAAAATATGGAACATCTTTTTTATTTATACTTGAACAATATAGCTTTGGAATTAAATTGTTATTTTTATTCGAATTATAAAAATCAATCTCTTTTTTAAATTCTTTCTCATTATCTTCATCAGTACATATCTTAACAATATATAAATCGTTAATATTATATATCGTATTCGTAAAGCCTATATTTATCTTATCTATTTTGGGATTAGTGCCAAATAAAGATTGATTTTGTTGTACTATTTTATTTATTATCTCATGCATTTTTGTTACCTCCTCATTTTTAATTAAAGCATACATTATCTTTATTCCATTATACCATTCTCTATAAAATAATGTTTACCTACAAAATCTATATCATTATCTTTTATTCTAATAAATGATTCATTAGGTAATCCCACTATTCTAGCATATTTACTAACTTCAAATACTTCATCCATATATTCTTTATTATCAATATCAAAGTGAGGATATATATTTAAATCAATAAAACCAAGTCCTTGATAATCTACTAATTCATAATTCTTAAAATCATCTTTATATATTACTCTATCTGTTTGATTCATAGCACCAGCACTAGTACCTATAGTTATACCATTTCTATTCCTTAATATATTAAATAAGTTATATTCTATAATAGATTTCATTTCTAATTCAGGACTACCACCCATTAAATAAACTATATCTATTTTTTCTATATATTTATAAGCATCTTCTTTAGATACCCTATTATCTATTAAATGTACTTCTTTAAAATTAATATCTATATTTTTAAATACATTAACAATTTCTTTAACCTGAGTAGTATTTCTTTCATATTCATCAAATAAACTAGCTATAAAAGTAATAGACATATTGTTCTTAATATCTTCTTTAATATACTTCTTTTGATTATCATTAAAACCTTTATCTCTATCTATTCTACTAAACATATAATTAATTTTCATACTTACCTAGCCTTAACTTTCTCTTTATTATAATATATTAGTTTATTAATATTACTTAAAATTTCATCTTTAATTTTATCGTAATAAACAACATGTTCTATAGTTTCTTTTACTTCATTAATTCCTATTTGTTTTTCTTCTTCAGTATCACAATCTATCATCAATGATCTTTTAATATTAAATTCTAACCATCCAAGTCTTCCATTATTAGCATAATAAATTGCTTCCCAATCTATGTTCATATCTAATTTAGTATTTTCAATGTAAGCCTGAAAGAATGCACTAAATTTACTAAAATCTATATTACACTTTTCATATCCAGACCAGCAAAGTGCTAGTTCATATAATTCCAAATATGGATTAGAATAACCTAAACACTCTAAATCAATTAATTTATAATCATCATTTAACCACATTACATTTTTACTATCCATATCGTTATGACATATTGCACTAAATTTTGGTAAATCATTAACTGATATATTACCTTTATTCATACTTTCATTTAATATATTTAATTTATCATATATCATATCATAAATAACTGAACCTTTTTCTTTTGCTAAATCAATATAATATTTAAAATCTATATTTCTAGTTTTTGCCTTTACTTCATCTTTTTTTAAATCAATATTGTGAATATAAGCAAGTAATTTTCCTATCTTCTTACAGTGTTCAATAGTGATTTCATCATCTTTTAAAGATTTACCATCAAACCATTCATATACATAAAAATATTGTCCATCTAACACCTGCATTTTTTTATCATTAAATTTTAATGAATATACTGCATCAATATTGTTATCTTTTAATATTTCTTCTAATTTATCTGCTGTATTAAAATTATTCATTGCAGTCGGTCTTTTCATAATATTAGGATTAAGTAACTTAACAATATATCTTCCTTTATCAGTAAATACCTTAAACATCCTATGCGTTAGTCCACCTGATACTTGAGATATTGGTTCAATTAAATTGCCTAAATTTAATTCACCAATCATCTTATTTAAAAATTCATTAACATTCATATTATCACTCCCAATTCTAAATTATTTTTCCTTTTAACATCATTAAACTCGTTAACAAAATTATTAAATCTTTCTAAATCTATATTCTTACTTTTATTTTCTTCTAAAAAATTTATTACAATATTAAACAATTCAAAATAAACCACCATTTATTCTTTCTAATTTTTTAAATATTCTTGCATATCTTCACTCATAATATTATTTTATCATGATATATCATATAAGTAAATGCTTTATCATTTATTAATCTTAATACATCTTCTCTTTAATTTTACCATCTTCTACTACAAAATAATTATTAATATAATATATTTCATTATCTTTTATTACTATACATGAATCATTAGGTAAACCCATTATTTTATATTTATAAGAACTATCAATTATTTCATTTACTTGTTTTCTATTATTAATATCAAAATGAGGATCAATCGTTATATCAGTAAAACCTAATCCTTCATAAAAGAATGTCTTATCATAATCATCATCTTTAGAATAATACCCTATCTTACCTAAGTTCATACTACCCGCAGATATTCCAAGTAATACTTTATCTTTAAATAATTTTTTATAATCTATTCTCTTAATTATATCTAATTGTATTAAAGGATTACCACCAAATAAATATATAATATCTACTTTATTTATTATATTTATCATATCGTCAACAGAAGTCCTTCCATCTATTAAATAAAATTCTTTAATACTATTAAATATACTTCTTATACCAATTTTATCACTAGTACCATCTATTAAAGTATCATTCTTACTATAATCATCACTAGCACATATAACAGCCATCCTATTATATCTATCTAATTCTTTATTTATAACTTCCTTTATTCTAATATTAAACCCTTTTACTTTATCACAACCACTAAATAATATTATCATAATACTCTCCTTACTTGTTATTACTATATAATCTTTTGATGTCAAAAACTTTGACTTCAAATTAAAATATTCTTCTAAAGAGCCTTCTATCTGTAGATAGAAATTCTAAACATTTACAACCGAGATCATTTATTACTCACACCACCTAGAAGCGATTAACATTTATATTAAAGTATTCTTCTAAATACTTCTTAAAATATATTTTATCATAGAGACTATATTCATATAGGCTCTATGATACCTAATGAAGACTTAAGATTATCTTAAGGCTTCATAGGCTATTATGAATTTAAAGATTCAGTCTCATAAAGATTTCTATATATCTTACAACTATTTAATAATTCCTTATGTGTGCCCGTTGCTATTACCTTACCACCATCAACAACATGAATAATATCAGCATCCATAATCGTAGATAATCTATGAGCCACTATTACAATAGTATGATCATTAATTAAATTATCAATAGTCTTCTTAATATAATCTTGAGAATTATTATCTAAAGCTGAAGTCGCTTCATCAAATAAAATCACTTCACTACCCTTAGATAAAGTTCTAGCAATAGATAGTCTTTGTTTTTGACCACCAGATAAATTAATACCAGACTCTCCTAATACAGTATCATACCCTTTAGGTAAAGACATAATATAATCATCTAAGTAAGCCATCTTAGAATATTCTCTTATCTTTTTAAGAGATATATTCTTATTAATTAATTTAAAATTTTCTTTAATAGTTCTATTAAAAACAAAAGGTTCTTGTCTAATTATTGATATATGTTTTCTTAATTCATCTTCACTTAAGTCTTTAATATTAATACCATCTAACAATATCTCCCCACTAGTAGTATCAAATATTCTAGTAATTAAATTAAATAAAGTACTCTTACCCTGACCAGAAGCTCCTACTACAGCAATCTTCTTATTAGGTTCAATCTTTAAACTAAAATTATTTAATATATTACCCTCATCAGGATAATTAAAATTAACATCTTTAAATTCAATTACCCCTTTAACATTAACTAACTTCTTATTACCAAACTCTTCATCTTTATATAATCTATTCTCTAATATATCATTTACTCTTGATATAGATACACTAACCTTCTGATATGTCTGAGTTAAGTCATTAATATTCTCTATTAACCAAGTAAACCTATATACATAATAAGTCATAGCAATAAAGAAAGTTAAACTAATCATCTTATAATATAATAATATAACACAAGTAGCAAATACTCCGCATTCTAATATAGACTTTAATAATCTAGTCTTTATATTAAAACTCTTCTGAATATCAATCTCTTTACTAGATTTATTATATATATCCTTAATAATACTAGTCATATCACTAATCAAATTATTTTTAATACCTAATGTTTTAATTTCTCTTATACCTCTAATAGACTCCGTAGTTAAAGAAGTAAACTTATCTTGTTCTTTTCTTCTCTCTTTATGTATATCTTTAAGTAATGGATTATATTTCTTTAATATTAAGAATAATATCGATACAATACCTACTATCTCTAATCCTATTATCCAAGAATTAACAAATACATAAACTATAACAATTATTGATGCCACTAGTGATGATATCATATTAAGTAATCTACCAAAAGCAAAACTTAAAGTATCAGCATCACTTGTTATTCTATTTATTATTTCTCCTGACGACATCTTTTCATAAGCAACAGGAGGCAAACATAATGCTTTCTTATAGGTATAAAAACCTAATTTTCTTGTTAACTTACTCTCTTCTTTATATAATATAGAATTAGCATAATGTAATATTACTCCATCCATTGTTATTTCTAATACAAAATATATCCCTAAAAATATTAAAGCATTCTTAATATCTAACATAGTTATCTCTTCTACTACTTTACCATTTAAATATCCAGTAAATACTTCACATATACCAGATATAAATATAATTATACTAGCAAATATTAATTTATTTAAATCTTCTTTAACTAACTTAAGTAGAGGCCTAAATTCTTTCAAACTCTTCATCTTTACACCTCCAAATAAAAGAACTACTTATTTATAAAGTAGTTCCAAGTTAATATAATTAATTATTTTTACTTATTACAAAGTATGTGAAAAACATAAAAGAATCCCACTTTTCTTTAAAACTACTCTATCACTATTAAAAATATTTAAACTTAAAGTTCTCATCTTCATGATTTTCACTCCTCTCTCTCTTTAAATTCAACTTAACTATATCATATTATTTTATGTATGTCAACCATTATTTGTTACATTTATTTTTTATATGCCACTTCAGCCTGTAGTCTTCCTCATAGCATTTTTTTAGTTTATCTAATAATTCTTCTAATATATTATTATCTACTATCTTAGTAATAGCAAAACACTTCTTACCTAAATCTTTAAATGAAGCACCAGAATGATATAACACTTTATTATCTATTATAATAAACCTATCATGAAATATATTAGTATTTATTATTTCTATATTACTATATTGTTTTTCATACTTCTCTTTAGAAATATTATCTATATTTTCTATCTTTATATCTTCACTTACTACTATATTGTTCATTGCATCATCCTTTCAGTATTTTCTAATAAAAGATATATCTCTTTTATCATTGTCTTATCGTTTATGATAATATAAATACATAATGATGTCAATATAAAAATACTATTTGTTAATTAACTTCTTTGCATAAATATTACTTGGACCTCGTTTAAAACTTCTCTTACCAAAGAAGGAATACTCATCATAGAACATACAAAGTCATTATCTAAATAATATAACCATATCTTAGTACCATTACTAAGTAATATTTCTAAATCTACTAATTTTCTAACATTAACTCAATTTATTTTCTTAATATCAATTAAACCTCTAGTATGATAACCATGTTTTTCGTAGAAGTTAATTCCCATTTTATTGTAGGCAAATACTTCGATAGAAATATATTCACATCCTATACTTTTAAAATGCTTTTCTATCCTATTTATAAGTAAAGTACCAATACCACTACTTCTTACTTTCTTAGATACTACTAACTCTGTTACTTCACCACATTTAGGACATTTATAATCTAAATAATCATATTCATCATAACACCTTAAACATCCCATTATTAAACCTACTACTACATCATTATCTATTGCTAGATAACATTTGCCATTATTATTATTTACTTCTTCTAAATCTAACATAGCCATCTTATCACGATATTCAGGATGTAACTGATCTAGATTATCCTCATCAATACTAAGAATGTATTCTTCTAGTTCTATTAGTAAATCCTTTACATCTTCTAAATATCTATCTTCATATTCAATTATTTTCATTATATCTCCTTTTCCACTTCAGCCTGTAGTCTTCCGAGGTATGATGAAGCCTATTCTAGTCTTCCTCATAATATTTTTGGTTAATATCAATATATCATATAAAATAGCCAAAGGCAATAATATATTGTTTTTTAAAGAAAATAAGTACTATTTCAAGTACTTATCAATTATTTCAAATAATTTATCTTTACTAATAGGCTTAAGTAGATAACCACTAAAACCATATTTTAAATATTCTTCATTATATTCATATTCATTATTTCTAGTAAGTAAGATGACATTAGTTTTAAAGTTTCTAATATCTTTAAATTTCTTCATAACAGTTACTCCATCTAATGGGTCCATAACTTCATCTAGTAATATTAAATCATATTTCTCTTTACCCCTAATTTTATCTAGTGCTTCTTTACCTAAACTAACATAATCAAGTTTAATATTAGTATCACGAAGTAACTTACTAATAATCTTCTCAGTAGAAATATTATCATCTACTAAAAGTATTTTCTTTTCATCATAAAAGCTTTCGTACTTATTATATTTTTCATTAGCTTCTTCTACTATCTTTTGATCAAGTACTATCTTCATAGTAGTACCATTACCATAATTACTACTAGGAATAATAGTACCACCCATTAAAGTAATTAATTTTCTAGCAGTAAATAAATTACTCTTCATATTACTTCCATCTATTTCTTCTTTTCTTTTATAGAAGATACTATCCATCTCATCAGGAGATATTCCTACTCCCGAATCTTCAATAGTAATAATAAGTCTTGCTATATTATTCTTAATAATCGTATTAACATTAAGTTCAATATAACCTTCTTTAGTATACTTAATACTATTATCTAAAATACTAATTAAAACATTTTTAAGTCCTAAATTATCTCCATATAAGTATTCAGGTAAATCACTAGCAATATCACTTCTAAAAGTAAGACCTTTCTTACTACATTCATCACTATATAAAGTAACTATCTTTTTTAATAATAATTTAATATTATATTTATCATCATATACTTTAATACTAGCACTATCAATACTATCTACATCAAGTATCTCATTAGTCATCGTAGTAAATCTAGCAGTATTTTTTTTAATAGCCCTTAAATAATCATTAACTAAATCTTTATCTAATTTCTTATTACTCATTTCATTAATCGCAGCATCAGTATTATAATTAATATCCTTAGTAATAAGTCTAATATCATTAGTCATATTATATAAAAACATAGTCTTATCTTCATTAGCATTATCACTAATCTCTTTAGCCTTATGATATTCTTCAATCATCTTAACGTCAGGATTCTCTATTGTAAAATACATAAGGAAAGTAATAAAAGCATGAATAGGAGTAGCAAGTAATAATCCCGGATTCATATATTGAATATAAGATGCAATACCACCAACAATTAAAAATATAAGTATTGGAAAAAATCTCTTATCTTTAATATTTTTAATATTTCTAATTAATGCAATAATACCTACAAAAGAATATAAGAAAGCTGAAAGATATATAATATTAACACTAGGTCCATAAGTATAAGCAATATATCCATCATATTTAAAGTTAAGTGGTAAGATAAAATTCAAAGTAGTAAAGATAATCATTAATACAATAGCTATATTTCTAACTACTGGTATATATCTTTCTTTCTTTTTAATACTAAGACATACAAATAGTACGTAGCAGAGTAATATAGTAATCCAAAGTTCTACTCCAAAAGAAAATAATCTTGCTACAAAATAACTAACATTAGGTATTTCTTTATACATAGGTCCAACAAAATCCAAAATAAGTTCTACAATAAGTTCAAAGAATGATACTACTACCAATATAGAATATACTTTATTTTCTTTACTTTTAAATACTTTCTTTCTAAAGTATACAGTCATAAGTAACATAGAATATACTATTGCTTCAATTAAGAAATAAATACCAGTATACATATAAACAACTCCTATCTATTATCTATATTAAGTATACAATTTTTTTACTTTTTTTACAAGAAAAAAAGACAATTTTTATAAATTATCTTTTTACTTTTTTCAATATAATGTTTTGACCAACCATGTTGTTTTGTGGACTATTCAAGCTTATAGACCATATTTTTTCAAAATTCTTGTATACAGAAACACTTGCTGAAGAAAATATAATTTTATTTTTCAACATAATACTTTCGAAAGTCAAGATATATTTTTGAAAACTTGGAGCATTTTCAAACCTATTTAAAGTGTCTACCAATTCACCAGTAATATCAGTATTAAAATTACCATCAATTTGATATCCAACATTTTCACTCAAAAACAAATTATAAAAACTATTACTATCTGTAATTAACCTTCCAAATTTAAAACCAAATTCTTTATCATTTCTAGTGAATTTTATATTATCTTTTGTTAATAAGAGTTTTTTGCCAAGGATATATCATATTTTTCCTCTTTTTGGTTTGTTATTTTGATAATTTTTAACAAATCCTTTCTATTTGATGACACACCATAAAATAAAAACATATTATTATCTTGATCCTCACAACACAATATTATTTTTTGTCCACCATCATTTACTACATCATATATTTCAACTTTAGTTTTGCCATTAAAATTGCCTAACAATTGTAAAGAAGAAAAAATTTTAGAACACAATTTAGGTTGAGTCCTTAAATTTAGTAACACCTCTTCTACTTTTTTTCACTTGAGTACAAATCAAAATTACTTCTTTTACTTTTCATAGTTTAATCTCCTACACATATACATCTGTAACTAAAATATTATAGATAATTTTTATCTTCTAATTTAAAAATATACTCCATTTTATTAACTCCATTGAAAGAAGTATTCCATTGATAAGAATATGAACTAATATTTTTAAATATAATTGTATCCCCAATATGTAGTAAATGTGAATATGTTTCTAAATATATATCAGTTTCACAACAAGAACATCCATAAAATATAGTTTTAATATTACTTGTTTCTGAATTATTTGAAATATATTGGGGATATGCCCATCTTTGATTTGCCATTTTCGAAAAATTCAATGTCACTACTTGAATTTTATCGTCGTATCTAACATCAACAACATTGCAATACAAAATACCAACATTTTTAAAAAGGAAATCTCCTAATTCAACAAACATTGTTATATTCTCTGGTACAATATTTCTTACATTATTTAAATATTCTATTCCTTCCTCAAAAGATAAATCTTCAAGATGTCCACCTATATTAATTTTTTTCAAACTTGGAAATTCCTTTATGATTTTATTTATTTCATCATAAATATTTTTACACTTTTTTAAATCTCTATGATCAGAATTATGCAAATGAATATATTCAATATTATTTTTTATCTTTTTATCAAGTAATGTATAATCCATTCCAAACCTACTATAATCAAAAGCATCATTTGAATTAAAATTAATTCTTATTCCGTTTCCAACTTTAAAATTACTTAAATTATTTGAAACAATATGAAGATTATCATAGTTGCTATTATTTAATTCATATGACAAAGGTCCACTAACGCTAACAAACTGTTTCTTTAAATATTTTTCTATGATTTTAAATTCGTTTTGATTTGAGATATCAAATCCAAATTCATTATCATTTACTATATCCAATACAGCAGAACAATTACAACACTTAACAGGAAATAGAAAATTAATATTTTTTGTTTGGTTTTTAATTTTCATTATATTATTTTTAAATTCTAGTAAGTCAAATTCAACTTTAGGTTTCATAAAATCTGCTTCTTTCTATTCCATATATGAATTAACATCTTTTAGTTCAGTTTCATCAAAAGATAAATCACTATATTCACTTGAATATATATCGATACCATTTTGACTATAAACATCATCAGTATTTATTACTATTGCATCATTTTCTTCATATCCAAGCATCAAAACCGTTTCTTCTATTTCTTCTTTTGTAGGTCCCTCAATTTCAATATAAGGTGCTAACTTAGGCCACTTATCAATTACAATTTCTGTATTTTTGTAATCGTAAGCTATTCTCATTTTAATTTGGTGGCGAGCAAAAAAATAACCTAAATCTTCTAACAATTGTTTACCATCATCTATACTTGGAACAGCAAATTCAAGCTCATCAACAGCATCCAACTCATATTCACCCTTACTATTTACAATTTTCTTAATAGTAATAGTTGTTTCATCACCAGTTTGTCTTAGTCTAACCCATTTGCTAAAATTCTCGTTTGTTTTTTTCATCAATTTATAAATTTCATCGGATTTTAACTTATTGAAATCATTTTTATTAGTATTTATAAACTCTAATATATCTTTAGTTCCTAATTTTTTTTCAATTAAATAAAGATCGTCCTTATCAAAACAAGGTCTAATTTCAAAAATTAACTTTTTCAAACCTCTTATATCATTGTTTTTTAAAAACATTTCTACATACTTTGCATACAATTCATCAACTGTTGGTAAATCAAAAGTATAAACATCTTGTATAAATTTTCCCTTTGGTTCAATTCCTTTCTCTTTTAATGTAGATTTAACACGATTTACATCAACATTCAAAATTTTAATTTCTCTCTCGATTTGTCCCATAAATAATCATCTCCTAACATAACTATAATAATTATAACATAATTCAAAAGATTTTTGTTTAAAATTCTTAATTTTTTTCTCATTTTTTGATATAATAAATACGGAGGTTTTAATATGAACTTTGAAGAATTATATAATACAGCTAAAAATTTATCTACCGAAGTTATTTTAAATAATAAATCATCTTATGGTAAAGTTGCAGTAGCATGTCTAACAGACAGTGGAAAATTATATACTGGTCTTTGCTTTAAAACAACTTGTAATGTAGGCTTTTGTGCCGAAACATCAGTAATAGCTCAAATGTTGCTTAATGGTGAAACTAAAATTACAAAATTAGTTGCAGTTTATAATGGTAGTGAAATTGTTTCGCCATGTGGTAAATGCAGAGAACAAATATATCAATTAAATCATGACAATTTAAATTGTGAAATACTATTAAATAACAAAACAGTTTTATTAAAAGATTTGTTACCAGAACTATAATTCTGGTTTTATTTTTCCTGAATTACAAATATTCTATATGGAAAAGGTCTAAAATATTTCTTAAAATCTAATAATATTTTAGACTTGGTAAGAAAATGACAAGATTTTTCTTCAATAATTTTTCCACCAGCTTGTGATATTATTTTTCTCCAAAACTTTAATTTTAAAAACCTTTCATCACCATACATGGCTTCATCATCATTAAAATATTTCGTTGGTATTCCAACAATCACAGTATTAGCTATTTTTAATTGTTTCTTTATTGTTTTAACTATTTCTTTGTCAGAAAAATGTTCTAATACCCCATTACTGAATGATACATCAAATTCCTTATTTTTATAATTTAATTTTAAAATTGAATCTATCATAAATTTAGGTGTGTTTTCCGCTCCATAATCTTTTGCAATTTTTTTAGAAAGATTCAAAATATCTTTATCTATATCTATTGCAACAGAATCAAATCCTAAGGAAGCCAAATATGTAGATAATATGCCTGTGCCCGAACCAGCTTCAATTACCTTTTTATTTGGTGAATATTTTTTTATAAGATCAATTAAATTTTTTTTAGTTTTGATTTTATCGTTTACATAATTACTGATAGAACCTTTTTCATTTATTTCATTAATATAAATTTCATACCATGTTTTTTTCATCATATTCCTCCTATTAAAAAAATTCTGATAAAGTTTTTTTTAAAGCATTACCTACTTTTTCATCTTTTCCTTCATTAGTAACAACAATGTCACCATTAGCAAGAATTAAAATGTATTTTTTTTCCATATCCTCTTCTATTCTTGTATCAATTTTTTTTATGTTGCTTTGATTTTTAATTGTTTTAACAACGCTAAGATATTCATCCATTGATATATTAAATTTATCTTTATTTGTAACAGCTTTTTCTCTTAAAGGCATAAACTTAAAGATTCTCCAACTATAAATTTTATAACTATTTAAAAATTTGATTAAATGATTAAACTCATGTAAATTATTTTTACATACAACACTATTTATTCTTATTTTTATATTATAGTCCTTAATATTAACATAATCTAATATTTCCTTAATTTCTTCAAAATGATTTTTACCTCTACCCAAAGAATCATTTGTTTTGCTGTCTATTGAATCAATAGATAATGTTATACTATCCAAATATTTATAAATCCTATCAATTCTATCATGAGTTAAAAGCTTTCCATTAGTTATAATTTTGTTTTTTATTCCCATTTCATAAGATGCTTTTAATAAATTGTCTATTCCATCAAACAATAACGCTTCTCCACCTGTCCAAGTAATACCGTTAATTCCTGCCTGTTTCAAACTATTTAATATTGCTAAATTTTCATTATAAGTTAAATCTTTCAAATTTAAAAAGCGATGACAATATTCACAATTTTGATTACAACGAGTAGTTATATTCCAACAAATTTCTTTTTCCATCATTTCTTCCTCCTTGCCAAAATATATCCAAAGCGATGGAAATGATCCTTAACACAATCAACATGTGCCCCTTCAAATGTTGGATTATTATTTTCCTTATATGAAATAATCTCCCAATTTTCATCAAAATATCCAATTATTTCTTTTTTTCTATAGAATTTTGATGCCGGATAAGTCAAATAATCATTTTCATCTATAGCCATCATATAATCTATATATAAATAACCTTTAGGTAAAACAATTTCTTGTAATTTTTTAGTTTTTTCTTCTAGAGTGAAATCTTGGTTTGCAGAATAATGTAAAGAACAACTAGTAAAAACAACATTAAATTTTTTGTCTGGTACCATTCTATAAAAATCCCTTTTTTCTATATCTGCATAGTTTTCTATTTTTTCTATTTGTAATCTTTCTATAATTCCTAAAACTTTTTTTGTTTCCAATTCAAATTCCTTCGATTCAAAATTTGGAACATATTGATATTTAATTTTTTCTTTCACTATAGGGAATTCTTTATACCCGCCATATAAAGCAATATCATCAATATCATATCCAGTAACTTTTATTCCATCACGGGCAAACGGCATCAAAAATTTTCCGTCAGAACATCCTACAATACATACTGTAAAATTTTTTCCCCAAGTTTGTTTTGATAAATTTAATAATTTATATAATCTTGTTGGTGGGTTTCCCCATATACTTTTAGTTTTCATAATTCTCAATCCTTTCGTTAAATTCTATTATTTCCTTCAGAGTTTCTATATTTATTGTTTGTTCACTATCACATAAACTTTGTTCTGGATTTATATGAGTCTCAATTATCAACCCATCCGCGCCGGCAATTAATGATGCTTTACTCATTGGCTTTACAATGTAACTCTTCCCGCTTGCATGAGATGGATCGATTATTATTGGTAATTTACTGTGTTGTTTTATGTAAGGTATTGCTTGAATATCCAAGATATTTCTCGTTTCTTCTGAGTCAAAACCACGAATACCTCTCTCACATAAAATCACATTGTAGTTACCTTCTTTCAATACATATTCAGCAGACAGAAGCCATTCTTTATATGTGGCCATAAACCCTCTTTTTAGTATAATTGTTTTGTTTGTTTTTCCTAATTCTCTTAATAAATTATAATTATACATATTTCTAGTTCCGACTTGAATAATGTCTATAAATTTTCCGTACTTTTTTACTTGTTCAATTGTCATCAGCTCTGTAACAATTTTAATATTCAATTTTTTTTTCAATTTTATTAGCATTTCTATTCCTTCATCTTGCATTCCTTGAAATGAATATGGACTAGTTCTGCTTTTATAAGCTCCAGCTCTAAAATATTTAATACCTATTTTTTTTAATTCTTTTGCAATTGAATAAACTTCTTCATAAGTTCCAAAAGTACATGGACCAGCAATAATAATTTTTTTATGTTCCTTAATAATTTCATTTTTAAAATTATTATTATTTTGAATTAAATTTGAATTATATAAATACTCATTTTTCATACTACTCTTTCCCTTCAAATAAATTACATTCATATGAATTTTTCCAAAAATCAATTTTTTTTAATTCATTATAATAATTATTCTTTTTTAAGCAGATTATAGTGTCATTTATTTCTTCTAAGCTTTGACCATAAGATGAATACCTAAAACTAACATTACTACCTGTATTAATTTTTGAATAATCATTTAACATTGGCTCTTTATTTAAAATATATCTATAATCACTATTACATAAAATCTCAAAATCGAGATTTTTATCTTCATTTTTTATCATTTTTTTAACACATTGATTATCTTTGCAATTAATACAATCAAACAAATGTTTAAAACAATTTCTTGTATATACAAGGGGTAATTTTCCGCAAAGAATTACTTGTATTTTACTTTTATCAAATATATTCATATTAGTTTCATAAGATAATTCTGGAGATGCCGTAAATTCAGTGAAACCATTTTCAATCAAATACTTTAATGATTTTTTATTCCAAATATAAATTGTATAATCAGCATATTTTTTTCTAAATTTAATATTTTTACATAAATAAATCTGAGACAATCTAGTAAACATAACTCTTTTATTTTCCAATAAACTTAAATATGGCAATAGATTGTCACTGTTCCAATTAAATAAAGGCAGTTTATAAATGATTTTATCTCCAAATTTATCTATGACATTCTTAATATTTTTTAAATCATTAACGGTTTCAATATTATAAATTAATCGAACAAATTCATCATCTATATAACTACGAACAACATTAATATTGTTAGTATCTAAATAAATATATTCCAATTTATTTTTACCATTGGCAACATTACATTCTTTTTGTATGCAATCTGATACAATATAGTCAATAATTTTGTCATAAAGTTCATTATTAATTGTCAGTGGTTTTGAATTATTTCTTTGATATTTAATTTTATAAACATTAATATTACTGTCTATTGTTTCTATCTTATTTATTAATTCATTTAAATCAACTTTTATTAAATTATTCACATTTCCAACAAAAGTATGTCCATCACCTTTATAATTCATATACAAGACCTTAATTATATTATTTTTATCCACAGTTAAATCTAATGATACATTTTTTTTATTGATATTGTATGATTTTTTTATTTCGGTGTACAAATACATAACTTTTTTATCATTATAATCTTTAGAAAACTCAATTGGCATACTATTTATATATCTTACGCAGACATCATTATCATTTATATCATCCAAATCTGAAGCACACATAAAAGGTTTAGTTCTTGTATTTATTTTTTCATATAAATTGTTATTTTGAATACTTGTTCCAAGTAAATAACCTACAGTTCGCTCAGATTTTTCTTTATTTGAAATTTGATTTAAAACTTGTTTTATTTCTTCGACTGGCCTTCTTCTTCCTTCTAGTTTTAAACAATCTATATCATCAAGCTTACTAATTAAGTTTAAACAGTCCATATCCGGTACATATAAATAATGACCCTTTTCATTGCCAACTGAATATATATCTCTACAAGTTATTATACACTTTCCACGATTTCCACCACCACCATTAATTAGAGTTCCAAAAAAACATAATCCTGAAAAACTTAAACATTGAGATCCCCAAACAAAACACTCTAACTCTATATTTGATTTTTGCTTTATTTTGTCAATTTCACTTATTGTTAACTCCCTAGCCAAAATTGCTCTTTTACCATTTATAGATTCTATATAATTTACATCATCAACATTATGTGCACCAAACTGGGTTGAAAAATGTAATGGAACATCTGGAAATTCCTTATTTAATTCTTTTATCAAACCTATATCAGTTACAATAAATGCATCTGGAAAAGTATTATTTTTTAAAAAATCTATTACTTCTTCAATTTCTTTATCTAACATCAAAATATTTAATGTTAAGAAAAATTTAATATTATTGTTATGTAATTTTTCAATCAAAGAGTTATATTCTTTTGTAGTAAAATTTATTGCTTTATTTCTTGCATTCCATTTTTTCAAGCCTCCATATACGGCATTAGATTTTGCATCTATTGCAACTTCTATATGTTCCATATTACTCGCGGGACTTAATATTTCCATAATCGATTACCTCACTTTATTATCTTATTATCTAATTTTTTTAAGGGTTTTATTATTGTCATCTAATTCCATAATTTTTTTTTCCTTTATTTCCATGTTGAATGTCTTATTTCTTACTTTATATGTAACAAAATCTCCCACTTTCTTATGATATACCGCTGCACCTATTGGACTATTTATTGATATCTCCTTAATGGTAGAATCAATTAATGGTGCCGCTGCAACTAATTTAAAAATCTCATCTTTTTTGTTATTTTCAGACAATATTATGTTAACCTCTATAATATCACCAATATCTATTAAACTACTATCACCAAAGTTTTCTACAATTTCGATATTTTGTAATTTAAATTTCATTTCAGATATTTCTCTCATTAATGTTCTCTCTTGTGCCTCAGTTTGATATAATGTTGGATTATCATGCCAATTATCACCTTGATAAATAGCATCAGTTCCTTTATACATTCTAACGTCAGCCAGTTCCTTTTCTTTTGTTTCAATTGCTTTCAAGTATTCATCATACCCCTGTTTATTTAATTTAATTTTTTCCTGCATAATTTCCTTCTTTCTTTTGATTTTATAATCATTATTAGTTTTAATAAATCTAATTAATTTTTTATTCTTTTGCATAATTTTTTGCTAAAAATTTAATTCTTTCTTTTTTATCATTTTTTTTGCCTTATTATTTAATTTAGAAATTTCAATATCCACTATTTGTTCCACTTCTTCTAAATTTTTATTTTCCGTATTTATTATTATGTAAGGTAATTTAAATTTATCTACAAAATAAATCATTTTATCGTATCCGTCATCCATTTTATCAGGATCATTCAAATCTGGATCTTCAATATTTCTTTTTCTTAATCTTTCGAATCTTGTCTTTGGAGTTGCATATAGAATTATTGTTAAATCGGGAATTCCAGAAATTTCAATTAAAGTACTAAAAATAGGCTCACTTTTCAAATCACCATTCCAATAATAATTTGACACTAAATGTCTATCAATTACAACATTTTTATCTTTATACATCCTAGAAACATACAAGTTTCCCAAACTGAAGAACCACGATTTAATCATATTATCATTAATATCATACATTCTGTTAGCAGCATTCATTAAATCAGCATAGCCATTTTTTGCATCATCATTATAAAAATAATGTAAAGGCTTTTCAATAAAATCAAATCCATATTGTTGACAAATATACCTTGAAATCGCCGTCTTACCAACACCATCCATACCCTCAACTGCAATCATCATATTTTAATCATCTCCATTCTTTCTATATAATTATTTATTACTTCAGCTACACCCGAATTATTATTATTTTTAGTTGTTACAATTTTTGCTAATCTTTTAGCTTTTTGTGTTCCATTAACCATACAAACTGAATTATTAAATTCCGATAGCATTTCTAAATCATTATTACCATCACCGAACACTAAAATTTCTTCGTTTGGAATATTTAATATTTTTGCCAATTGTAATAATCCCGTTGCTTTTGTTTCAACAGTTGCACCTATTTCAATATAGTTAATAACCTTATTTATTAAATGTTCATTAAGATTCTGATTGTATTCGGTTATATGTAATCCATATTTTTGCAAAATTGGTTTTATTTCTTCTATCACTGAACTTAAATTATTTTCAGATACTATAACAATTTTTGTAATATCATTATTAATAATATATTTTTGCAAATTTTTAATCAAATAACATTGGCTCTTAAGTTCACTGGGATAATTTTGATTCAAAATATGATGTTTCAAATTAAAATAATTCAACTGATCAGATACTTCACAAAATTCTTGATTTAAATGTATATATAGATTATTTTTTTTACAATAATCATATAATTCTAATACTGCTTGTCTCTTTATCAAGGTATATTTTAATGATTTTAAACTATTCAAATCTAGCAAATGGCTTCCATTACTAAATACTCCATAATCACAATCTATAATCTTACTAATATATTTTGTTGAAGAATATTCTCTTGCTGTTGCTAATGCAATTAATATTCCTTTACATTTGGCACTATGAATAGCAATGATGTTTTCATTTGTAATAGTATTATTATCGCTAAGTAGTGTTCCTCCTATATCCAATGCAATTAAAGATATCTTTTCTATATAAATCACCTCCACATAAATAAATTATAGCATCTTTTTTTTGATTTAAAATTACATTTTTTTTATATGCCTATAACTACTAGTTATATAAAAAATCACTTTAACAAGTGATTTTTTATAAAATATTTAGATAAATTAGTCAAATAATCTTCTATATATAACAAATTTAATTCTACTTTTGGTAATTTATATGGAACATTTAACTCAAGTAGTTCATTCTTCTCCAGTTCATGTTTAACCGCTTGTTTTACAACATAACCAGTTCCTATATTTTTTTTAACTGATGAAATAATTAAGTCTGTAGTTTCAACTTCCAAAATAACCTTCAACTCTATATTACATTTTTTTAATTCCTCTTCTAAATTTTTTCGTACATTACTTCTTTTATATGGCATTATTAACTTTTGATTTTCTAAGTCAAAATTCTTGTTGACTATAGATGTTATAAAACACGTATCAAATGAAATCAATGGAACAATTTTTATATCAGAATTTTCAACAATTATTGGAGAACTATCAATAACAAAATAAATTTTATGTTCTTTCAAACCATTTAACAATTCAGAAGTCGAACCATTAATAATCCTAAAAAATATATTAGGATTTTTCAGTTGAAACTCCTCTATAAAATCAAGCAAATAAAATGATGCTATGTGCGCAGGTGCACCTATAACTATTGTTCCAAATTTTAAATTATTTTTTTCTTTTATTATCTTTTCACCAGCAATCAAATAACTATAAGATTTTTCTATATAATTATATAATTGTTTACCATCATTTGTTAAATTTAATCCATTATTATCTCTATAAAATAATTTAGTTCCTAATAAATCCTCTAAATTTTTTATTTGTTTACTTACTGCTGGTTGAGACACACATAATTTTTTAGAAGCTTCTACAAAAGAACTGCACTTTGAACATATATAAAACACTTTATACAAATTCAAATTTATATCATTAATCATAATATCAGCCTCCATAAACAATTAACATTACACTTTATATTTCAAGTTTCTTTATCTACATTATCTTTCTTTTAGTTTTATGTTTAGCTTCTTCTTTAGCCATTTCTTCTAGAAATCTATAATCAGTCTTATCTGCTTTAGTTCTAGGAATAGTATCTAAGAATGTAATAGATTCTGGTACTTCATATGGTTTTAATTGAATAGTCTCTCCTGTAATATTATTAACAAGTGGTTTATAACACATATCTAGTATATAATCACTTACTTCTTTCGTAGGCATAACCCCATCTTTTAATACTACATATGCTTTATTAGTAAATAATAAATCTTTATCAGGTTTAGGAACTACTACTACACTATCTACTACATCAATTAAAGCTATAACATTTTGAATATGTTCTAGATATACTTTATTTAAGTCTGATCTAATATAATATCTACTACTTCTTCCAGTTAAAGTAAAGTATCCTTCATTATCTAAAATACCCATATTACCAGTCTTATAATACTCTACTCCTTTATACATAAATTTAGTATTTTTAGTCATTTCTTCATTCTTATAATATCCTTTATAAATATGTTTACCTGCTATACAAAGCATTCCTTCTTCGCCATATTTAAGTTCTTCCAAAGTATCAGGATCAACAATAATAGCCTTAGTACCAACAAGCACTCTACCTACTGTTTCAGGTCTATTAATAGAACCAACAGCCATTGTATTAGTAGCTACTGTCTCTGCATTACCAGAACCGTTACATATAACTGTTTTAGCATTATGTTTTTTAAAGAATTCTACTCCTTCAATATTTTGTATTGGTGATAAAAAGTCACCACCTGATACAAAAGTATGAATACTAGATAAATCATCACTATCTTTGACATTTCTTTTAATAAGTTCAAGAAGAGCAGGGCTACCAAATACATAGTTAGGATTTTTACTTAGATAATATCTAATATTATCTTTACTTAAAGTAGGAGCAAGTACTGCTACTCTACCACATATTAAACTCATAATAGTAGAAGTAGCAAAACCATAAGGATAAGAAAATGGTACACATACTAAACATCTTTCTCCTACTTTTGCTTTAATCTTACCAGTATTTTTCATATAAATACCAGAAGCAAGTAAATTCTCATTAGTTAATACTACACTCTTAGGATTACCAGTAGAACCACTAGTAAATAAAATTAAAGAGTCTTCCTTACCACCATATAAAGTATATATAGGTTTTTTATAATATTTAGCAATACTACCAATATCACTAAAAGATAAATCATCATTATATCCATTAGCACCTGTCTCTATACTACTATAATTCTTAGTACTAATTTCATTACTATGTAAAGTAATAATATTTCTTACCTTACTACCATCTTTAATCTTTTTATTATATTCTTTATCTTTATCAAAATTAATAAATAAACTAGATTCAAATTCATTCAAATATCCTAATACTTCTTCAATTGAAGACATTGAATTAATAAAAGTAGTAATAGCCCCTATTCTATTGCAAGCTAAATAAATAATAACTCCTTGATAATAATTAGGCATAGCAGCAGATACTATACTCCCCTTCTTTATTCCTAATTCTTTCAATGCCTTAGATAAAGTAATTGCATCTTTTAACATTTCATCATAATTTACTCTTAAATCTAAACAATCAATAGCTTCTTCTTTTCTATAGAAATTACTAATTAAATTAATAGTATTATAAATACTCATATTAGGTATTATAGGATTTCTACTAAAAAAACTATAATCACTATTATGTATATTATCTATAGATGGATAACCTGTTAATTTTTTCATATAAAACCACTCCCTTTTTCATATGTAAGTATTATATAACAATTTTATCAAAAAAGCAAACATTTATATATATTTTAGTATATTTTCCCTTCAGCCTGTAGTCTTCCGGGGTATGAGCAAGCCTAAGGTCTTGCTCATATATTTTAGCATATTAAAAGTGAATCATTAAAATTCACTTATTTTCTTAATTTATCATTAGAATCTAAATCCTTAAGTATTTTATCAACTTTATCTTTTACCAAATTCAAAAAATCTATCTCACTAGAAGGATCAACAGTAGGTAAATAACCTATTTTTCTTAAATAATCAAGTGGAGGCCATACTGAATCAGGAGCCAAATTTTTAATCCAATTTCCCAGAATAGCGGGATGGTGACAAGTTATTAACATAAACTTTTTAAATTTATATAAACCATATTTCCCATTGGCATTAGAAAGAAGACATTCTTTATCTTCACCATAATATTGATATATTTTATCAACTATCGTATTTTTACCACTAATTGCCCATTCTCCTTGAAATATTATTAGTGTTGGTTCTAGTATTTCTATTTCTTTAATTAAATGTCTTAAACAATTTTCCTTCATAATACTAGTACTATTAACATTAGAAGCATTTTCTAATTTATCCTTATTCTGAAATGAACATCGCATCAGATTCGTTAATGCATAACTTGCATAAGCATAATCACTTTTTACACCTAAAATATTTTCAAGAATCATTAAAGTCCCTTTTATATGATTATTTTTATTTTTCCAATTAATACAGTTTAATATGTTTAAACAATTCTCTTTAAAATTTGGAGAAGTACCATATTCCATATTTTTCATATAAGCATTCTCTTTACCAACTATTAAAATTCTAATAGGTTTTCCATTATAACTTAAATCATAAAAAGGTGTAACTCCTACTGTTCCTCCTGAATATTGTTTCACAACATTACATTTTGTTTGAGAATTCAAACATTCTCCATAATGACTACAATGGAAATCATCTGCATTTAATCCTTCTCTTTTATAATACTCCAATAATTTTTTACACCTATCTCTTGTTTTATCTACATCAGCACTCCACATACTATTCTCCTTTGTTATTATTATACTACACCATTTTAATAATAACAATTTTGTAAAGTACACTTTACAAAAAAAAAAGAATATCTCTTCTTATGTTTAATTAATATTTCTAAACTCACTAGGAGTAATATTCTTAATTTTATTATAAATAGAACAAATACTAACAAATATAACTAATATAATTATTAAATAACTATATATAACTAATTTAATATCAATTACATTTAATACTAATTGATAATTATAAAATAATTTTTGAATAATAAATGAAATTACTAATGATACTCCTATTGAAATAATAAATAATATAGTATAAGTAATAACCATTATAATAAATATATATTTACAAATAATTTTATTTTTAAAACCAAGCATTTTATAAAATGATATATTATCTTTTTGTAATAATATTATTTCTATTATATTAAGTATTAATAAAATTATTGTAATAATAGATACTATCCAAATAATTATATTTAAAATATTACTTAGTATATTTAAAGTTTCTGAAGTTACACACTCATTAATAGATATATCTTTATAATTATCACTATAATTATCTATAAATCTATATACATCATTATATTCTTTAAATATAATTGTATATTCATTATTATTACCTAAATACATACTCTCAATATAAGTAACATTCTTAATATTATTAATATCTATATTATCATTAAATCTAACATGAATAGTTCTATATATTTCTTCATTTTCTATATCATATACTTTATTAACAATACCAACTCTTATTATTGAAAGTAAAAATAATACTATCAATATAATACTAAAAATAACAAAATATCGTATATTCTTTTTACTAAATATAATACTCTTAGTCATTAACATTTAATATACTCCTAACTTCCATACCACATATTTTTTTAGATATAAATTTAGTATTTATTATAATTATTATCATCATTATAAGTAAATAAATTAATTCTATTCTATATGATAATTTAATATCTATAAATGATAAACTAATATAATTACTTAAAATACTATTACCTATTTTAATTCCTATAATAAGAACTATCAAACTTAAAATATAAGCTATTAGCATTAATATTATTATCAATATTTCAAATATATAAGTAATTATTTTATTTCTATAACCAAATGCTTTATATAATCCAATATCATATTTTCTATTATTTATTATGTTTTTAATATACATATTTATTACTAATAATAATATAAATAAAATAATTACCAAAAGAATATAAGATATATACTTAAACATCTTAATAGGAGTATAATCTATCTCTATAGATTTATGAACTAAATACCCATCATCAAGTAATCTTTGATATACTTTATCAACATTTTCTAATTTATCTACTACCACGTTAGTAGAAGTACTATTATCAGATACATCAAAATCAGTTCCATATATTTCTTTTGCTTTACTACTCATTTCTTTAAGTTTATCATATTCTATATAACAAATATTATCCATTGTTGAAGAAAAAACATTTTGATATAAACCCACTAACTTAAATTTATCATTAAAGACATTAGTAACTACAATTTCTTTCTCATTCTTTGCTTTTATTTGTCTATAACTTAAAGTTATATCTTTATTTAAATATTCCTTCAAACTAATCATATTATTTATTTTATTATTACCTGAAGGATTTAAATACATAGGACATATAATCTCATTATCTGAAGATATATGTTTACCATTAATAATATTAATATCAACATTATACTTTATAGGTAATAATGCTATATTAATCTTTAAATCATTATCATTCCAAGTAGTATTTAAAAATACATTCTTAACATTATATAAATAATCAATATGCTCATATTCATTTAATTCTTCTTCTAACCTATCATAATCATACATTTCATTTTTTTCATTATCGTATTTATGAACAAGTAACATTCTTCCATTAATATCAGTATTAATACCTTTTTCTATATAATGATTTATATTATATTCAAAGTTAATAAAAACATTTCCTAATAAAATTAAAAGAAACATAACTAAAGTACATATTATTGTTCTTACTTTACTTTGTTTAAAGAAACTAAATACTAATTTAATATAATCACTCTTTCTCATGTAAAGTACCACTTTCTAATAAATAGATTTTATCAGCATATTTATTTATTATATCATTATGACTAACCACTATTACACATTTATCTTTCTTAGTCATTTCTTTTAAATAATCAAATATTAATTTTTCATTTTCTTTATCTAAATTACCCGTAGGCTCATCTGCTATTAAAACTTCTGGATCATTAGCGAGTGCTCTAGCAAGAGCAACCCTTTGTTGCTCACCACCAGATAATTCCTTTGGATAATGATTTATTCTATCTTCTAAACCAAATTGTTTTAATAATTGTATTGCTCTTTCTTTTCTTTTATCTTTTGCTATATCTTTATTAATTAACATTGGAATCATTACATTTTCACAAGCTGTTAATTTATCATTTAAATAGTATGTTTGAAATACAAAACCAAATTTATGCATTCTAAGTTCTGCCTTCTTGTCTTCTGTTAAGTTACTTGATAAAATATTATCTATTTCATATTCACCTTCATCATAATTATCTAAAAGGCCTAATATATTAATAAGAGTAGTCTTACCAGCACCAGATTTACCTATTATTCCATAAAATTTACCTTTAGAAAAACTTATATTAATATTATCTAATACTTTAATCTTTTTCTTATCTTTAACATATATTTTACTCAAATTATTTAATTTCATTTTTACTCCTTTTTATAAAGAGTGGAAGTAGTCTTCCACTCTTCTTTAAAATCCTATATAACTATCTGTCGAATTGGTTGTTTGAACATTTCCATTATATGCACCATCAACAGCAGTATAAACGTTATTATAATTTCCTGATACATTGTAGTCAAAAATAGCAGTATGTCTATAACTAGATGTATTTAAACCAACAATATAATCTTCTGCAACTTTACTGCCAAATAAACCTGTTCTTTTCATAACCCAACGAATTTTAGTTCCAGATGCCGGAGTTACATTAGCTTTTGCACTTCCAAAAAAATATCTGTATTGTGCATTATCCATAGTATAAGTTATTGATTGACCTTTACTCAAATTTGCACCACCGCCAGTTGCTCTTGTATCAGCATTTACTGAAGTTATTGCTACTCCAAATGCCAAAATAGTAGCAACATATATTAAATTTTTCTTTTTCATTTTTATCCTTCCCAATTGTATTTGTGATTATAAATTTTTCACCTCCCATTACTATAATCATCTTTAACAATTCTATACTACTTGTTAACATAATATTATCATATTATAATATTATAAATTGTAGTAAATTTCTAAAAATAAAATTTAATACTACCAAAATGCAAAAGTTAACAATAAATGAACAGGAAATGCACTAATTTCAAGACTACTTATGTAGGCTTGAAATTACTAGATAAAGACTATCTTAATAGGCTTGAACTAAACCAAACAAAAATTATAATTAACTAATAATCATCTTACCAAGATATACACCAAGTACAATACATATAAGAATAATAAGTATTGTATATAAAATCTTAGATATCTCATTAGTATCTTCATCCATATAATAACACCACCTAATATTTATCTTTTAATTTAATAGTAACAGTATCAATAATATCTTCTCCTACAGGAACACTCTGTTCATATACATAACCATTACCCTCTAGTATAAAACTAACATCCATCATCTTAAGAATATTATTAGCTTCTTTATAAGAATAACCAGTTAAATCAATCATCTTCTTAGTATTACTATTAGTCTTTAATATAACCAAATCATCTTCATATATAGTACTATTAGTACTAGGATACTGACTAGTAACCTTATTACCATCTCCTAGTACAAGAACTCTAATATTCTTACCTTCTAAATATCCTTTAGAAGTACCAATATCCATATTATAAAAAGATTCCATAACATATTTTTCTTTATCCTTATTAGACTTCTCAATATTAAGATACTTAGTAATATTCTTCTCTACCTCTTTAATCATCGGAGCAACATAATTAGTAGTATCCTTAGGTCTCTTAATTGCAGCATATAAAATAATCTCAGGATTATCTCCAGGAAACATACCAGAGAAAGAATAAATATAATCAGATTCTCCACTCATATACTTACCCTTAGTATAATCATATATCTGTGCAGTACCAGTCTTACCAATCAAACTATAACCATCCATATGATATAAATAACCAGTCGAATTAGTATTATCACCATTAATAACACTAGCCATTAATTCTTTCATCTTCGTAACAGTAGTACTACTTACAACAGTACCAACTTTCTTACTCTTACCCTTATATATAGTCTTACCAGTATCCGTATCCACTATCTTATCAATAATATAAGGCTTTAACATCGTACCATTATTACTAATAATAGTAAGTGCCTGCAAGTGCTGTATAGGAGTAGTCGTAATACCCTGACCATAACCTGCAGTAGCAGCCTCTATTTGATAAGTATAATCAATACTACCAGCTTCTTCTCTATTCATCGTAAAACCAGTCTTACTACCAAAACCATACTTTAAGTAGCAGGCTTTCAAATCATCCTTATTAATAGTAGACTCAACAATATTAGCAACCGCTATATTAGAAGATAAAGCAAAACCTTGATCATAAGTTAATTCTCCCCATCCTTCTTTTTTCCAGTCATTAATCGTAGTCTCTTTACCATCTTCTCCCGTATAAGTCTTACTACCAGACATATACTTCGTATTACCATCATAATTACCCGAATCAACTGCACACATATAACTAAATATCTTCATCGTCGATCCTGGTTCATAAGTTAAAGTAGCAATAGGATCAATATAAGAAGTCATATTTCTAAGATTAGGATCAAAACTAGGAGTACTAGAATATCCAAGCATCTTACCCGTCTTAGCATCCATCGCCGCCATAACAACCCATTCAGCCTCCGAATCATTTTGAGCAGTCTTAACAGCGGACTCAATAAATAACTGAATATTATTATCAATAGTAAGATAAACATCATCACCATTATCCGCAGGTTCCGCATATTCTCTACCATTAGCTATCTTATAACCATATTTATCTCTCTCATAAGTAATATACCCACTCTTACCTTTAAGTTCATCATTATAATATTCCTCTAATCCTAACTCACCAGTAATCCATTTATTCTTATCATCATCTTCTTTAAGAACAGTATATCCAAGTATATAACTAGCAAAATCCCCATTAGGATAATATCTCTTAATATCTTTAAGAAAATCAATTCCCTGTAATTTTAACTTATCAATTTCTTCCTTAGTAAGTTCACTAAGCCCTTTACCAATAGTACCAAATTCTACTTGATATTTATTACTCTCTTTACCCTTAACTAATACATCTTTAATCTCTTCACTAGTAACACCTAATACACCCGCTAATTTAGTACTAGTATCGTCAATATCTTCAACATAATTCTTATTACCCTTAGCATCTACCCTTTCATTAGATAAATAAGCAATAAGCGTATAACTAACAACATCATTAGCTAGTACATTACCATTAATATCATATATAGTACCTCTCTTAGGCATAATAATATCTTCTTTAGTATTCCTATTCTTAATAAAAGCCGCTATTGTAGAATTACCTACTTTATAGTCAACTAAACATAAATAACATAATCTACCAATAAGTAGTAAAAACAAAAAAAAGGTACCAATAATAACTAATTTACTAACTTTAAACTTGTCATTATTAACATTACCTTTTCTCATTATAATCACCTTATTCTATAGTCTTAATATTTTCATTATTATAAGCAAGACCAAGATTTCTACTAATACTCTGAATATTATCAAGTGAAGCCATCTCATTAATCTTCATAGCTAAACTCTCATTAGTATCCAAAGCTTTCTCTACTTTTTTATTCATATCTTGTAATTCTATATTCATCTTACTAACCGCAGTACTAGTAAATACAATACCTACCACTAAGAATACTATAATTACAAGAGAACTCTTATATAGAAATCTCTCTACCTTAGTAAACCCTTTCTTTTTCTTCTTTTTCATAAAATCAATCCTCTATTCTTTCAATAACTCTAAGTCTAGATGACCTTGCTCTATTATTTTCCTCTAACTCCTCTTTACTAGGAGTAATATTTGCTATTAATTTAAACTTAGGTAAATATTCCTTAGGTATAAAAGGTAGTTTAGATAGACTACTATCAACCTTAGAATATTTATTAAATATCTCTTTAACAATCTTATCTTCTAAAGAATGAAAAGTAATTACAGATATTCTTCCTCCAACATTTAACATCTCTATTGCTTCTTCCAAAGCATCCCTTAGAACACCAAGTTCATTATTTACTTCTATTCTAATAGCTTGAAAAGTTTTTCTAGCTGGATGACTATCTTTCATAGCCTTATATGGCATACTCTTTTTAATTACTTCAACTAACTCTAGTGTCGTTTCAATCTTTTTATTTTCTCTAGTCTTAATAATATTATTTGCAATACTACTAGCATATTTTTCTTCACCATATTCTCTTAATATTCTAACTAAATCATTATAAGAATAAGTATTAACCACATCGTATGCTGAAAACTCTTTATCTCTATCCATTCTCATATCAAGAGGAGCATCATTATGATAACTAAAACCTCGCTCAGGAATATCAAGTTGTGGTGAAGAAACACCTAAGTCAAAGACAATACCATCTATTTTATTAATACCCCTTTTATTTAATTCTTCTTTAAGATTAACAAAATTAGATTTAATTATCTCATAATTATTACCAATTTCTGATAATTTCTTATCACTATATTCTATCGCCATTTCATCTTGATCAAAGGCGAAAAGAAAGCCCCTTTTAACTCTCTTTAAAATTAAACCACTATGTCCCCCAAAGCCAAGTGTAGCATCTACATAAATTCCATCTTCTTTTACATTAAGATTATCAATGGCTTCATTTAAAAGTACTGTCTTATGCATCAATATCAAATCCTTCAAATAAATTCTCTGCTACTTCAGATATCTTATCCATATTACTATCAATAAGATTATCAAACTTATCAGTAGCCCATATTTCTAGGCGATCATTAACCCCAATTATTGTACATTCCCTTTTAATACCCGCATAACAAATTAATGAAGATGGCAAGTTTATTCTACCTTGCTTATCAAATTCACATACAGTAGCACCAGATAAGAAAAATCTATTAAATGTTCTGGCATCTTGCTTAGTAAATGGAAGACTCTTTAATTTAGATACAATATTATCCCATTCTATCTTACTATAGACAAATAGACATCCATCTAATCCTCTAGTAACAATAAACTCATTACCAATATCTTCTCTAAATTTAGAAGGTATAATTAATCTTCCCTTTTCATCAAGATTATGATGATATTCTCCAATTAACATAATATCCCCCACTTTCTTCCACTTCGTGCCACTCTATGATTATATTCTACTATAAAGTATTATCTTTGTAAATATCTTTCTTCTAATTTGACAAAAAAAGATGTAAACTTATCTAATATTTTCTCTTTTCATGAAAATCCAAGGTATTTTCATGTCATTACTAGCCTGTAGTCTAGTAATGAATAATTATTAGATATTATATTCACGGTGAAGTACTTTCTAACTAAAATAATTCCAAATAAAAAGAAGATAAACTAGTATCTTCTTAACCATTTAATGTAGCATTCTTACCAGTAGCATATAAATCAAATGATAACGTCTTATTCTGCATAGTATCTGGATTAGTAAAGTCTTTACCATTAAACCATAAATATAAAGTATATTTATCAGTA
>ERZ780141.313-NODE-313-length-38815-cov-8.550516_pt1 | contig 38815 bp, 26 predicted proteins | sample MGYA00433080_ERZ780141 | MGnify/ENA primary metagenome ERZ780141 (study PRJEB29588, sample SAMEA2154047) | human gut metagenome | biome: human gut; feature: human-associated habitat; material: faeces | place: Denmark | collected 2008/2010 ... | reverse complement strand
ATCAGACCACTTTTCCCAAATTCTTGATTTGGGTGTCCCATTGTCGAAGTCAGGAGACGGAGGTTCTCTGCCTGAAGCTTCTCAAGTTCGGTCTGTGGTTCTCTTTTCTTTGGTCTTGCCATATCTTCGGGTGGGTGTCCTCGTCGTTTGTTATTGAGTGAGATACCTTGTCGCGCTATCCTGACCCACCTCTGTATGGTGGAACGGTTTAAATCATAACGGAGACAAAGTTCCTGCAAAGGTACGCCTTTGACCGTAAATTCTTCTACAATTTTTAATTTTTCTGCTGTAGAGTAATGATATGACCGCGTTCCTCGCAGACCGTCCTCTCCGTACTTCTGATAGCGAAGCAGCCATTGCCTGACCATCTTCCTGTCAAGTTGGAACTCTCGACATATTGAATCAATTGTTTCTCCGCAGAGAATGCGACTGACTATATTCAGCCGTTCTTCATAATTGTGGCGTCTATACATAATGCACCCCAAAAGTTTTGTGTCTAGCTTTTGGGGTGCAGTTCAAAATTATCTTATTGAGAGCCTTTCACTGGCTCACTATTTCACAATGTGTTTAGCGCACAAGCATAAAGTAATCGATTACCAATATGTTTTCGAGCCATATTACAATCATACCTGCAATGTAGCCAGAGAATGCAATTAGAGAGAATTTCTTTAAATACCATGTGAATGATATCTTCTCAATACCCATAGCCACTACACCAGCAGCCGAACCGATAATCATAAGGCTACCGCCCACACCAGCGCAGAATGTGAGCAAATGCCAGAACAAACCATTTTGGATGAAGAGTTCGGCATATGCAGGATCGGCAGAAGCCTGAATAAACGCATCTGTTGCCACTGGATACATGTTCATACAAGCTGCCACAAGTGGCACATTGTCAACTACCGATGAAAGCACACCAATAATACCATTGATAGTGTATGGCTCGTGAATATTCACATCAAGCCACTCTGCCAAGTTGGTCAACAAATGAGCTTGTTGCAATGCATTCACTGCGAGCAAAATACCAAGGAAGAAGAGAATGGTTGACATATCAATTCTGCGCAATGCAGAAGAGATTCGGCCATCCATTGTTGCATCTAAGTCATATTTATTGACAAGGATTTCTGTCAAGAGCCACATAAATCCAAGAGAGATCAGGATACCCATATATGGAGGAAGACCTGTGATAGCCTTGAATATTGGCACGAATATCAACGATAATACACCGGTAGTAAGTATAAACTTACTTATTTTAGGGCGTGTCACAGAGAGAGACTCTCCTACTCGCTTGTCGTTATCATTCAGTGCTTCAAGTGGTTCATCCTTTACGCATCGTGATGCTATCATCACAGGAATTACCACCGACACAATACATGGAACAAGCATATACATAATAAGGCTTACCGAAGTAACGCAATCCTTCATCCACAACATGATAGTGGTAACGTCACCGATTGGCGACCATGCGCCACCACTATTAGCTGAGATGATTATCACACCCGCATATTTCCATCGTTCCTTGTTATCCTTAATCATTCTACGAAGCATCATCACCATAATGATTGTCGTAGTCATATTATCGAGGATTGCCGACATAAAGAATGTGATGAACGCAATCACCCACATCAATTTGCGCTTGTTTCGCGCTGTGATACGGCAAGTGATAAATGAGAATCCATCATATCGGTCAATGAGCTCTACAATGGTCATTGCACCAATTAAGAACACCACCACTTCACACGTGTCGCCCAATGCTTCCACCAAGCGATACGATAAATCCTGATTGTGTGTTCCTAAAGCATAAACAGCCCATAGCAATCCACACATCAACAATGCAAACGTTGCTTTATTAATTCGCAATACATGTTCTGAGGCTATCAGCAAATAGCCCAAAACAAATATCACAATCATAGTTGTTACCATAATTAAATGATCGAAATTTGTTTATAGTTTATAAAGTTTATTTTATCTCATTATCTGATTCTATCGCTGTCGCTAAGCAACTTGATGTCGCGTTTAACTGCTCGGAATGCCATAAACTGAAGCACAATTGCAGCTATCGGAAGCACTGCAACCCATGAGCAAACCAATTCTCCACCCAACTCTTTTGCCATCACTGAAGCATTAAGATAAACATATGCCACCAATGCCATGTTTATCAACACACTGATTCTCACAGATCCTTTCTGTGCTTTCAAATCTTTAAATTTTGCTATCGACAACACTATTATTAAAACTGACAATATAGTTAAAACCATCGACACAGGGCGACAACTCATCAATCCTTCTGGAGCAATCGACATCTTCAGGCAGTCTATAGAATAAACCGAAGCTCCAACTTTAATAATTACCGACTCCATAAATGCGTATACTGTCACCAGTAATGCCGCGACCAATAAATACAGGTTTTGTAATCTTTGTATTACCATTTTTTGTTTGTTTTTAGGCTAATCTTTTTCATCTCAATTAAAATACAAAGTTAGTCAATCGGTTTGATTAATCAATCAAATTCTTCGTTAATTGCATTCTTTATTTTAACTTTGGCATACGATTTGCGAACATTGGAATAATAACATAGAAAAAGTGACCAACATATACTTGTGGATGGACATTTTTTCATTATCAACATAAAAATTATATATGAGCAACAACCCAAATAAAATTGTACTCACAAGCCAAAACATAAACGAACAACGCAATGCCGTGATACGTCTGTTGCGCGACTCCAGAGTCTATGAAGCGCTACAATTGGCGCAGACTCTCGTAAACGAAAGCGCAAACGCCAAACTTCACGACAATTACAATAGCGTGTCAGACTCCTATAAGTATTTATTGGAATATCTTTCGCAAGGATTTGAAGACCCAAACAGACAATCACGACTCACCGACATAATAGAAAGCATTTACACTCTCACAGACAAGGCAACAATGGATTTGCTGTCAAAATGCTCTTCAAACCTATTTTATATTCGATACAACAATCGCATCAGCGATATTGCTGAGGCAATGCAAAAATATCGCGATATAAATGATGCTATTACCTTCAACAATGCGGATACGGCAACTGACCCCGAACAAATATCCAACTTATACAAGGAGCGAGAAAGAGTGGAGAAAGACCTATTCCACTATTTTTGGACGTCTTTTCCGCTCACCACAGACGACACAAAACTCTTAAAGCAAATATTGCTCGAGGAGGGCTTTGTGCCACAATATCTTCAAAACATCATTATCGGTGCAATTCTCTTGAGCCTCCTAAGTTTTTACGACGAGGCAAAACTACTCCTACTGCTCGACACATATGAGCACCACAACTACCACACCGACAAGGCTTCGCAAGAAATCGCACTGCACGCCATCGTTTGCTTTGTGATTGCTCTTTTCCGCCACAATCGTAGAGCATCGATATCAAAGCCCCTCAAAGAACGCCTTGCGCTATTATCGGAACAAAATGTCTTTAAAAAGGATCTATCATGCATCTTTATAGACCTCGTCAGAGAGAAAAATGCCGAGACCCTTTCTAAATCGCTTCAGGATAGCATTATCCCCGACATTATGAAAATCGCTCCTGAGATTATTGAAAATGCCAAGAAAGGCAATGGCGTTATCGATATTTCTTCCCTTGAAGAAAACCCCGAGTGGTTTAACATGTTTGACAAGAGCGGTCTATCAAAGAAATTAGAGGAGTTCGCAAAACTTCAGACAAGCGGCACCGATGTGTTCTTGAGCACGTTCGCCCATCTGAAGAACTACCCATTCTTCAAAGAACTTTACAACTGGTTCCGCCCCTACCACACCGACAACTCTGTGCTTGCCAACGCTTACTCAAAGATGAAACCTTCGGTGAAATCTTTGATTAGTGGCATGACGTATCTTTGCGACAACGACAAATTCTCGTTTGTGCTTTCTCTTAGCGAACTTGATGATTCACAACGCGAACTAATGCTACAGCAATTCGACATGCGAGGCAACGACCTGAGCAAACGCCAAGGAGAATTCGACACTTCAAAACTACGAGAAGACATAATCAACAACTACATTAAAGACATGTATCGATTCTTTAATATATTCTCTCGCAGAAGCGAATTTGCCAATGTATTCCAAAGCAGTCTCGACCTAATCAGCGTCGACCTTCTGAAAGAGCACTTCAACTCAGCAAGCCTTATAAACACGATTGCTGAAATTTATTTCAAAGTAAAAGATTACAAATCTGCAATCATCTACTTTGAGCGAATTGAAAGTCTTGGCGACGACATCAGTCCAGTGTATTTGCAAAAACTCGGATTTACTTATCAAAACATCGGCAAAACAGACAAAGCGCTAAGCTGCTATCTGAAGTATTTCCTTGCCAATGAGAGTGACGTTTGGAATCTGAAGCACATTGCTGCTTGCTACCGCGAACTTAATCAACCCGCTGAAGCAATTGGCTATCTGCAGAAAGCACTAATTGTACAGCCCAACAACACTTCAGTATCACTCACCATCGGCCATTGCTACAGCGAAATGTGTGAGTATGACAGCGCCCTGAAGGAGTATTACAAAGTGGAGTATCTCGACACCAAGCGACACTCGGCATGGCGCCCGCTTGCGTGGTGCCTGCTTATGACACACGATTATGAGCAAAGCCGCAAATATTACGCCCAAATCATAAGCAACGACACGCCTGGCGAAAACGACTACCTAAACTTCGGACACCTATGCTTGGTGCAAAACAAGTTTGACGAAGCAATGTCGTATTACTATAGCTGCTACACAGCTTTGGGCAACAATCTACAATCGTTCGCCGACAAATGGCGAAACGACATCCACAATTTGCAACGAGCAGGACTCGCAACCGAATCTCCCCTTCTGCTGCTTGACGCAATCATGATGAAACTGACACAAAAATAAGATTCCACCACCAAATGAAGCCACCGCCCAACCTTATATATTAATGATCTATGTTGAGCGGTGATTGTTTTAGTCCAATTTATTCATTCAATAGTTTTTTATATTGCTATTTTTCGTAATTTTGCAATTATAATCATAATTATTTACAAAATGAATAAATTAAAAGCAATACTATTAACTGTAATATTCAGCACATCAATTATGAGCGCAGAGAATGTTTTACTAAAGGAGTTCCGCACCACTAATGGAGCAATTCCTTTCGACAAAATCCAAAAGACTGATTACGAGCCCGCAATAAAATATGCTATTGACGAGCATAATGCGGAAATCGAAAAAATCACAAACAATCCAGAAACCCCAACCTTCGAAAACACTATCGTAGCACTTGATAGAAGCGGCAAAACCCTTGGCAGAGTGTTGCGCGTATTCGAAGCACTTAATAGCGCCGATGCCGACGACGAGCTTCTCGCAATATCTGAGCGCATCACTCCAATTTGCTCTGAGCACTCAGCAAGCCTCATTCTTAATGAAAAGCTGTGGAAGCGCATCAAGTATGTTCACGACAACTGCGACCAATCAGCACTCGACACAGAAAGCAAAACTCTCTTGAAAAACACCTATCAAGAATTTGTAAACAATGGTGCTTCTCTTGTTGGCAAAGATCGCGAAACTTACAAAGAACTTCACGCAAAGCTTTCTGCAGCAACTCTGAAATTCGGTCAAAACGCCCTTAAAGCAACAAGCGCCTACGAATTGTGGCTTACTGCCGACCAACTCGACGGTCTGCCAGAAAGCGCTATTGATGCAGCAAAAGCCGATGCCAAGAACAAGGGTAATAAAGGCGGTGAATACCTTATCACATTGCAATACCCTTCTTACTCTCCTTTCATGAAATATGCCAACAACAGAGAGCTTCGCAAGCAACTCTATATGGCATATAACTCACAATGTATGTCGGGAGAATACGACAACACAAACGTTGAAATCGAAATCGCCGATCTTCGTTATCAATTGGCAAAACTTCTTGGCTTCAAGAACTACGCAGAATACAACTTGGTGAACACAATGGCAGCAAACCCTGCTAATGTATACAAATTGCTCGACCAATTGCGCGACTCTTACAGAGATGCTCAAAAAGCAGAACTCAAAGAACTCACCGAGTTTGCTTCGAAACTCGAAGGCAAAAAGATGACTCTTATGCCCTGGGACTACTCTTACTACTTCGACAAACTCAAGAATGAGAAATATAATTTCAACGACGAAGTGCTTCGTCCATATTTCGAACTCAACAACGTGATTGCTGGCGTATTTGGTTTCGCAACCAAGATGTACGGCCTACACTTTACCGAAAACTTTGATGCTCAAGTATATCACGCCGACGTGAAAGTATACAACGTAACTGACGAAAACGGCAAATACATCGGTATGCTTTACGCCGATTTCTTTCCACGTAGCACAAAGCGTAGCGGCGCCTGGATGACAGAATTTGGCGGTCAATACATCAACGAAAATGGCGTAAATGTTCGTCCTCTCATCACAATCGTAACAAACTTCACACCACCTACCGAGACCAAGCCTTCGCTACTCACATTCTACGAAGTGGAAACATTCCTCCACGAGTTTGGACACGCTCTTCACGGATTGCTCACCGACTGCAAGTACTCTTCTCTTTCTGGCACAAGTGTTTACCACGACTTTGTGGAATTGCCATCACAATTCAACGAGAACTATCTCACACAAAAGGAATTCCTCGACAGCTTTGCAAAACACTATCAAACTGGCGAAAAGATACCACAAGAAATGATAGACAGAATCATTGCATCTTCACAATTCGGAGCCGCTTATTCTTGCATCCGTCAGCTCAACTTCGGCTATCTTGATATGGCTTGGCACACAATCACTACAAAGGTTACCGATCCAGTGAAATTTGAAGAAAAAGCTCTTGAGAAAGTTGAAGTATTCCCACCTGTTGCAGGCACAGCAATCTCTCCTAAATTCACACACATCTTTGCAGGCGGATATGCTGCAGGTTATTATGGATACAAATGGGCAGAAGTGCTTGACGCTGACGCTTTCTCAAAATTCTTGGAAAACGGCATCTTCGATCAAGCCACAGCGCATTCATTCCGCGACAACATTCTCAAGCGTGGCGGTAGTGACGACCCAATGGTTCTTTACAAGAAATTCCGCGGTCAAGAACCTACTGTTGATGCACTCTTAAAGCGCGATGGCATCAAAGCGCCAAAGAAAAAAACATCAAAACATAAATAAACAATTAATTTAACTTTTTTGTTAATAAAATAAGGGGTATTTCGATACTCCTTATTTTTATTTTTACTACTTTTGTATCTAATAAATATAGTATTAAATTATTCGCCCGATTCTTTCGTCATATATAGCGAATGATTTGGGGGTAAACCAAAACTCACAAGGTTTAATAGTTTTATTGCAATGGACAACTTGTCAGACAAGCAGCATATTCTCGACGAACGATATCTAAGGATGGCTACGATATGGGCAGAAAACTCATATTGTCGTCGACGTCAAGTAGGGGCAATAATTGTCAAAGATAAAATGATAATATCCGATGGCTTCAACGGCACACCATCTGGCTTTGAAAACGTGTGCGAAGACGAGAATGATTCCACCAAGCCGTACGTGCTACACGCTGAAGCCAACGCCATCACCAAAGTGGCTCGCAGCAGCAACAGCAGCGATGGCGCTACGCTTTACGTCACCACGTCACCATGCATCGAATGTTCAAAACTGATTATCCAATCAGGCATCAAACGTGTGGTTTATAATGAATCATACCGAATGCACGACGGCATTGATTTGCTAAAACGAGCAGGCGTGGAATGCGTGCAAATTGACATAAATAACAAATAGGAATGTTTTTCCTTGGTTAATATATTATTAAAATGAGTTCTCCAAAACAACCAACCACTTGGTTACCTCTGGCAATTGCCATTTCGATTGTTATTGGTATTTTCTTTGGCCGAAATTTCTCCGGACAAAAGTATAATGCCGATTTCGACCGCAAACTCAATATGGTCTTAAACCTCATCTCCGACGATTATGTCGACACAATGAAGATCAACGACCTTGTTGAACTCACAATCCCAGAAATACTCAAAAACCTCGACCCACACACAACATATTTCTCTGCAGAAGAACTTCGTCAAGCCAACGAAGACCTTGACGGAAAATTCAGCGGCATCGGCATATCATTTATGCTGATGAACGACACCATCAATGTTATCGAAATCATCCCTGGCGGCCCTGCCGAACGAGCAGGCATCCTTGCTGGCGACCGCATTGTTTCTATCAACGACTCTACAAGCACAGGCAAAAACATTAGCGATATCGACGTTAAGAACCGCATCCGCGGCCTAAAAGACTCCATCGTGAAACTCGGCATCAAACGTAAAGGCGCAAAGAAGACTCTGTTCTTCAATGTGAAACGTGGCGACATTCCAGTCAACTCGGTTGATGCTGCTTATATGCTCGACAAACTCACAGGCTACATTAAAGTCTCCAAATTTGCGCGCAACACCTACAATGAATTCCTTAGCAGCCTCATAAAACTAAAGTCAGAGGGCGCAAAACACTATGTGATAGACCTTCGTGGCAATGGAGGTGGCATTATGGAGATGGCCATACTTATGGCCAACGAATTCCTGCCGGAAAACCAATTGATTGTTTACACCAAAAGCCGTGACAAACGCAACGATTCACAAGTGTGGAGCGATGGCAACGGCTCATTCCAAGAAGCACAAATCGTAGTTTTGCTCGACGAATTCTCGGCAAGCGCAAGTGAGATCTTCGCTGGCGCAATTCAAGATAACGACCGCGGACTCATCATCGGTTGTCGCTCTTTTGGCAAGGGCCTTGTGCAACGTCAGTTCACGCTGCCTGATAGCAGTGCCATAAGAATGACAATTGCACGCTACTACACCCCTTCTGGACGTTCAATTCAAAAGGAATACAAGAATAGTCAAGCAAAATACGACGAAGAATTACTATCACGATTCAACAACGGCGAATTGTATAGCCGTGATAGTATCAAAGTAGACAAAAACAAACTTTTTGAAACCGCACACGGACGTAAAGTGTATGGCGGTGGCGGCATCGTGCCAGATATCTTCGTGGCTCGCGACACTACAGGCATCACTTCTTACTATGCTGCAGTGGTTAACGCTGGCCTCATCCAGAAGTATGCATATCGCTTTACCGACACCAACCGCCAAAAATTCAAAAAACTTAAAGACTACAAGCAATTCCTTAGAGTGCTTCCTAACGATGAAGCCCTCTTGATGGACTTTGTGACATATGCCACAAAGAATGGTGTGCCTGCTCGTTGGTATTACATCAACATTTCTCGCAACCTCTTGCTCACACAACTGAAAGCCCTTATGGCACGCGATATGTTTGGCAACGATGCGTTCTACCCTATCTACAACCGCAATGATAAAGATATAGAAATAGCGCTCAAAGCCATCAATAAACATAAAGCCACATTCCCTATTCTACCTACCGATTAACTGCAATATGGCAAGCAAACAGGAATTAAGAAAACAGGTCAAGGAGGCAAAGCGCCTTCTTACAGATGCACAAAAGCAACAACAAGCCGATAATGCCTTCAGCATTATCGAAAACTTGCATGAATTTTCTGAAGCAAAGGCCATTTTGATATACCATTCGCTCCCCGACGAACTGCCCACAAAACAAGTGATAGAACATTGGAGCAAAATCAAAAACTTGCTTCTGCCTCGTGTTGATGGAGACGATCTGCGCCTATTTGCTTACGACCCACAAAAGTTAGAATATGGCAACTATGGCATTGTTGAACCACAGCTCACATGCGAAGAATGGAATATCAAAGATGTTGACCTTGTGATTGTGCCTGCCGTTGCATTTGATGCACAAGGCCACCGCCTGGGACGAGGCAAAGGTTTCTACGACCGTTTGCTGTCGTCATCGTCTGCAATAAAAATAGGCGTAGCACTTGATTGTCAAATGACATACTGCGTTCCTAACGATGCACACGACATCAATATGGACATTGTAGTTTCCAACACAACATTATTCAGAAAATAATATATACCCTATACTCTCTATGACAATAGTTAACTACGATTCAAAGTTATGCGATCTCCTATCGTCTGATCCAACCATTGTCACGGTGTTCAACCGCTTTGGCATCTTACTTGGCGTTGGCGACAAAACCGTATCTCGCATTTGCGATGATATGGGCATCGACAAAGCATTCTTTACCACCATGCTCAACACATTCATCAACGAAGAGTATTTTCCGCAAGAGATGCTTTGCACCTTTAGCGCCACTAAAATCATAGAGTATCTTAATAAAACCAACAACTACTATCAGTATTATCTGATTCCAAATATCCAACGCCATTTCGGCTACCTCTTGGCAAAAAGCGACGCCAGCAATAAGAGTCTTCACATAATTCAAGAATTCTTCTTTGAAGTGAAGCAAGAGTTGCAAGCGCGCATCAACGAGGACCAAACGACCTGGTTCCCAGAAGTATTAAACCTCGAGAGCAACCTTGGGCACGTAACCATAGATTGCACAAATATCAAGCACCAGCACGACGATTCTATCGAAGACAAGGTGAACGACTTGATGAATATGCTCATTATGCACATTTCTGGCGACTATGATATCAATCTTGCACATGCTGTGCTCACCGCTGTTTATGGCCTCAAAAAGGATATCAAACAGAACAACCGCATCAGAGAGCGTATTCTCCGACCACTGCACGATGCACTAATCACATTATCTAAGCAACAATGAATCGAGCCGTCGCAATCATCTCGCAAAATACGCTTGAAGCTTTAGGCATCAAGCACCTACTTGAAAGCTCGTTCTCTGCCTCTGCGCATATCTACGCCTCAATCTCTGAGATACCAGAAGCGGGAAGCGGCATCTACGATTTTTATTTTTGCGACGCAATAAACTTCGTCGAAAACCTTGATTATTTTTTGCCCAAAAAGCAAAAAGTAATAATAATCACTGATAAATCATCTTTTTCACAAAATATACAACATATCTGCAGCAACCACAACGAGAGTCTACTAATCGACTCTCTAAACGAATTATTTGCAGAAAGCCACGCCAAGCCCACCGATTCCCCGACAGAGCTTAGCCAACGTGAAACTGATGTGCTACGCCTAATCGCTTCGGGAATGATCAATAAAGAGATTGCCGAAAACCTCGGCATTAGCATAAACACAGTGCTGACACACCGCAAAAACCTTACAGCCAAACTCGGAATTCGCAGTGTGTCAGGACTAAGTTTCTATGCTATGATGAACGGAATTATTGCGCCAAAATAAAAACACGTTTTTTCGATACAATCAACTACGCTTCAATGGGTTTCCTTCATAATAATTGATGAATGCCTTATTCACCATCTTATTGCCACCGGGAGTAGGATAATGTCCTGAGAAATACCAATCTCCAGGACACGATGGTATAGACTTGTGCAGCCCCTCAAGCGTTTGATAGACAATCTCCACTTCGGCGTCACACTCTTGAGGCGTGAGCATTTCTGTGATTTTTGCAGAGATTTCCTCGTCAGTAAATGGAGCATATATCTCTGTAACATAATTCACCACCTGCTCTTTTGGCATATTCTCCTGCATCTTACACTTCTTATATACCTCCTCTATCACGTTTTCCATACCCCGGTCTTTGAGCAACTCTATAGCAGCTCTGAATGCGGCAAACTCACCCATCCTCGACATATCTATACCATAATAGTCGGGATAACGCACCTGTGGTGACGACGACACAATCACAATTTTCTTGGGATGTAGCCTATCAAGTATCCTAATGATTGACTGCTTAAGCGTTGTGCCCCTCACAATGCTATCGTCAATCACCACCAAATTGTCCACCTTATTATTCACCTTGCCATAGGTCACATCATATACATGCGCCGCCAAATCGTTGCGGGAATTACCCTCGGCGATAAATGTGCGCAATTTGATGTCTTTTATTGCAATCTTTTCCACCCGCAAGTTATGACCCTCAACTATAGTGCGGAGTTTTTCCTCATAATCTTCCGAGTTTTGGTCGAGAGCCATTATGTTTTTCAGTTTCTGCTCATTCTGATAGCACTGCAAGCCCTCTATCATACCAATATAAGCTACTTCTGCAGTATTTGGTATAAACGACAATACTGTATGGTCAAGGTCATAGTTAATGGCCTTTAGAATTTGATCGTGCAAGTTTCTGCCCAATTCCTTACGCTCATCATAGATGTCGGCATCACTACCTCGAGAGAAATATATCCTCTCAAACGAGCATCTGTAGTTTTCTTTTTCACCTAAGATGTCAGTGATTTCAATTTCACCTTTTTTATTAACCGTAATGGCCGAACCTGGTCGCAGTTCCTTAACTTCACACTTCCTAACATTAAATGTGGTCTGTATCACAGGGCGCTCCGAAGCCACCACCACCACTTCATCGTCGTAGTAATAAAACGCTGGGCGTATGCCATGAGAATCACGAAGAGCAAACATATCTCCGCTACCCAACGCGCCACAAATCACAAATCCGCCATCCCATTTATCGGCTGTACCATAAAGGATATTCTTTATTTGTATATTATCCTCCATCATACTGGTAAGATCCTTACCATCTATTCCAAGTTCTTCCTTATACTTTAAATAGAGTTTCTGCGCCTCATTGTCAAGTTTGTGGCCAAGTTGCTCCAGCAGCAATACCGTGTCAGAGAATATTCGCGGATGTTGGCCATCATTCACCACTCTTTCAAAAATCTCATCAACATTCGTCATATTGAAGTTGCCGCAAAGCAACATGTTTCGCACACGCCAATTGTTGCGACGCAAAAATGGATGCACATAACTGAGTCCCGACTTGCCAGTAGTGCTATACCGCAAGTGACCCATATAGAGTTCACCGGCAAATGGCAAATCTCCATCATCACATGGCTCTACACTCATCGCGCCTTCAACTTCTTTTTTTATGTTGGCAAAAATCTCTTGAATAGCGCCCGAGCCCAAGGCTCGTTCACGAAAGACAAACTCGCTTCCAGGCTTAGCATTAAACTTAATACACCCCAAGCCTGCGCCCTCTTGACCCCTATTATGCTGCTTCTCCATCAGCAGATACATCCTATTAAGGCCATAAAACGCTGTGCCATATTTTTCCTTATAATATGATAGTGGCTTTCTCAATCGTATCATTGCCACGCCACACTCATGCTTCAATACTTCCATTGTGATTCTTTATAAAATCCTAAAAAACAAGTTGCAGCAAATCTACACGCCAATCACGTCAGTTTGCTGCAACATATTTCAATTCATATTATCTGATAAACAATAGTTCTCTATACTTTGGCAATGGCCATATTTCATCATCGACCATCAATTCCAATTTATCAATATGATACCTGATTTCATCAAACAACGGGAACACGTTGTCGTGATAAGCGATTGCTTTTTCGCGCTCTGCCTCAATTCGGTTTGCAACTTTGCGAGCCTCTACCATTTCTGCCACTTTATCCTTGATAACAAGCATATGCTCTTCCATTTTCTTTATCTGTTCAAGGTCGCGTTTTGCAATCATATCACCCTCTTCCTTAGGGAATAGGCTCTTAATCTTATATACATTGTCCAGAAGAATTGATTGATAACGGGTTGCAACCGGAATGATGTGATTCAATGCCATATCGCCAAGCACTCGCGCCTCAATCTGAACCTTCTTTGTATAAATCTCCCACTTCACCTCATTGCGGGCCTCAAGCTCCACTTTAGAGAACACGTTTGTTTTAGCAAACATTTTCACAACCTTATCCTCTAAATAAGAATCAAAAATCACAGGCACCGAGGTTTCGCAATCAAGACCACGTCGCACAGCCTCCTGCTTCCACTCATCACTATAGCCATTGCCATCAAAATGGATTGGCTTAGAGAACTTGATAAGCTCTCTAACTTCAGTGATAATAGCATGCACAAGTTCCTCACCTGCAGCCAATTTTTTGTCCACGCGTTCCTTAAATTCAGCAAGTTGCTCAGCTACAGCAGCATTAATGGCAATCATCGCCGAGGCACAGTTGGCAGTACTACCCACAGCGCGGAATTCGAATCTGTTACCAGTGAAAGCAAATGGTGATGTGCGGTTACGGTCGGTGTTGTCCACCATAATCTCAGGTATTTGCGATAGATTCATGCTATAACGTTCTTTTCCGCCAACACTGATTGAAACATCCTCCTCGCTACTCTCTATTTCATCCAAGATATTGCTCAATTGCTTGCCAAGGAACATTGAGATGATTGCAGGAGGCGCCTCGTTTGCGCCAAGACGATGAGCGTTTGTTGCAGAAGAGATTGAAGCCTTTATCAATCCATTATATTTATATATTGCAGACATTACATTTGTAATAAATGTCACAAACTGCAAGTTCTGCATTGGTGTTTTGCCTGGTGCGAAGAGCAACACGCCAGTATCTGTTCCGAGACTCCAGTTGTTGTGCTTACCAGAACCATTTACACCATCAAAAGGCTTTTCATGAAGCAACACACGGAAATTGTGGCGACGTGCCACAACATCAATAAGCGACATCAACAGCAAGTTGTGGTCGTTTGCCAAGTTGCACTCTTCGAATATTGGCGCCAACTCAAACTGATTTGGTGCCACCTCGTTGTGTCTGGTCTTTGCAGGAATGCCCAACTTGTGGCACTCAATCTCCAAATCAAGCATAAAAGCTTCCACTCTTGAAGGAATAGAGCCAAAATAATGGTCTTCAAGCTGTTGGTTCTTCGCGCTTTCATGACCCATAAGAGTTCTACCAGTGAGCATAAGGTCAGGACGAGCCGAATAAAGGGCTTCATCTACAAGGAAATACTCCTGTTCCCAACCCAAGAATGCCTGCACATGTTTCACCTCTGGATCAAAGAATTGCGCCACTGCAGTACCAGCCTTATCAACACTGTTTAGAGCTCTAAGCAAAGGTGTCTTATAGTCGAGCGATTCGCCAGTATATGCGATAAAGATAGTAGGTATACAAAGTGTGTTACCCATAATAAACGCTGGCGAAGAAATATCCCATGCAGAATAACCTCTTGCTTCGAACGTATTGCGAATGCCACCATTAGGGAAACTTGATGCGTCTGGCTCTTGCTGGACAAGCAGCTTACCTGAGAATTCCTCCACTACGCCGCCCTTGCCATCATGCTCTATAAATGAGTCATGTTTCTCGGCAGTTCCGTCGGTCAAAGGGTGAAACCAGTGAGTGTAGTGCTTGGCTCCATTATCCAAAGCCCACTGCTTCATTCCCGCAGCCACGCTGTCTGCCACTTCACGGCTCAACGGCATCTTGTTGTCAATTGCCTTTGTTAAAGCTTCATAGGTGTTCTTTGGAAGATATTCAAACATCTTCTGTCGATTGAACACAGCCTTTCCATAGTATTCCGATGATTTCTCTTTCGGAATTTCCACTTTTACGGCCTTCCTACTAAAAGCCTCTTCAACAACTTTGAATCTTAATTGTGACATAATCAATCTTTATAATTAAACTTGTTCCTTTACAATTCAATATAATGTGGTGAGTAGTATTCTCCTGTAAACACAGTTGCAGCTTCTCCTGTCATATACACATGGTTATCGTCAGCCCACTCTATCTGCAGATCTCCTCCTCTCAAATGCACCAAAGCGCTACGGTCGCAAAGACCCAGTCGTGAAGCTGCTACCACGGCAGCACATGCGCCGGTGCCGCAAGCCATGGTTTCACCCGACCCGCGTTCATACACACGCATTCGCATTTCGCTGCGTCCTAAAATCTCCAAGAATTCTATGTTTGCTTTATAAGGAAAAATCTCGTTGTTTTGAATTTCATTACCAACAATATCCACTGGCACACTTTCAACATCATTCACCACAATCACGCCATGTGGATTGCCCATTCCTATTGCCGTCACACAAAATGTGCCCAACGAAGTTGATATAGGTAAATCCATAACTTCGAGTTTTGATCTGACCGGTATGTCCTTATTTGAAAAAGCAGGCTCTCCCATATCCACTCTCACAGTGCGCACTTTATCATTCTCAAGACTCGAGATTTCAAGTGTTTTAATGCCAGCCAGTGTTTCGAGGGTAATTTTTCGTTTTGCGATTAACTTGTTGTCGTAAACATATTTTGCCACGCATCTCGATGCATTGCCGCACATCTCACCTTCTGAGCCATCGGCATTAAACATCCTCATTCTAAAATCGGCTATGCTCGACTTCATTATCAGCACTATGCCGTCAGCACCAACGCCCTTATGGCGATCGCTCATTTCAACGGCAAGTTGCGGAAGATTGATTAGACTTTGATTTATGGCATTGATATAGACATAATCATTGCCAGCGCCATGCATCTTTGTAAACCTAATCGACATCTTTATTATCTTATTTTTACGCCACAAAGTTATAATAAACTATTCTTTCACGCAATAATTACATATAGAAATGTGAAATATAAAGCAAATAGCACTTTAAAACAGCAAATTTAGTTTCACGAACCATTCTTCATAAAATTGTGTTGTCCTAAAAACTACATGTATACCAAAGTTTTAATTAACTTTGCAGACTCATCTTAAAACAACTAAAACAAAATTATGAAAAAAATAGCAAAATCACTCATCATTGCTTTTGTAATACTTGCAGCAGCAACACTTGGTACTGGCATTTACTTTATCAATTATGCACTTTCACCAAAAGACCGTAGCAAATACAACGAAGATACAGAATTCTCAATAATGATGAACGAATATCCTCACATTGCCCATTGGATTGACTCTATCCGCCCAATGCTACACGACGAATATATCACAAACAGCGAAGGCCTAAAACTTCACGCCTATTCCGCAGTAGCCGACACATCCACCACTCGCACTGCAGTTATTGTCCACGGATATAAAATGTGTGCCATATCTATGCTTCACATCGCATATCTCTATCACCACGACTTGCACTACAACGTGATTCTGCCAGACCTACAAGGTCATGGAATGAGCGATGGCAATACAATACAAATGGGATGGAAAGACAAAGACGACGTGAAACAATGGATAAATTATGCCGATAGCATATTTGGCGGCAACACACAGATAGTTGTTACCGGTATTTCTATGGGTGGTGCCACCACCATGATGGTTTCTGCTGACCCAACACCTGATTGCGTGAAATGCTTTGTGGAGGACTGCGGATACACATCTGTATGGGACGAGTTTAAAGGCGAATTAAAAGTACAATTCAAACTACCAGCTTTCCCATTACTTTACACCACAAGCGCCCTAAACAAGTTATTGAACGGATGGAGCCTCACCGAAGCTTCCGCTCTTCACCAGATACAGCGTTGCTCAAAGCCAATGCTTTTCATACATGGCGACAACGACACTTATGTGCCAACTCCTATGGTCTACGAACTCTATAACGCAAAAGCAGAACCTAAAGAAATCTACATCTCCAAAGGTTCTGCCCATGCTAAATCATATGCCGACAATCCCGAACTATACACTAAAGCCGTTCGCGATTTCGTGTGTCGTTACATACATTAATTTTTAATACTTACACGCCACACGGCTCCTTCAATAAGAGAAGTGTAGACGTCGCCATTTGCATCTAATTCCCAACCATTAAACTCAGAATTACCCATCTTGTATTCCCAGAGTTTCTTGTGGGTTTTTGCATCTACTGCCACCATGATGCCACGGCGTGATCCCACATAGATTATACCATTACTTTCAAGAACAATACAAGGTGCATGCTCATAGCCCAAACCGGTGTCAACAAGCCATAGTTCCTCGTATTCTTTTGATTGGGTGCTTACAGCGACAATCTCACCATCCATAGTCTTGGCATAAGCAGTCAATCCGTCTTGCGAAACGCCAAGGCTTTCACGGAACTTATGACTGTTGTTGCGCCAAATAGTCTTACCGGTTTTTCTGTCAATGGCAGTCATATATCTGTCTGGAGCAACAATTATAACCTTGTCTTTAGTCACAACTGGCACACAGTTGCCAGGGCCAAGCAAATTGGCGGTTTTGCCATTATTCCACATCCACTTCAGCTTTCCATTCTTTATGTTCAAGCAGCGTAGATTTGTATCCCATGCGCCAAAGAACACATCATTGCCACTTATCACAGGCGCCGCTTGGCAATAATTCTTCAAGCCCGTGTATTTCCAAAGCATCTTTGATCCATCTGCTTTCCATGCCTCAAATGTTCTGCCACCACCCTGATACAGCACACCGCCAGATATCGCTCCGTCTGCCACATAAGGATATTCGGCTTGATATTCTCTCACTTTGCTACCATTCGCCTTATCAAGCCAAACGATACGCTTGTCAGCTGTAGGAACAGCCACCGTATTATCAGTTACCGCAGCACGAGAGAACAGACTCGCATCAGTCTTATACTTCCACAGCATTTCGCCAGAAGTCTTATTAACTGCCTTAACATATCCAAGAGAGTTTCCAAAATACACATTATTATCATCAAGTGCCACACGAGTGAAAATCGAAGCATTGTCGCGATACACACGGTCAATCTTCACATTGGCAGGCAATGGCTTCTGCACATATTCTGCGCGTGTGTAATAATTGATAGGAAAAGCAAATTTCAATTTTGGATCTTCGCCCAACACCTTATTATATACCTTGATTGAATCGTCGGTAATCTCAAGACGGGCATAACCAAACGAATCTTTTGGCATAGATAGCGCTCTTGTCATCACACATTCCAATTTGCCATCTACTGAATAGCGCTTCCATGAGTGGTAATGACCATTAACATGAACAATGGTAGGATATTTTTCAAGAATCTCAATATAATCCCTGTAGTTATCCAAATCGGCAATCAATGGGTAGTGGCAGAAACTTACAAAACGTTTTCCTTCAGTCATACGGGTTTTCAAGTTCTCGTCGAGCCAAAGCAAATCTTCTTGCTTGATATGGCCATCACCCATTTTCATGAAAGGACCGCAATTCACACCAGCCACCACAAGGTCGCCAACCTCAAAAATAAATCGGTCTGCACCCCATAAATCCACGAAGGTCTTACAAGCGCTTTGACTCCAATTGTTCTCATGATTTCCAGGAATCACATAAAACGGCTTCGTGAAGCCATCAACAATCTGCTTGATATTGCGCAATTGCTCATCGCTGCCCTCATTCGTAAGGTCACCATTAAGCAACACAACGTCAACATCACTCGCATTAATCTCTGTCACTGCTTTTCTCAAAGCGGCATCCGTTTCGTTGCCAGGAGTGACGTGGGTGTCTGACAAGACAGCCATTTTCACCGTTTTACCACTGCACGGTATCATCATCACCGCAACAAGGCAAAACAAAAATAAAGAAATGATTTTTCGCATAATTCAACTAATTTTTTATTAACAACGTAAAATTACTGCTATATTTTCAATACCACAAATTTTATTTTCATCAATCAAAACGCTACACCTCATCTTGCGCCCACACATTGTCATTAGGCGGATTTTTTGTAATTTTGCCAAAGCATTTTTTGACATTTAAACACTATGACAAGTTATTTACAAATCGAGCGACTAACAAAATCCTATGGCGACAGAGTATTATTTGCAGATGTAACTTTTGGCGTCAACGAGGGCGACAAAATCGGCATCATTGCAAAGAACGGCACTGGTAAAACCACTTTGCTGCGAATCATTGCAAGCAAAGAAGATCATGATAGTGGCAACATAGTGTTTCACAACGACATTCGTATTGGCTACCTTGAGCAAGTGCCGGAATTTCACTCGTCAAAAAGCGTCATCGACACTTGTATCGAAGGCAACGACCCGCTTTCCATAGCAGTGAAAAACTACGAACACGCCCTGCAACACAGCGACACAGAAATGCTCACCCACGCCATACAGGAAATGGACAACCTCAAAGCTTGGGACTACGAGGACCGCTTCAAACAGATTCTCACAATGCTGAAAATTTTCGACATCAATCAGCCATTGGAGCAATTATCTGGAGGTCAAATCAAGCGTGTGGCCCTTGCAAAAATCCTCATTAACGAACCGAATCTGGTGATTCTCGACGAGCCCACCAACCACCTCGACATAGAAATGATCGAGTGGCTCGAAGACTATCTCTCGAGAAGTAAAATGGCAATTCTCATGGTCACTCACGACCGCTATTTCCTCGATAACGTTTGTAATAAAATTGTGGAATTAGATAACGAAAATGTATATTCATACAATGGAAATTACGACTACTATTTGAATAAACGTGCAGAAAGAATCGACGCAATGAATGCAGAAATAACCAAGGCAAAGAACCTCTATCGCACCGAACTCGACTGGATGCGACGCCAACCTCAAGCCCGCGGTTCCAAAGCCCGCTACCGAATTAACGCATTCTACAACCTGCAGGAAAAAGCGCTTAAGCGAACCACCGAAAAAGATTTAGAACTCAATATCAAATCATCCTACATTGGATCTAAGATTTTTGTCGCTCACCACGTATCAAAAGCGTTTGGCGAGAAAACCATCTTAGACGACTTCAACTACACCTTTTCTCGCTACGAGAAACTCGGAATTGTGGGAAATAACGGAGCGGGCAAGAGTTCTTTCATCAAACTTTTGCTCAACGAATACACCCCCGACAATGGATATTTTGAGATTGGAGAAACTGTGAAATTCGGCTATTATAGCCAAGACGGTATCAAATTCAATGAAACAAAACGTGTAATAGATGCAGTAAGAGAGATTGCAGAACACATCTACTTTGACGAAAAAACATCGTATTCGGCCTCTCAGTTTCTCAACCTATTTCTCTTCTCCGCAAAGGACCAACAGAAGCTGATATCAAAGCTCAGCGGTGGCGAAAAGCGCCGACTTTACCTCGCCACTGTGCTAATGCGCCAACCAAATTTCCTAATCCTTGACGAGCCGACAAACGACCTCGACATTGTCACACTTGAAGTCCTGGAGGATTATATCGCACAATTCAAAGGCTGCGTGATAATCATCAGCCACGACCGTTTCTTCATGGACCGCACGGTTGATCACATCTTCGTGTTTGACGGCTCTGGCAAAATAAAAGATTTCCCTGGCAACTATTCGGAATATCGACTTTGGAAACAGGAAAACGACAAGCAAGAAGCCGCTAAAATCAAAGAGACAACCAGCAAAACCAACGAGAAGCCAAAAAGCAACAACAGCAATAAACTCTCATATAAAGAGCGCAAAGAACTTGAGGCTATAACAGCCGAACTCGAACAACTCAACAACGAGAAATGCGAATTAGAAGCGCTATTTAGTAATGGTGAAACCATAACAGATCTAGACGAAAAAGCTCGCCGATACAACGAACTAAAGGAGATAATCGACGAGAAAGAGATGCGTTGGCTTGAACTTAGCGAAAAGGAATAACGAGTAATTTCATCAACCAGAATTCACACAAGATGAAATTTAGGAGAGCCTTTTGACATTCTCCTAAATCATTTGTCACACCCCTACTTAGACGAGGGTGTAAATGTGTCAAAACTATTATCGCTATAAAACACCATTATACTCACAATTTTCTTTCCACCACCAACTACAGTCCCACCAGAAACCTTCGGAAGATTTCCCTTGCCGCCATCGTTGCTATTTACCAAAATTTGCATTGCCTCAGGCAATGAACCTCCTATTGCCGGATGCCCTGAAGCCTGACCAGCCTCATCATCTTCACTAAAGTCTATTATCTTATTATTTTGTAACAAATTATTTGATTCGCCATTTTCGCCGTATTCTGATGATGCATCAAGATCACTTCCGAATATTGAATTCTCAGACGATTGAGTATTTTTAGCGGAAACTGCGTACATTTCCCCCTCGCCAAACAACAACCACATTATAGATAGGGAAGGATATGCTTCATGTATCTTTGAAACAATCTCATCGCTTACCTTCTTATTTCTTCCTGTTAACAACTGAGAAAGCGTAGGACGGGCAATTTTACAATTGTCTGCAAAAACACTATTAGAAATACGCTCTTTTTCTAAGAAAAATTTCAATCTTGATACAATATCCATCTGTTTACAATTACCACCATTCGTTTTACAAATGTACATTACAAATTCGAGATATGCAAATTTGATTTTGTAAACAAGATGATTCTTATTGTAAACATAGTCAATAACCAACCAATCATCTTCCTGAAACATTTGCACGTTAATCTACAGACAAATTAAACTATTACTTTAGCATATATTTCTATGTATCTATATATCAACACATTACAACTATATATCTATCCAAGACGCATAACCACACCGATCTTGAAATACATTATTTAGACTTTTACTTTATATATCAGTGGCAATGTGTTCATTTTTAGTGGTTTATGAAATATGTTACAATGTGTTAACCGAACTTTTATAGCAAAATCTATCTATTTATCATTGCAAATTTTATTTTATAAATCCAGAACTAACCACACCGCATATCTCACATAGGTAAATCTCGCGCAAAAACATTATTTAACATGCATAACCACGACCACATAACCGTCACTTTCATAAATTTGGTATTGCAAATTCTATTTATGGTAAAATCACCATTTCTATTTATTTCACATTTAACTCGCTAAGATTGCGATATTTTTTACAATCCTACACCATCAACAAGCCCGCGAGAATCTGAAACACCCTCAAACCCGTTTTCTCTCGTCATAAAACCGCCATTACCACCTTTAATTCAAATACTTACATAAAAACAAAACCAAAAAATCTTTAGCCATCATAATTAACAAGAAAAAATTATGGCGGACAAATTCTGCCCGCCACACCATAAAACCCACTTCAGCATTAGGGTTTGAATGTATTTGATAGTATTATTGTTCCAACTCCTTCGCGATAAAAGAGGCCGTCACACCTCTACCCCTTTCGGCCACTTCTTCTGGTGTTCCAGCATCCATCAACATGCCACCATTTCGTCCGCCCTCGGGACCCATATCAATTATGTAATCAGCACACTTTATCACATCAAGGTTATGCTCGATCACGACCACAGTATTTCCCTTGTCAACCAATTTATATAGCACACCCAACAAAACCTTCACATCCTCAAAATGCAAACCCGTAGTTGGTTCGTCCAATATATATATGGTTTTCCCAGTATCTTTCTTTGAAAGTTCTGTCGCCAATTTCACGCGCTGGCTCTCGCCTCCCGACATAGTGCTTGAAGGCTGCCCGAGTTTTACATAACCCAACCCAACATCTTGCAGCACTTTTATCTTCCCAAGAATCGAAGGGACGGCCGCGAAAAATTCCACAGCCTGATTTATGGTCATATCAAGTACGTCAGCTATCGACTTTCCTTTAAATCGCACTTCCAAGGTCTCACGATTATACCGTTTGCCGCCGCATGCTTCACATGGCACAAGCACATCGGGCAAGAAATTCATCTCTATCGACTTATATCCATTACCCTTGCACACCTCGCACCTTCCACCTGACACATTAAACGAAAAGCGACCTGGTTTATACGCACGAATTTTCGACTCAGGCAATTCCACGAACAGTTTCCGTATATCCGCGAACACACCCGTATAAGTAGCGGGATTTGATCTCGGAGACTTGCCCAACGGAGATTGATCTACGGTCACCACTTTATCCACATTTTCCAACCCCGCGACATTGCCGTATTTCAAAGGACTTGTCAACGAGTGATAGAATTTTTGACTCAGAATGGGTTGAAGAGTTCCGTTTATTAAACTCGATTTTCCGCTACCCGAAACACCGGTCACACACGTAAACGTACCCAACGGGAATTTCACCGACACATTCTTTAGGTTGTTTCCGCAACATCCGTTCAGTTCCAAGAACTTCCCATTCCCCTTTCGTCGGGCTGGCACAGGTATCGACAACTTCCCATTCAGATAATTCGCCGTGAGCGTATCCGTTTTCATCATCTCGGCCGGAGTGCCAGAGAAAACCACATTTCCGCCCTTACGCCCAGCCTTCGGACCGATATCCACCAGATAATCCGATTCGAGCATCATGTCTTTATCATGTTCCACCACTATCACCGTGTTATCAGAATCACGCAACGCCTTAAGCGAATTTATCAATCGCTGGTTGTCTCGCTGGTGCAAACCAATGCTTGGCTCATCAAGAATATACAGCACATTCACAAGCTGCGAGCCTATCTGTGTCGCCAATCTTATTCTCTGGCTTTCTCCACCCGACAGCGTTGCCGTGGCTCTGTTCAACGAGAGATATTCAAGGCCAACGTTAAGCATAAACTTTAATCTGCCACTAATCTCCTTGACAATCTCCGAAGCAATCTTCCATTGCTGTGCCGACAGATGATTCTTCAAATCATCCACCCACACCATAAGGTCAGAGATATCCATCCTCGACACCTCAGCAATCGTTTTTCCATTTATATAATAATGTAGCGCCTCCTTATTAAGTCTGTCGCCACCGCACGTCGGGCACTGGCAGCGAGAATAGAATTGCCCCGCCCACTTCTGGGCTTGCGACGAAGCATCATCGCTCTGCTGCATTTCTATATATTTCAGCAGGCCATCATAAGTCAAGAAATAATTCTGCGTACTTAGGGTTTCGGTCTTTATGTTAAGTCGCTCATCCGTTCCGCTCATTATTTCATCTATTGCCTCCTCCGGCACATCTTTCAATGGCGTATCCAGGTCCACATCATACTTCTCGCATATTGCTTGGATCTGCCAAAATATCAACGAGTTTTTATATTTACCCAAAGGGACAATTCCTCCTGCGCGAATCGACAGGTCAGTGTCTGGCATCACCTTCTCTCTATCAATTATGTTCACATAGCCAAGGCCCTTGCACTTCGGGCATGCGCCCTGTGGACTATTAAACGAGAAATTGTGTGGCGCAGGTTCCATATAAGACAATCCCGTAACGGGGTCCATAAGAGACTTGCTATAATGACCAAGTTCGTTGGTATCCACATCCAATATCAGCAATTGTCCGTCGCCCTGCTTAAATGCGGTTTCCACCGTTTTGCGCAGACGAGCCTCATCCTTCTGCTGAACCTTCAATCGGTCTATCACAATTTCTATCGAGTGGTTCTTATATCTATCGAGCTTCATGCCGAATGTCACCTCGCGAAGCTCGCCATCAACCCTCACATTTATATAGCCTTTCTTCCTTATATTCTCGAATAATTCCTTGTAATGGCCTTTGCGATTTTTCACCAATGGAGCCAAAACGTAGATTTTCTTCCCTTCATATTTATGCAGAATAAGTGATAATATTTTATCCACTCCATACTTCACCATTCGCTCTCCAGAAAGGTATGAATATGCTTCTCCCACGCGAGCATAAAGCAAGCGGAAATAATCATAAACTTCGGTAGTAGTGCCAATGGTGCTTCGCGGATTTTTGTTCACCGTTTTCTGCTCAATCGAAATCACCGGACATAGGCCAGTGATCTTGTCCACATCCGGGCGCTCGAGCACGCCAAGCATATTTCTCGCATACGCCGAAAAAGTTTCAAGATATCTACGCTGACCCTCGGCAAAAATAGTGTCGAATGCAAGCGACGACTTACCGCTTCCACTCAACCCCGTTATCACCGTAAGTTTGCCATGAGGTATTTTCACGTCAATGTTTTTAAGATTGTGCACTCTTGCACCCCAAACATTCACGCTTTCAACTTCTTTTCCTTTGAGATTCATCATTATTCTCCTTTATCATCAGTGGTGTGCTTGCTGCTTTTTAGCCCCACTATATTAATATCGCCTTTCAGTTTGTATTTTTTACCCTCTGAGCCTTCCGCCTCTATCACATAGTAATATACTCCTGGCGACACAAGTTTTCCTTTATATTTACCGTCCCATCCCTGCGATGGATCTGTGAATTCACATAATTGTATGCCCCAACTATTGAATATCCAGCATTTAAATTTCACTATTGATTTATACGAAACTTTCCACTCATCGTTTACACCCTCCGTAGTTCCAGGCGAGAATGCGTTTGGACACTGGAGACTTGATTCCCCAATACTCACCGTATAAATGTCGCTTTCCGAATGGCATCCGCTTGCGCTATTTGTACCAACAAAACGCCAAAAGGTGGTTCCAGCTTCCTCAAAGATTTTCTGCAATTCTCTTTCAGTATACTGTGCTTCCACGTTTTCAAAATCTGGAGTATACGACATCTGCCATTCACAACGGTCAGCAGCATCAGTTGGGTATCCGACAAAATTAATTGTTGCGGGAGCCGAGCCACCAAGGTTTTCACTACCTTCGCTTCCTCCCTTTTGATTGTCCGCATCCTTTTGCTCTTGAGTCACCACAGCATTTACAGCCACAGCCTGCGCTTCGCACTCACCACTACTCACGCTCTGCGCTTCGCCCCACTGTTTCAGGAAAGCATCGCCCGATATTTCAAACCTCGTGTCGCAATAAGGTGCTTGCAAAGAAATCACCGGCTTAAACTCCGACAACTTTTCCACTTGCTGCACTTGCACCCACCCCAGCGCTTCTTGCGACCATTCAAGTGTGTTATACGACAATTCAATCTGCCTGTTAAGTTTCTTAAGACCGCCATTTATCGTATAATATACAATGTCATTTCCTTTTCCCTCCACATTTAGCACACAAGAACCGCAATCCGCTTCATTATTTGCGGCTATAGATTGCAGATGAAGATAATAATCTGAGTAGTTCACCACCCATAGATAGGTGCGCTTTGTACCCTCTTCTATTATATACCCAGTGTTCGGCAGGACATTATTAAGTTCTGTGACACCACCATTGCGTTTCACATCTGTGAGTGGTTCTGCATACGCTCCACCGAGCGAGCCATACTTATACCATGTCACCGTAGCATCGGCATTGGTTGCCACATATTGCATTTTCACATTCTGCGTGTTATATACAACATACACCATATCCAATCCTGTACTCGATGTGGGCTTTTCGACAATCACCTTATGCGCGGCATCGCCCACAAACGACACCTGACCATTCACCACAAAAACCATAGCGAACGATGCAGCAACAAATGATATTATTCTTTTCTTATCCATAAATGGCAGCACTTATTTCATTAGTGTAAACGAGATTACAGCATACTAATTGCGCAATATCGTATTCAATTTAGCAAAGTTACGAAAATAGTCTTAAATTTCAATTCAAAGTTTTTTCAGTTGCCAATGGTTTTTATTAATTTTGCAACAAATATTCACAAAACAATATCACATAATATTTATTATGATATCTTTCTTCAAAAAAGGAGCAAAAACAATCTACGCGGTCGAATCCGACCATGCTCTTTCTTCGTCTGAAGTAGAAAAAATCAGTTGGCTTTTTGATGGAGCCACAATCGTCAACGACGACACGCTCAGAGGCACTTTCATCGGTCCTCGTCGCGAAATGATCACTCCTTGGAGTACCAACGCTGTTGAAATCACCCAGAACATGGGTCTGTCTGGCATCTCTCGCATCGAAGAGTTCACCCCAAGTCGCAGCAAAGAACCTGCTTACGACAAGATGTTGCAACGTGTCTACCATGTGCTCGACAACGACACTTTCACTATCACAAAAACTCCAGACCCAATCGTATACATCGACAACATTGAAGAATACAACGTTGCCGAAGGCCTAGCTCTTAGCCAAGAAGAAATTGCTTACCTCAAGCAATTGGGCGAACGTCTTGGCCGTCCGCTGACCGACAGCGAAGTTTTCGGCTTCTCACAAGTGAATTCTGAGCACTGCCGTCACAAAATCTTCAACGGCACATTTATCATCGATGGCAAAGAGATGCCAATGTCTCTTTTCAAGATGATTAAAAAGACTTCTCAAGAAAATCCAAACAAACTTGTTTCGGCATATAAAGATAATGTGGCTTTCGTTGAAGGTCCACAAATTGAGCAATTCGCTCCACAGAACCCTGACCGTCCTGACTACTTCAAGATGTCAACTATTGATTCTGTGATCTCCCTCAAAGCAGAGACCCACAACTTCCCTACTACAGTTGAGCCATTCAATGGTGCAGCAACTGGTTCTGGTGGCGAAATTCGCGACCGTCTCGGCGGTGGTCGCGCAAGTCTTCCGCTTGCAGGTACTGCTGTGTATATGACTTCATATCCACGCACCGAAGCTGAGCGCGCATGGGAACGCTGCACAATGCCTCCTCGACCATGGTTATACCAAACTCCTGAAGAAATTCTTATCAAAGCATCTAACGGAGCAAGCGACTTTGGCAATAAGTTTGGCCAACCACTCATCTGCGGCTCTTTGCTCACCTTCGAACACGAAGAATCAAAAGAACAATTTGCTTACGACAAGGTAATCATGCTTGCCGGCGGCGTTGGTTTCGCCAACAAACGCGATGCCATCAAGGGCACACCTAAGCCTAACGAAAAAGTTGTGCTTATGGGTGGCGACAACTACCGCATCGGTATGGGCGGTGGCGCAGTTTCTTCGGTTAACACCGGACAATACGCCAACGCTATTGAGTTGAACGCCGTGCAACGCGCCAACCCAGAAATGCAAAAGCGCGTTTCTAACGTGATTCGTGCTCTTGCCGAAGCTCCAGAAAACCCAATCATCTCTATCCACGACCACGGTGCTGGTGGACACCTCAATGCCCTTTCTGAACTCGTGGAAGAAACTGGAGGCAAAATCAACATCGATGCTCTGCCTGTTGGCGACCCAACACTTTCTTCAAAGGAAATCATCGGCAACGAGTCGCAAGAGCGTATGGGTATGGTGGTTGAAGAAAAAGACATCAATTTCATCAAGAATATTGCCGATCGCGAACGCGCTCCTTTCTATGTTGTCGGCGAAACCACTGGCGACGACCGTTTCGTATTCGAGCAAAAAGATGGTGTTAAGCCTATCGACCTTGGTATGAAGGACATGTTTGGCAGTTCTCCAAAGACTGTGATGAACGACGTCACCACTCCTCGCAAGCTCAAAGATATTAAATACGACCATAGCAAGGTTTCTGAATATCTTGAAAACCTTCTACAACTCGAAAGCGTTGCTTGCAAAGACTGGCTCACCAACAAGGTTGACCGCTCTATCACCGGTAAGATTGCACGTCAGCAATGCCAAGGCGAAATACAATTGCCTCTTAGCGACTGCGGTGTAGTCGCACTCGACTTCACAGGCACTGTCGGTATTGCCACTTCTATTGGCCACGCCCCACAAGCCGCCATCATCGACCCAGCCGCTGGTTCAGTGCTCTCAATTGCAGAATCTCTCACCAATATTGTTGGCGCCAACCTCAACGAAGGCTTGAAGTCAATCTCACTAAGCGCCAACTGGATGTGGCCTTGCCGCAACCAGGGCGAAGACGCAGCCCTTTACCAAGCAGTGAAGGCTTGTAGCAACTTTGCATGCGCTCTTGGCATCAACATCCCTACTGGCAAGGACAGCCTTTCAATGACTCAGAAGTATGGCAAAAAGAAAGTTCTTGCCCCTGGCACTGTGATTATCTCTGCAGCAGGCGAAGTTTCCGACGTAAAGAAGACCGTTTCTCCTGTAGCCGCAAACAAGAAGAGCACATTCTACTATGTAGATTTTTCTAATACAGAAATGAAACTTGGCGGTTCTGCATTCGCACAATCGATCAACTTCCTTGGCAAAGAAGCTCCTTCAATCTCTTCGCCAGACTATTTCGCTAACGCATTTAATGCTGTGCAGGATTTGGTAGCCAACGAACTCCTTCTTGCTGCTCACGACGTGTCTGCCGGAGGTGTTATCACCACATTGCTTGAGATGGCGTTTGCCAACACTAAGGGCGGTATGACTATCGACCTCAGCGAACTTCGTGCAAAAGACGTTATCACCGCAATGTTCTCTGAAAACCCGGCATTGGTTATCCAAGTGGCCGACAAAGACACCACAAAGGTTGAACGCACACTTGCTGAATGTGGCGTAAGATTCACTGCCATTGGTTCTAACAACGACGAACGTGTAATCATACTCAACTACAACGACGAAGAATATCTCTTTGGCATCGACTATCTACGCGACCTCTGGTTTAAGTCGTCATATCTTCTCGACATCAAGCAAAGCGGCGCTAAGTGCGCAAAGGCTCGCTATGAGAACTACAAGAAACAACCAATCCGCTACCGCTTCCCTAACGGTTTCAGCGGAAAGGCTGCCGATTTGGGCATAACAGGCTTTAAGCACGGCACCACAGGCATTAAGGCTGCCATCATCCGCGAAAAAGGCGTTAACGGCGACCGTGAAATGGCTTACTCTCTGTATTACGCAGGCTTCGACGTCAAAGACGTTCACATGACCGACCTAATCTCTGGTAGAGAGACCCTCGACGACGTGAACATGATTGTGTTCTGCGGTGGCTTCTCCAATAGTGACGTCCTCGGCTCTGCCAAAGGTTGGGCTGGAGGCATTCTCTGGAACGAGAAGGCAAAAGAAACTATCAACCGCTTCTACTCTCGCCCCGACACATTGAGTCTCGGCATCTGCAACGGCTGTCAAGTTATGATTGAGCTCAAACTCATCAATCCAGAATACAGCAAGCGCCCTCACATGGAGCACAACGATAGCCACAAGTTCGAATCAGACTTCCTTGGTGTAACCATTCCAGAAAACAACTCTGTGATGTTTAAATCGTTGTCTGGCTCAAAACTTGGCATCTGGGTGGCACACGGCGAAGGTAAGTTTAACTTGCCAGAAGGCTTAGACAAATACAATGTCATTGCCAACTATAGCTACAAGAGCTATCCAGCCAATCCAAACGGCTCACCAAGAGGCATTGCCGGCATTTGCTCGGCCGACGGTCGTCACTTGGCAATGATGCCACACTTGGAACGCGCTATCTTCCCTTGGCAATGCGCTTACTATCCATCAAGCCGTCGCAACGACGAAGTCACTCCATGGATTGAAGCATTTGTCAATGCGAGAAAATGGATTGAAAACATCAAAAAGTAATCACCCACACGCGATTGCCTAATCGCGACTATTACCAACAAACCGCTTGGCTCAATCACCCAAGCGGTTATTTTTTTTCGATATTAAGCATTTTTGCTCCTTAATAATTCTTTATATAGGCATTTTTCTGTAATTTTGTATAGAATTTATAACGCGTGTAATTTTCATTATGACTGGGAACAAAAAAATTAAGACTGCTCTCATTTCTGTTTTTTATAAAGACGGACTCGAGCAAATTCTAAAAGTGTTGAATGACAATGGAGTGAAGTTTCTATCAACCGGTGGAACTCAAACATTCATTAAAAGTCTTGGCTACAGCTGCGAAGCAGTGGAAGACCTCACAGGATATCCTTCTATCCTTGGCGGCAGAGTAAAGACCCTTCACCCAAAAGTGTTTGGTGGCATCCTCAACCGACGCGACAACGACAACGACAAGCAACAAATCAACAAATACGACATACCCGAGATCGACTTGGTAATAGTTGACCTCTATCCTTTTGAAGAGACCGTAGCCTCTGGCGCATCTGACGCCGACATTATTGAAAAAATTGATATAGGCGGCATCTCTCTTATTCGTGCAGCTGCAAAGAACTACAACGATGTTGTTATTGTAGCTTCTAAGGCTCAATACCAACCTCTATACGACCGATTGATGGCAAACGGCAACGCCGAAACCACTCTCGAAGACCGTCGATGGTTCGCAAAAGAAGCTTTTGCAGTATCAAGCGCCTACGATTCTCATATCTTCTCTTACTTTGGTGGCGACAACAATTCAGCTTTACGTCTTGCTATCGACCACCCAAAAGCTATGCGCTACGGAGAAAACCCTCACCAAAAAGGCTTCTTCTTTGGAAACTTTGATGAAGCATTCACACAACTTCATGGCAAGGAGATCTCTTACAACAACCTTCTTGACATTGACGCTGCAGTGAATCTAATCAGCGATTTCAGCGAAACCACATTCGCAGTGCTGAAGCACAACAACGCTTGTGGTCTTGCATCTCGCCCAACAGTATTGGAAGCTTGGAAAGACGCCCTTGCTGGCGACCCAGTATCGGCATTTGGTGGTGTTCTTATCACAAACGCGGAAATCGATGCTGACACAGCTACAGAAATGAATAAAATCTTCTTTGAAGTGTGCATCGCACCTTCTTACACCGAAGAGGCTCTTGCAATACTTGAACAAAAGAAGAATCGCATAATCTTGGTTATCAAGCCTTTCTGCCGTCCTAATATGCAAGTTCGCTCTTGCCTCAATGGCGCTTTGGTTCAACAACGCGACACTCACATTGAGACACCAGAAGAGCTCAAGCAGGCAACCGAAAAGGCTGTTACCGAACAACAAGTTGAAGACCTTCTTTTTGCCAACAAGATTGTTAAGCACAGCAAGAGCAATGCAATCGTATTGGCAAAGAACAAGCAATTGATTGCCAGCGGCATCGGCCAAACATCTCGTGTCGACGCATTGAAGCAGGCCATCGAAAAGGCTCACAACTTTGAGTTTGACCTTCAAGGCGCTGTTATGGCATCTGACGCATTCTTCCCATTTGCCGACTGCGTGGAAATTGCCAACAAGGCTGGTGTTACTGCCGTAATCCAACCTGGTGGCAGCATCCGTGACAACGAAACAATCGACTATTGCAACAAAAACGGCATTGCAATGGTAATGACAGGCGTTCGTCACTTTAAACACTAATCATTTATTAATCATTTGAATTATTGAAGTAATTATGGGAATTTTCTCATTAACAAAAGAAATAGCTATTGACTTAGGTACAGCCAATACGCTCATCATCCACAACGACAAGATTGTGATTGATGAACCATCTATCGTCGCGCTCGACAGCCGCACTGGCAAACTGATTGCCGTGGGTAAAGAAGCACGTCAAATGCAAGGCAAGGAGCCTGAAGGCATACGCACAGTGCGTCCTTTGCGCAAAGGTGTGATTGCCGACTTCAACGCCGCCGAACTTATGATTCGCGGTCTTGTGAAGAAAGCAAGTTCCAAAAGCAACTGGTTCGCACCTTCTCTTCGTATGGTAGTTGGCATTCCTTCAGGAGCTTCTGAAGTAGAAATCCGCGCCGTACGCGACTCTTCCGACCACGCTGGTGGCCGCGACGTGTATATGATATACGAACCTATGGCTGCAGCCCTTGGTATCGGTCTTGACGTTGAAGCTCCAGAAGGTAATATGATCGTAGATATAGGTGGCGGTAGCTCTGAAATCGCCGTTATCTCTCTCGGTGGCATCGTGAGCAACAAAAGCATCCAAATCGCAGGTGACGACTTGACAGAAGACATCCGCGAACACATGCGTCGTGCACACAACCTTCGCGTAGGCGAACGCACAGCAGAACAAATCAAAATCAATGTTGGTTCTGCCCTCACCGAACTTGAAAACCCACCAGAAGACTATATCGTGCGCGGTCCTAACCAAGTCACAGCATTGCCTCTTGAGGTGCCAGTATCATACCAAGAAGTATGCCACTGCATCGAAAAGACAATCTCTAAGATTGAGGCTGCCGTGCTCAGTGCTCTTGAGCAAACCCCTTCTGAATTGTATTCCGACATCGTAAAGAACGGTATCTACCTTGCTGGTGGTGGCGCACTTATCCGCGGCCTCGACAAGCGTTTCACCGACAAAATCGGCATCAAATTCCACATCGCAGAAGATCCTCTGCTTTCTGTGGCAAAAGGTACAGGTGTTGCTCTTAAGAACATTAAGCGTTTCAACTTCCTAATTCGATAATATTTCTCGCATTTTTGCGTCAAATATCTATATTTTTTACCACAAGAAGGCTTTGATTTTTCATTGCCTTCTCGTGTGTATTTAATACTTTCATTACACACAACTTTACATTCACCTCTCGCCCACTATTAGATTAAGTGAAAGAACTGCTAAATTTTCTCATAAAGCATAGTCCTTGGCTTGTATTCATATTTTATGTGGTTACAAGCGGCTATCTTTTGTTTCACAACAATCCATACCAGCAGCATGTCTACTTGACATCTGCCAATGCCGTGAGTGCTTCTGTGTACAATGGGATGAGCAATGTCACTTCTTATTTCGACCTTCGCGACATCAACGAAGACTTGCAAGAGCGAAACGCCCTACTCGAAATGGAAGTGATAAACCTTCGCAATCAAGTGAATGACTTGCGACTTCTCACCGTTGACTCCACCAGCATTCCTGCCAACATGAGCCAATACGAGTTTATCGTGGCTCGTGTTATCAGCAACAGCATTTCGTCAGCGCACAACTACATCACCATCAATCGTGGTAAGGACGACGGCATTCGACCAGAAATGGGTATTGTGAACCAAAACGGTATTGTGGGCACGGTAGATGTTGTTAGCGCACATGCGTCAAGAGTAATCTCTCTGCTTAACAAAAATTTCCGTCTGTCTTGCAAGGTTAAAGGCAGCGAATCGTTTGGCAGTCTTGTGTGGGATGGAAAGAGTCCTTATTACGCAGTACTCGAAGAAATGCCTCGTCACGTGAAGTATCATCGCGGCGACACAATTGTCACAAGCGGCTATTCTTCTGTTTTCCCTGAAGGCATTATCGTGGGAACTATCGAAAGCGATAAAAAAGAAGTTTCCGACAACTTTATTTCGCTTCGCATCAAGCTTACAACCGATTTTACACAATTAAGCACCGTCAGAGCAATTAAGAGCAACATCAAAGCCGAACTCGATGCTCTTAATCCTCAAGACGACAAAAATCAGGAGGAGAAAAAATAATGACACGCAATGTACTACAATTCGCCATACTATTTATCGTAATGGTGATTGCTCAAGCCATTTGCAGCAAGATTTGCCTATTCAACATTGCTGTACCCGTTATTTTCATCTACTTCATCTTTCGTTTACCAATAAATATTGGCATCAACTGGATGATGACTATCGGATTTATCCTCGGCTTGACTATCGATATATTCAACAACACGCAAGGCATGAATGCCCTATCGTGCGTGATTCTCGCCACATTGCGTCGCCCCGTCTTCCGTCTGTATATGCCTCGCGAAGACGAGCTTTCCGACACAATCCCTTCAATTGACTCTCTCGGCTTAGGCGTATTCTTCCGATATATGTCTACGCTCACAGTGATCTACTGCACGCTTCTATTCTCTATACAAGCCTTCTCTGTAATGAATTTCTGGCTTACAATTCAGCGAATAGTAGCAAGCAGCATTCTTAGCGCGATATTGATTTTAGGTTTCGACAGTTTAGCAGCTACACACCGTGAGAAAAGACTATAGATTGGAACGTCGCAAATACGTTATAGGTGGCTTCATCATCCTGTTGGTAATCATCTACATTATAAGGTTGTTCAATCTGCAAGTTTGCGACAGCACTTATAAGGAGAACGCTGACAGCAATGCATTTATGAAGAAAACCATCTACCCTTCTCGCGGTTTTATCTACGATCGCCACGGCAAGCTTGTGGTGTTTAATCAGCCGGCCTACGACGTTGTGCTCATTCCAAGAGACGTTCAACCTTTCGACACTATCGACTTCTGCAACACTTTGCGCATCACGCGTGAAGAGTTTGACCAGCGTATGGCCGATCTAAAGAATCCAAAGAAAAATCCAAACTATTCGTCATACTCGCAACAGACATTCATCACACACTTGTCGGCGCAAGACTACGGACGACTTCAGGAGAAACTATATCGTTTTCCAGGATTCTTTATTCAAAAGCGCATTCTGCGTCAATACAACTACAGCAATGCCGCTAACATTCTCGGCAACATTCGAGAAGTGAACCAAAACGATCTTGAAAAAGACGATTATTATCGTCCTGGCGACTACACTGGCGACCTTGGCATCGAAAAAAGTTACGAGGACGTGCTCCGTGGACACAAAGGCATGGAGATTCTTATTCGCGATGCCTACGGTAAAATCAAGGGTAGTTACGATGGCGGACGTCACGACGTAGCACCAATATCTGGAAAAGACCTTACCCTTAGCATCGACATCGAACTACAAAAATATGGCGAAGAACTTATGCGCAACAAGAAGGGCGCAATCGTTGCTATCGAGCCTTCTACCGGCGAAGTGCTTGCTCTTGTTTCAAGTCCCACTTACGACCCGAATCTGCTCGTAGGCCGTGAACGCGGGAAAAACTATCGCAAACTGGTGAACGACCGCCTAAATCCTCTTTACGACCGTGCAATCATGGCAGCATACCCTCCTGGTTCAACATTTAAGCCTACACAGGGTCTTATATTCCGTCAGGAAGGCATAGTGTCGGTGGGCACACTTTTCCCCTGTTACCACGGTTATATTTCCGGTCGCTTGAAAGTGGGATGTCACGGACACGCGTCACCAATATCCCTAAAACCAGCCTTGCAAACATCTTGCAACGCCTATTTTTGCTGGGGATTTAAGAGCATGATCGACCGCAAGAGCAAATACGGCTCTGTATCAAAGGCTTTTGAAGTATGGAAAAACCACATGGTTTCTATGGGATATGGCTACAGATTGGGCATCGACCTCCCGAGCGAAAGCCGCGGATTTATTCCAAATAGCGAATTCTACAACAAGGTATATGGAGAAAATAGATGGAAGGCCAACACTGTGATTTCTATCGCTATTGGTCAGGGCGAAATTCTTGCCACTCCGCTCCAAATAGCCAATCTTTGTGCTACCATAGCCAATCGCGGCTATTTCTATACGCCTCACGTTGTGAGAGCCATACAGGGCCGACGTGTCGACAAGAAGTACTACGAACGACACTACACATCTGTAGCGCAAAACTACTATCAAGAGGTTGTTGAAGGTATGCGCATGGCCGTAACTGGTGGTACATGTCGTGGTGCTGCATTTGGCGACATCGCAATCTGTGGTAAAACCGGTACTGCACAAAACCCTCACGGTAAAGACCACTCCGCATTTATGGGATTTGCCCCAATGGATAATCCAAAGATTGCCATCGCTGTTTATGTAGAGAATGCGGGCTTTGGTGCCACCTATGGTGTGCCTATTGGATCGCTTATGATGGAAAAATATCTTACAGGTAAGGTGACTCGCACCGACCTCGAAAACCGTATGATGACCTCAAACACTATCTCATACACTCGAGTTAAACGTGTCAAGCCTGTTGAATAAACAGAAACAATAGAAAGCGCCGAACAAAATCAAGCTTCAGAGCAATAGGAAAATAACATATATGAAAAAAGTAATTATTAGCGTTTTAGGTAAGGATACTGTAGGTATCATTGCCAAGGTATGCAATTACCTTGCAAATGAAAACATTAGCATTATGGACATCTCACAAACGATTGTTCAAGGCTATTTTAACATGATGATGATTGTAGACATGACTGAAGCAAAAATCAGTTTACTTGATTTACAAAAAGGTATGGACATCATTGGAGAACAAATAAATGTTCAGATTAAGTGCCAAGGAGAAGAAATCTTCAATAAAATGCACCGAATCTAAGCAATTCCTGCTATCACAAACATTTAATCACTCAAAACAATGATAAATATCCTTGAGGTCAACGAGACCAACAAGATGATTGAACAAGAGAACCTCGACGTTCGCACAATCACTCTTGGCATTAGTCTACTTGATTGCATCGACAGCAATCTCACAAATTGCTGCAACAACATTTACAATAAAATCACAACTCTTGCCAAAGACCTCGTGTCTACTGGCGATGAGATTGCAAGCGAATTTGGTATTCCAATTGTCAATAAGCGCATCAGCATCACCCCTATTTCACTCATTGGAGCTTCGTGCTGTAAGGCACCCGATGACTATGTAACAATCGCACATACCCTTGACCGTGCAGCTAAGGCTGTAGGCATAAATTTCATGGGCGGCTATTCTGCCATCGTGTCTAAGGGAATGACCGTCAGCGATGAATTGCTCATCCGCAGCATCCCTCGCGCTCTTGCAGAAACCGATTTGATATGTAGTTCGGTGAATGTTGGCAGCACAAAAACGGGTATCGACATGGATGCCGTGCGCCTAATGGGCCAAATCATCAAAGAAACCGCAGAACTCACCAAAGAGCGCGACTCAATAGGTTGCGCCAAGCTTGTGGTGCTTTGCAATGCCCCTGATGACAATCCATTTATGGCAGGTGCGTTCCATGGCGTTAGCGAAGCCGAAGCCATTATCAATGTTGGCGTTAGCGGACCTGGTGTGGTGAAACACGCATTAGAAAGCATTCACGGCAAGTCATTTGAAGTATTGTGCGAAACCATTAAGCGCACAGCATTCAAAATCACCCGCGTTGGACAACTAGTTGCGCAAGAAGCCAGTCGACGATTGAACATTCCATTTGGAATAATCGATCTTTCGCTCGCCCCAACCCCAGCTATTGGCGATAGCGTTGCCGACATATTACACGAAATCGGGCTTGAGTATGCTGGCGCACCTGGCACTACCGCGGCCTTGGCTCTACTTAACGACCAAGTGAAAAAAGGTGGCGTTATGGCTTCGTCATACGTCGGCGGTCTTAGCGGCGCATTTATCCCTGTCAGCGAAGACCAAGGAATGATCAACGCAGTTAATGTTGGCGCCCTCACTATTGAGAAGCTTGAGGCAATGACATGCGTTTGTTCTGTTGGACTTGATATGATTGCCATTCCAGGCAACACTTCTGCCACAACTATTTCTGGCATAATCGCCGACGAGAGTGCTATCGGAATGATAAATCAAAAGACTACTGCAGTGCGAATTATTCCTGTTATCGGCAAGAATGTCGGCGATACAGTGGAATTTGGCGGACTTCTCGGATATGCGCCAATCATGCCCGTCAACCAATTTGACTGTAGCAACTTCGTTAATCGCAAAGGCAGAATACCTGCTCCAATACATAGTTTTAAAAACTAATCTGGCCATCTCCAGAACTCTCCTACATTACTCCAGCCACGGTTTTACAGAAATCGTGGCTATCTTTTCCTGACTTCGACAATGGGACACCCAAATCAAGAATTTGGGAAAAGTGGTCTGAT
>ERZ780141.302-NODE-302-length-39470-cov-6.056400_pt1 | contig 39470 bp, 30 predicted proteins | sample MGYA00433080_ERZ780141 | MGnify/ENA primary metagenome ERZ780141 (study PRJEB29588, sample SAMEA2154047) | human gut metagenome | biome: human gut; feature: human-associated habitat; material: faeces | place: Denmark | collected 2008/2010 ... | reverse complement strand
AATAACCAAAAGGGCTGACACCTCGTGAGAAGTGTCAGCCCTAATTTATTTCGTTTGAAAAAATTTTACCGGACAGCAATAATTTTTATCTTAGGTTTGTTTATTTGTTTAAGTATGTATGATTTTATGGGATAGTTGGTCTTTTGCCATTATTGGTTGTCGAAAGCTCTTAATCTGGCATTCGCGCATGCGCCAATCAGTCCCACTTGGTCGCCAAGTTGCGAAAGCTCTATTTTTGTGTCTTCGTTTACGAGGTTTAGAGAGTAGCGTTTCACTAAGGTCTTTATCGGTTGTAGTATGTAGTCGCCTGTAAGGGATAGACTGCCACCGATAATCACTTTTTCGGGGTTGAAAATGTTGATTAGTCCGGCAAGCCATCTGCCGAGTTGCTGACCGATGTTTTCAACCAGTTCGATGCAAAGGAGGTCTTCGCGGTTCACGGCGTTTATGATGTCGGTGAGCGTCACGTCGCCTTCTGTTTTGAATTTCTTTGCGAGAATGGAGTTTTCTCCAGCCTTGAGTCGCTCTATAAGATTGCGGTGAAGGGCTATTCCCGAAGCTTCTGTCTCAAGGCAGCCTTTCTTTCCGCAGTGGCACATTATTTCGTTGTCGTATGTTACCATGTGGCCAAATTCTCCTGCGAATCCTGATTTACCACAATATATTTTGCCATCGAGAATCATTCCGATGCCGAGGCCCCATCCGATATTCACGAAAATCACGTCTTTCTCGTTTGAACAATTGCCGAAAGTATATTCTCCGAGGGTCATGGCTCTGGTGTCGTTTTCGATGCACGACCGGATGCCGATTTTCCGGGTAAGCACTTCGGCAAGCGATTGCTCTTCGAAGTTGAAGCGGCTGTAGCTATGACCGGATTTTGGGTTTACGCGACCCGAGATGTTGAGGTTGATGTTAATAATGTCGTTTTTGTCAATGTCAAGCGAGTCGATGAAATTCTTAATGATTTCGCAAAGACGATCAAGACCTGCGGGAGTGTTTTCGAAATCATAGGCGATGCCTGTTTGTCTCTCAACCATATCGCCACAGAAATCAATTAGGCCTATGCTCACGGAGTCTTTGCAGATGTCTACTCCGGCAAAGTAGCACGAATTGGGATTTAATCCATATAGCACAGGGTGGCGTCCGCCGTTTGTTTCCAACTTGCCGCGCTCCTCTATGATGCCCATGCTTACAAATTCCTCCACAAGCTTGGTGATTGTGGGGATGCTCAAGCCGAGGGATTTCGCCAAGTCGGGCAGGGTATAGTAGCCGTTTTTCATAAAGAATGAAATGACGCGCTTCTTCACCGCTGCGTTTTTGGTGCCTTTTCGTATATCTCTTATTAGAGTAGAAATCATTTTGTATAATTATAATGTATTTATTAAAGCCTGCTATTTATGTTGACAAAGTAAATTTAAAAAATCGGTGTAACCAAATAATTTAATTAAAAAGAAAAGAATTAATAAAATTTTTGTTTAAACCTTTGGTGTGATAATAAAATTCTTTACCTTTGTGGGGCTTAAAACTAATTGACTGACAAAAATGCTTGACAGAAGAAACTTCTTAAAGAGTTTGGCTGCATTGGGTGTTGCTAGTGTGATGCCACAGAGTTTGCGAGCTGGCGTTGGCTTTAATGACGACGTCAAGCCGTTGCTCGCAGTAAACAATAATGCGCTAAGAATCACTGGTACTTTTCTGGATGAGATTTCTCACGATATTCCGCACCAAAACTGGGGTGAAAAGGAATGGAATGCTGATTTTCGCCACATGAAAGCGATAGGTATCGACACTGTGATAATGATTCGTTGCGGTTATAGGAAGTTCGTCACATATCCATCGAAGTATCTGATAGGGAAAGGATGTTATGCACCGTCGGTTGATTTGCTTGATATGTTCTTGCGATTGTCTGATCGTTATGGAATGAGGTTCTATTTCGGATTGTATGACTCGGGCGTTTACTGGGACACTGGCGATATGACAATGGAGATGGAGCACAACCGATTTGTGGTTGATGAGGTGTGGAATAAGTATGGGTCAAAGCATAAGAGTTTCGGGGGATGGTATGTAAGTACAGAGATTTCCAGAAAGACAAAGGGTGCTGTTTCGGCATTCCACACATTGGGAAAGCAGTGCAAGGATGTTTCAGGTGGGTTGCCAACGTTGATTTCTCCGTGGATCGACGGCAAGAAAGCGGTTATGGCTTCATCGTCGGTTATAACTAAGGAGAACGCAGTGTCGATAGCTGAGCACGAGCGCGAATGGGATGAGATTTTCTCAGGAATTCATGATGTGATTGATGCTTGTGCCTTTCAGGATGGACACATTGATTATGATGAATTGGATGCGTTTTTTGAGGTGAATAAAAAACTTGCCGATCGCTATGGAATAAAATGCTGGACAAATGCTGAAACGTTTGACCGAGATATGCCGATAAAATTCCTGCCGATAAAGTTTGATAAACTGCGAATGAAGTTGGAGGCTGCCAAGCGTGCCGGATATGACAAGGCTATAACCTTTGAGTTTTCGCATTTTATGAGTCCGCAGTCGGCTTATCTACAGGCAGGGCATCTATATGATAGATATAAAGAATATTTTGGAATTTGATAAAACATAAAACTAAGATATAATGATCGTAGGAAAAGTAAATATGAGGTATGTCGCTTTTGTCGCAGTAGTGGCGGCTGTTGGTGGCTTCCTGTTTGGCTATGATACGGCAGTAATATCGGGTACGATAGACACAGTTGCATGCCAGTTCTCTCTCGACGCACTCCAAAAAGGATGGTATGTGGGATGTGCGTTGGTGGGTAGCATCTTTGGTGTGTCGGTAGCGGGTCTTCTCGGCGACAACATCGGAAGAAAACGTTCGATGATACTGTCGGCGTTGCTGTTTACTGTTTCGGCTTTTGGCTGTGCCATTTCGGCATCGTTCACCGAGTTGGTGGCGTACAGAATTGTTGGTGGTGTGGGCATAGGTATAGTTTCTGTGATTTCGCCTTTGTATATCTCAGAAATGTCGGTGCCTAAGCATCGCGGACGATTGGTTTCGCTATATCAATTGGCGATAACGGTGTGATTTTTGGGCGCCTATATGGCTAACTATGGTTTGTTGCAATTTGAGCAAACTGCTTTGGAGTCAAGTAATTCACTCGTTGTGAAGGTTTTTGGAGCTGAATCGTGGAGGGGAATGCTTGGCTTTGAGACATTGCCTGCGATGATATTCCTGTTGATAATATTCTTTATTCCTGAATCACCTCGCTGGTTGATGCTTAAGCGACGTGAAAGCGAGGCTGTTTCGGTTATTGGACGTATATATGAGAGCAACGAGGATGTGGAAACAGAGATTTCGGGCATCCGCTCATCGATAGGTGCTGAAAAGCGCACCGAATGGCGCGAATTGTTGCAGAAGAATGTGCGTAAGATGGTGCTTGTGGGCGTTGCCATAGCAATACTCGGACAGTTTATGGGCGTTAATGCGGTGCTGTATTACGGTCCATCTATCTTCAGCGATAGCGGTCTGTCGAGCGGCGATTCGTTGTTCTATCAAGTGCTTATCGGTTCGGTGAATATGCTCACAACCGTTTTGGCATTGATGATTATCGATAAAGTGGGTCGCAAAAAATTGGTTTACTATGGTGTAGGTGGCATGATAGTGTCGCTGTTGCTGATAGCGGTGTATTTCGCCTGTGGACAGACTTGTGGCATCTCGCCTGTGGTATTGCTGATAGTGTTCTTAGCTTATATTTTCTGCTGCGCTATATCAATATGCGTTGTTGTGTGGGTGTTGCTCTCTGAGATGTATCCCACTAAGGTTAGAGGACTTGCAATGTCTATTGCTGGGCTGTCGTTGTGGATTGGTACATATCTGATAGGACAATTGACTCCGTGGATGCTGTCAACGCTTGCTCCAACGGGGACATTCCTGCTGTTTGCGGTAATGTGTGTGCCATACATCCTGATAGTGTGGCGTTTGGTGCCGGAAACTAATGGCTTGAGCTTGGAGGAAATCGAGAAAATCACGAAAAAGAAAAATCAATAAACAATTTTAATATGAAAGATAAGATACAGAATCTTGCGCAACAATATAAGTCGGAACTTCTCGACAGTGTGTTGCCGTTTTGGCTCGACAAGTCGCAAGATAAGGAGTTTGGCGGGTATTTCACGTGTCTTGACCGCTATGGACAAGTGTATGATACGGATAAGTTTGTATGGCTCCAGGGGCGCCAAGTGTGGTTGTTCTCGATGTTGTACAATAAATTAGAGAAACGTCAGGAATGGCTTGAAAGTGCTATACATGGCGGAGAATTTCTTAAGAAACATGGTCATGACGGAAATTTCAATTGGTATTTCTCGCTCGATAGAGAGGGAAAACCTTTGGTGGAACCGTACAACATTTTCTCATATACATTCGCTACAATCGCTTTCGGGCAGTTGGGGCTTGCTACGGGCAATGAGGAATATAATGATATCGCTCGTCGCACATTCGACATCATACTTAAGAAAAAGGACAATCCAAAAGGCAAATGGAGCAAAATACATCCCGGAACTCGCGATTTGAAGAATTTTGCCTTGCCTATGATTTTGTGCAATCTCGCATTGGAAATTGAGCATTTGATTGAACCAGAATATTTAAATCGCACAATCGACACTTGCTTGCATGAGGTGCTTGATGTGTTCTATCGTCCAGAGTTAGGGCTTGTTGTGGAGAATATGACTACAGACAATCAGCTAAGCGACTCGTTTGATGGTCGTCTTGTCAACCCAGGTCATGCTATTGAGGCGATGTGGTTCTGTATGGACCTTGGCGAACGACTTGGACGTAAAGATGTTGTAGAAAAAGCCGTAGACATAACTTTGAAGTCGATTAATTATGGCTGGGACAATGAGTTTGGTGGTATATTCTATTTTATGGACCGCAAGGGATGCCCGCCACAACAGTTGGAGTGGGATCAAAAACTATGGTGGGTGCATATAGAAACGCTGATATCATTGCTCAAAGGCTATAAACTCACTGGCAATGAGGAATGCTGGCGATGGTTTGAGAAGGTGCACGACTATGTCTGGACGCATTTTAAAGACAAAGAGGCTCCAGAATGGTTTGGTTATCTCAATCGCCGCGGCGAGGTGCTGTTGCCACTAAAGGGAGGTAAATGGAAAGGATGTTTCCATGTGCCAAGAGGCTTATATCAGTGCTGGCAAACTTTGGAGGATATATCTCGTAAAGATAAGTAATTTTCTTCATTATAAATAGGGTAATAGAGAATGTGTAGAATTGAGGGAATTCTGCCATTCTCTATTTTTTTGTGCTTTTGGGGAAAAAATATGTTGAGTCTTTTCTACAGAGCGGATTGCTCGGTGTGACGAGGTCGAGATTCGGTGGATGCTATGCGTAGGAGTGGAGGCCGCCGAGCAGATAATTCACGCCAAAATACGTGATTAATACCGAGAAAAATGCCACAATCAGGAAGATATGCAACGCCATCGGACGTGTGAATGCCGACAATCGGCGGGTGTGCAACGGCAAAGAATACACCAGCAGGGTGATCAGCGCCCACACTTCCTTAGGGTCCCAGCCCCAATATCTTCCCCACGAAAATCCTGCCCACACGGCTCCCAAAAAGATGCCTATGGCAAGCATTATCACCGCTGGTACGAGTATCGACTGACTTATCATGGCAAGATACGACACAATCTCCTCGTGATTGCGCGCGATATAGCGCATCACTACGCCCATCAAGCCCACAAGCATCATGAAGGCAAGCAGGCAATAAGCAAGCATCACCACAGCCACATGCAGGCAGAGCAATGGCGACTGCAGCACAGGCACAAGTGGCGAAATCTGCGGATTCATCTGGCTGATGCTTGCCACCATCAGGCACAATCCGCTCATAAGCATAGCAAGGATTGACATCAATCGGCTATATCGCTGAAGAATAAACGCAAGTGGGAATGCACACCACGACATAAAGAGCATAGTCTCGTAGCCGTTGCTCATAGGCACATGACCGCTCACATACCACCTGAGCGCTATCAGCGTCGTGATATATAGTGCCACTACGCTCAGCACTGTGCCTCGAAGCACCGATACCCAGTGTTGTAGCGGGCGACCTTTAGCCACCCTTGCGCAATAATTCACAAGGAATATCAACGATACCATTATCAGTAAAGCTGCCACCAAACGCACTTGCGACATCTGGTTATAAACATTCTCCGCCATCAACTGCTGCTCGCTTGGCAGCACATCACCGCATTTCTCGCGTTGATACTTCTGCAACTTGCCCACCATAGCAAGCGCTGCATCATAATCGCCAGTAACGCACAGCGACGTGAAATAGCTCATACTCAATCTGATGAACCGCGCCTCATCGGCATCCATATCGTAGGGCAACGCATCGCCAAAGCCATACCACGAAACGCTTTCGCCATCGCGATAAGGAAACAGTTTGAGCAACTTGCCCTCTGTGAGGCTATTTATCAGATTTATTTTCTCGTCAATCTCTATCGTTGACGAAGCAGACATTGCATTACCGCTGTGGCTCGACATCGATTGTAAGCGATAAATGCCGTAATCGTCAAAGAAGTTCTTCGCCGATGTGTATGCACCATCCATACCGATGGCTTTGCGAATATCTGAGCTCTTCACTTTCACCACGGCAACCTCGTTCCACGAATCGGGGAAAAACATCCATCCTGTGAACACCTGTTCTGCCGAGAATCCGTCAATCGACGTCTTGCCGCTAATCTTCATCGTGAAATCGCGGGCAAGGGTATGCGCCATGCACACGCGGCCGTTGTAAAACACAAGCAAGTCGCAGAAACTATTTGCCACATCTTGCGGCAATACCTTTGGCGCATTGGCAGCTTGAGCAGGAATCATGAAGCATAGCGCCACCAAAGCCACAGCCCCACGGCGCATGCGCGATAGAGTGACGCGCATAACGGTAGCACGCGAGAATGCATAAGCCACAAACGACAGCAGCAACAACACATATCCAAAATATGTCACCGTGGTGCCATAAGGATCGTAGGTTACCATCAACACTGTGGCACCGCCCTGAACATCATATCCGCTCTGAAAAAGGCGATAGCCCTGCAGCGACAACGGTTTGTTCATCGACACGGTGCTGTGCTCCGACTCGCCATCGGCCTTCACCATCACTTCACTCACAAAGTCGGCGGGAGTGTTGGTGGCAGGATAATACACCACCTCAAATTTGTCGAGGCTAATCTCAAATGGCAGCGACACCATATCGCCGCGCTCTGATGTAAACTGACTCACCACATCGCCCTTCTCAAGCACAATGCGGCCCTCTTCCTTGGTTAGCCAAGTGACAAGCGCCCCAAGCAATATCACCAAAAACGACGCGTGGATTGCAAAAATAGCAGGGCGCTTATACAGGCGAGTTTGCCACACGCAAGCCACCGACGCTACAGCAATGGCAGCCCATAGCGCCACCATATATGGCGAGGTGTAGGCAAAACTCCCAAGTAGCTTCTCCACCACTGTGCCCACTGCAAGTAGCACCACCATTACGCCTAAAAGCGCAAAAGCTAATACTTTATAATTCCTATACATACACATTTATATTCTTTCTTGATTTTTCACTACGAAGAGGATATGCCCCAATTCTCTTCTGAGAATTCTCTGGACATACCCTCGATAAAGATAGAAACTCTAACTATAGAACCCAACTCGGCATATCATGCCGCATATATAAACAAAAGGATAACCGATATGGGTTTTAGATTGCATCAATAAATTCTACGATAGCATCGCGGTCGGCTTTGCTAAGGTTGCGGAACTTCTCCACAGAGTGGCGTGCGTCGCTCATAGAATTGCCATGCCACATAATAGCCTCAATCACATTGCGGGCACGGCAGTCGTGCAAGCGGTCGGCATATTGCGAACCGGTGCAAATCTGATGCAATCCACGGCCCCACAACGGAGTGGTGCGGCACCAACCGGTGCGAATGTCGTTCTGCATGTGCAATTTGTGCTGAATCATATCGGTATAAGGCCAAATCTTCTGTTTTGGATAGCGAGGCATAAGGCTTGTGAGCGTCACACCATCGCTACGCTTGAAGTTGTTAGGGTCAACCACCTTGTCCTCACCGGTAGTCCAAGTTGGACGGTGGCAATATGCGCAACCGATTTCCTCAAACTTCTTCTTGCCACGCTGAATGGTAGCATTATCGATGTTGCGTGCTGCTGGCACGGCCAAGCCACGGTGCCAAACCATAAATGCGATATAATCGTCGTCGCTCATTTCCGATTCGAGTGATTTGCTTGTCAAGTAGTTGTAGATGTTCTGCTCAACATTGCCAGTAGTCCATTCAGGGTGTTTCTCCACACCAGGTTGCTTAGCAATATACTTTGCGAAACCGGCTTGCACCTCAGGGTCCTTACTTGCATAAGTAGCATAAATCTTACCATTAAGGTCGAGATAGTGATAGCGGCGGTCGCTACGAGTGACATTGGTGATATTCCATATAGCATTAGCACCTGCAGCGTCGAGCAGCGGGCCACGACTGAGGGCGTAAGTGAATCGGCGTACATAACCAGTGCCATCGCCCTGCACCTTGTTGGAATAATAACTCTTGTATTGGCCCTCGCCATACATCGCTGGGTTCAAGCCATTCTTCATATAGCCATCCTTATATTCCTTGGCATATTGAGCCAAAATATCATCTTCGCTGATGGCGTCGAGCAAGCCCGTGCCATAGATGCCGATGGTGCTTTCCAGGCGCACCTCATAGTTGCTTGTGGTGGCATCGCTATAGCCTTGGCGAAGCACATACACAGCATCTTGTGGAATGGTCACCTCAGGATAGCGAAGCGAATATGTTTCACCATCAGGGAAAGTATTGTTCCACTCATCCTTATATTCCTTCCAAGCAAGCTTGATTTTAGTCTCGTCGATTGGATCCTTAAATGGAGCCACTGCATGAGTCTGAGGCATACCGGCAAGCCATGTCACATAAGCATTGTTTTCAGGATTATACACCACAAGCAGATAGCCGTTGCCCACCTCGTTGGTCTTAAACGAACCAGCCTCTTGGCTCTTGCCATGGCCATAACCAGGGTGGCAATGGATGCACGATGTGCGCACATACAACGGGCCAAGGCCCTCACGTTCACCACCATTAACATTGCTTGTGAATGGCTTTTCAAACATCTTCTCACCGCGGTTGAACGTCAAGAACATATCACTCTCGTCAATTGCTGGAGCAGGTTGCTCATAAGCCTTTGATGTGCTTACAAACGATGTGCCGAGTTTACCACCGGCATAATACTGTTCGGCAACATCATCTTTTGTGCCAGGATTTGGGTTTGGATCTGGCTTATCATCACTACAGCTGGCTGCAGCAATAGCTGCAACCAACATAGCAGTGTATGACAGGCATTTCGAAAATTCCTTCATAACATTTTTTATATTATACAAGTTACTTCTTTATCAATTCTTGTGCTTCATCGAGTGCATCCACCAAATTGTTGCAAGCCGCCACTGCGGCCATGATAGCTTGATAGTTAGCCCCCGAAGTCTCACTGATATAATTGCGGAATGGGGTAGGCATAGCACCAATCTTGCTGATTGCATTTTCAATGCAGTCTTTCACCTTCTTGTCGGCAGTGCTATTCACCTTAGCCATATAAGCAGAGAGCGAATTTGCCGAGATAGTGCCGTCGAGTGAGCCATAGTAAGCATTGCGCACGCTGCGAATGTTGTCGGTAAAGTCTTCCACCGAATTCCATGAGTGAGGCGATTCAACGTCGCTCCATTGGTGAGAAGCCATTGGATCGGAAATCTTAGTGTTGCCCACTTCGTTAGCAATGTCGCTTGCACCAACGATGATTTCCTCGAATGCCGAGATTTGTGTCTTGTACTTAGTGTTGCCAGTGATGCCAGCTGCAATCAAGCGTTCGCCGTAGTCGAGTGTTGGATCCAACTCTGCATCGGCAAGAATCTTCTTCTTGGCAGCAGAGACATTGTCAAGACCAGCCCAAGCAGCCTCAAGGCGCACGCATTGGTTGCGCATATCCTCTGCTACTGCTGCTGCAAAGTTGGCTTGAGCAGCGGTGATTGTGCTATAGTCGCGATTGCGATTGCTCTTATCGCCTGTAGAACCTTCCTTAAAGATAACATATTCCACAGCGTGGAAACCAAGAAGGCCATAACCAGCAGTGCCGGCTTCGATACGATCTTCGATGTTGCCAGCCTTAAGCACCTCGTCAAGTTGTCCGAGGTCAAGAGGCCAAGAGTCGATGTGTGGGTCGATATTATAGTCGCTTGCTGCACCAAAGAGGAATGCTTCCGACAATTCCCAATAACGGCGAGCGGCAAGCCAGTCGCTGCAAGCCTTGTCAACCTTTTCTTGCGTAGACAGGTCAGCGCAATCTTCAGCGAGAAGAATCGAAGCGTCGGCAAGTGATTTATAGGTTGGAATCACCACTTTATTAACATAATCGTTGAGGATAGCTTGGTTAGCCAAAAATTCTTTGGTTTTTGTAGGGTCTTCTGGTTCATCTCCGCCATTGTCGCTACACGACACCAAGCCAGTACTCACAGTGATGACCGCAATAGCCATCAAGGCATAACTAATAAATTTCTTCTTCATTTTTTCGTAGTCTTTTTTATTATGATTTTTACTTAATTTTACATATCAAATAGTCCCATATATGTTACGCCCAAGCTTATCTGTGGCTCGTTGTTGTATTGGCTCTTAAACAAGCGTTTGCTCCACTCAGCCTTGATGGTGATAGGTGCAATTGGGCTATAGTTGACACCGGCAGTCACTTTTTGGCGTCCCCAGCATGGATTGTCTACCACACCCTTCACTGTGCGATACATTGAGTCGTAATAGTCGTAGCGACCGAAAACAAACATCTTCTGGCGATTACCTGCAAGCTGAGGCATGAGCGACAGCACATTATATCCGGCCTCAAGACCCACTGCTATGGCATTGCTTGCCACTGAGGTTTGTGGTGAAACAGAGTTGTTGCCAAGAGTCTTGTTGGCTGCTGTGATTTCCTTCGAGTCGGTGAGGTGACCGTAGTCAAACACTCCTCTTACTATGGTGTTGTGAGCATTGTAGACAAAGTCAAACGAACCAATCATCACTGTTCCCTTGATTGTGCTGTATTTCTCTGGTTTGAGCGAATTGCATGCCGAGTTGCCGTAGTAGCCACTCACACTCATGCGAAGGCCAGGCACAGAATAGTTGTCGATGCGAATGGCTCCTGCCACCGATGTGCCAGGCTTGAATTCGTATGGACTTGCGCTACCGTCGTGAATCCAGTTTTTTGCACCGAATTTGTCGGCTTCAAGCCCCGGAATAAGCAATGCCTCATAGCGCCAATGCTTGGTGCGTCCCCACACGCTGATGCCGGTCTCGTGCCATGTGCAAGGCAAAATGGTGTTTTCACCCTCTGGACGGAACACAGTGAAAAACTCGTTTGGCATGTGGCCATAGTTTAATTGTCCCACAGGCACTATGATATGTCCGGCACGCACATTGAAGGCTTTGCTGAACGTTTTCTGAAGCCAGAATTGTTCCAGGAACACCTCTCCACCGCGTTCTACCTCGGTTTCATATTCACCGGTTTCCTCTTCTTTAATCTCTATTGCGCTCTCTGTGCCGCCATGTTCAAACTCTATTTCCATGCCCATTTTCCAGCCGTGACCGAAGTCATAACCAAGGTTGAGTGTGACGTGCGGAAGGTCGAACTGGCCCACGCTGGGAGCATCACGATAGAGCGACGCATTGGTATATCGCTTGTAGTTGTTGCTATAGAACATTCGAGTGTAAGTGGCTTCGCCATAGCCACCAATAGTGAATCTGCGGGCTTTTGTTGCCGACACTGCACTGTCGGGAGCCACCGCCTCGGCCGAAGCCGCACTGATAGTCTCGCCACCAAGCGCTACTGCCGACGCAAGCATCAAGATTTTCAAAGTTTTATTCATCAATCTATTTGTTTTAAGTTTTCGAGTGCAAAGTTATTGGCATCGCCAAAGCACCGAAATACCCACTTTTTGTGAAATTCCGCAGTTTATTACCTTATTTAGGGTATTGATTCGCACCACTTCGCATCACGAATACCAAAAAATAGTGATTGGCAGAAATAAAAATTTTCGCTAATTTTGTCGCGATTTTAATAATGTAGAGTGACGTATGCGGAACCAGAAGATATATGAGGCCGACGATAAAATGATTTCCCTAATTAGGGACAATTACAACTTGCTGCAATCGCTTGGTAGCTTTGGCATTAACTTAGGATTTGGCGACAAAACGGTTAAAGAAACCTGCCAAGACAACAATGTCGACACCAACACCTTCCTTGCCATAGTGAATCTCACCATCAATGGCAACACCATCATTGCCAACGAGGAAGGGCTATCGGTGCCTACGCTGCTGCATTACCTCAAAGCAAGCCACGTATATTATCTCGGATTTCAATTACCTTTCATTCGCCGCGAACTTGAAGAAGCCATCGACGGCAATAAAGGCATGGGGGCTCTCATACTGAAAATCTACGACGAATATGCCCGCGAGATACGCAGGCACATGCTCTATGAGGAGCAGATGGTGTTTCCATATGTGCAAAGCCTTATCGACGGCACTCCCGACCCAAACTACAGCATCAGCACATTCTCTCAACGTCACATCCAAGCCGATGCCAAGCTCAAAGAACTAAAGACATTAATCATCAAATATCTTCCTGCCGATGCAAGCAGCAACAATAAGATGATTGCCGCCCTGCACGATGTGTTCAACAACGAGGAGTGGCTGGATCTGCATGCGCAAGTAGAAGGCATCATCTTTATCCCTGCCATCAAACGTCTGGAAAACCGTTTAAACCAAAGCGAAGTCACAAAAAACATCTCGCAAATGGTGACAAAAAACGTCGATGCCAACGATGCGCTTTCGGAACGCGAACGCGAAGTGGTGGTGGCGCTGGTGCAAGGCATGTCGAACAAAGAGATTGCCGCCCACCTATTTATCTCCACCAACACGGTGATTACTCACCGACGCAACATAGCACGCAAACTGCAGATACACAGCGAGGCGGGCTTGACCATCTATGCCATAGCAAGCGGATTGGTTGACATATCCAACGTGAAAATCTAACCACCGGGGCTCGCAGAAAAAATCTTTTTTCCTATAACATTTTATAACAGTAGACGCATGAACCAATGCGCCCACACGATTGTTTTATCAATATAAATAACCCTATAAAACAATCAAAAACTATGGCAACAAAATTCTATAAATGCAATCATTGCGGCAACGTGGTGATGAAAATGGTGGATAGCGGTGTGCCCCTGGTGTGCTGCGGCGAAAAGATGGTAGAACTACACCCAAACACTGTGGATGCAAGCACAGAGAAGCATGTGCCTGTGGTGCAACGCGAATGTGAATATATGATGAAGGTCACTGTGGGCAGCACGCCTCACCCGATGACCGAAGAGCACCACATCGATTTTATCTACGTTGAAACCGAAAACGGTGGAATACATATCAAGACTAAAGAAAACCCAAACGCAAAATTCTGCATCCAGACCGACAAACCAGTGATGGTGTATGACTATTGCAACCTACACGGGCTATGGAATACCGATGTATAGGCCAAATTTGAGTTAAACTACGCTGTATCAAATCTCCACACTAAGCACAACGCTATCCTTTTCCATGCGCATCTGCCGCTTTCCCCCTCGCGAGAAAGCGGCAGATGCTCTTTTTGGGCAGCGCAGATTTGCCACACCCAATAGTTTTGCCTAATTTTGCAGCCGAATCTTAGAGATTCAGTTTATACAAATCAACACAATGAAAAAAACTAAACAAAACATCGCTCAATGTTCGAAGGCTTGCACATGGCGCCATTTCGACCGCAAGGCATACTCTGCATTCCGCAGCGTGAGCCGCGAGGTGAGAATTGGTGTGCTATCTGTGGCTACTCTCGCATCGGCTAACTTGGCTCAAGCGGCCATTGCCACCGACGTGACAGCCGAAAGCAGATACATCGCCAGCGACAGCATTTGCCAAGAACTTGACGAATTGGAGGTGACTGGTAGTCTCGCTCCAATGAACGCCAATGAGGCGGCACGCATCGTGACCACCATTGGCAGAGAGGAGATTGCGCATTCTGCTGCGCAAAGTGTTAACGATTTGCTAAAACTCGCCCTTGGCGTGGATGTGAGGCAAAGAGGTGCGTTCGGCGTTCAGACCGATATCAGCATCGACGGCGGAACATTCGACCAAGTGACTATCCTGCTCAATGGCGTGAACATCGGCAGCCCGCAGACGGGTCACCTTTCTGCCGATTTCCCTGTTTCTATCAACGACATTATTCGCATTGAGGTGCTTGAGGGCGCGGCCTCGCGTAGCGTGGGCGGCAGCAGTTTTTGCGGCGCGGTGAACATCGTCACTCGCCCCGACTATCAAAGCCACGTCACTATCAATGCTCAAGGCGGACAGTATGGCAGTTTCGGCACTGGCGTGCAAACATCTATCGCCGGCCAATCAGTAAGAAACCAATTATCTATCGAGTATCGACAAAGCGACGGTGCCACTCACAACAGCGCTTTCTCGCGCGGCAACGGATTCTATCAAGGCTCGTATTCTGGCGAAGAAGTTGATGTGAATTGGCAAATGGGCTACTCCAACCAATCGTATGGCGCCAACACCTTCTATTCGGCAGCTTATCCCAACCAGCACGAGCAAAATTCGCGCTACTTCGTGGCTGTGAAAGCTTCCACCAAGGGTCGATTGAAATTTGAGCCCACCATCTACTGGACTCGCTCTACCGACCACTTCGAGCTGATACACGGCAGCAGCACTGGCGAGAACTTCCACCGCAACGACGTGTTTGGAGGTCGTCTAAATAGCCACATACGCTGGAGCGGAGGTGTCACTTCTATGGGAGCCGAGGTGCGCAACGAAGGCATTCTCTCTACCAACCTCGGCCGTCCGCTCGAAGAAAGCGAGCAAGTGAAAGTGTCTGGCAAAGACATCTTCTACACTCGCCGCGACAATCGCACAAACATCAGCTATTTCGCCGAACACAACGTGGTGCTGCGAGATTTCACGCTCTCGATGGGTGTAGTGGCAAATATGAATACCGCTCTCGATTCACGCTTCCGTTGGTATCCTGGTGTAGACATGGCATATCGTCCATCAGAGCGCTGGTGCCTCACAGCATCGTGGAATATGGCTTTCCGCATGCCAACATTCACCGACCTATACTACAAAAGCCCTACCACCGAAGGCAACATCGGTCTGAAGCCCGAGAAGACACAAAACGTGATGCTCACAGCGCGCTATCAATCAGCCGCATTCGATGCCACTCTGCGCGGATTTTACCACCACGGAGTGGACATGATTGACTGGGTGATGTATTCTGCCGACGATAAATATAACTCGGCAAACTTCCGCCTTGATAACCTTGGCGCCGAATTGCTCACAAACGTCAATTTCACAAAAATCCTCGGAGAGAAGAGCCTCCTGCAAAACCTCGCACTTGGCTACACCTACATTCATCAGACACGAAAGGACGACAAAGAGGTGTTTAAGAGCAGTTATGCACTCGATTATATCCGACACAAATTCACCGCTCGACTCACCCACCGCATCTACGGACCGTTGTCAATGTCATGGCAGCTGCGCTGGCAAGACCGCCTGGGCGGTTACCTCGAGTATGTCAACGCCAAGCCAACAGGCAACCTCGTGGACTACAGCCCATATGCCGTGCTCGACGTGAAAGTGCAATTCACAAAGCCGAAATATCAACTCTGGATAAGCGCGAACAACGTTACCGATCACACTTACTACGACTTCGGCAACATCCCGCAGCCAGGGCTATGGATAATGGCGGGCGGCTCCCTCCGCCTTAACCTATAATCGACCCATCTGGATACACAAGGTCGTATTAAGCCCAATTCGGTCGTCATTAGGGCTTGAATGTGTTTCGGAATTTTAGAAGTGCAGATTTTATGGGGCTTTCCGCACTGTCGGAAAACGCTCGTTGGTAGGGACGTGGCATGCCGAGGCTGCATAATATGCTGGTAGCCAACATAATAATCGTCATTTAAGTGCGGACGTGGCATGCCACGTCCCTACAGGCGACGGTCTGTCAAATCCGCAAAATACCACTTCAAAATCCTCTAACGCGTATTGCTAATTCAAGCAAAAGATGCCTTATAAAAACCGAAAGGGCTCAGGCAGTAGAAGTATCTTACATATACGGGCTTATGAACGAATTGGACTTATTGCCACCGAGCATATAGCCACGCGTATTTCGCGGGCGGGGGATGGGTGTGAATTAGGAATGGTAGCCATTGGGGTAAAGAAAAGGGGCAGTGCTTTGATTAAAGCACTGCCCCTTGTGGGTTATATTCTATGCATAGCGGCTAATGCCGCTTGCTGTGAAATGTTTCGCTAAATGATTATTGAGCGATGAACTTTTCAGTCTTGCTACCTTGCTTCTTGATGAAGATACCGTTTTCTGGGTTTTCAACCTTAACACCTTGCAAGTTGTAGTATTCTACTGGAGCGTTGTCGTCAGCAGTGATGTTGCTGATGCCAGAGTTCAAGTTGAGAGTGTACATAGCCAAACGCTTGCCAGGGTTGAATTGGAAGATGTTTACAGTGCCGTCTTCGTTAACTGTAGAAGCGAAACCTACCATATAGTTTACAGCTTCGCCAGCAGGCATTGTCCAACTTGCTACAACAGATTGATCTTTAAGATTGAATACTTTCCAAGAGTGAGTACGTGTGCCATTGTCTTCTTGGTTAACTACTGCGTATTCTACGTCGTTAACAACGAATGCTGTGAAGTTTGTAGTTGTTGCAGCCTTCCATTCGATGCTTGTAGCATACTTTTCCAAGTTAGACTTGCCATCCTTGCTTACGCGGAAGCTGCTGATACCACGGTTGCGAGTGATGAACTTAGGAGCTTGTTGAGCGCCGTCAGCCAACTTTGCAAGTGCAATTGCTGAAGATTCGGTGTTCCATGTTTCAGTGTTGTCGTTATCACCAAGCTTTACGCCATAAGAGAAGTCCTTGTCTTGTGCGCCTTCATAGATATTGAAAGCCATAGCATAAGAACATGCATTTGGACAAGTGATGATGAAAGCGTTGCTTGTAACGTCGCCTGCAGTCTTGTCGCCAAGGAAGTCGCAACGTCCGCTTTCACCTTCTTTAAAGTCGGTGCTGCCAGGAATAACGCAAGGGATATACATCATATCACCGTTAGGCTTGATTGCAACGAAATTGTTGCAGCTTGTCATTGCTGGGAAGTTGAGGTTTGTGATGATGTTGCCAGCTTCGTCGGTAGAAATACCACGACCAAGAGTGTTGCCAGTTGCGTTAGTTGCAAGCCAAGCGTTTACGTCATATTCCTTTTCCTTACCGTTAGCGCCCCATACTTCAACTTTACCAGTTTCTGCGTTAGGAACGAGAGCCTTGTTGCCAACTGCGCCGATTGAACGAGTTTGTACTGTTGTGTAGGCTGCCATGTTGTGTTCCCACACCTTTGTCAATTGAGCATTCGCTGAGCAAGCCAATAGAGCAGCTGCTCCGAGGAGTAAAAATTTCTTCATAATTAAAAGGATTTAGTTTATTAATTAATTGTAAGTCGTTATTTGGGAGTTGCCCATTTAACCTAAGCAAAGTAACACAATAAGTTTGGGTTGAGCAAACTTTTGTGAATAAATTATGTAAAACTTTGTTTATAACTGTTGTAGGATGTTAAAAGGACTAAGATTTCCGTTGTCAATCGTTCTTTAGCACGGCAGAAGGTGTCCAATTGTTGAGGAAACGAAGCACTTTTTGCTTGTCGTAGTTCTCGCCGCTCTCAAGGAAACTGCTGTCTTGTGTGTGCATTACGTTGCCGTTTTTATCGAGCACCACAAACACAGGGAATCCGAAGCGCTGTGGGTTGTTTAGGCGAGTCATAAGTGCCTTTGCCTTGTCCGACTTGTCGGAACGCAGATAGTTGACATGGATATATATGAAATTGTTGGCGATAACGTCGGCGATTTCGGCATCTTTGGTGATAAAGTCGGCAAAGCGCAGACACCAAGGGCACCAGTTGCCACCCACCTGGCAAATCACAAACTTATCGTCAGAGGCATTTGCTTTAGCCAAAGCCTCGTCGATTTGGGTCATAGGGTTGATAGTGGTGTCGTAAACGCGTTTCAGGCCTTGAGCCGAAGCAGTTGCGGCGAAAAGCAAGGCCACAACGAATAGAGTAATAATCTTTTTCATATTTTCATCAATTTTTATAGCGCAAAGATAGTGCAAACGAGAGAAATAGGCAATTGAGCTTGCTCAAATTGACATTTCCGAGTGCAGCTCATCTTATCTAAAGATAGTGCAAACCGAAAGGAGAATGAAATAAATTTATTTATTTCTTATCCTGAGGTGCAGCCACCCGATTGAGCAGTGAGTGCAAAGAGAAACTTGTTTCATCTTTGCCGAGTCGCGAAAGAGGCCGGCGAAGCAATCTAATTTAACGATAGCGCAAACCGAGGAAACGATGCAACTTGGATTGCCTCGGACCTCAGTATGTTGCTGCTTTGCGCATTTTTGTGCTCTATAATATCCTGGATATAGTAGTTAGTCCTTCAAACATGCCAATGGAATGATTTTAACACCATCTGGGCGTGTATAAGCCATTTCTCCACCGGTGATAACAATCATTAGGTCTGGCTCGCGGAGTTTTATCTGTTTCTCTGTTTGGTTGTGTTCTTGCACAAGTCGCTTGATTTCTTTTAGTTGCTCTGCACCTTCTTCTATTTCACGACTACCCAACTTGAATTCGATGAGTGCATACCTTCCATCCTCAAGATGAAGTACGGCATCTGCTTCAAGATCATACCTGTCGTGGTAGTATGAGATTGAGCCGCCGAGAGACAAGGAATATGCCTTTAGGTCACGTATCGCCATGCATTCAAACAAGAAGCCAAAACTTTTCAAGTCGGTGTGGAGAACTTCAGGTGATAGACCCAAAGCTGCTGCTGCGATAGAGGGGTCGGTAAATTCGCGCTTAGAACCGCGGCGGATGGCCGAAGCAGAGCGGATGGCAGGACTCCATGCTTCTACGTCTTGTATGACAAAAAGTCGCTGAAGGGCTTCAAGGTATGTGTCGAAAGATGTGGTGCTGATACCTTCAAGGTGTTCGTTGACATCATTGTAGATAACACTCTTTTTTGCAAGCGTTGATATGTTACGCGCATAGCTCTGCAGAATTGTATTTGCGATTTTTTCATTTCTGTTTATGCCATCTATTGTTGACATGTCGACACTGCACACTGTGCGGACATAGTTTTTTGCTACCTGTAGCTTTGCCTTGTCGAATTTGGCGTAAAGCGAGGCAGGCCATCCTCCACGGCATGCGGCAAATATTAGTTTTTCGATGGTCATATCGGAAGTGATGCCGTCGATGTCCAAATTTGAATTGTCAAAAAGGTCCTTCAACGAAATTTTTCCATTTGACTCCAAGGATTCGTATAGACTCATTGGGAGCATTTGCATTCTGGCGATTCGTCCACTACCAGAATGCCTGATGTATTCTTTCCTTTTTCGTGGGTCGATAGAGTTTGAGCCTGTCATAATGAATTGACCAAATTCCTTACGCTTATCAACCATAGCACGAACAGAGTCCCATAACACGGGAGCCTCTTGCCACTCATCGATTAGGCGTGGAGTGTCACCAGCAAGAAGAAGTGATGGCTTCACTGCAATAGTTGCTTGGTACTTGTCTCTCATATCAGGGTCTTGAAGACTGATAATGCTATTTGCTTGTTGCTCTGCAGTAGTGGTTTTTCCACACCATTTTGGCCCTTCTATAAGTACAGCTCCTGAGGATGCTAATAGGAGGCTTAGATATTCGTCCGCTGTTCTCTTAAGGTATTTCATATTGATAGTGGTTGATATTTGCAACAAAGGTAGTGATAATTATTGAATTAAACAATTTTGTTTGGTGCTTTTGTGGTGTTTTGTTTGGTGTTTTTGCGGTGTTTTGTTTGGTGTTTTTGTGGTGTTTTGTTTGGCGTTTTTGCGGTAAGCGGTGCTGTAGTTGCGCCGTGGATGAAACCTGGTGTAGTGGCGAAGAATTTGCTTATGCGGGAGCGTTGACGTATATTTGTAATGGATTATCTGAGGGCGTGAATTCGCCTCGTGAGACATCTCGCTAATCATGCCCGAAATAGGGTAGTAACCACAAAAAACTGCAATACAACATGAAAAAAGAACTCGTTTGCCCAAATTGCCATAAAGTGTTCACCGTAGATGAGGCTGACTATGCGTCGATAGTCAACCAAGTGAAAAACGCCGAATTTGAAGAGGAAATGAAGCGCCGTATGGCAGAGGTAGAGGAACGATATCGTGTGAAGGAGCAACTTTCGGCTACGAAGGCATCCGAACAGATGCAGAACGCTCTTAATGAAAAAGATCGTTTGATAGACCGAAAGGGCTCGGAAATAGAACGTTTGAAGCAAGAACTGGAGGGCATTGAAGCGAAAAAGGCAGCCGAGCTCACCGTTGCGCTTGCCGATAAGCAGAAGAAGATTTCCGAACTGGAGCTGAAGTTGAAAGAGGGCGAGGGCGAGATGAAGTTGGCTGTGATTAATGAGCAGAATAAAGCAAGCGAAAAAATCCAAGCCAAAGACGCTGAGATTGCACAGCTGAAGGCTAATGCAGAACTCAGCAAACAGGCTGCGACCATTCACGAGAACACTATCAAAAAAGAGTACGAACTGGCGCTGAAGGCGGCAAAGGAACAAGTGGAATACTATAAAGAGATGAAACTGCGCATGTCAACCAAGATGGTTGGTGAATCGCTTGAGGCGCATTGCTCTACGCAGTTCAACCAGATGATGCGCTCGATGCTGCCAAATGCCTATTTCGAGAAGGATAATGATGCGTCGGGCGGAACGAAAGGCGACTTCATATTCCGCGATTTTGCCGACGATGGCACAGAATACATCTCGATTATGTTTGAGATGAAAAACGAGGCTGATGAGACAGCCACAAAGCACAAAAATGAGGATTTCTTTAAGAAACTGGATGCCGACCGCACGGCTAAGAATTGTGAGTTTGCCGTGTTGGTGTCGCTGCTTGAGTCAGACAACGAGTTGTATAATGGCGGCATAGTGGATGTGTCGTATCGCTACGACAAGATGTATGTGATACGTCCGCAATTTTTCTTGCCGATAATCTCGCTATTGGTTCAGACGTCGAAGAAGAGCCTTGAATATAAGCAGCAGCTGGCTATTGCAAAGAGCCAATCGGTGGATGTGACCAATTTTGAAAACCAATTGATGGAGTTTAAGGACAAGTTTGCCAACAACTATCGCTTGGCAAGCGAGAAATTTAAGAAAGCCATTGAGGAGATAGATAAGAGCATCGACCACTTACGCAAGATTAAGGAAGCGCTGCTTGGTTCGGAAAACAACCTCCGTTTGGCAAACGACAAGGCCGAAGCTCTCACCATTAAGAAGTTGACGCGCAACAATCCTACGATGAAAGCCAAGTTTGCCGAGGCGAAGCAAAACGCCGAAGATGGCGCCGCCGAATCTTAATTCCTTAAGCACCCGATAGGCATTTTACCTAATTTGGCGGGATTTTGTTGCCCAATTTGGCGGAAAAATAGCGAATTTACTACCCAATTTGGCTGGGATTTATTACCTAATTTGGCCGGAAATAACCATCAGTCTCTAAATGCTTTTGCCTAAATCGAAGGCTTTGAGCAGAGTCTCGTTGTCCTCGATGGTGCGAGGAGCATCTACGCCACCGCAGAATAGTGTGCCGGCAAGTCGGCTCTTAGGGTAGCAATCAATCCAGCCAGTGAGACCCGCCACGGCGCGCTCAGGCACTTGAGGCTCGTCTTCGGCAGCGGTTGATAGCATATACACATCGCGGAACTTGTAGTCGAGTGAATACATGGCGTTCAGGCGATCGATGAGCACTTTCATCTGTCCGCTCATTTCGTAGTAGTAGATTGGTGTAGCCCAACATACTACGTCGGCATTGAGCACTTGGCGCATTATGATGTTGGCATCGTCGTCGATTACGCACTTGCCGAGTTTTTGACAGGCAAGGCATCCCTTGCAAAAGGCAAGCTGTTTGTCGGCGAGAGAAATTTTCTGCACGTCGTTTCCAGCGGCTATTGCTCCGGCAATAAATTGATCAGCGAGCATGTCGCTATTTGATCCAGCGCGAAGACTGGTAGAGATTACAATTACTTTTTTCATGTGTGCTTTTTGTTATTTGAGATTGTCGTATTGTTCGTCGTTCACTGGCTGTAGCCACTCGTTGGAAGTGTTTTCGCCAGGGATTTCAAAGGCGAGATGAGCAAACCAGCTGTCTTTTGCAGCACCGTGCCAATGCTTTACGTTGGCTGGAATGTGGATGACTGTGCCAGGGAGAATCTCTTGCGCAGGCTTGCCTTCTTCCTGATACCACCCGCGACCAGCCACGCCCACAAGCATCTGTCCGCCGCCCTTAGTGGCGTGATGAATGTGCCAGTTGTTTCGGCAACCGGGTTCGAAAGTGACGTTGGCAAATGGTATTTGCTCTTTGGAGATGAAAGCGAGGTAGCTGTTGCCCTTGAAATATTTGGCGTAAGCGGTGTTAGGCTCGCCGATAGGGAAAATCATCCCGCGTTGGAATGTAGCCTTGGCGTCGTCGCCTTTGATGTCGTCGTTCCAAACTTCTTTGGCGAGATTAAGTGCAGCCCAAGCTTTTGGCCAACCTGCGTAGAAGGCTATATGGGTGATGATTTCAGCTGCTTCCGTGCGAGTAATTCCATTGTTCTTTGCCGACTGCAGGTGATATTTCAACGAACTGTCGGTGATGCCTTGGCTGATGAGTGAAGTGATGGTTACCACACTGCGGTCGCGCAATGAAAGCAAGTCATTGCGGCTCCACACTTCTCCAAAGAGAACGTCGTCGTTAAGGTGGGCGAACTCTGGGGCAAACTCACCCAGTTGGGTGCGCCCTGCTGTCTGTACTATTTTCTGTTGTGCCATGATGTTTAGCATTAGTGTTGCGGAGATTAATAGTGATATTGTTTTCTTTATAAAGCGGAGAGTGTTGGTTATGAAGTCTTGCGATATTCGCTTGGTGTCTTGCCCGTCTGCGCCTTGAAAAAGCGGACGAAGTGCTGAGGGTATTCAAACCCAAGCATTTGGCTCACTTGCGTCACGCTCAGGCTGTCGTCGTCGAGCAGTTGCTTGGCGTTTTTGAGTAAACGGTTGTTGATGAAATCCTTTGCTGTTTTGCCTGTCTCTGTCTTGACCAATTCGCCGAAATATTTGGTAGAATAGCAGCATTTGTCGGCAAAGTAGGCTACGGTAGGCAGACCTTCACGCTCCGCTTTCTGTGCAATGTATTCATCGAGCAGAGAGATGAACTTCTTTACCACCGAATGATTAATCTCCTCGCGTGTGATAAACTGGCGGTCGTAGAAGCGCAGACAGTAGTTCAGCAGCAACTCGATGTTCGAAACTATGAGTTCACGCGAATGCTTGTCGATGGTGTGGCAAAGTTCTTGCTGAATCATTGATAGCACGTCGCGGAAAATCTCAATCTCGCTGCACGATAGGTGAAGTGCCTCGTTTGATGAGTAATCGAAGAACTCGTATCGGGAGATGTTCTTTCCGAGCGAAGTGCGGTTGAGCAGGTCGGGGTGGAATAGTAGAGCCGTCCATTTGGGGTATACCACGCCTGGATTTGGCTCCACATGTATCGACTGTCCGGGCGCAAAACTCGTTACGGTCATCTCGTCGAAGTCGTATTCGGTGCGACCATACGATAGTTTGCAACCTTTGTTTTCCTTCAGAAACAAGGCGTAAAGGCCGTAGTGGCAAATGTGCTCCTCTAACTGGCTTTCTTTGTCGAAGCGCACTACGCTCACCAACGGATGTTGGGTTTCAAATCCGTATAGGTCGTTGAATTCCTGTATTGTATTGAAATATAGTTCTTTCATTGTTTGATGATGCTTAGGATGTCTTCCACTATTTGATTGTCAAGCAGGCGGTTGTCGGCGAGCAATTGCTTGTGGTTGAAGCGGTCGTAGAGGCCCTTCTTAATGCCGCCCACAAGCACTTTCATATCAGAAGTGCCGTAATACGAGGCGATGCGTTCGCCAAATCCGCCGTCTTTGCAGCCATCTTCAAGAGTCACCACGAGTTGGTGGTCGGCCTTCAGCGCATCGAGCGCATCGGCGTCAACAGCATTGAGGTAGCGAGGATTGATGAGAGTGGCGTCGATGCCCTTTTGCGCAAGCAGTTTGATCACGTTCTCGCCTTTTTGGTAGAACGAACCGGCAGCAATGATGGCCACCTTAGAGCCACGGTGCATCACTTTGTATCTCGATTCGTAGCTGTATTCGGTCGCAACCGGCTCTGTGGTGTGATGCACTCCGTTGCTTGGCACTCTGATGGCGATAGGCTTCTTGTCTTGAAGGATAGCCCAACGAAGCATGGCGAAATATTCCTCGCAGGTGGTAGGCGCCAGATAGATGAGGTTAGGAATGCTGCAAAGCATCGGTATGTCGAATAGGCAGATGTGAGTGATGTCGTTCATCGTGCCAGCGCCGCCATACACCACATTGATAACGGCAGGGTTGGAGTTGATGCAGAGGTCTTGTGCAATCTGGTCGTAGGTGCGCTGAATGAAGGTGCTGTATACCGTCCACACTGGGTGCAGACCGCCTTTGGCCATACCTGAAATCATGGCAACTGCTTGCTCCTCGGAAATACCCATGTCGATGTGCTGCGCTCCGGCTTCTTGTCGCTTGGCTGGAGTGAAACCGCCAGCGGTAACGGCGATGAGGGTGCTGTCGTGCTTCATTTCGCGAAGCATCCAGTCGCTAAACAGTTCGCAATAGTCTTCTGTGGCAGGCATCTCTGGGCGGCTGCCATCCTCGCGGTTGAATGGCAAGCCCCAGTGCCACGCCTCTTTATTTTTTACTGCCGGAGCAAATCCGTGTCCCTTCTCAGTGTGGATGTGCACCACGGTAGGTTTGTCGGTACCCTTCACGCTGCTAAACACCTCGATGAGTTTGGCAATGTCGTTGCCCTCCTCAAGATATTTATATTCAAATCCCCAAGCCTTAAACCAATTGTGCTCGCAGGTGCCGTTGCTCTCACGCAAGGCGCGCAGATTTTTGTATATGCCGCCATGGTTTTCGGCTATCGACATCTCATTGTCGTTCACCACGATGATTATGCCTGTGCCAAGTTCCGAAGCCTCGTCGAGCCCCTCAAATGCTTCGCCACCCGATAGCGAACCGTCGCCGATGATGGCGATGATATTCTCGTTGGTGCCTTTTATGTCGCGAGCCTTCTGCAGACCAGTGGCAAGACTGATAGAGGTGGAAGTGTGACCCACTTCAAAGTTGTCGTATTCAGGACACTCGGCAGGCGATGAATAGCCCGAAATGGCGTTCATGTCGTCTACGTCGCCAAGGAATCCCGATGCGCGACCGGTGAGCACCTTGTGAGGGTAGCATTGGTGGCTGACGTCGAACACAAACTTGTCTTTTGGGGCGTCGAACACATAGTGCAGCGCCACGGTAGCCTCTACGAAGCCAAGGTTTGGGCCAATGTGTCCGCCGTGTTTGCTCACGCGGTTGAGCACGGCTTCGCGTGTTTCGTCGGCAATAATTTTCAGCGTCTCAATGTCCAGACCTTTTAAGTCGGCTGGTGACTTTATTTTTTCGATATACATGGTTTTCTGTTGTTAATTTTTCTGGTGCAAATTTACTGAAGTTTGCGTATTAATGATATACCCGAATTACGGAAGTTGTTACCTGTAGGTTGGGAAATTTATGTTACTTGATTTTCAAGGTGCGGAGGTAATCCTTCTGCTCAGGCGTGATTCTGTAGCTTTCGCATGCCTTTTGGATGGTCTTGTTGTGAGTCCAGGGCGCAAGTATGCGGTTCTCAAGATAAACTATTGTCTCGTCGTATCGCTTGGCAAGTGCCGTGGCGAAAAACCACGCCACCATCATTTTCACGTAATACTCCTCGCTGCGAATTATGGCAGGAATGCGCAGCAACGCGGGCGAGAAATCGGCGTCGAGGAAGTGCGTCATGAGCATGCCTAAGCCAAAGCGGCATGTGAAAGTGTGCGGCGAGCTGCTCCATTGCTTGATTTTCTGCAGCAGTTCGGGCTTATGTTTGGCAAACACCTTTGGCGACATGATGTCGCATACCGCCCAGTTGTCGACATAGGGCAGAAAGGCATCGGTGTGCGCAACGCATTCGTTAAAGTCTTTTATCTGAGAAATGAGCAATCCGTGGAGCATATTCTCGTCGTAGAAGTGATGAGGCAATTGGCGAAGGAAATCCTTGTGTTCGGGTTCTTTGGCGTATTCTTTGGCAAAGTGTCGCAGCACCGGCACGCGAATGCCGATGAAGTTCTCAGCAGGCACGCCGGGAGTGAGTTTGGCTTGAAATGCCGCGTAATTTTTGTCCTGCATAGCATACAGGCGCTCAAGCAATCGATTCATAGCAGATGAATTTTCTATGTTGTAAAGCTACAAAAAAATCGGCTTGGTAGGAAAATATGAGGAGTAAAATCGCAAAAAATTACCACTTGTTATGGGGTAGTTTTAACCTAAATCGGGCATTAGACCGTATATGTGAAAATTTTACTGCTTGGGGTATTTCGTTTTTTATAAGGCATCTTTTGCAAGAATTAGCAATACACGTTAGAGAATTTTGGAGTGGTGCTTTACCGATTAGGCAGACCGTCCCTACCGGCGAGCTTTTTGGAGGCAGCACGGAAATCCCCAGAAAATATGCGCTTCTAAAGCTCCGAAATCTATCCAAGCCCTAATGCCCGAATTGGGATAAAAAATCGGTGGGGCAAAGGAGTGATACCTTGCCCCCCCCCCGATTGTATCAGTGGTATTTGTGAGAGTGGATTACAGACTATTTACGGCTTGTGGGCGCGATGCTGGTGCGGTGCCGAATTTCTTGTTTGGCTTAGCACCCATCACAAACTTCAATTCGCCGCCCTTGAGAAGCTCGTCGTAGGTGATGTGGCTTTTGTTCCATGGTTGACCGTTTCGGTAAACGCGTTGGATATAGATGTTCTTCTTGCTGTTCTTCTCAGCCACGATGGTGAGTGTGTTGCCACCACGCACTTTCACGCTCATCTTTTCGAAGCGAGGGCTGCCGAACACGAGAGTGCCGTCGGATGGGTTTTCCTGATAGAAGCCCATTGCTGAGAGCACATACCAAGCCGACATCTGACCGCAGTCTTCGTTGCCAATTACGCCGTCGTGACGGTCGGTATAGAATTCGTCCATGATGAAGCGAACCTTTTCGGCGGTCTTCCATTGTTGGCCTACGTATGCATACATATAGGCGATGTGGTGGCTTGGCTCATTGCCGTGAGCATATTGGCCGATAAGGCCAGTGATGTCGGCCGACGCTTTGTCGCCCATGCTATCGTTGTTCACAAAGAAAGCGTCGAGTTTGTTGATAAATGGCTTGTCGCCGCCAAAGAGGTCAACCAAACCATACACGTCGTGAGGAGCAAAGAATGTGTATTGCCAACCGTTGCCCTCGGTGAAGTCGCCCACGATGTGGATGCTGTTGGCAGGATCATAAGGAGTGCGCCAAGAGCCGTCGGCCATCTTAGGACGGATAAATTGGATGTCCTTGTCGAAATATTGCTTGTAGTAGCCAGCGCGTTTAGCAAAAGTCTTTGCATCGGCGTCCTTGCCCATTTTGCGAGCCATCGCTGCGATGCCCCAATCGTCTACGGAGTATTCCATAGCGATAGAAGTGGCTTCGTGCACGCTGTCGCAAGGGATGTAGCCGCGCTCGAGAACGTAAGGCACGCCGTTTTGCTTGCGATAGGTGGCAGTAGCCTTCATTGCTTCGAAAGCGAGGTTGGCGTCAAAGCCGGTGAAGCCCTTGAGATAAGCATCGGCAATGATTGGCACAGAGCTGTAGCCCGGCATACATTCGGTTTCGCCACTCATCAAAGGCCAGATAGGCAATTTGTCGTTTTGGTGATAGATTGAGAGCATTGTGTTCACCAAGTTTGGCACAATCTCTGGTTTCACGAGGGTGTAGAGCGGGCATAGCGCGCGATAAGTGTCCCACAACGAGAGTGTGGTGTAGTTGGTGTAACCCTTGGCGGTGTAGATCATATCGTCGATGCCGCGGTATTGGCCGTTTACGTCGCAGAACAGCGATGGCGACACCATAGTGTGGTAGAGCGATGTGTAGAACACCTTGTTAGCCACCTCGTCGGCAGTGGTAACCTCTATGCGTGAGAGTTGTTCGTTCCATTGGCTACGGCAGTTGGTCATCACCTTGTTGAAATCGAAGTCGGTGAGTTCGGCAGCCATATTGGCGGCAGCATTCTCGGTGCTTACCGATGAGAGAGCCACCTTCACCATCACTTCCTTTTCGTTGCCGAAGTCGAGCATACCCTTCACGGCTCTGTCCTTCAATTGATTTACACCAGCGATTTCTTGGTCGTTGGCATATAGCTTGATGCCCTTGATTTTTTTGTTGGCTTTGAGCACGAAGTAGGTTTTGCGCATAGGGCTCCAACCGCGGGTGTAGCGATAACCCTCGATGGTATAGTCGTCGACCTTTCGGATAAACGAGCCGATGGTGATGCTGCCCACGCCGTCCTTTAGGTTGACAAGCACGTAGGCGTGATTGCCAGCAGGGAAAGTGTAGCGATGCAAGCCCACGCGTGCTGTGGCAGTAATTTCAGCCTTGATGCCGTAGCGCTCAAGCATCACAGAGTAGTAGTCGGGGCGAGCCACCTCGGTGCTGTGGCGATATTTTGAGGCATATCCGCCAGAGATGTCGGTTTGTTCGCCACGAATCACATTAGGCTTGGTCATAGGCATAAGCATCACATCGCCGAGGTCGCCGCAGCCTGTGCCGTTGAGGTGGGTGTGCGAGAAGCCTATGCAGATGCTGTCGCTATAGTGATAGCCCGAGCACCAGTCCCAGCCTTTATCGATGTTGTTAGGGCCCACTTGCACCATGCCGTTTGGCACGCTTGCGCCCACGAAAACGTGTCCGTGGAAGCCGCTACCAATCATAGGGTCGACATATTTCACATAGTCGCCGTCGTTGGCAGCCGAAGCTGCTCCTGCTGCCACGAGCGACAGTGTCACTGCCGAAAGAAATTTTGTTATGAGTTTCATTTTTTTCGTATGTTGTTGTTTTGAGTATTATCGCTTATGCAATCTTAGAGGCTGCACAGAAATGATAATTCTGTTACAGCCTCTAAAAAAGAGATATGATTATTTTCTAAGAGAATATTTGATAGTGCCGGCACCAATGAGGTCGTTCCACGAGATGCGGAAGCCCTTGTGAGCCTTGCCGCCTACGGTGACGCCCTTGATATAAGCTTCGCCGCCAGTGGCAACGCCAGCAGGACGTGGTGCTTCAATCACGAGTTTGTCCTTGCCCCAACGCTTAGCGTCAAGCTTGATGGTAACTTTGTCGAAGATTGGTGTAGTGAGAGTGTATTCAGCCTTGCCAGGGCAGTCAGGATAGAAACCGATCATGTTAAATACAGCCCAAGCCGACATTGTGCCGGTGTCGTCGTTGCCGGGGATGCCGTCAGGAGCATTCTTGTATACCGTGGCGAGCAACTTTTGTGTTTGTTGCTGAGTGCGCCACTCTTCGCCCTTGAAATAAGAGAATAGGTGAGGATAGGCGATGTCTGGCTCGTTGGCTGGGTCGTAGTAGCCCTTGTCGAACACCATTTGCAGGCGATTGACAAACTTTTTGTCGCCACCCATCAGTTTTGCAAGACCTTTCACATCGTGAGGCACATAGAACGTGTAGTTCCATGAGTTGCCTTCGTGGAAGCCAGGTGAAGGCTCAAAGTTCCAGCCTTGCATAGGGTTGAAAGGACCGTAGAATTTGCCGTCAGGCAAGATTGGACGTAGTGTGCCAAACTCAGGGCAATAGTAGTGCTTGTAGCCCAATGAGCGGCTCTTGAACAGAGCAGCATCGGCACGATATTCCTTTGCCTTGTCAGAGTTGCCCTTAGCGTCGGCTTGCGCAGCCAATTGGGTGGCGATTTGCGACAGAGCGAAGTCGGCGATGTAGTATTCAAGCGCGTGCGACACAGAGTTGTCGAACGGTTCGCGCAAAGCGCAGTAGCCTGTCTCGATATATTCGTCGATGTCAGGGCGAAGTTTGTTTTGTGCGCCAGGAGTGGTGGCACCTTTCTTCATAGCCTCGTAAGCCAGTTCGATGTCGAAGTCGCGCATGCCACGCAGCCAAGTGTCTACAATCACAGGGATTGCGGGGTCGCCCTCCATGGTGAACGTCTCACGGCCGAAGAGTTCCCACTTAGGCAGCCAACCGCCTTCTTTATACATATCGAGCATAGTGTGAATCATCTCGATTTGGCGTTCTGGATACACCATTGTCATCATCTGGTGAACGTTGCGATAAGTGTCCCAAAGCGAGAACACTGTGTAGCGCTGACCCTTGGTGGTTTTGATAGCTGGGCTCTCCATAGCCGGATACTGACCATTCACGTCGTTCAACACGTTAGGGTGAATGAGCATGTGATACATAGCAGTGTAGAAGATGGTCTTTTGGTCGTCGGTGCCGCCTTCCACCATGATTCGGCTGAGGTCGTTGTTCCAAGCGCGGCGAGCGTCGGCAACGATGGCGTCAAACGATTTTCCTTTTTGCTCAGCCTCAAGGTTTTCGCGTGCATTGTCGATGCTGACAAACGATACACCCATCTGCACCTCGATTTGCTCGCCATCCTCGGTGTTGAAATTCAGATATACGCCGATGTCGTCGCCAGCTAATGGCTTGGTGTAGCCTTTATATAGCTTATATTTTCCAGCGGTAGAGTCCCACTCGGCTTCGGCAGTCATAGGGCGCTGTTTTTTCCAAAGACCTGACGAAGCAGGCACTTTGTTGACACGCATCACAAAGTAGATAGGGAACACGGCATCAGGCACGTAGCAGAATGTGCCGAGCAATTTCATTCCCTCGTATTCGGTGTCGCTCACCTTGCGCACTTGTGCGCCGCTTTCGTTGGTGAGGCCCTCGCCAAGGTTGAGCAGGATGTGGCTCTCGCCCTTAGGGAAAGTGAATCGCGACATGCCGGTGCGTTGGGTGGCAGTCACCTCGGTCTTGATGTTATATTTTGTGAGAGTGTTGGTGTAGTAGCCAGGATGAGCTTCCTCGTGGCTGTATTTGCTGCCATACTCTTTGTAGTCTACGTTGAGGGCGCCAGCGGTAGGCATCAGCAAGAGCGAACCGAGTTCGGGGCAACCCACGCCGCTAAGGTTGACGTGTGCGTAGCCGGTAAAGAATTTGTTGTGGTATTCGTAGGGTGTCGACCACCAGCGGGCATCTTTGTCAAACTTGTTTTCGTCGCTGCCCATCACATTGAATGGCACTACCGACATCAATCCGTTGGGGCATATAGCGCCCGGATTGCAGGTGCCGAAATTTGAGGTGCCGATAAATGGATTGACGTAATCGGCTGGTTGCAAGGTTTTAGCCATGCCCGTAGCCATGCAAGCCACAATCGCGAGTAAGGTTATGAATCTTTTCTTCATCGTTTTTGATGTATAAGAGTTGGTTTAGTTAGAAAAAAAGGAGAACATAGCGTGGGCAACGATGAGGAGCAACGCCAATGTTCTCGCATATATTATCACACGCTATTATTTGTTAGCGCAGTCGTTTTTCTTCACGAAATCGATGATTTCAGAGATGTAGCCAAATGCCAAGCACACGTGAGTGTCGGCAGCGCCATAATAAACGCACACCTTGTCGCCCTCTTGAAGCGAAGCGCATGGGAACACCACGTTAGGCACGTCGCCCACAAGTTCGTATGGAGCAGCAGGGCCGAGCAAGTAAGGCTGAGTGCGATAAAGCACCTTCGAAGGGTCTTCCTTGTCGAGCAGGGCGGCACCCATAGCATAGCGGAAGCCATTGCAAGTGGTGATCACACCGTGGTAGAACATCAACCAACCCTCGTCGGTGAGGAAAGGCACAGTGCCTGCGCCAATCTTGGTGCATTGCCAAGCACTCAATGGGAATGGAGTAGGACCCATGATGTGGCGGTGTTCGCCCCAGTATTTCATGTCGGGGCTATAACTGATGTAGATGTCGCCGAAAGGAGTGTGTCCGCTGTCGGAAGGACGGCTCATCATAGCATATTTGCCATTGATTTTCTGAGGGAAAAGCACACCGTTGCGGTTGAATGGCAAGAATGCGTTTTCGCATTGATAGAATTTCTTGAAGTCGAAAGTATAGCCGATGCCGATGGTAGGTTGTCCTTTGTAGCCGTTGCACCAAGTGATCCAGTAGCGGTCTTCAATCCAAGTGCAACGAGGGTCGTACTTGTAGGTCGACTCAATCATGTCGGTGTTTCCGCATTCAAATTCTATTGGGTTTTCGTCGATTTCCCAATTGACGCCATCCTTGCTGCGACCAGCGAAGATGTTCATTTGCACCGAGCGGTTGTCGCAACGAAACACACCAGCATAGCCATCCTCAAAAGGAACTACCGCGCTATTGAAAATGCTGTTAGATGTTGGGATGTGGTATCTGTCGATGATAGGGTTGTTGCTCGAGCGCCACATAACTTCCTTGCAACCTTCTGGACGGTCTTCCCAAGGGATATTAACTTTATTTTCCATAAATAGTTATTTACTTGATTTAGATTATTTCTTCTTTGGTTTTTTTCTGTATGCAAAGATAATGTATATCAAATGTAATACAAAATTCAAAATGGTTTTGCACACAATTTTACTGATAAATCACAATAGTTTGATGGCTATGGCAGCACATGCTTCGGCATCGGCAAGCGCATTGTGGTGGTTGGCGAGGTCAAAGCCGCAATACTTTGCCACGGTGTGCAGCTGGTAGTTGGGCAGGATGTCCTTAAGCAGGCTGCGCGATGTGCGGCAAGTGCAGAGAAATTGGTAGTCGGGATAATCCATCTGATAGACCTTAAACACGGCTTTAAGGCAACTTTCGTCGAATGCCGAATTGTGTGCCACCAGGGGTAGCCCCTCGATTTTGGGTGCAATCTTTGCCCACACCTCGGGGAAGCATGGGGCACACTGCACATCTTCCATCGTCAATCCGTGCACTTGAGTGGTGAAATATGTGAAATAGTCGGGACTTGGGTATATAAGACTATAGAAGTCGTCGACAATTTTGCCGTTTCTCACTATCACGATACCTACGCTGCACACGCTTGAGCGTGCGCCATTGGCGGTCTCAAAATCTATCGCTGCAAAGTCGTTCATATCTCTCGTTTGTGTCGTTGCGGTGCAAAGTTACACAAATCGGCTGGAAAATCAGAACTTGTTCAGAATTGCGCGGCTTTGAAAAATTGCGTGAGAGGCTGTCTGAAAGTCTGACGTTGTAAATAGGGTAAAGAGCGTGTTCCCGTTACGTTTTTTGTTTAAGTATTTGGGCTTGGGGGAATTGTTTGTCTTGTGTGGGTGGAATGCAAAACGGCTGTGCCAAGATTGCGTTGACACAGCCGATAGAATATTGTATAAGTTTTGTGATTATTCAGCGGGGTGTTGGCGCTCCTCTTTGAGTTGCGCGGCGATTTCCTTCATCTTAGTGGTTGTAAGTGGGTAGATGACAAGGAACGCGATGGCTACTGCAGCCACGATTGCCGGGATGTAGCTCATCAGCAAGCGTAAGCCCCAGATTGCAGTTTCGGTCTGCATGGTGGCTGCCGCATTAAAGCCGAATCCTGCCAAAATCCACATAACCGCCGAGCTGCCGAATGCGCCACCAAACTTTTGTGCCATAGACGAACTGCTGAAGATAAGACCGGTAGAAGCGGTTTTGAACTTCAGTTCGGCGTAGTCGGAGATATCGGCATACATACTCCATACCAGAGGCGAAATCACACCAGTGATGATGCAGATAAGCACTTGAAGCACCATCATGGTCCAATAAGCGCTGGTGCCAGATGTTGGCACATAGTAGAATGCCACGCAAAGCACAATGAGTGCGGCGAGTGAATAGATGAATGTGGATTTCTTGCCGATGGCGTGTGTGATAGACGCTGCCATAGCCACACCTGCCATGTTTGCCACCTCGCCCACAGCCAAGAATATACCGCTATAGAAGAGGAAGTCAATAGAGAAGAAGCTCAGGTGAGCATCTGAAGAAATCATGGTGGTGAAATAGAATGGTATCACGGCGTAGCGCACGGCGTTGAAGAAGTTGAAGAACAATACGCCTCCAAGCAATATCCACCATGGCGCATTGCGCAAGAGCGATTTTAGGTCGGCTGCCACTGAAGTTTGCTTTGCCACGGTCTTTACGCGCTCTTTTGTCATAAGGAAAGTGAGCACAAACAACACTGTGCAGAAAATGCCCACGCACACCATGCCATATTGCCAAGCCTTAGGGTCGAGGGTGAGAGTGAGGCTCTCGTCCATTGTGCCGAGGGCGCGAGAAATGCCGTTGCACAATGGTTCCCAGCATGCAAGTACGATAAACGAGCCTGCGTAGGCAAAGAACATGCGATAACTTGAGAAGATTGTTTTTTCGTCGCTATCCTCGGTTACCACACCAAGCATTGAGCCATAAGGCACATTGATGGCGGTGTAGACGGTCATCATAAGTATATAGGTGACAAAAGCCCAAATGGTTTTGCCAGTCTCGCCGAAGTCGGGCACGGTGAAAAGCAATACGCCAGCCACTGCAAACGGCGCTGCTATCCACAAAAGGAACGGACGATATTTTCCCCAGCGCGTCTGGTTTCGGTCGGCAATGATGCCCATCATAGGGTCGCTCACGGCATCCCAAATTTTAGTCACAAGCATCAGCGCACCAGTCACCTCAAGTGGTAGTCCGTATACGCTGGCATAAAAGAATGGTAGATAAGCTACGAAAATCTTCCAGAACGACGATGATGACATGTCGCCGAATCCGTAGCCCACTTTCTCTGTAAATGTTGCCATTTTCTGTTTTATTGGTTAACGTCGGCGCATCGTTATTGCTGAGCGCCGACAGTTCTTGATTATTTGGTCGGTTATAAATTATTTCTTAGGAGTTGCACCCATAGTCAATTGCAATTCGCCGCCATTCATGATGTCGCTATGATTGAAGAATGGGGTGTCGAGTTGCTTGCCGTTGAGCGAAATGCTTTGGATGTATTTGTTTTCCTTGCTGTTGTTCACAGCCTTTATCACAAAAGTCTTGCCGTTTGTAAGGTTGATTTTGGCTTCGTTGAATAGAGGGCGACCAATAGAGTAAACTGGTTTGCCTGGGCTTACTTGATAGAATCCCATAGCGTTGAGCACATACCAAGCCGACATTTGTCCGCAGTCTTCGTTGCCAGAAAGTCCATCCATATCGTTGTGATACAATGTGGTGAGCACTTGGTCTACAAGTTGTTGAGTCTTATAAGGCTCGCCTGCATAGTTATAGAAGTGGATGATGTGGTGGCTTGGTTCGTTGCCGTGGGCATACTGTCCGATAAGGCCAGATATGTCGGCCGAAACAGATTCGCCAGTGAGTTCCGACGAAGCGCTGAATAGACCATCGAGGCGCTTGATAAACTCGTCGCGTCCGCCCATCAATTCCATCAGGCCTTCAGGGTCGTGAGGAGCAAACCATGTCCATTGCCAAGCGTTGCCTTCGCAATAGTCGTCGCTGCGGTGAGTGCTTCGCGATGGGTCGAAAGGTGTGCGCCAGTTGCCTTTGGAGTCTTTGCCGCGCATAAATCCAGTAGATGCGTCGTAGTATTGCTGATAGCCCTTGCCGAGCTTAGCATATTTTTTAGCCACTTCCTTGTCGCCAACGGCTTCGGCCATAGCAGAGATGCACCAGTCGTTGTAGGCATATTCGAGCGCCTTAGCCACAGCCTCGTTGTCCTTGTCGCAAGGCACATAGCCAATGGTATTCTTCCAATATTTAGCTGGTGGCATCAAGCATGGTAATACCAGTTTAGGGCAGATGATGCCAGTGGTGTCGTATTCAGCGGTGCGCACCATAGCCTTGAGGGCTTCTTTACCGTTGAATGCACGGCTGCCCTTGATATAAGCGTCGGCAATGATAGGCACGGCGTGGTAGCCAATCATACAGCCAGTGTAGTTGCCTTGCAATTCCCACATAGGCAGGATGCCACCTTCGCGAGCCTTTTGGAGCAAAGAGTTGACAAACTGCTCGTTGCGTTCAGGGTCGATGATGGTCATAAGAGGGTGGAATGCGCGGAATGTATCCCATGTAGAGAAGATTGTATACATGGTCTTGCCAGCCTCGGCTTGGTGAGGCTTCATATCCATACCCCAGTAGCGGCCGTCGGCGTCGGTGAAGGTGTTTGGCTGCAGGCCGGTGTGATAGAGAGCAGTATAGAATGTGGTGCGTTGGTCGTTATCGTCGGTGTCGATGTCGATCTTTGAGAGATATTCGTTCCAACGTTGCTTAGCCTCTTTGCGCACTTTCTCAAATTCCCAGTTGGAGATTTCGCTTGTGACGTTGTTCTTCGCGCCGTCGATGTCAACAGCCGATACGCCAACCTTCGCAAAAATCAATTCACCCTCGTTGGTCTTGCCGAATTTCAGCAGCGCCTTGCGACGAGGCTTTTGCTTTTCGCCCACGGTCACGGTGTCGTTGATGATAGTGTAGGTGAAAGGCTTAGAGAATTTGATATAGAAATTGATGTATTGGTCGAAAGCCCAATATACGGTCATCTTGTGTCCCACAATCTCGGTGTCGCTCACCACTTCAAGGTTCATTTCCTTGTTGGTTTGGTCTTCGAGCGAGTAGTCGAGGTCTACAATCACGCCAGCGTCGTCGGTTTCTGGGAAAGTCCAGCGGTGGATGGCACCGTGAGTGGTGGAAGTCATCTCGCAGTTGATGCCGTAGCGGTCGAGCTTCACAGCATAGTAGCCTGGCTCAGCTTTTTCGTTTTCGTGGCTGAACGCAGAAGCGTAGGCTTTGGTCTGAACGCGCTCGCCCTCTTGGGTGATGTCTTGCTCGCCCACGGTAGGCATCACAAGCACGTCGCCAAGGTCGCAGCAGCCAGTGCCGTTGAGGTGAGTGTGAGAGAAACCGTTGATCGTGCTATCGTTGTAGTAGTAGCCCGAGCAAGCGTCCCATCCATAGATGCGGGTGTCGGGGCTTGGTTGGATTGCGCCAAAAGGCACCACTGCGCCAGGGTAGGTGTGTCCGTGGCCTCCAGTTCCGATAAATACGTTCACATACTGAGTGTAGTCTTTCACTTCATTATTGCTTGAGCATCCGCTACCAACAATCGAAACAATCGCTACAATCACAGCCAAAAGTGTTGCGGGGAGTCCGCAAGATTTCTTTTCGAAGTTCATATTATTGTTTTTTGGTTAAGTTTTCTGGTCTCTTTAGTCCCAATTCGGGCAATGTCCCGATTTGGGTTTTATGGATTATACATATCCTTGCAAAGGTAATGAAAATATATGGGAAATCGGGGAGTTATAGCCATATTTCGGTGCATCTTTTTTAAGAAATCACATTTTCTGTGTACCTTTGCAATCAAATAAATAAGCAAAGAATGGATAATATCAATTTCACATATAAGCCAGAGGAATTCTCAAAGCGATTGTTTATTGAGACCTATGGCTGCCAAATGAATGTGGCTGACAGCGAGGTGGTGGCTTCGGTGATGAAGATGGCCGGCTACGGAGTGACAGAGAATCTTGACGATGCCGACGCTATATTTATCAACACTTGCTCGATACGCGACAATGCCGAACAAAAGATTTTTTCGCGCCTCAACCAACTGCATGCCTTGCAGCGTCGCCGCTCTAAGCGACTGATTGTGGGCATCATCGGCTGTATGGCTGAGCGCATGAAGGAAACGCTCATCAACGACTATAATGTGGATGTGGTGGCTGGCCCTGATGCTTATCTCGACTTGCCCAACCTGATCGCTTCGGCAGAGAATGGTGAAAAAGCCATCGATATAGCACTGTCGCTCACTGAGACTTATCGCGATGTGATACCATCGCGCATCTCGGGCAACAAGGTGTGCGGATTTATAAGCATCATGCGTGGTTGCAACAACTTCTGCTCGTATTGCATTGTGCCTTACACCCGCGGTCGTGAGCGCAGCCGTGAGCCACAGAGCATCCTCAACGAACTTCGCGACCTTGAGGCAAAGGGCTTTAAGGAAGCCACTTTGTTGGGTCAGAACGTCAATAGTTATAGCTTCACTCAGCCAGATGGCACAGTGGTGGGATTTGCGCAATTGCTCGCAATGGTGGCAGAGGCTGCTCCAGACATGCGCATCCGATTCAGCACATCGCATCCAAAGGATATGTCGGATGAGATACTCCAGACCATCGCTGCTCATCACAATATCTGCAACCACATACACTTGCCGGTGCAGAGCGGATCAAACTCGGTGCTTAAGGATATGAATCGCCGCTACACTCGTGAGTGGTATCTCGACAGAATAGCTGCTATACGCCGCATCATTCCTAATTGTGGCATCTCTACCGATATGTTCACTGGATTCTACAACGAGAGTGAAGAAGATTTCCAGCAAACACTCAGCTTGATGCGCGAAGTTGGTTTCGACTCGGCTTTTATGTTTAAGTATTCTGAGCGCCCTGGCACTTTGGCTTCTAAGCAGATGAAGGACAATGTGGCTGAGGATGTGAAGATCGACCGCCTTAACCGAATGATTGCTCTTCAAAACGAGTTGTCGAAGATAAGCAACGAGAAAGATGTTGAAAAAACATTCGAAATACTTGTTGAGGGATATTCAAAACGCTCAAAGGACGATATGTTTGGTCGCACACAGCAAAACAAGGTGATAGTGTTCCCGGCTCGCGACGCTAAGGTGGGTGAATATCGTAAGGCTAAGGTGCTAAAGGCATCATCGGCTACGCTTATCGGCGAACTTGTAGACTAAAAATTACATACAGAATAATTATAGATGGCAAACAGGGGAGTTTCTCTCCTGTTTGTTGGTTTTTGTGCATAGATATTCGTAACTTTGCACCCGCTAACTATCAAATGATTAAAAACAAATCTCTTTATATCAATGGGGGTATTCAAGGATTGTCTGTCATACAAACAAAGCAGATGTAAAATTGTTGCGAAAGTGATATTAGGCGGCGCACTACTGCTTGCCCCTGCATGCGCATTCGCTCAGGATAATGCTGACGAGCTGACGCCGTCGGGCAGTATGCAATATATGGTGGAGGCTCAGGGCTCAGGCTCGCATGGCACCACACCGCTGTGGCTGAATGCCAACAAATATGGCTTGAGTTCGCTCAAGGAGGGCAACGGTTATGCAAGAGCCGCTGTGTCGCGCGCGATGTCGCAGTCCTACGACAAGAAACTTGATTGGGGATTCTGTGCCGATATTGTGGTGCCGGTGAACTATACAAGCAAATTCGTGATTCAGCAGGCTTACGTAGGGACATTCAGTAAATAGTATAAAATTAGCCAACTAATTCATAGACAAAATGT
>ERZ780141.293-NODE-293-length-40195-cov-5.593074_pt1 | contig 40195 bp, 28 predicted proteins | sample MGYA00433080_ERZ780141 | MGnify/ENA primary metagenome ERZ780141 (study PRJEB29588, sample SAMEA2154047) | human gut metagenome | biome: human gut; feature: human-associated habitat; material: faeces | place: Denmark | collected 2008/2010 ... | reverse complement strand
TAAATATAAAAAATAATTGCATATTATTAATATGAAACTGGATAATTAAATTATAATTATCTATAAAAATAGAAACAAAAATATAACCATTAAAGGAGGACATTATCATGGTAAGAGAACAGTCAAGAAGTTCCGTATTTAGCGGAGGCGAAGGTGTAAACGGTTCAGCACCAAAAAACAATGAACCTACGAGAGAAATTCTGAGAGCAGAAAACAAAAATCCACTTCCTTTTGAAGGAACCATTAAAACTGAGTTTATGACTACGACGGATTTGGCTAAACGTTTCAACACATTCATGTCTACTATCTTTGAAGATTGGCATGGTAGTGTGGTAACAATTACCGAAAAAGGAGATATGAATGTACAGTTCATTTTCAGACCAGTAAGTAAACCATCTGGTGAGAAAGATCGTAGAGCATTTATCCCTGTTGCAGAAAAGAAATCTACAGGAAATACAATCATGGATACAATCGCAGTAGTAAACTCTGCGGCTAGACGTAATGATAACTTTGTTTTATCCGATGATGCAGCTGAACTGTTATACGATATGATCATGCCGGGTACAGTTAACCAGTATAAGATCAATCCGTTTAATTCAGCTTCATACAAACCTATTGTTACAGAAACATTCATGAACAATATGACCGGTGGTGTTATCTATTGCATAATCGATGGTATCGATATCAACAGAATGCTGGCTAAGATTTATGGATCAAAAGATTCTTCTGACCAGAGTCAGGTGTTATACTTAGCAAGTCCTGTACGTCCATTAGCAAACTTAGGTATGAATTATTCACCGGCAGTAACTTGGTTAGTTAATATCAGTGCTATGAGTAGATCAAAATATGAGAAACTTATGGGTAATCTTGGAGTGATTCCGAATAACGGAGAATATCCAGCAGTTACCGAAAAAGCATAAGTGGAATATTAAAGCAGCAGAATTAAGGAAGGGTTTTAAAACCCTTCCTTATATTTTTTATTTAAATAGAATAGGAGGATAAAAATGGCATTTGGAAATTTTAATGGTAAATATGAAATGGACCCTGAAGGGGTGAATAGAGTTATTGATGAATATGGTAATCAAATGATTGCTTTGCGAAAAGTAAGATGGAAAGAAGATAAAGAATTCAAATTAGATATTAGAAAATATCGATTTGATGAAGAGGGTGAAAAGTATGGTAAAGGTTTAACCTTCTTAACAGATGATGGTCCTGGAGAATTAGCTAAAGCTCTTTTAGAAGAAGGTTATGGCGATGATAAAGATATTGCAGAATCTTTATATAAAACCCGACCAGGCATCTGTAATAATATTATGGATTTGATGGATGGGGTTAAATTAAATCCATTACAGAAGCAAGAAGGATCGTTAGATGTATTATATGATCCAAGAGAATTATTAGAGGAGTGATAAAAATGCCTAAAAAATATTATACATTAAATCAACTCATTGGTTCATATTATATAAGATATGATCGATTATATGAACTTATAACTAGTTACTATAGTGGTTCATCAGCAGAAAATATTGATTTGTATCTTGATGTGACACCATTAATAAAAAATTTATATGGAAATACCGATGTTGAAATCAATTCTATAACATTAACCGCATGTTTATATAATATGTGTGCTCATTATCGCAACTTTTTCAAAACAAGATTCGGTGTTGGTACGAGAATATTTATCGTCTGTAGTAGTATGATAACTCCATTAAACCATAAATACTTATTAGATTATTCTAATAAACCACCAATTCCTGAATCTGATAAACCAAATGTAACGCAGATTATATCTAAATCTTTTGATCTTTTAGATTTATTATGTAATTATACTCAAGATGTATACTTAGTTCAAACTCAACACGAAGCAGCGGTAGCTATATATGGATTATTATTATCATCAAGAGGACTTGTTCCAAATATAATTATAAGTAAAGATTTATATGATTATCAGTTAGTAAGTGTACCTAATAGTTTATCCGAATCTACAATTGTTATTCGACCCAAAAAAGTTGATAACAATGATATTTCATATATTGTTGATAAGAATAACATATTGTCAGTATTATTAGTTGAACGAAAAGTGAAAGTTGCTCCAAAAGAAATATTTTGTTTAGACAGTTCATTGTATTCATTAATATTGGCATTAACAAGATTGCCGGAAAGACATATTAAATCTCTTCTGAATTTGCCAGATGCAATTAGATCATTATCAGAAGCAATACAATCCAATGATATCTATAATGGATGGACGGTTGATGCTGATAGAGTGGCTTATACTATTAATAAAGGACGAGAGCAAACTAAAAAAATAAATGAATTTGAAGTGGCTAATAGATTTAATGCCATTGATATTATTTCTCAATTTGATTCATTGCAATCTACCGGTATACCAATATCCATAATAAATATGACAAATCTCTATGATCCAAATGGAATGAAAGAGATAATTAACAAATACTTTGGTAAGGATAATACTTTAGATGTGATGGGAATGAATCTATAATTTAAAATAGGATGGTACATCTACCATCCTATTTATTTTTTGTGCTTGTACATACCAATAAAGAGGTGTTTAAAATGGGAAAAATACAATACAGTAATCGAATATCATTAAATTATATATTAGATAATGAAATAACAGAAATTTTATCAGAAGCTATTACTTCAATGAGTATTATTCATAATTATGATACAGCAAATATGCCAGTTATATTAATGAAAATAAAATTAAATTATAAGATTTATGATAAGATAGTCAATAATATTAATAAAGGATTATTTAGATTATCTTTACAACGATATAATCGTAATTCTAATACATCAATAAAAAAAGATAGTATAAATTCTCTATTTACTTATATTATACCAACTAATGTAGAATATGATAAAGAATTAGTAGATAAAAAGAATGATACTGATAGTTATAAATATGGAACTATAGCATTATTAAGTTTAGATAATATTAATGATAATAGAAATATTTATAATGGAATAATCAAAAATAGTAATATGATATCAGTAGTTCATAAATATACCAATCATATGAACATGATAATAGAGCAATTTAGAAGCGATGCATATTTCGATCAGCTGATTATACCACCAATAAGTACACTTACACGGCTATTATCTTATTTAGATCGAGAATCACCATTTTACGATACTAGATTTAGATATTTTCGAGATTTTAATAAAACATATTTAGTTAGTTCATCAGGAAATATAGTAGAAGATAAAGATACTTTGTATAATTCAATGATTATACAAATTATATCTCCTGCTGAAAATAATAATAAATCCACAGGTCTAGATTTAGATAAAGCAAGTAAATCATATATATTGAATATAGATGCTAGGGATACTAGCATGAATATAGATATCTCTACTGATTTACAATATAATACTATTATTGGATTTGACGATAGTGGAGATAAAACCGTCAAATTAAATTTATCAAGTTCAATAAGAGAAGATAATTATGAACGTGTATTATTAAAAAGAAAAACAGATTTGACTGAACTTAATAATTTTAGAAATACAATAGATAGTTCTTCAGTAATATTAAATATAGTAAGATCGGATATAGATTCTGCTATACTTACACCAAATAAAGAATATATAGTTAAAAATTATGATGACTATAAAAAATATGATGGTAAATTTTTATTATCATATAAAAAAGAAATTTTTCTCCAACAAGGAGATGATTTTGTTTCAAGTGTAGTATTTGGATTAAGAAAAGTAACAGAGTAATTCTGTTACTTTTCACTTTTTTATTTATATATTATTATAATGAAAGAATCTTAAACTAAAATTTAAATACATACATGCTAAAGAAAGAGAGGAAATTATTATGACACTAGAAGAATTGAAAAGGTTAGTTAACGAAAATAATGAAGAAATAAGTTTTAATATTAATGATATTTTATATGATCAAAAATTATTTTTGTTTGTAACAAGAAAACAAATGCAGGAAAATAAAATTATCAATAGTTCATTAGTTTTTGCTGATAATGAGATAATGCTAAAATGCTTAGATATATTCACATCTGCATTTTCAGAATTTTTAAAAACTGTAAGATCCAAAAACAACAAAACTGCTATACTTTTAGAAGATCAAGAAAGAGATGTATTTATTGCAGCTGTTATAGAATATAATAAAAATAGTTGGGAATATTATTGGACATTTGATAAAGATGATATAACAAATGCAGAAATATATAAACTTACAAATAAATATTTTGATGCACGAATGGGTGGATTTTTTTAATAAACATGCTTTTAGACTTGGTTTAAGTATTTGCGATATGAATGGATTTGTAAAACAAAATTTTATAATTTTACAATCTATCAATGAATATATTGATTATTATGCTAAAGAAAATGAAATATTCATAATTTATTATGATGATCATTTCGCAATTAATGTAAAAAAATCAAATCATAAAATTATTAAAAGTATTTTATTATCGAAAGAACTAAAAGTAATTGTTGAAAGCGATTAATCGTTAAACAAAATATATAAAAAGAAAGAGAGGAGAAATATTATGATATTATCTGATATTGAAACAAGAATAAATGAATTACTAGGATTCGATCCTAGTAATGAAAAAGAATGTATGGAAGCAATTAAAGAACATCCGCATGTATTAAAATACATAAAAAATCAAACACTAGACATGTGCTTGATTGCTGTTAGACAAAACGGATTACTTTTAGAATATGTTAAAGAACAAACATTTGGAATTTGCTTAGAAGCTGTTAAACAGAATGGTAGATCTTTGAAATTTGTCAAAAGTCAAACACCTAAATTATGTGTGGAAGCTATTGAACAAACTCCATATGCTTTGGAATATGTAAAAAATCAAACTCCAGAAATTTGTAAAATGGCTATTGAAAAAGATGAAAATACAATACTCTTTGTAAATGACTTATCGATGATAGTAGATAAAAATGAAATTAAATATACATCCACAAATAATATTCTCGTGAATTCTGAATTTTATACAAGATATATGGATGATATTAAAAAGACTGTAAATAGTGATTATCCTTCACGATTTAAAAATAAATATCTTTCTTTTATTAAAGGATATGTAATTAATGCATTAACACTATCTGATTTATCTAAATTTATTGATGTCCCTGAACTTGTATGTAAAGAATGGGCAGAGGAATTACATGCAAATCTTAAATGTGATTTTTATACCAGACTCACTCAGGGATTAGAATGGAATGAAAAACAAGCAAAGGAAGAAGAAGATAAAAGAAAAGATGGACTAGATGCCTTTCTATTTTCACTACTTGATGATTCAGATGAAAAACCTTATTGTCCAAATAGAATTAAATAAAAAAGAGGATACCGGAATCCGGTATCCTCTATATTTTTTATAACATATTTGCAAACTCGTCAATCATAGATTCAAATTCTTCAAGTTCTTTGATATCAGCTTCAGTAACTTTGCATCTTGCTGCTTTCAGAATAACTACACGACTCTGCTGTTGTAGCATTTTAATCTGAGTAATCTTAGCTTTTAAATAATTAAATTTTAAATACTTTCTTGTACTTCTATCCATCGATTCTATTTTGAGAGAATACTTTTCTTTTTTAGTTCCATATACAGAACTAGCAGAAGTACCACCTCCAGTATTAATAGATAAAGAAGAATCTTGTAATTCATTCTGCAATTTGGCTAATTCATTAGTACATGTTTTTAAAAATCCTATAGCAGTAGCTACATCGTTTTTTGTAACAGTATGAGGTCCTTTTTCTTCACATGCTAATTTTTTTAGCAAAGCTATTGGTTTTCCTTCTAACTGTTTGGTTCTTATAGAAGTAGATTCAGAATCATTATAACCTGTTAAAAATGAACCACGTAATTCTTTATATCGTTTTTTAATTTCTTCATCAGATGAATAATTAACTTTAAATGCTTTATCACAATCATGTAAACATTCTTTATATTTTTTCTCGATATCTTTTGCTACATACCACTTCTTTAATTCAATACCAGTACACGGAGATTTTTTAGCATCTTCAGCATATTTTTTTAAGAATCGATCATTTGAAACTTTTAATTTAGCTTTTAAAGATTCTCCTGCTTCATTTGTTGGAACTTCGGAATCTGATATCGATGTAAACATATTATCCAAAGCATAAGACATTTCAGTATCTAGATATGATTCTCTTATTACCGTTTCTTCCATAGATTCTTTAATAGATCTAGGATTATATTTAGAAGCACATGTTACTATCTTACAAGAATTTAAAACTTTATTTTCCAAGTTATTAAATTCTATTACTATCTCATTAAACTTATCAAAAGTTTCTTCTAATAAGTTTATTTTAGCAGCTTCTAAATTTAGAATATCAGTAATATCTGAAAAATTATCTGATTCTATTTTGCTATTAAGCATAGTCGTTAATTTAAAACTATCATCTCTTAATGATGATGCTTTCTGTATAATATTAGCAATAGAATCTGGAAGTTCATCAAAACAATCAACAGCTTCTGAAACTTTCTTTTTATTTATTTCACAAGTTTCTGTTTTTGTATTTTTCTTAGTTACAGATGCATCTTTTGCATCGGCTGCTTTGTTGATATAATCAGAAGTTTCTTTAGTATCTTCAGATTTAGATACTTTATCAAATTCTTCTTTTCTGGATTTCTGCTCTGGCTCTGTATCTTCTTTTAATAAATTAAGTTGTAATCCTATAGGATTAACTTTCTTAGCAGCTTCTGAATATATAGATGCAGATTCTACAAGTTTAGTTAAAGATTTTGCTCTAAGTTCAATATCTTCTATATCTTTTTCAGATATAATTGAACCATTAATATTGGATACATTGAATCTGGATACTTCATCGTAATTTTCAGCTAATATATTCATATTAGTTTCTAATTTACAATGATTTATATGTTCTATTAAAATATTCTGTGTTTGATTAAACATACGTTTCCTCCTAAAATGTTTTAATTATATGTAGAAAAAATATAGAGATTCCTAATTAGGAATCTCTATTATGCTTTTTAATTATTAAATCCGGATGAACTAGATTTATTATTATCAGAAGAATTAGATTTTTCTTCTTTGCCATTATCTTTTTTATCGGATTCGTTCTTTTTATTTTTCTTAATATGCCAAGATAATAATGAATAGCACTCATTGAATACTGTCATGATGGTACTCATTCTTGCACTTAAAACTTTAGAACAAACTGAAAAATATACCTGAGCTAATTTATCGATATCGGGACCTTTATCTTTTTTCTCTTCTTCTTTCTGTTTAGGATCTTCTTTAATATCCATTTCATGGAAATATTCAGCAGCTTCTCCTAACAGTGCAGATTCATTAGTATTTGATTTGGTTAAATTAGATACAATTTTCTCAGCATTTTCAATTGTTTTGGTCATAGATGTAGTTTCATCCATACATTTAGAAATACCTTCTACGATGAAATCATAGTATTCTTTCTTAACAGATTCCATCTGAGCAGTATCTTTATATCCATTATCATAATCTAAAACAAACTTTTTAATAGAATCAGCTAAATTCTGATCTTTATCCGGTTTAAATTTTGATAATGTTGTATCTTTACTAATAAACGTATCAGCAGATTCATATAAATCTTTCATCTTCTGTGGATTATTAACAATATCAGGAATTGTAATCTGATTAAGATTATTGAAATTGATCTTTGGTGCTACTGGAGAACCATCGCTATTTTTATGTTCTGGAATTGGATTTTTTTCTATTATAGCTTTATTCTCTTTAATAAAATCAACCTTTTTTCCAACAATAAGTTCCTGAGCATTATTCTTAAATTTATTAAAAACTTCTACAAGACTATCAATTATTTTTTTCCAAACACTTTTAACACCATTTAACGCCTCATTAACAGATTCTTGATCTGATTCATATAATTTAAAATTCTCATATGCTTCATTCAATTCAAAAACTCTATAATTAAATGATCTTATCATATCGTTAACCTGCTGGCATTGTTCTTTGATATTTTCTGATTCTGTAGAATCTTCGTTATCAGAATTCTCATTTTCTAATTCGTCTTCGTTATCACTTGGTGTTATTTTAATATCTTCATTATTATCTTTAATTTCGATATCATCCTCATTGGTATTTTCTTCTGAAGTATCATCGTCATTTTCAATTTCATTCGTGTTAGTTTCATCTGATGCATTTGTTGAATCTGATGTCTGAGTATCAGTATTCATAGCAGCCATAGATATAATTTCTTTACACTGATTAAAATAATCTACCGTAGAATCTAATTTAATAGATAACGCAATGTAATATAAATTACACATACGAATTATCTGATCTATCTTTGTCTTTAAAAAGATATTAAGCTGATTTGATGTATAATCATCAATCTTATAGGATGTATCTCTGATACCATCTGTTTTTGTATTAATAACAACTTTTCCATTTTTATTACCATTGATCATCATGCAAAAATCATTTACTATATACTGTAAATCAGCAATAAGCTTATCAGATGTTTCACTCACGCTCTGTACTAATGTGCGATAATCTTCCATACTAATTTTGATTTTATAAAGCATTCCTTTATCAACCACGATATCTACCGGATCTTTATCTCTAAAATTTAAGAAAAGTTCGGTAGCAAAGTCACTTCCATCAGGAACTTCTCTTCCTAAGATATCACGTATACATCCATCTACCCAATCATTTTTTATTTTATTAGAAAGATTGTTATATACTGTAGCAATTACTTTAAGTTTAGCCTGATTAGTTGCTATAGGACCAAGATCCTGTAACATCTGACCGATAATATCAAATTCATTTTTATAATTACTTACAGGGTCCATTTTAGGAAATTTTGAATCATTGATATTTTTATAGGTATACTTTGTAAAAGAAAAATCGTTGCAATCGGTGAGAATTGCAGGATTATCTAAAATTCCTCTATTAGCATCAACAATATTGTCTATATTGATGATAAAACGAGAAGTTGATTCATTAATATTTTTTATAATATCATTTATCTTAGAAATGATATCTTCAAAGTATTCAGAAAATATAGTATTTTCTTTTTCTTTAGAATCTGCTTCATTAAGAGTAGATAATAATATTTTTGTACTCTCATGAATACTATTATTAAAATCAACAAGATTTGATATAGCAGATTCCGTATAATGTTCTTCTACAGATGTAGGGATATTTTGAATATTAGATTCTTTGAATATATTGGATAATTCAAAAATATTACTCATTTATTATATTCCTCCTTAAAATAATAAAAAGACTAGCCTAAATTAGGCTAGTCTTTTATTCTGCAGAACTTGCCTGCGGTTTAAATGCTGCTTAGATAAGATCAAAATCCATGTAACCATCAAAAGATTCATTTGAAGGTTTTTTCTTATTGTTATCATCATCTTTCTTCTTTGCAAGTGCTTTAACTGTCATTGCTTTTGCCTGATCATGAGCTATTTTAATTGCTTTAATATTGATATTTAAAGCAGACTGTCCTAATGAATTTATCATATTGCATCCTTTAGTAAATGTACCAGCTGCTGCATTTATTTTTTTCTCTTTCTCAGGGGTGTCTGCTTTTGAATCACGTAATTCTGCTATAGCTACATTTGCGGCTAAATCACATTGTTTAGCTAAATTATTCCATAAAGTTTTACAGAATTCATATGAATCCTTAGCATTTTTCTTTGATAATTTAGCATCTCTAATTTCGTTAATACAAAGTCCTGCATCATATTTGTTAATGGTCACTTTGTCTTTTATTTTTAAACCTTCTTTAACCCAAGTTATATATTCATCTTTGGTTTTTGCTTTGTTATTACTTATACTTTTGATAAGTTTTTCGTGAAATTTACTTTCATCTTTGACCATTCTCTGCGTATTATTTACTTCTTTAGAATTTTTCTCGAATTCTTTGGTGATCTCTACAGATCCATTTTCTAATTCTTTATAAATATCACCAGTAAATGCTAAATTAACCGGATATCCTTTAAAGTCAATGGGTACACCATCAGTATTCTTCATATCTTTTTCATATTTTTTAATATAACCAGAATCAGATCTAACCCAACCATCGATTGTTCCAAAAATCTTCTTAAAGATACCTTTAATCTTTTCCCATGCTTTTAAAATTATAGCTTTAATCTTACCGAAGAATCCTTTAAAATCTACAGCCTCATAAACCATCTCTTCGCCATGAGTCATGTAATAATTCATCTCCTGTAAAGCTACTGCCTGCATCAGGTTATTAAAGTTCTGCTGACTCTCCATTGCTGCATATAAAGTAGCTTCATCGGCATCATCATATGGGCAATCATATCCATCAAAAGATTCCATGAATGCATCTTCTTCAGCAGTCAATCTAGCAGATTCCATTAATCCACCAACATTTCCTAATAATTCAAACATTGTATGTCCTCCTTTAAAATAATTTACTTATTTGTTCCTACACAAAATTCGTAAAAAGAGCCTATGAGCCCCTGAATTTATGTAATTACTCATATGTTTATTATCAGTATTAATAACCGTTTATATATTAAAAGATACCAGATGCTGAACTTGGTGCAGTATCAACAATATCTTCAATATCGTATTTTTTACTATTATCTGATTTAACAATTTTCTCAGCCTGTTTCTCAGATGATTTCAATTTAATAGCAAGTTTGTTGCTTAACTTTTTAAAAGAATCAGCAATTTTAATCTGCTTCTTATAAATCTTTTCACGTTCAGATTCTGTTTTAGTACAATCTAATTTTACATTTTCAGCATTAAGTCTAAGTAAATCGGACTGCACTGCAAAATAATCTGATACATTCTGTTTTGCTGCATAAAGCATAGCAACTAATTCCTGTAATAATGGTATTAAGCATGTAATAAGACCAACCACTGTAGCTGTAAGTCCTATAACTGTTCCACCAAGTATTAAAGCACTCATAGCTTCTTCCAATACAGCAGCTTCATTTGTATTAGCTTTAGCTCTTGTCTCAATATTCATTTTAATCAACTGATCAGTTGATTTCTGAATCTGACCTTTCTTGTATGCTTTATTAAACTTTTCGAGATTCTTGAAAAGTAAATTGTTTTTAGACTTAGTATAACCTACTTTATCTAAAGCAATATTGTAATTATTCTGTACCGGATCTTTAATAAATTCAATAGACGTTGAAATTAAAAAAGAAACAGAACTTACAATAGAAAGTGCAATCGTATTGTAAGTTACGATAGGCAATTCGCATTCTGTTTCAAATGCTTTCTGCCATGTACTCTTACTATCTTTAAGATTTTCAATAGCTTCCATTACAGTATCAACAGAAGTTGTCGGCTGTTTATACTCAATAAGAAGATCATGAATAATCTGTAAGCAATCCTGTAATTCTATAAAATTAGGAATTTTAGTGATATCTCCTTTGGATTGAGGAATTGCTCCATAATCAATTTCATCTACACGTTTTACGATCATATCATATAATTTTGCCGATAAAGCCATCATAACCTTATTCTGGTCAGCTTCATTTAGAGCTAATAATACCTGACGATTATGTCTTATTCCGATATCAAAATGCTCTGATATAATCTGATTATATATTTTTCGATCCATTTATATAAATTCTCCTTTCTATCTAACTACTTTAGTCATAAGATTTATAGCTTTCTTATAACTTCCGTCAGAAGATTCTCTTTCAAGACTTGTGTATGAATACAATTCATATGTATCATCACCGGTATCCATAATGATACTTACACTTTCTTCAGATTCATCAGCAACAATAAACATCATAAGATTCAATTTCTCCATGATAGGTCTTATTGTTGATGGATTTAATACATCGAAGTTATTAAATCTTCTAATATATTCAGCTGTTTCCTTGGAAATAACCAATGTAGAAATAGCCTTAAATGCATTATTTAGTTTAAGAGTTTTTCTTATCTTTCCTCTTAATGCTCTCCTCTCAAGAACTTTCAGATATCTATACGTAGAAGATCCTTTCTTAGAATTGGCAACGGCATTTAATTTTGCACTATCTAAAGCTAAGATAAAATCTTTTGCAAAAGAAATTTCTCTTGTAGTTGCTTTGATAAATTTTAAAAGTATATTTGAATCTGCATATTTACTTACTAATTTATTTGCCACATCTTCTGGATTTACCGGAATCATTCTTGCCTTTACACCTATAACCATCTGTCTGCTGATAACAGCCTGGGTTTTCTCATCGGTAGTGTAGAAATTAACGATCATCATACTAGGTACCATTTCATTGGCTTTCTTTACATCAGATGATAAAAGCTGATTTTTGAGCATCTCAAAATTATCTTTAGAATTCTGAATATTATTTCTAGCGTTTTTCATTTGATAATCTCGCTCATCTCTTCGTTGATCTTCTTTCCATTTATCTTTGTCAAGTTGATATTTTTTCTCAGCTCTTTCATCGGAATTTTTATCCCACTGATGTCTTTGAGTTTCTCTTTCATTATCTAAATGACGTCTATCTAAACGATCTCTATATTCTTCATCATTATTCATAAATTGCTGATGCCGATCTTCATATTCTTGCTGTCTATAATAATCTTTCAGATCTTCATCTAATTCTTCTTTAATGATGCTGTATCCAATACCTTTAGTTAATACTTTATAGTCATTAATAGAAGTTTCACAAATATCTTCTCCAAGATAATATCCACAATTCTTCTTTAAATCTTCCATAACAGCATTGTATTTTCTTCTATCTTCTCTTGGCATTTCTACCTGCTCTGATAAAGAATCCATTGCATCAATAAATTCATCCATAGTCATCTTACTATGGACATTGGTATGAAATGTTTTTATAAACTCATATGCATCTTTTGAATTTGTAATGTTAAAAGCAGAAAATGCAATTTGTAATAAAGATACTGCTTTACGCTCTACAGCTTTTGTAACCATAGCTGCAGTATCGATAGGTAATCCGCTATCTACTAAAACTGGAAATACTAACGTAAGACCAGAAGTAGCTTTGGTAAGAGATCCTGCTCTTGTTAAACCTGCAGGGGCACCTGATGGATTTAATGTAGTATCTGCTGCTTCAATTCCGTCTTTCATTACATCTACTACATCCTGTATAACTGTTTCATGAATAGTGTTATAGCTCATTTCAGCCCTTCCTTTCCTTATTAGATATTATTTCGATGTTCTCAGCGAAAAAAATAAAGGTCTAAGCTAACTCGACGTAATAACGATTAGATATCAAATCTAATGTCTAAACCATTACTTTTATTAGTGGTAATCTTAGGTAATGATTTTGTATTTCCATCACTCATTACAAAATTAAGATTAATATTAACTCCACTAGAAGTATTTGGTTTGTTAAAAGCTGGTGATGTTACCACTTCAGTTCCATTACTAGCTTTTATAATATTATTAGCTTCTTGCGAAGCTGTAAGCCCTACAGCGTCAGTTATATTTCCAATTGCTCCTGCTACCATTCCAATATCCTTAATAATATCTGCGATATCTTTAATTGTTCCAACCATAATTTCATCTCTCCTTATTTGTGTTTAATTACTAATTTCGTAGTTACATAAAAGGTGAAGTCTCGGATGATTTATGATTTTTATAAATGGTATTTTTAAAAATAATAAATGTCATTTAGACCTTTATTTAATAAATCATTTTCGATTCACATTTATAATATACAAATGAATATTAGTTTGAATTTGTTACCCAAAACATCAATATAACAACGTAAATACGTAGAGAAAGGAGAATATTTGGTATGGGTTTTAGATCAGATATTTTTACCGGAGGTATAAATAAAGATAAAACTATACAAAAATTATATCATTCAAATAATATATATGATCGTGCATCAAATAAATGGTATTCTAAGTTTAATAGATTCGGCTGTATCGATCCTTATAATAATTTAAATAATGCTAAAGAATATTTATTTTTTACTAAAATGGATTTGCATATAGTAGAACCTGGAACTGATAATCTAAATCCAGAATTAAAAAATAATTCATTCTTTACAGAATTAATCAATAGATATCCTTTAGTGATAGATCAATTACAACAAAGTTCTAGAATGGTAAATAAAGATTTAAATTATCCATTTATGAATGTATTGAGCAATTCAGTTAAAAGTAATATGGATCTACCTTCTATAAATGCAGATATGATAGATACCTCATCAACACTTTATGGTACCTCTATAAAATATAGAGGTGATGCTTTTTCTGCAGATGAGGGATATGATTTTTCATTAGAATTTGAAGATACAAAATATTTAGAATTGTATCATTTATTCAAAGCTATAGAAGAATATGAAAGATTAAAAAATGTTGGGATGATAACACCTCCAAATATCGATGGAGCACCTGTTGATAAAAATAGTGGATACGCTTGTAGTTATTATATAGCTAATCAAATTATTCATGATCAATTTGCAATTTTTAAATTTATTGTAGATGAAGATTATGAAGATATTTTATATTATGCTATAGCACAAGGAGTATCTATAAAATCAGTACCTAGAGATTCATTTTCAAATCTAAGTGGCGATAATGGTTTAAAATATTCAATAGATTTTCATGGTTCATTTGTATTTGATATGGAACCATGGATATTATCTCACTTTAATAATATAATAGTTTCTAAAATGGGATTAAGTGCCAAAAGTCCAAATTTCTTAGAAATATATGATTCTGATAAAAATATGATAAATGGTGAATGGGCAGTTGCACCATTTATTGTTAGGTCGGATAGATCAGATAATCCGAGTATTTGGTTAAATCCAGATTCTATGAAATATAAATATAAATTAAAATGGAGGTTATCATAATGGGAACTTTAATTAACACTGACATTTATGATTTAAGCTCAACAGTAAAAAATCTTCAGGCTCAACATATGCCTGAAGAATCAGAAAAAACTAGAGCTGCTAGTATAAATGGTTATTTTAATGATATCAATTCATCGGAATTACAAAATGCTGTAATTATATCATCTGAAATGGCTAATGAGATGTGGCCTGCTAGAGCTAAATATGAAAAAAATGTTATTGCTCATGCTATAATACAAAATATAACAGATATAAATGCTACACCAGCTAAGATGCAAGTTCATATAGGTTTAGAAGAAGATGAAGTTAAACGTATAATGGAATCTCAAACTATGATAGTTGATAAGGATTGCGTTTTTGAAATAGGAAATTTAGAATTTCATCTTCCTTATGATATTCGTATAGATTTAAATACAATATCAAACAATGAAGAAGTTTATACTGCACGATACATTATGGACAGAAAAAATAATGTATGTGATATTACTAATCCATATTTAAATGCACCATTTATTCAAATATATAATACAAAAAAATATATTATAATTTCATGTGAATTGATGCAGTATGAGTATTCTGTTATAGATAAAAAATTTATAACAAATAATCCAATTGAAAATAAAACTTTTGAATTTGAATTTGAAAATCAATTATGTGATTTTGAAATAAAAGTGACAGACAGAGACGAAATCAAATATCTAACACCAATGTTTGAAGGTATTGGTATTGCTAATAACATCGTCGATTATTGTTATTATACATATACCGACGCTAACACTATTAGAGTTAGATTTGATAGTTCATCTTATTCTCCGTCAGTTAATGCTAAAGTAGAGGTTTTATTAAAAACTACTCATGGAACAGAAGGTAATTTTGCCTATACAAAAAACGAATTTATTAGTATCTCATCAAAACGATTTGGGTATAACGGATTATCTATCTATACAATCATAAATAGTGATTCTAAAGATGGTAGAGATAGACGTAGTGTCGATGAACTTAGACGACAGCTTCCAAAAGAAGCTTTATCTCGTGGAAGTATTACTAATATGCAAGATCTACAAAACTATTTTAATATGATGAGTACAGAATCTGATCGTTTTAATATACAGAAAAAAGTAGATAATCAATTTGAAAGATCATATTTTGCATATCTTGTATTAAAAGATTCTTATGATAACGTAATCCCAACTAATACTTTTGATGTGATAGTTGCTAAAGAAGGAGAATTTGATACTCATGATAATAGAAAACGTACATTAAAACCAGGATGCTTTATTGGTTTAAATAAAGAAACCAATACTGGCTTTATAATGAAAAAAGATCAAGCAGAAGAATTTTTAAATTCTTCCAAAAATAATTTTGTTTATACAGTACCGTTTGTAACTGTAGTAAACGATGACCCGTTATATGTATCATATTATATGACAGTAATGAAATATTCCAGATGTTTAGAATTTACCTATATTAATCAAAATTCTTCTTTACAATTTATTTCAACAAATGTAATCTGGAAACGAGGATATTTAGAAGATCCAAAATTATATAAACTTGATATACCATGTATTCAAAATATTAATGCTGATAAGGGTATTATCGTAAGAAATGAAAATGGTAATATTATCGAACAGCATTTGAAAATGATAGCTGTATTTTGCAATAATGGTGCTTATGATGACGGCACTACTCCTTATCGTTATTTTGAAGGCGAATTACGACAAGCTACGGTAAGTAATAATAATGAAGAAGAAAATATAAATGAAACTTATGATTATTCTTTTCATTTTGAATTTGAAACTACTGATCAGATTAATGATGATGCCAAAATCAAAATATTAGATACGATAATTCCAGGAGGAGATGTTCATGATTATGGATACTTCAGTGGAAATACTAATGTAAAAATATATATTCTTACGGATTTAGAAAATGAAAAAAATCTATATGATTTATCAACTCTAATACCAACAGGTTTAGAAGATTGGACTGTTACAAATGTATATACAGTCAATGGAGGTTTAGATTTCTTCATAAACTATTCAGATATCATATCTTCTACTGTAACTTATACTGATATTAAAGGTGATTATAATATAAAACCTGGATTTAAAATTAAAAGTGTTCCTCTTATAAGATCTACATATGGAGATTCTGAGACTATAATGCAGGAATTCATGACAAAGTTAGAAGAAAAGAAAGCTTATATCGATCATGCTATTTATATCTTGGAAAATAATTTCAATATAGATTTCAAATTTTTCAATAGTTATGGTCCATCTAAAACGTATACTTTAGATAAAGCTGGAGAGAAATTAATAGATAGGGTTAATCTTACTCTTAATTTTGAAATAAGATTGGTAAAAGCTTCTGATGTATATACTAAACAGTATATTATTAGAGATATTAAAAAAATCATAGAAGATTTAAATGATATGAGTAATCTTCATATACCTAATCTTATCACCACTATCAGTAATAAATACGTACCAAATTCTATAGATTACATTGAATTCTTGGGATTTAATGAATACGGCCCAGGAGTTCAGCATTTATATAGAAATGAGTATGATGATGTAACTATAGTACCAGAATTTTTAAATATCGATGTATCTAGTGATCTAGTTCCGGCTATCAACATAAGGGTAGTTTAGATCTCGAAACATAAAAGTAAGCTAAATAGACCGTTTAAGGAGGATTTATAAATGAATAACTATGTAATACCATCCAGTAAGAGAACATTTACATCAAATAATACTTCCTTGCAGGAAAGAGCAAATAAAAATAGTATAATGAGAGAATCATATTCTAAATTCGTAGATTCTATTCAGCCAATTTTATTATCCGAAGCTATGAATAATATGCTTCAGAAGTGTCTAGCTGAAAATACTTCATTAGCTGATAGAAATTATGGGAAAGTTTTATGTGAACAGTTTGTAAAAGAAAATAATGCTTGGAATATGATAAGAAGATTTAAAACTAAATCTGTTTTATTAGCAGAAATGGCTATATGTATCGAAGAAGCTGCAAATAAAATTGTAGATCATACAGATAAAAATTCTCTTAATTTTACAATTAAAACTTCTGACAAAAATGATTTCTATCGAACTTTAGATAATCTTTCTATGGATGAAGTATGTAAAAAAATCAATGAAAGAGTTTGTGATGCAACAGAAGAATTTGTACAGAATAATGTCAATGATAAACTTGACATGGAAGAACTTGCTAATAAAGCAAAAGAAAAAATAGATGCAGTTAAAGCATCTAGTGAAGAAAAAGAAGCTGAAATTAAACAGGAACATGCTAATATTTATCGAGAAGCAGTAAATAATATTGCTTATGGATATAATAGAAAAAGAAATATTTATGAACAGATGGTTAATGCAGCAACAAAAACTATTGTTAAAAACAAAGATAGTTATAGTGCTTTCATAAATGAATCTGGTAAACTTGATGTTGAACAGATTACAAATAAGGTAACGGTAATGTATACCTTTTTGGAAATGGTAAATACTGCAAGGATACAGGATGTGGATATCAAATATATTCAGGAATGTATTAACAGTATCAAATAAATATTTTTTACAAAACTTTGACCGCATACGGAAATACCGTATGCGGATTCTTCTTTGTTTAATTTATAAATATAATACTAAAACATTATCAGGGTGTTTTAAAAGCTGATAAATAATATTAGTATTTTCAAACTGATATTTTTCTTTTCTCATTTCTAATTCTATATCTTTCATTATGGTATTATCAGATAAGAATTTATTAAAAATATCATTAAATAAAAAATAATAATCTTCAATATTTTTATTTTCAATAACAGATTTTCTGATTTTAAGTTGAAAAGCATGAACAGATGGACTATAATTGCAATTTAAAACTCCATCTAATGAATTTTCGATGTATGCTTGAAGAATATTAATATTCTCTTCTTTATTTAAAATATTACATCTTAAAAACAATCTAAAATCTCTACACTGAATTATATTATTATATAAATTCGTTGCTGGTATCATTAATAATCCTCCCAGTATTATCAAGATAAGCTAACGGTCCATCGTCGTAGTCTTTTCTTGATATTATTTTTCTATATTGTGCTTTATTATACACAGCATTTAAATAATATAGAGTTATTTCTATTCTAGGAAGTATGGAATAGTATTTATGTACTTCTCCATCTACCACTAATGAATCATCCAACCATATATTGTGATTATACATATCACAATATTTTTTTCCAACGTTATCCCAATCTGGTTTATCAATAGGTGGTCTTATTAATCCTATTTCTGATAAAAATGTATCAGTTGTATTTAAGTAATTAGGAGTTTTATAGAAAGCATCATATTTAACATAACAAGGGGTATTAATTAAATAATCTAATTGCTCTAATTCTGTTTGACATAACTGCTTCATATACATATGATCTTCTGCAGCATGTGGTGTGTATACGTGAATAAAATTATCACTTATAGCAGCTTTATTAAAATTAGATTTATTTAATCTAGTAAACCTTGGTCTGGATGTGCCTTCAGGTATCTCTAGTAATTGTACAACCGTACATTGATAAAAGAAAAGATTATTAAGCATTTGATTTTTCTTTTCTATTATTTCATTCATTTTATTTTCAGATAGATTATATTTATCTATCATATATTCTAATCGTTCTTCATAATTTATTGGTATTACACCAAATTTTTCGGAATATTCCTTTTGTTTTTGTTTTCTTGTTTTATTTTTCAGGAATATCACCTCACAATATAAAATATTTAGAGTATAAGGATTTACCTTATACTCTAATGTTTCGGTTTTTTTCATTTCTTATTTTAAGTATTTTAAAACATCTTCTTCAAGTGCTTCTAATCTATTAGCAAAATCTTGAGTTACATTTGACCATATTTTATTTGGAATATGTTTGTATTTATTAGATTTAAGCATTATATAAATATCAACCATTCTTTCAAAATCAGGTTCATTTATATTAACACCACACATATTTGCTATATAAGATACTAAACAAATATTATTTACAAAATTTCCAGCATCTTGTTCTCTGGTTATAGAAAGCATTCCATATAAATCTTTTATAGTTAAACTTACATCAACTTCAGTCGGTAAACCTTCTAATGTCCATGCAGATTCTCTACCTTTACTAATACTTAAACTTGTTATCAAACCCATATCACAATTAAAAAGACCTTTATAAAAAGCCCTAATAAGGAATGGTGAGATATAACCATTTGGGTTGTCAGCTTGTTTTGGAGCTGTCATGCATATCAGATAAGTTAAAGGTCGATAAATATTTAAATACCATGAAACAGGATCTTTATCTGGTGATCTAAGTTTTATATTTATATCATAATCTTTAGAAAATTCACTATCATCCCAAATCTCTGGAAATAATAACTTACCTCCTAATGCAACTGTAGAGAAGTTACTTGCAATATCTTTAAATAATTGTGAGCCATGAAGATATTTATTCGCTATATCATCTATTTTATTTAAAGCTGTCTGCTGAGCATCTTCATCTAGCATAGCCGCTCCAATTTTAGATCCAGATAATCCAGTTATAAATTGAAGTTCTTTAGCTATTGAAGATGCATCATTAACTTTACTTGCTAACTGAGATGCTGTACTACTATTACTAAAAGTTTCAGAAACAGAATTAGCAGAATCTATATAAAAAGCAATATATTCTTTGGTTGATAAAATAGATTTGTATGAATCTTGACCCATCTTCATCCAATTTATCTCACCTATTTTCTTATATTTACCATTACATTTTATTTTTACGTCTTGAATATTTAAAAATCTTGCACCTGCTGACATCATTGTATTTACGTAATCATAGTATTCTACATAATCAATATCAAACGTATAATATCTACCAATATTTTTAACTCCATCATTTAATTCTCCAGGAGTAGCATTTTCAATCAAATTCATTATTGTCAATGCAGCATCATTTTTACTTTTATAATTTTTCATAAAATTAACTCTACCTGGAGTTAATAATAATAAAGGCATTCTTGATACTATTCTATCGGCATAAGTTCTTCCAAATTCTGTTCCAGGTATACGTCTATCAACAGTATCCATAAATTGATATGGTACTCCTAAAATACCTTCAAGACTTTTTGTTGTAATTTTACTTGGATCTATAACATCAGTACTTTGAATATATTCTTCTACTTGTTTATCAAAAACACTTTTTTCTTTTTTTTTACCTATAATCTTTTCATGTATATTATACATTACAGCATTAGTGGAAAGATTAACTTTCATAACCAAAGAACTTAAAACCCATCCATTATATTGAGGTATATAAAAATAGTCATTATCTTTTTCAGTTACATATATATTATTTTCATTATCTTTTTCAGTTAAAGTAGCAACAATACCAGAATTCATATTCGGAGATTCTCGCACTACTACACTTGTATTAGGTTTAATTAATATTTTATAGTTAACTCTACTCATTTAAAATATCACGTCCTTTCATGAATTATTAAAATGTTGGGTAGGTCTAAATAGACCTACCCAGATATATTTAATTACATTTTTGATATTACATCTACATTCTGAAGGAGTTCTGCTAAAGAACCATCATCTCCATCACTTGTATCTATAGTTTTAAGACTAGCTATTAAAGCATCTCTTTTATTAGATATTTCTTGAGATTTACGTTTCCCCTCTTCAGTAGAAGTATCAATTTCACTTTGTTTAGCTTCTAATTCTGCAATCGTTTTTAATATTTCTACGATAGCACTTATATTAGCTGTATTAGATGATATTGCTGAAAGCAAATTAATCATCTTTGTAAATTGTTCATTATTATCAGTATTATTATCAGTATTATTAGATGAAGTTCTAGTAAGTTCATCAAATATATTGAACTTAGGTTGATTATTCATCTGAACACCTTTTTGATACTTAGCCAATCCACTTCCAGCTGCTACATATGATGCTGGTAATTGAATTGGTTTATATTTATTTTTATCACTAGAATTGGTCAAGAAATCTGGTTTTACAATAGGTTTAATGCTTACTTCATCTGTTTGAGCAATACCTGTTCCAGATGCAGCTTGATTTTGGAAACCTACCCAACGTCTAGCCATTGCAAATTGATTAGGTCTGTATTTAGTTACATCTTCTTTAATCTTAGGACCCATACCTCCGCCATGACCAATTGTCTTATTATTACCAGCATACATTTCAACATGACCAATTATACCTTTATCGTTTTTATATAATAAAATATCGCCTGGCTGGAACTGTGCAGGATCTAAGCTTTCAGTTACTGTATAAAGATCGCTATCTACGGCCATATCTCTAGTTGTATTTCCAGGATCTACATTAAGAATATTCTTATATGCCCAACCAACAGTAGATGAACAATCAGCAGAACCTTTATCTGGATTTCTAGGACCTGACTGGGAATATTGAAGTTTTCCTTCAACACTCTTCATCTTATCAACTAAAGCATTCTGTTGTTCTGATCCACCTGAATTGGTAGTGCCTGATGTATTAGTTGAAGAATCGCTAGATGATGAATCGCTATTTCCTAAAGTTAATCCATAAGCTTTAGCAAGATCATCAAATACATTGAATGTATCGGTAATAGATGAAATTGTATCATTATTAGAAGAACTATCACTGGAAGAGGTACCAGATATATTTCCAGGATTAGCCATATGCTTGCCACTGTATAAATTATATACTTCAACTGCTTTATTAACACGTCTATCAAGATGAGCATTTCTAGTATATGGACGTTCATAGTTAGCACACCAAGCACCAGTAGCTATCTCGATATTGTTACAAGCTTTAAATTCCTCGAAACTGATATGATAATTCGGATTATAAGTATAATTACTATTCTTATTAGAATCAACCCATGCCCAGCATCCACCACCTTGTAATTCAGTTGACATAAATGCAAGCTGAGTAGCAAGACTGGTTCCAGGCCAAGGATCTCCATTTTGAGCTGCAAAGTTTATAAAGTTAGTTCTTCTTCCTTTAGACCATTGAATTATACCTACACCAGATCCACCTTTTTCAGTAGAATTTACAACCATATTACCATCTTTATCTACACCTGCTTCAACACAAAGGTTTCCTACAGCAGCCGCTGCAGCTTCTGGTGTAAATCCTGAATCTATTAAGAAGTTAAATGTCTGCTCATTAGTATTCGATCCAACAAGATTAATTCCACGTCCAGTATATCTTCTGATATTATTACGCATAGTCATGATCATATCTGATCCACTAGCAGTATAACCAGCAATACCCATTTTCGTAGAATTTAATATTGAAGATGTATTATATCTTATATTAGGCTTATTAGCCTCTGGATCGTTTACATAAATAAATCTACCATCATCTGACATTTTGTTTGCTACAACATAATGAGCATTAGGACCAAATGGAGAATTTGCTTTGGATGTATTAGATGCATCCTGACCCATTAATACTACCTGATGTCCATTTCTCAAATGAGTTGCAATATTTTGACTTCTAGATGTAGGATCGTTATCTGTAATATATTCTGATATAAGTCCATTTTTACTAAACTCATCTGCAAAGTAATCTGCACTTACACCACTATTCTGTACTTTATATTTTAAAGCTTCTTTGGAAGCTTGATCCATTGTAAGTTGATTCTGCTTGGTTACGTTGTTTATAACCATAGCAGCTGCGGCTGGTCCACATCCAGTATCTCCTAATGTCTGTTTTGATGTATCACCACTTATATTGAATCCTTTATTTGCGTATTTAGGATCAATCTGTGAAATGAAAGTTCCATCTTTAGAAGAACTATTAGAATTATTTAAATCTAAATCTGAACCTTTGGCACTACGTTTCTTTTTCTTTTTACTCTTGCTTTTATTTTTCTTAGCTGTTTTTTCTTCTTCATTATCGTTATCTTCACCTTTAAGCCATTTCTTAAATTTACTAAATACTCCTGTAACTTTATCTTTTATATTATCTGCTATTTCCATGATTGGACCGAAAAAGTTAGTGAATGCTGCACCAGCAACATAAAAGAGTTTCTGTAATCCAGAAGTAATTGAGAATAAAGGTTTTAAAAGATCATTATCTTTAAGAGAAATCTTAGTTTTCCATACTCCTTCAACATCACCATCCTTAGCTAATTCTTTCATAGTTTCATTAGCTGATTTTATAGTTTTGAAATTAGAAGAAGTATCTTTTATTTTAGCACCAAACCAATCCTTTATATTAGAGAAAGTATCTATCGCAAAATGAATACCTTTCGATATCATTGCTATTGGAATATTAGGAATTTTCATAACAGTGCCAAGACATACATTAGCTATTTTTACTATAAGACTTTCTTCTTTGCCTTCTTTAGTAGAAATTATTGGTAATTTGATTATACCATCAATATCACCTTTTAATGCTAAAGTTTTAAGTCTTACTGCACTAGATGTTAAATCTCCTATAGGTCCAGGTATTATACTATCTATTGTTTCAGCTACAGTTTCTCCTAAACCTTTATCATTTACACTTTCTTTAAAAGCATTAGCTTTATCTATGATACCTTGTTTAAAAGTACCATTTTTAATATTTTCTTTAACTTGCGAAATTTTATTTTTCGCTTTAGTTATGATTCCACCTCGTCCCATAACCATCTCATTATATTCTTTAACGCTAAGATTGGTTCCGTTAGCTTTGTTATAGGTTTCAACATCACTTTTAGCTTTTTCACGCTGAGATTGTAATTCGGATACATCTATACCAATCTTTGGTGCTATCTCCATAAAAATATTTACTAATACATCATTTGGTATAAAATCTCCTATAAACGGAATCATTGCATTGATAACAGCAACTAATGTAGCAATACATTTCTGCCCAAAGGTAGCATCGTCAGTTATCCCTAAAATGCTTTCAGCATTACCCCATGCATTAACTCCAGCTCCAACTACATATGCAACTCGTATTACTGGAAGTGCTGTGGTTAAACCAGCAGCAAATTTTGCAGCTTTGTTTCCTAATTTTTTACCTATTTTTTCACTAAATAAATCTATTAACTTCTTTGAATTTTCTGCAATTTTTCCCATGAAAGGAATTTTAGAAAGTATATTAGGTAATTTAGATAATGCATTTGCAATTTTGCTTGTAATATCTAAGCCATTTTTTCCTAAACCTTTTGCAGCTCCAGCTCCTATGTCTTTTGCTGCATTCATAGATTTAGTTAATCCTTTAGTAAGTATTGACGGCTTACCCAATACTGTTTTAGTAACTGTATTTCTAGCTAAATCTCCTGAAATGCTATTATTTGTACCGGCAGTTTTTGCATCGTATAATGTAGTACCATCTTGAGAAACATAATGACCATTACCATCAGTCATATAATTTCCTTGATCATCTACACCTACCATAGTAAGTTTTCCGTTAGCATCTTTAGCTACCATGCTAGTACCAGAAAAACCACTTTTAGTATCTTCACCTCTAAATATAGGTAAATTACCGACTAATTCTCCTAATTTATCAAAAGCTCCATTAAATCCCATATACAACAAAGCAGGTAAGCCTACCATAGTTGCAACTTTTGGTAAGAATTTATTTACTACTGTTTTGGCTATTCCTTTCACCATTAGAGCTTTTCCAGTAAAGAATGATAATAATCCGCCGAGCAATCCACCTTCACCGAGAATTCCACCTAATAATGTAGAAAGAAGACCTTTCTTATTCTTTTTCTTATTACCGAATAAACCATCTTTCATAAATCCTACTACACCAGTAAGTTTAGAAATACCAGTACCAATAACAGGAATAGAGAATATAGCATTCTTAAGTTTATCCTGTAAGTTAAAAGCGAATTTGGTATCAGTATCAGCCGTATTTGGTTCTAAACCACCTTCTTTAGATCTACGATATTCTATTACATTACCAAATGCATCTGTCTGAGTAATTATATTATTTTTACCATCATCTAAACCATCAACAGTAGCTCCACCTGCAGTTGCCATAGCAGGAACAGGATTGTTTTTATCGACAGCATTATGAATAGCATTTGCAATTGCAGGATTCTCGTATAATTTATCTAAAATATTTATTATAACTGATTCTGCTTTATCTTGCAATTTAGACATCATAGGTGATGGAGTAACTGAAACATCTTCTTCTGCTCGTGCTTCCATTACACCTGTAGCATTGGTATAGTCATTACGTCTGTTTTCCTGATCTTTCTTAGCAGCTTTATCTTCTTTTCTTTGCTGTTTTTGCTGCTGATTCTGATTTTCCTCTTCTTTCTTTTCTTTTGCTTTTTGTATATATGAATGACTCTGTTCATCCCAAACTTGATTATACTTATCTCTTAAATCATTAATAGATTCAGTATTAGGATTTTTAAGACCTCCTATGACATCTATTATCATATCAAGTCGGTTAACAGTTTCTTTATGTCTAATACTTTGAGCTTCATTTAAATCAGGTAATTCTGATATAGCTTTATTGGCTTTATCATCTTCTTTACCTTCATTTTTTGCTTTTTCTTTAGCACTTTTAAACTTTGCTTCAGTTTTAAGATTCTCAGAAAATTTATCTAAATCCTTAACAGAAAAATCTTTTAAATTTTCATCGCTATTTCTTAATGTATCTACAAATTTTTGCTTTTCATCTTGTAAATCAGATAAACGATGATTCTTTTCTATAGCAGTAGCTATATAATTATACGAAGCATTTTTTATCTTTTCTCTTTCTGTTTCATTTAAATTAGGATTAGATGCTATTAAAGCTAATACTTTCTGTTTAGCTCTTTCTGGATCTTTTTCTTTAGCAATTTCTTTCTTTACAGCTCTTCCCAACTTACTAGTTTCTTTAGCTGATAAATTAGTGTTATGTCTTACATCTTTATTATATTGATCATATGCAAAATTTTTAGCACTTTTAATAGATTCTTCTTCTTCTCTAAATTTATCTATTCTACTGGATAAATCTTGTGCTTGATCTACAGTGGTACCCTGTAAAAATTTATCATACTGAGCATTTCTCTGAGCCTGTGGAGTTAGGTTCTTAAAGAATCTTTTATTACCTTCAGTCTCTCTAAATAAGTTTCTTTGTTCTGCAGATAAATAATCTGCATTACCTTTTCTAATCTGTCTAGCAGTGAGTGAATTACCAACTGCACCAAAAGCAGATCCTACCAATTTAAGAGGAGATAATGCTAATTTAAATAATCCTTTGGTAAATGATTTAAATACTTTAGTTAACGGTCCAAGTATTTTATCTTTTAAGAATTTATCTAATGGAGCACCAAGATGTTTTTCAGCGAACGAATCAACTTTCTTTTTAAGAAATCCAGTAATTCCTTTTCCTATCAATTGAAATTGTTTCTTGATAGGTACCATGGCTTTTTCTATTGGTTCCTTGAATTTCTTTTTGATATATAATTTTGCTTCGCTTAATTGACCTTTAATATGATCAGTGATAGGTTTAAGAGTATTATCATAAGCTTTCTTTAATAATCCTTCTTTACCCTTTTCTTCATCTCCAAAAATAAGGTTCTTGAATTTATCAGTAGAAGTTGCAAATCCTATAGCTGATCCTAAAAGTATATTGGTAACAGGTCCAAATGGTCCCACTACTAAACCAGCTAAAGTTCCTGCTCCTATATTAGGTAAAGCTTTCTTAACTTTTTTATCAAAATCTTTTCCTAATAATCCACCTTCACCGAATAATTTTTCATGAACTTTTTCATTCTTAGATGCAAATCCAGCAGCTGAACCAAGTATAATACCACCAACTGGTCCAAATGGTGTAAATGGAATAAGAGAAGTAATAATACCTAATGTTCCACCTTTAGCCATAGATGGTACATATTTCTCTAAAGCATTAGATATATTAGCAGAAACTAAATTTCCTTTTCGCTGTCCGTTTTCATCTTTTTCTCCAAATAAAGCTTCTTGTACTTTTTCAGAATGTTTAAATAATGAAACTCCAGCTCCTAATGCAGCACCTACTAATGGTCCACCTACTATACCAGTAATCATTGATATACCGGTACCTATTAAACCGCCTCCTATCATTTCAGGAAAATACGATTTTGTTTCAGTTAATATTTTCTTTGCTACATTATCTTTTTCTTTCTTAGAATCTACTTCTTTACCATCTTTATCTGTTGTATAGCTTTTTATTTCTTCATATACCTGAGTAGCTCCTTCTTTAATTTTATCTAAACTTTTTCCAAATAATCCTTGTTCTCTTCCCTCTACATAATCAGAAGAATCAAATTCAGATTTCATGGATTCAAGTTCATCTAAAACCTTTTTCTTAAGTTTAGGATCTAATTTATCAAATTTTTCTTTGTCGATATCACCATTTAGTAATCCATTAGCAATTTTTGTCTTTGCTTTAACATTACCGCCTTTAGCATAACTATCAATATCATCTGAACTGAATAAATTCTTAAATGTTCCTAAGAATTTACCTTTTTCTTTATCTTCGTTCTTTTCACGTTTTTCGATATTAAGTGGATTTAAATCAGGAGGTAAGATCATTTCTCCTTCACTTACCGCTACCACTCCAGTTTTAGCTACTTTCTTTATACCATCAGCAGCATTATCGATAGAACCTACTCCAAGATCATTAATAAGATCATCTATCTTACTATTTTTATCCTTTTTAGTTTTACCAGCTTCATTTAATTTTGAAGTTAATTCAACTGCATCTGCAGCATCTGTTACAGTATTTTTTACAAATTTACCAGCATTTTTAATTTCAGATCCAGCTCGTCTAACATTATCACCAATTAAACCTCCAGATCTTTTTCCATTTTCATCTTTTGCTCCGAATACTTTATCTTTGGCATCTCCAATGATATCTTCAGGATTTAATCCAAATAATTTAGCAAACTTCTGACCAAGACTTTTAAAACTGGTATTAAGTTTGGCATTTAATGGATCTATAATTTTCTTATCTACCCAATCACCAAACTTAACAAATGATTTTTTTAATTCATCTATTATTACACGTCCGATACCTTTATCAAAATCTTCATCTTTTCTATTTTCTCTACCAAAGATAAGATCGTATATAGCAGTATCAGCTTTCTTAACCATTCCAGCAATTAAATCTGCTGGTTTATGAAGAAGATCATTCCATGATTTATATACTTTCTTTATCTTTTTAAGTCCTTTTTCTTCCTCATCTGCTTCATCTGATAATGAGAAATTAAATAAAGAATTAGAACTTCCTATATCTTTATTATTAACAGAATCTAATTTATCTTTAATTATATCACCAGCATCGCCATTAAAAAGATCCTGATAATTTAAAGCATCATTATCCGACCAATCAGTATAATCCGATTTATCTTTATCATTAGATTTTGTTGTTTTCTGATTATTTTTATTCTTTTTTCTAGCGGCAGCAGCAGCTGCTTTCTTTTCTTTTCTACTCATTGTCTGATTATTATTTACAGACATTGGACCGGAAATCATATCAGATCCATTATAGAGATTCATTAATACATCATAACCACCAGATTCAGAATTTTCTAATGATCTAGCTAACATATCCTTTGCACTGAAATAACTATTAGCCCATTGTAATTGAACATTTTTAGGCATTTTAGCAAACATCTGCTTGATAATTTCAAAGTTTATTTCGGATGCTTTACCGCCTTTAAGACCATAAGAAGAAGCAGAACCAGGATTTCTATAATTAAATAATTTTCCGTCTTTAAAAGATTTATCTAATATAGCTTCTAAATCACGATCAAATTGTGATTCTTCTTCTTTATTATTGAATTTTATCTTTTTCTTATATTCATATAGATATTTATCAATATCCATATTAGCCATAGATCTAGCATTTTTTAATTTACTATCCATTGAACCTTTGATTTGGTCCATAGATTCAAATCTACCTTCTTCGTAATTATATCTCTTATCCTGACCAGATAAAGCTTTAACAATTTGAGATAAATATGTAGGTATTACCTCTACGATAGATTTCTTTGTAATACCATCAAAAGGAACTGGACCTTTTTCGTAATCAGAAGTACTTAAAGAATTTTTTGATTGTGCTTTTACTCCAAATATATTCTTTATAATACCCATTATACCGGAATCATCAGCATTATTTAATTTCAAAATACTACTAGCGAATGCACCACTTAAAGATTTATTAAAATCTTTTACAGCATCTTTTAAAGTATTAGATAATAAAGATTTTACAAAAGTATCTGAAATGAATTTTAATGGGGATGCTGTCATAGCTTTAAGGTTTTCTTTAGTAAACATAGTTTCAGCCATATCACCAAATCCACTACTCATATCTTTGATATTCTGTTTTATTTTCTTACCATAATTAGCCAGATCTATCATACCTTCTGAATTTAAAATATCATTCATAGTTATTCTATCAGATCTAGATCTGGTTTTTTCAGGTGCAACCTGTTGTTTATATAAATCTCTTATTTCTTCAAGAATCTTATTTCTTTCCTGGCTTAAACCATTTTCAGTTTCATAAAATTTAGTAGAATTTTCTAAATGAGATTGTAATGGTGAAGAAGCAAATTCTACTAAATGACTTAAATTTTCATTTATTGTTTTCATACCAGAATGCATTGATATATAAATCATTTTATTCTGATCATATAAAGCTTTATTATCAGCATGTGATGCTGTTACTGTATATTGAGCAGTGTTAGCCATAATACCAGCCATAGCTTCAGTAGATTTTTTTCCTACTAAATCGACCATATTATTACCAGAATCACTACTTTTTGATGATGAAGAAAATTCCTCATCACCCGAATCAGCAAATGGATCTTCATTATCATCCATAAATCCAAAATCAAATTCACTAATATCCATTATACTATCAGCAGCTTCCTGCTCTAATTTATCTTGTCTTTCAAGATTATACAATTTACCAGATTTAATATCTGATTTAATATTTTTTATTAAATCTTGAGCAACTTCTGCATAATCATTTTCCATTACTTTAGCAGTAATTTTCTTGCTCGTATGTTTTAAATTTTTAATAGATCCATATGCACTTTTTATAACATCACTATTTGTTTCTTTAAATGATGTAAGTGCCGGATTCATATCTTTGACCACATCTATGGTAGAATACCCTATAGACTTAGCAACATTCTTTGCATAAGTAATTGCGTTAGCCATTCTAATATTTCTCCTTTCGCAATATTCTTATTAAGTTAATATGATGTTGAACTATATCATAATAGGGCTATATAAGACAGCAATGTGGGTACAGCTTAATAAGCTGTACCCAAGAACCATGTAAAGTTAAAGTTTAAAAAGGTATATGTTGTGAAGTAGAGTAGATATATTAAATAGTACCACGAATTACTATAAATATATCTCTTCACTTATATGTTTTACCATTAGTTATTTTTTATCCAATCTGGACAAGAACTATATGCTTTTAATCCAATATGTTCTGGAATTGTCTTATTTGGAGTTTCATAAATATCTTCTCCAGTATCTTTAACTCCAACTTTTCTTGGACATGGTTTGATTTTTTCAGGAACTAATTTACGAGATAATGCGAAATTAGTTTCCTCTCTTCCACCTAATGGAAGTTTTCTTCCTGTCTCAAGATAAGTATTGATAAACTCTTTTGAGATTCCTACCATAGAAGCAGCCTCTGATTTTGATACTTCATGATTTTCAGATAAACTTCGTGCTTCTTCTTTTGTAACTTTTGCTGCACTTGCAATAATTGAAGTGGTCATTGATTTGAAATCTTCAGCAGGACAATATGTTCCAATTTCTCCTGTCTTATCATAGATAGCAACTTTATAACTATCATCATTTAACATAGCCTGCATCACTCTAACTTCATCTTTCTGCGATGCATTTTTCTGTTTAAGATTTGTGCGAATTTCGTTTAATAATTCCTTTGTTGTAATTTCCATTTTAATTTCCTCCTTAAGAAAATAATATTTTATTCATTAAAATAACTAAAAGCTTTAGTTATTTTAGGATCTTTACCTTTTTTTAATATGTATTCAGTTATATCGTCTCTAGTCATTTTTGTCAATTCTCTTATAAAAGAATCTTTGGTTTTTTTCTTTTCTTCCATATAGAATTATTCCTTTCTTTATTTAACTGTTTATGGTGTTATATTTTATAAATATGCGATACAAGGGGACACTGGGAACAATATAATAACATGATATCAAACTTGACAAGGAGGAGAATATATGTTTTTTATTGATGAATTAAAAGATTTAAAACTTTATAAACGCCAATTTTTATTACCGGTTAATGAAAAAAGCAAAAAGAAAAACAGTGCAGTTATACTTATGGGAACTAATTATGAATCTTCTAAAGGTATAATGAATTATCCATTATTAGTAAATAGATATTTCAATTCATATTATACAGAAAAATCTGTTACTTTTTATACAGTTTCTGAAAATGGTCATATGAAATATATACGTGATGAATCATCTTTGGTATCTTTAGAAGAATCATCAATTGATGAGATTACCAAATCTAATAGAATCACTATTCATTATAATGGATATGATTATGATACTGATGAAGTAATGGCTATATTAAATCCTGATTTGATACTTTATATGAACAAAGATTTTGGTATAAAGCTACCTAATGATATTTATGTAAACGTTTATAGAAAATCTGTTGTTCCGCCTAATACTAAAGATACAATCAATATATCATCTAAAAAATTCTATAATTCAGATCTTAAAAATTATAATTCATATGTAAAGTATAATACAATGGAAATGATTCTTAATAATAATAATAAAGAAATTTTAGATAAATCTCTTTTATATGCAGTTTGTATTTATGAATCAGATCTTTATTTTATACATAAAAAACATTGGATTTTTGGAGATAATCTCAAAGGTATTTGTTATGCTATTGAATTATATGTAGATTCTAAAGGACATAAAAGATTTGCTAAAGATATAGTTGTAAATAATGGTGGTATAAATAAACTAACAAAAAGTACCATTAAAAAAGCAGCTAAAACAGAAGTAGATAAATTAGTAAAATTATTTGGTTTAGATGAATCATTAGAAATATCTAGAGATGATTTGACAAAGAAATATCATATGGTAAATAATATTTTATCAGTTAATGAAACGACTGGTATTACTTTACCGCTGCTAGAAGATTCTTCTTATAATCAATCTCTTAAACGTTTATTATATAATGATCGGTATAAGAGTATCAAAGAAGTAAAAGCTATATATGAAAAAGTTAAAGAAGAAAATCCTCAGATTAAATATACTTATTTAGATTACAATATGTATAAATCATTAAATTTATTTGTTGATGTATCTCATTATAATGAGAGCTATATCAAAAACAGTAAATTTAAGATGGATAGAGGATATAATACTTATTTTGAATTAATGACTAGATTAATTAATGATAATAGACTAAAACCTAATGGTTATAATAAAAAGACTGTTATTATTCCTATTCATGATTGGGATTTTGATATTAATTATCCATTATGGTTATATACAAAAACTATAAATCCTATTTCATGCTTATATAATACTATGCTAAAAAACACTCCTAAACTTAAAGAATTATTTGGAGATACTTTATTTGTATTTATTGCAAAAAATGGATATTTTAAATTATCATTTTCAGAATTCGATGCTAAAACTGGTCCTGCTAGATTTGTTAAATGTATCAAACATTTAAGAGAAAATCAAATAGTACAGGATGATGATATTCAAGTTAAAGATTCACCTAAAGCTATAACTATGAATGTCATAGATAAAGTAGAAAAATCTCAGGGTATTGAAATAGATGATATTTCAATTGAGGATAATAATGAAAAAGAAAAACCTATCACATTTGACAAAACAGATAAAGAAAAAAATAATGATGACAAAAAGGAATTAGTTAAAGCAGTAAATAAGATAGCATCTACCAGTGCAGATGAAGATGAAGCTATCGATAATATGGATAATGATAAAATCAAAAATATCATTGCTAGTTTATCAGAAGATCCAGATGAAAAATCTAATATATCAGCTGCTAGAGCTTCTAGAGTAGTCAAAATAGAAAATGATCTAATGAATAAACAATTTAAAGGTCGTCCTATTAGAGATATCTTAAACGATAATCCAGTAGAAGAACAAAAAATTCCAGAAAGTTCTATAAAAATACAGTCAGTAAATGATGAATGGAATCATATGACTTATATGAATATAAATAAAGTATATGATATGGATAAAGATATAATTGGTATTTTTAATTCATTTAGTAAAATGAATCCTCCACTGTATGTAATTGATATATCAGTAGAGGATACATCCACTAATCAGGATGCTATAGAAACTTATAGTGTTAAATATGAAGATGGTGAAGGTAAACGATTTACTATAAAGATCGATGTTCCAAAAATGATAGATAATAATTATATGCTATTAAGAGGAAATAGAAAAGATATACCTAGTCAGTTATTCTTAATGCCAATTATTAAAACAGATGATGATACTGTACAGATTGTTACAAATTACAATAAAATATTCATTAGAAGATTTGGAACTACTAGCGGTAAATCAAATGTATCATGCGATAAACTTATGAAAGTGTTAAGAAAGCATGAATTCAAATCATTAAAAATATATGAAGGTGACAATAGTAATATTTGTAAACAGTATGAATTACCTATTGACTATATAGATTTAGCTTCTTCATTTAGTAAATTAGAAACTCCATCTACAACTATATATTTTAATCAAGAAGAATTAAGAGAAAAATATAAAAACAAAATAGATTTATCTAAAGGATTACCATTCGGTATTCAAGATGATAAAATTCTATATTTTAATTCTCTTGTAGGAGATAATATATCTCAAACATTCGCATCTTATTTAGCTATTGTTTTATCTTCCGATAGAGATCTAGCTAAAGAACAATTTTCAGAAAAATACGAAAGTATGCCAAAATCTGTACGTTATACTTATTCTAAAGCAAGTATTCTTAATACAGAAATACCTTTAATTGTAATATGCGGATATAGTGAAGGATTGATAAAAACTTTAAATAAAGCTAATATTAAATATAAACTTGAAGAAAAGAAACCTAGACATATTGGAGATTATCAAGATTATATAAGATTTCAGGATGGTTATCTAATTTATGAATTAGATTATGCGTCATCATTATTAATGAATGGCTTAAAGGCTTGTCCAACTGAATCTTATTCATTAGGTGATATGAATGATAGAGCTATGTATATGGATTTCTTAGATATCTTCGGTGGTCGTATTAAAGCTGATGGATTGGATAACTTCTATAATATGCTTATAGATAAACCTATCACTTATGATACATTAAAATACTATCAGTTACCAACTGATTATATAGAAGTATTATTATATGCTAATAGATTACTTGCAGATAATAAGTATGTAAAACATACTCAGATTACAAATAATAGACGAATTCGTAGAAATGAACAAATCCCAGCAATGTTATATTCAGTAATGGGAAGGGCTTATGCACAATATTGTACTAGTATGAAACATGGAAGAAAAGTTCCAATGTCAGTGAAACAATCAGCTCTTATTAGTGAGGTATTAGAAAATTCTACAACTTCTGATATGTCTATTATTAATGCATTAAATGAATACGAAGGTCATAATGCAGTAACTCCTAAAGGACCTAGTGGTATGAACTCTGATAGATCTTATACGTTAGATAAACGTTCATATGATGATTCAATGTTTAACATTATGGGATTATCAACAGGATTTGCTGGAACTGTAGGTGTCACTAGACAGATGACTATAGATGCAAATATATCTACTCAGAGAGGATATGTTATAAATAAAGAAGAAAATCCTGATACTTTAAGTGCTACCAAATCATTATGTATGACAGAAGCATTGACTCCTTTTGGAACTGATCATGATGATCCATTTAGATCTGCCATGACGTTTATTCAAACAAATAAACATGGTATGAGATGTGCTAGATCTAATCCAGGTCTTATTACAAATGGAGCAGACGAAGCTTTACCATATATGATTTCTAATATATTTGCACATAAATCATCTAAAGATGGTACTGTGATAGATATAAATGATGAAAGAATGATTGTAGAATATAAAGATGGTACTAGTGAATATATTGATTTAACTGAACATGTAGAGAAAAACTCTAGTAGTGGTTTCTTTGTTACTCTTAAATTAGATACTGATTTAAAACCTGGTAAAAAATTTAAAGCTGGTGATATATTGGCTTATGATAAATCTTCATTTTCTTCAGATATAGGTGAAGATAATAATATTGCTTATAATATTGGAACTATTGGTAAAATTGCAATTTTAAATACTGATGAAGGTTATGAAGATAGTGCTATAATTTCAAAAGATTTATCTGATGCTTTAACATCAGATGTTGTATTGTGCAAACAAATAACTCTTAATAAAAATACCAATGTATATAATATGGTCAAGAAAGGTCAATCTATCCAGGAAGGTGATACTTTAATGATCATTCAAACACCATATGATGATGAAGATGCCAATATATTACTTAGAAATTTAGCAACTGATGAAGAAGAAGTAACTAATCTTGGAAGGATTCCAATTAAATCAAAAGTAACAGGAGTTATTCAAGATATAGTTATCACTAGATGTGTAGATACAGATGAATTATCACCATCATTAAAGAAAATAGTTAATGACTATGAAAAAGATATTAAAAGACGTAGAAAAGAAATGGAACAATATAATTCTGATACTACATCTTTAATGAGTTTAGGATCAACTGATAAATTACCAGCTACTGGTAAGCTTAAAGCATGTTCCGATGGATTATTAATAGAAATCTATATGAAATATGAAGATAGAATGTCAGTTGGTGATAAATTGATTTATATGTCAGCTTTAAAAGGAACAGTTAAAGATATATTCCCTGAAGGTGATGAACCTAGAAGTAAATATCGACCTAATGAAAAAATTCATTCAATGCTTGCTATTGGAAGTGTAAATGGTCGTATGGTTTGTTCAGTTTTAATAACAGCTGGTATATATAAAGCTATGGTTGAATTATCTAGAAAAACAAAAGATATTCTAGGAATTCCATATAATGATAATTTATTTGAAGATTAATATCTAAAACAGTATTTACCCCTATGGAATTTATCCATAGGGGTAATTTTATTTTATAACTCTTTCCAATCTAACTCATTAAGATTATCTGTAAGTTCATCATTCTCTTTTAAGAGAGAAATCTGCATAGAAATATCTGTTAATGAATTTTTCTCTTCTCCTTCAGCTGCTTTTGTATATTTAAGCTTCCAACCAAAAGAGATAAACATATTTGTTTTAATCACGCAACGATTAGCTGATAAGTTGATAGACCAGAAGACATTTTCTCCGGTTTCTGGATTTGGAAAGTTTGATGCAACACAATCAAACATTCTACTTGCTGCTTCTGCTGGTGATTCTGGTACATCTGTTCCTAAAATTGAACGAATATCTGGATTTAAATCCATTAATTCTGTGATTCCCTCTTCAAAAGTTTCAAATTCTTTTGTATAGGTTCTGATCTTAAATTTTTCTTTTTTCATCTGTTTAGAGATACTTTTAAGATCTTTTTTAAAATCTCCTGTTTTTTTGTTTTTTCCACGGTAGTTGTTTTTTGATGACATATGTATATCCTCCTAAATTGTATTTATTAATTAAATTGTTATAGAACAATTAATCTATAATTTCATCTATATCATTATAAAAAGAATCATTATCAAATTCAAAAAAATCTAAACATCCAATATTTTGTAATAAATTGATATATGAATCATTAGTGTTATCATTACAAATATTAAAATATTTATGATTTATAAATATATCTCTAATATTAAAGATTATTGTATTTATAATTTCTTTATTAGATTGATTTTTATTGCTTCCTAAAATCATAAATAACTCTATTAAAGAAATTCTTACAATATAGACTTTTTCAGAAGATTTTAACTTATATTCGTATGAATATGGTACTGATGAATTAAAAACTTCTCTAAAAATTTTCTCTGATATCACAATGTCCATATATGATATAGTTAGACACTCAAATTCAGAAAAAATATCTAAAATACGTTTATTTTCTTCTCTACATGGATATTCTAATACAGAAATATTAATTGGAGAAATATTATCAGTAGATTCAATGTTTTGTATTAAACTTGATAATTTTATAAAAGGTTCTTCAAATTCATCTGAATTTGTTTTTGTCTCTACTTCATTTATAATATAGCGAATAATTTTATTATCACTATAAATACTTTTAGAACTATTTACAATATTATATAATCTTGAAAAAGATCTGATCAAACCTGATAGAATAATCATATATTTATCATTTTTTGTATTTGATTTTTCTATATAACGAATATTAAAAGAAGATAATATATTTCTAGTAATATTCCATAATTCCATATCAGAAGAGTTTTTATTAAAACTAATTAAAAGATAAATAGATGAAAATTCATCATTTTTAATATAAGATAAAGTATTACATTCTAGATCATATCCATGATCTATATCAGATTTATAATTTTTATCTTTTTTTATAAATCTATTTCTTATTTGTTTTAGATTGAACATTGCTATTCTCCTTTTCTTTTAAATAATATTTTTAAAGTTTCTTTTATAATAGTAAAAATAGTTAAGATTCCAAAAATTATACTTTCAAATAAATCTAAAAATATATGATGAATCTTAATTGAATTATTTTTCTTTTTTCTTGTATATAATTTAAGAATAAAAAATATTAGTATTGCTAATACTATCGCTAATATTAAACTTATAATAGATACTTTTATTATTTTCTTAATCATATTAGTTATATCTCCTTTTTAATTTAATATTAAAGAAAAAATAAAAAATAAACTAAAGGTGCATTAGTTAGCACCTTTAGTTTCTATTGATTCTGGTATTTCTTTTACTGATATCGTAAATACCAATTGCATTTGTCTAGTTAATACCATTTTACTCTTATCAAAATCTAAGAAATTGATAGGTATTGTTAAACCTTTCTTTTCTCTTTGTTTGAGTTTTAAATTAAGCAAATCAAAAATTATTTTATCGACTTCTTTTTTATGAAGTTTAATGAAATCTATAACTTGATCATAGCTCATATTTCTTTTGATAACTGGAATAATTAGAACAATGTAATCAAACACTTTTTGTTTTTTAGATTTTGATAGATAATGATTATCTTGATCATCATATAAATTAAATTGAATTTCTGCTTTTTCGATAAACAATAAATCTTTAGCACCATAATCAAATTTAAGTTCATATTTTTGATTTTTTGTATAACAATTAAGAATATATTCTAAGGTCTCACCCTCTTTAAATGTGTCAACTATATATTTTCCAATTTCATCTGCGGTTCTATTGAATATTTCATGATCTTTATTATGAATAATTGTAGTACGTTTATCTAATAATCTAGACTGCAAGTATACATCTTCAATCATTTCATTAATAATTTCAGATTCATGTTCAGATAAATACCTATTCAATATAACTTTTTTATCTACTTTATGTAGAATATTATTATGATCAAAATAGTTAAATATAAAATAAGTATATTGATATTTACAGGTTTTTCTAAATCGTGAATTTTTATTTAAAACTGGGTCAAAAGATTTATTTGCACATGTTACTAAATCATAAATAGAATTCGATTTATATGTGAATACATTATTATATTTAAAATTTATTACACATTTGCAATTTTTGATATGGGATTCTATAAATATTTTCCATTCTGAGTATGATATTGTTGGATATTTTTCCATAATGTACCTTCTTTCTTCAACATTAAGTAGTTGACAAATATAATATATTTGATTATTGTTTCATAATTATAATATATAATTATTCTTTTAAAATATTACAAAATTAAAAAATAAAATGAAAGTGCTTAAATTAAGCACTTTCATTATTTCTTATTTTGTCTATTGGTTTACATGAATTGAATATGGATCTGATATGTGTTTTACCTTTAAAATCAGTAAAACTATGTTGAAGATTAATATTTACTATACACTTACAATCTTTATCAATATCATCAATTATTTTTTCAAATTCTTTATCTGGTAAAATATCTAAATTGTTCATTATTATTATCCTTTCTTTTATTAATACTAATTATTGTTTCATTATTATATTATATAATTATTTATACAATTTTCTATGTACCATTAAATATAGTTAAAACAATTATATCCATAGATCATAATATGATCTATGGATAATTTTATGGTTAAAAATTTTTTAAGAAAGGGGTTTCCCCCCTTAAACCCCCCTTCCCTAAAGAAGGGGCGCTTCGCTC
>ERZ780141.290-NODE-290-length-40658-cov-5.080807_pt1 | contig 40658 bp, 29 predicted proteins | sample MGYA00433080_ERZ780141 | MGnify/ENA primary metagenome ERZ780141 (study PRJEB29588, sample SAMEA2154047) | human gut metagenome | biome: human gut; feature: human-associated habitat; material: faeces | place: Denmark | collected 2008/2010 ... | reverse complement strand
CTATGATCTTTGGATAACATGATTATATTGCCACGGACTTATGCAACTGTGCCGAATTTTCCCCTGTCTGTAGTCTTTTCCTGATTTCACTGACACACTTTTCCTATTCATAAACTGAGTCAGTTGACAGTGTTGTAGAAGTCATACTGAACCTGTTGTCACTTGCCTTGGAATTGCACTGCTCCAGTTGACACTCCTGCCCCTTTGGGGTGGAGGTGTCTTTCGTTTGGCGCTGCCAAGATACGCACTGTCTTTTACTGATTCAGTGAAATCAGGAAAAGACAAGCAAAAACCAACCCGAAAAAGTATCCAAGGATACTTGGCAATGTATCCAAGGATAAATCGTCAAGTATCCAGTATTACTTTGCAAAGTATCCTTGCTGCCCAAATTGAGGTTGCTGGCGGCATGGAGGGGAGGTCAAATGGAAATCCCTGCGGACCGGCAGCTATATCGGGCCGCCAGACGCAGGGATTTCCGTTATGAAACGAGCGCTTAAAGCGCAGATGATCAAACGTACTTCTCTATCTTGTCGAGGTTCTCCTTCACATCCTCATCTGTGAACTCGAAATTCTGCAGAGAGCCAGAGAGGTACTGGTCGTAGGCTGTCATGTCGATAAGGCCATGGCCAGAGAGGTTGAAGAGGATAACCTTCTCCTCGCCTGTCTGCTTGCACTTCTCAGCCTCGTTGCATGCTGCGGCAATGGCGTGACAACTCTCGGGTGCGGGAATAATGCCCTCGGCACGGGCAAAGAGCATGCCGGCCTTGAAGGAATCAAGCTGCATGATGTCGGTAGCCTCCATGAGTCCGTCCTTGAGCAACTGGCTCACGATGACGCCTGCACCATGGTAACGCAGTCCGCCCGCATGGATGTTGGCGGGCATGAAGTTGTGACCCAGCGTGTACATGGGCAGCAAGGGCGTATAGCCAGCCACATCACCGAAGTCGTACTGGAACACTCCGTGGGTGAGCTTGGGACAGCTGGATGGCTCGGCTGCCACAAACCGTGTCTTCTTGCCCTCCAGTATGTTGTGACGCATGAAGGGGAAGGAGATGCCGCCGAAGTTGGAGCCTCCGCCGAAGCAGCCTATCACCACATCGGGATACTCGCCAGCCTTCTGCATCTGCTTCTCTGCCTCCAGGCCGATGATGGTCTGGTGCAGGGTCACATGCGAGAGCACGGAACCCAGAGTGTATTTGCAGTTGGGGGTGTTCATGGCCAGCTCGATAGCCTCAGAGATGGCTGTACCCAACGAACCTTGGTTGTTCGGATCGCGGGTGAGGATATCCTTGCCGGCACGAGTGGACATAGAGGGAGAGGCAGTCACCTGTGCTCCGTAGGTCTGCATGATGCTGCGGCGGTAAGGTTTCTGGTTGTACGATATCTTCACCTGATATACAGCGGCTTCGAGGCCAAACACCTTGGCAGCATAACTCAAGGCTGCACCCCACTGTCCTGCACCTGTCTCGGTGGTCACATTGGTCACTCCCTGCTTCTTGCAGTAGTAGGCCTGTGCCAGTGCGGAGTTCAACTTGTGGGAGCCAACAGGGCTCACGCTCTCGTTCTTGAAATAGATGTGTGCGGGCGTGCCAAGTGCCTCCTCCAGGCCATAAGCGCGCACCAAGGGAGTGGAACGATAATACTTGTACATGTCCCTCACCTCCTCGGGAATATCTATCCAGGCATGCGTCTGGTCGAGTTCCTGCCTGGCGAGTTCCTCGGCAAATATCGGGAACAGGTCTTCGGGCTTAAGTGGCTGCTTTGTAGCAGGATTGAGTGGCGGCAGTGGCTTGTTTACCATGTCTGCCTGAATGTTGTACCACTGTGTGGGAATCTCTTCCTCTGTGAGGAAATAACGCTTCTGCTTCGTACTCATTCTTGTTTGGTTTTGAAATTTGCCAGCATTCTGCTGCATAATTCACCACAAATGTACGAATTTATAAGCAATCTGAAGCATTTTGTCAAGAGAATAATCCGTTAGCTGACAGTTGCGGCTCTTTCTTCACAAATTAGTATGATACAGCCGGAAGGTTTGGCGTCTTTGGTCAATGGAGCAGGCAAGGGGAAATATGCAAACGCATCACAGCGTCCTTCAGAAAGCGATGGAGGAAGGGAGCAACCGGGTTGGACAAAGAGCCACAGCCAACCATGAGAGAGAGAAAGTACAGTCCGAGAGCGTTCCACACAAGTCTCCACAGCCGTTCCCGCCCTGCCAGAGAGGGGGAAAAGAACAGCGCAAGAGCTCGCAAAAGACTCTTGCGCTGTGAAAAAAAGTATGAAAAATTCTCAAGTGAGGCAACTTCGCCGTCCCTTATCATATATATATAAGGTGTAGGCGAAGCGTCTCGGGATGCCTCTACTTGCTCTCCTCCTTGGCAGCAGGAGCAGCCTTGGTAGCGGCTTTTTTCTTAGTGGCAGCGGCGGCGGACTTGATTGCCTTGGGTTTGGCAGCAGCCTTGGCGGGCTTCTTTGCAGCAGCAGCCTTGGGCTTCGCGGCAGGTTCCTCAGCCTTGGCAGTAGCACCCTCGCCATCGGCAGCAAGAGCTTCCGTCTTGGGTTCATACTTCTCCAGGCGAGCACGCAGGCGGCTTATCTCGTTGTCCTTCACAGCCAACTCGTTGCCCATATTGGCAATCTGGGTATAGAGACTGTTGAGCTCATCGCTCTCCACATCATCGGGATAGAGGTCACGCACGCGCTTGAGGAAATCGCCCAAGATGTTCATATAGTTGGTGAAAGCATCATACTCGCTGTCATAGATACCGCGATAGATGCCCATGCCATTGTTCTTGGTGGTCATGAAACGGAAGTTCTCGGTGGCCTGCAAGCGGTCCCAGTCCTGCTGGATGCGGCGGTTGCGGCAGGCGAGAATACGGCCCACCACCTTCTCGTCATAGAGCTTGGCAAAAGCCTCACGCTGCATGCCGTTGCCGAGCACACTGCTGGTATCGCGCTCCTCGTCGTTCCAGCTCACAGGATAGATGACCTCCAGTGGACCCACAGGCTTGTTCTTGCTCACCACCTCTGACGGTGTGGCGAACTTGATGCCCATCTGCTGTGCCACATCAGGCAGCGCCTTGATGAACTCCAGGATGTTGCTGCTCAGAGGCTGATAGATTCCCAGAGCGCTGAGCTCCATCATGATGTTGATTACCTCCTCGCCTTCGGGCAGAGAGTTGATCCATCCCATGTACTTGTCAGCCATCAGAGGATACTCTGACCACGAACTGTCACTGAAGCGCAGACTGATATCGTCGCTCAGCTTATAGTCACGCATGAGCAGAGACAGGCGGGAATCCTGGGCGCAGGAATACACATAGTGAGGACTTCTCCAGCCCATGATGTGCTTGGCACCCTCTACCATCATGCCCTTGAAGCCCATACCGGCTGCGATGGCACCTATCTCATCGTCGTAGATAAGCGAACTGTTGCGCAGCACCTTGGGGGTATGGCCGAAGAGTTCCTTCATCTTCTTCATCTGCCTCTTGGTCTCACTCACGAAGCAGTCGGTATTCACCAATGAGGAGAGTCCATGGCTGTAAGGCTCGGCCAGGAACTCCACACAACCGGTCTCGGCCAGCTGCTGCAGGAGGTCAATCACCTCGCTGCCGTACTGCTCCAGCTGCTCCAGGAACACTCCACTGATACTGAATGCCACGCGGAAGTCCTTGCCATGACTGTGAATCATGTCGAGCATGGTACGCAGAGCAGGCAGATAGCTGTTCTGGGCGGCCTCGGTGGTCTGACGCTCATTCTCATAGTCGTCATAATAATAGTGGTCGGTACCGATGTCAAAGAAGCGATAACGCTTCAGATGATTGGGTTGGTGTATCTCAAAATATAAGCAAATCGTCTTCATAACCTTATGTGTCTTTTAATCTTATGCTTTATTTGTTTACTCTATCGTATATGCTTCACGGCCTGCAGGTATTCGCCATTGTCAAACCATCCGCGACTGGCGAGCTGGTTGTAGCACTCCCTGATGCGCAGACCCACCTTCTCCCAGGTAATCTGATCCACTTCGCGCAGCCCCTCTTCGGCCAGATAGTTGTGCAGAGCCTCATTGTTACAGATGCTGTAGATGGCATCGGCCATGGCGTCAACATCCCAGTAATCCACCTTGATGACGTTGCGCAGTATCTCTCCACAGCCACTCTGCTTGCTGATGATACAGGGACAGCCGCATTGCATAGCCTCAAGCGGCGCGATGCCGAACGGCTCACTCACGCTGGGCATAACGAACACGTCAGAGTTCTTGTAGCATTCATACACCTGCTTGCCGCGCTGGAAGCCCGGGAAGTGACACCTGTCGGCAATTCCGTAGGTGGCTGCCAGCTCAATCATGGCATTCAGCATGTCGCCGCTACCGGCAAAGCAGAAGCGGATGTTGTGGGTGCGGTCGAGCACGCGCTTGGCTGCTTCGATGAAGTATTCCGGTCCCTTCTGCATGGTGATACGTCCCAGATAGGTCACCACCTTCTCTCCCTTGTTCTTGCGAGGTTCGATGGAGCGGATTTCCTCTGAGAGAGGATACACGGCATTGTGCATTGCCACGCACTTGCGAGGATCCTGGTGATACTGGTGTATTACCGTCTGTCGGGTGAGTTCGCTCACACACATGATGCAGTCGGCATGGTCCATACCGTTCTTCTCTATACTATACACGGTGGGATTCACCTTTCCGCGCGAGCGGTCAAAGTCGGTGGCGTGCACATGGATGCACAAGGGCTTGCCGCTCACCATCTTTGCATGCACTCCCGCAGGATAGGTCAACCAGTCGTGGGCATGAATGAGATCAAACTCCTCAGAGCGTGCCAGCACGCCGGCAATGATGGAGAAGTTGTTGATCTCCTCGTGCAGATTGCCGGGATAACCGCCCGCAAAGTTGAGACAACCCAAGTCATCAAGCCCCTGCAGATAGTTGAAGTCAGCATAGATGTGGTCGCGGAAGCGATAGTAATCCTCGGGCGAATGGCTGTTCATGCGGCTCTTCACCTCGTCGTAATTCACATCGCGCCACGCCACAGGCACTTGGCTCATGTTCACAATCTTGAGAAAATGCTCCTCCTGGCCCGTTGGCTTGGGCATGCAGAAGGTTGTCTGCACGTCACCCTGCATGGACAATCCCTTGGTGATTCCATAAGAGGCAACTGCCAGACCGCCGTATATTTTCGGGGGAAACTCCCATCCGAACATCAGTACTTTCATATCTATTGTTCCTCGCAGAGGCTTTAAAGGTTGTTGTATTTGTCAAGTAACTTCACCACACGCATGATGCCCGACACGTTCATAGCGAAACTGATGGCTCCACGACCGTGGAAAGGTGGGTTGCCATCAAAGAGTTCGGGGATGGTGCCAATGCAATGATAGAAGAGTTCCTCCTCGTATCCCACCAGCAGACGGTCAACATAGCTGAGTCGGCTCATGCGATAGACCCTCAGACAAGCCTCCATGTAGAAGCCTGCGAGCCAAGGCCATGCGGTTCCCTGATGGTATGCGTAGTCGCGCTGAGCCTGCGGTCCCACGTACATGGGATTGTATCCGTGGCTCTTGGGAGAGAGTGAGCGGAGTCCCTTGGGCGTGGAGAGTTCCTTGGTGCAGTAGTCCAGCACGCTCTTGCATTGCTTCTTGTCGAGCGGAGAATAGTCGAGCGCCACGGCGAAAATCATGTTGGGACGGACGTCGTAGTTGCGGTAGCCATCCACACAATAGTCGCACAGGTAGCCGAACTCATTGTAGAACATGGGAGCGAAGTTGTCGGCACAAACCCTTGCATCCATCTCCAGATTCTGCACAAATGCCGTATCATCGGTATTGGCAAAGAGCTTGGCGGTGAACATCAGCGCGTTGTACCACAGCGCATTGAACTCTACGATGTAGCCTGTGCGCGGTACGATGGGCCTGCCACCCTGGTCGGTACTGTTCATCCAGGTGACAGCCTTGTCGCGTCCTTCGCTATAGACGAGTCCGTTGGGACGTATCTCCAGGTTGGGATGCTTGCCTTCCATGAGCCACTGCATGATGTCGTGGATGAGGCTGCCGTACTTCTGCATGCACTTCTCGGCACCCTGGGTGTCGGCATACTGTTGCAGGCACCATACGGCCCACAGGAGCACATCGGGATGCTCCATCTCTGTAACGCTCACCTCAAGGGGTTCACCGGCCATAAAGTGACGGATGGCCTTCTCGGCAGTCTCCATCACATCGTCGTATTTCTTCAGTTCGTTGTTGGTGAGGGTGAGTCCGGGAAGCGAGATGAACATATCGCGTGCACGGCACTTGAACCATGGGTAGCCTGCCAGAACATAGTCCTCATGTTCACGATGAACGAAGAACTGGTGTGCGCTGTTGACCAGAGTGTTATAGAAGTTGTCTCTGGGCGTGCGCACATTCTTCTCATATTCTGCCAGGTCGGCCAATGTGGAGGTATCTATCTCGTTCAGACCGGCCGAGAAAACCACGCTCTCGCCCTTGTCCAGCGTAAAGACGAAGTAGCCGGGCACGTACAGATCCTCGTTGCCAGCGTATCCTCTCTCCTGCTCCTTGGGGTATTCCAGCCCGCGGTACCAGTCTGGCTTATACACGAACTCGTTCTCCTTGTTGAGCTGCATGAACAGTTCGGGATAGCCCGGATACATGCACGTCTTGATACCATTCTGCACTTCCTGGAAGTCGCGGCTGGCTCTGTCGTTCTCATAGGTATATTCCCTCACGCTTCGGAAGGCGAGGAAGGGCTGGAGCCTCATCGTTGTGGGGCAATGTGAATCCACCAGCGTGTAGCGGATGATTATCCTGTTCTCGAAATGCTGGAACATCATCTCCCGACGGAGAATCACGTCGCCCACCCTGTAGATGGTGGTGGGCACCTGTTGCGTACTGAACTCACGGATATACTTATGTCCCCTGGGACTGAAGTTGCCGCCGCCATACTTGTGCAGGCCAAGATTGAACTCGGCTCCATGCTGTATGACAGTAGCGTCGAGTGAAGAGAGCAGCACGTGGTTCTCATCATCAAGTTCGGGCACGGGTACCACCAGCAATCCATGGTATTTACGCGTATTGCAGTCAACTATCGTGGAACAGGAATAGGCTCCCGAACGGTTTGACCTGAGTATCTCTTTCGGGAGGGATTCCTCCAGATTAGTCATCAGTGTCTTGTCGAATCGTAAATAACTCATATCTGATGTCTTTTGTATGTATATATTTTGTTTTATTCGGTCATTGCTCCACACAGGTGGCGCCATGCCGCCTGCAAGGCTCTTAGTGTGTTGTCAGCCTATGCCAAAGTTACTAATAAATATCAAACGCGCCAAGAAATTCCTTCAAAATATACGAAATAGGGCAAAATATCGGCCAAAGTGACCTCACAAGGCACATCCCGAAGACATTTCAGCGGCCCTGAGAAGCGTTTTTTGTTCAAATTTGAGCAAGAATGGAGCGGCATGTGCAAAATGGTTCACCCGCCTGCCAGGCATCCCTTCATGCCTATATAATAAGGAAGCAGAAACCCGGAAACAGCACTCCACCCTACCCCTACAGCCATCTGCAAAGAAATTCTTACCGCACCCGCCATCCACCTGCCTTATGGAGAGGGAAGAAACGTACTGCGCTGCAACGGCAAATGCAGCACGCTTCATCAGCCAACCCAACGCGCTGCATCGGCACACGCAACGCGCTGCATCTGATAGAGAGATTTGCTGCAGTTGGGAAAGAGATTTGCTACAATTGGGAAAAAGATTTTTTGCAGTTGGAAAAGAGATTTGCTGCAATTGAGAAAGAGATTTGCTGCAATTGAAAATGGAATGCGGCTAAACAAGTGACGAATTTGACAAAAAGAGATGACGAGATTAGCTGAAACTGCTGACGAATTTGAGTGAAAGAGCTGACGAGTTCAGCAGAAACAGCCTACAAGCCGCTACACGCCCACCCGCGCAACAAAACACAAGAGGCTACCAGGATTTTTGCCAGGCAACCTCTTGCACTTTTCCTCTCGCCTCCCTCTCTGCCCTCTGGCAGGAAGGAGCTCGAAAGACACTTCAATACATTATTTATTATTAGGCCTGATGCTGTGGACGCAGCAGGTCGTTGACTGTCTTCACAGGGTTGAACGTAGAGAGTGGAACCTCCACCATGATGGTGCTCCAGTTGCTCATAGCGCCATTCCACAGTCCGGGCAGCTCGAGAGCAAGCAAGGGACGTCCGTCTTTGCTCTTGTGAGAGATGAAGCCCGTGGCAGGATCCACATAGTCGGGCAGGGAGAAGGGCTTGCCATCCTTGTCCTTCACAGCACACACCAGGTCAACGGGGTTGAAGTGTGTACCCTTGCGGAACATAGCCTGCGCCTCCTCGTTGGCAGGGTCTATCTGGCTGCTCTCCAGTATCTGCAGACTCACGCTGCCGTCGGGATTGTAGGCCAGGAACGGTCCGCCGCCAGGTTCACCCACGTTGCGCACCATACCGCATACCCTTATGGGCCTGTTGAGACGAGAGCGCAACCATACGCTCAACTCGGTATCCTCCATGTGCTTGAGGCCAGGCATGTCGGTATGAAGCGTGTGACGCACAAAGCGAATCATCTCTTCCAGGTCGGCATGACTGTAGTTGCCGCTCTCCAGCAGGTGCAAGTAGCGGAACGTCTGCTCCTGTACGCTCACCAGCACACCAGCCAACACCTGCTTCCACAGCACGGTATCGGCCTTGAGTGAATCGGGCACCACATTATCTATATTCTTGATGAACACCACATCGGTATCCAGTGCATCCAGGTTGCGGATAAGGGCTCCATGACCACCGGGACGAAATAGGAGTTCGCCTTCAGCCGTGCGGAAGGGAGTTCCATCCTCGTTGGCAGCCACCGTATCGGTAGATGGCAACTGCTCGCTCAGCGACACGTGATAGGTCACCTTATACTCTTGCTCATACTCGGGCACTACTCTCTCAAGCAGCTCCTCGAAGAGTTCGCGATGCTCGGAGCTTACTGTGAAATGCACGTCAGCCTCTCCCTGGCTGCTGGCATAGAGAGCTGCTTCGGTGAGATGCTCCTCTACGGGAGTGCGGGCAGAGTCGGCATAGGCGTGGAACTGCAGCAGTCCCTTGGGCAGAGAGCCGTATCCCAGTCCCTCGTCACCCAACAGAGCTTCGGCCACATCGTGACAGCGCTGCTCCTCCACAAGCGCCTCGGCACCCATGCCATAGAGCAGGATGCAGGCATCGTTGAGCGCATCATAGAAAGCGAACTTGCGCAGATTGCCGAAGAAGGTCTTCTCCGTCTCGCTCTCGGGCACCTCACGGCCCGACTCGAGGAAGGCAAAAAGGTCCTTGAACATACGGCTGGCGGCTCCGCTGGCAGGCACAAACTTGGTCACCCTGTGCCCTTCGGCCTTATAGTCATTCCACTTCTGCACATACTGCTCCTGGCTCTCTGGGGTGAGGGCAAGGATGTCATCGGGCACAGCGGCTGCTGCGTGCAATTTCAGATAGGGAAATCCCTTGCGGAAGCATTCCAGTTGCTCCATTACCTGCTCCTGCGTGATTCCTTTGGCACTAAGCTGTGCCAGGTCAGATGGTGTAAGCATCGTTGTCTTGTCCATAAATATATTATTTTCTTACCACCTCGCTGTCCACTGCCCGAAGGCCGTTTGGGCGGCAAGGTTCAAATCTCCTTACAAAGTTAGCCAAAAAGAATGAGCGGGCATCCTTTCGGGGTGGAAAATACCACATAAAGAGAAGAAATAAGGGTTTTTTCACGTAACTTTGCCGACGATAACGTATCAAGCGGACCTTTGCACGGTGAAAAAACGCCACGCACAGACGGCCGGACGGCAAATCTGTACAGCCTGCCCGCACTAAAGAATGAGAGTTATGGCAGAAGAGAAAGGAACATTCACCCCCGACGAGAGGCTTCATCTGATGGAGATGAGACAGAAACTGGGCGCACTCACCGAGAATGTGCTCACAGAGGAAGACTGGTCACTGGTGCACAGATACCTGGACAGCTCAACGAGCGAGCATGGTGTGTCGCGCGACGCATTCGGACTGAGCAACATCCTCACCGATATGGAGACAGCGCTCATCGTGGCTCAGGAGATGGGAACGACACGAGGGTCGGTGCTGGGTGTGCTGCTCGACAGCGCCGTGATGAGGGGCGATGTGACGCTGGAAGACATCAGGCGCGACTTTGGCGACGAGGTGGCCGGCATCATGCACGGACTCTTGCGCATCCGCGATCTGTATGAGAAGAGTGCAGCCATCGAGAGCGAAAACTTCCGCAGCCTGCTGGTATCTATGGCCGAAGACATGCGCGTGATTCTCATCATGATAGCCAACCGCGTGTGCCTCATGCGCAACATCAAGGGTACAAGCAACACCGAAGCGCAGAAGAAGGTGTCGATGGAGGCTGCTTACCTGTATGCACCGCTGGCCCATAAACTGGGACTCTACAAACTCAAGAGCGAGCTCGAGGACCTGAGCCTCAAATATCTGGAGCACGATGCCTACTATTATATAAAGGAGAAGCTCAATGCCACCAAGAAGAACCGCGATGCATATATAGCCCGCTTCACCAAGCCCATCGAGGAAAAGCTCATCAAGGCCGGTCTCAAATTCCACATGAAGGGACGCACCAAGAGCATCCACTCCATCTGGCAGAAGATGAAGAAGCAGAAGGTAGATATAGACGGAGTGTATGATCTCTTCGCCATACGCATCATCATCGACTCTGCACCCGAACGTGAAAAGCTGGACTGCTGGCAGGCATTCAGCATCATCACCGACATGTACCAGAGCAACCCGGGCCGCATGCGCGACTGGCTCTCGGTGCCCAAGAGCAACGGATACGAGAGTCTGCACATCACGGTGCTCGGACCAGAGCAGAAATGGGTGGAGGTACAGATACGTACCGAGCGCATGGACGACATTGCCGAGCACGGACTGGCTGCCCACTGGCGCTACAAAGGCATCAAGGGCGGACAGAGCGGCGTGGAAGAATGGCTGGCCGGAGTGCGCAGCGCACTGGAAAGCGGCGACGACCGCCAGCTGATGGACCAGTTCAAACTGGACCTCACAGAGGACGAGGTGTTTGTCTTCACACCCAAGGGCGACCTCTTCAAGCTGCCTGCAGGAGCCACCGTACTGGACTTCGCCTACGCCATACACACCAAGGTGGGCAACCAATGCACAGGTGCACGCATCGGAGGACGCAACGTGACCATACGACAGAAGTTGGCCAGCGGCGACCAGGTAGAGATTATCACCAACAGCAATCAGACGCCCAAGCAAGACTGGCTCAATATTGTCACCACCAGCCGGGCTCGCAACAAGATAAAGCAGAGCCTGAAGGAGATGGAGAGCAAGCAGGCTTCCATGGCCCGCGAAGAGCTGGAGCGCAAGATGAAGAACCGCAAGCTGGACTACGACGAGCCTGCTCTGATGCACACAATGACGCGGTTGGGCTACCGGGTGGTGACAGACTTCTACACGGCTCTGGCCAGTGGCAGACTGGACACAAACAATGTGCTGGAAGCCTACGCTGTGCAGTTGCGCCACGACAGAGGCGAAGAGGAAAAGGCTGCACCCGCCCAAAGCGCAGAGCAATATGTGATGCAGGCCGACGAGAACCTGCGTAAGTCGAGCGCCGCACAGGAGGATGTGCTGGTCATCGACTCTAATATACGTGGGCTGGACTTCCAGATGGCCAAGTGCTGCCAGCCCGTTTATGGCGACAAGGTATTCGGCTTCGTGACCAGCGGAGGCGGCATCAAGATTCACCGCGAAAACTGTCCCAACGCTCCCCAACTGCGTGAGCGCTTCGGCTACAGGATAGTGAAGGCGATGTGGTCAGGCAAAGGCACAGGCCAGTATGCCATCACTCTGCACGTGATAGGCAACGATGACATAGGCATCGTGAACAACATCACAAGCATCATAAGTAAGGAAGAAAAGATACAGCTGCGCAGTATAAGCATCGACAGTCACGATGGACTCTTCAGCGGCACGCTGACGGTCATGCTGGAGGATACTGCCCGACTGGAAAAGTTATTGAAGAAAATCAAGACCGTAAAAGGAATAAAGAATGTATCAAGAAGTTAAGAACACCCTGCTCACAGCCCTGTTGGCAGCCGGAAGCATTGCGATGCAAGCCACCGACCTGCACGTTGACAGCCTGCGTATCACAAGTCCCTATTGCATGAACACTCCCATCCGCACGGACAGCACCGACGTCTGGGGCAAAGCCTTTCAGCAAGAGGATCTGATGATGGATGCGCCCATGCAGCTCAACCAGTGGCTCAAGGGCGAGTGCATGGCCGACAGCATAGTGCCCGCCAGCGAGAAGGGCGGCGTGCGCCTGGCAGGTTTCCAGATGGAGAACAGCATGTTTGCCAAGTGCCGGTTGAGCATCACCAGCACAGCCCGGCACAAGACCTTCATCGACGGAAAGGAATATCGCGACGGCGACGAGCGACAGATGTTGCCCGGCAGGCATGATGTGGTGGTGAAACTGCTGCAGAAGCCTGGCAAGGCCGACACGCTGACCGTGAGCGTGCAGACCAGCCAGGAGAAGTACCTGACGCTGAATCCCAAGGGAAAGAGGCTCTACACCTTTGAGGACTACCAGAATGGCCTGTGGGCCGGAGGCACCAGCCTGAGCGCAGGCGGACGCTTTATGAAGTACAGCACACGTATCACCAAGGAGGGAGGAGAACAGCAGAGCAGCGAACGCATACTGGACCTCAAGACCGGCCACGAGTATGTACCCGCCAACTTCGTCCAGTGGGCTGCCAAGGGCGACTGCTACATCGCATGGCGCCAGAACAGCAAGGGTGAGACCACATACGAATACACCGACCCTGCCACCGGCAAGGGCACTCCTTTCTTTACAGATGCCCAAGGGCTGTGGGGAGAATGGACCGCACAGGACAAACTGCTGCTGATAAACAAGAATACCGAAGGTCCACGGGATGATGCGCAGGTGCACCAGATACTGGAGCCGGATGACCGCATGGCCGGATGGCGCAACAGAAACAATGTGCAACTGCTGGATCCTGCCACACAGCAGGTGAGCGTGCTCACACAAGGCCAGCACAACACCTATGCCTCTGTCTCAGACGACGGCAAGCACATCATACTCTCGGTGCGCGAAAACGACATCACCACCCGCCCATTCTCCTTCACCACCCTGCTGCTGCTCGACCGTGAGACCATGCAGGTGGATACTCTGGTGCATCACGACGGATTTGTCAACTCTGCCCAGTGGCTTCCCGACAACCGTCATATCATCATCCAGGGAAGTCCCGAGGCACTGGGAGGCATCGGCAAGAACGACCCCACAGGCAAGATACCCAGCATCATACAGCAGGAGCTCTATCTGATGGACACCCAGAGCAAGGAGATCACACCGCTCACAAGGGACTTCGATCCCTGCATCATCAGCGTGCAGTGCAGCCGCACAGACGGCAACATCTATGCCCTGTGCGAGAACCGCGACCTGAAGAGCATCTTCAAGATGGACCTGAAGACCCGCCGCTGGACACAGCTCAAGCTGACGGAATGCTACGTGAGCAGTTTCTCTCTGGCCGACGAGAAGCCTCTGCTCTCCTACTCTGGCGAGGGTGCTTCCAACACCTACCGCATCTACACGGTGGATCTGAAGAGCGGCAAGGAGACTCTCATACGCGACTACAACCCCGAGCGGATGGGTGACATCGAGCTGGGAGAGTTCGGCGACTGGAACTTCAAGAGCAGTCGTGGCGACACCATCTACGGCCGCTACTATCTGCCACCCCACTTCGATGCCAACAAGAAATACCCCATGCTGGTGTATTACTATGGTGGCTGCTCACCCACAGGCCGCTATCTGGACAGCTACTACAACTATCACAACTGGGCAGCTATGGGTTACGTGGTGTATGTGATACAGCCCAGCGGCTGCACAGGCTTCGGTCAGGAGTTTGCCGCACGCCATGTCAACGCCTACGGAAAATACACCGCCGACGACATCATCGAGGGAACCAAGAAGTTCTGCAGCGAACACCCTTACGTCAATGAGAAGAAGATTGGCTGCCTCGGCGCATCTTACGGCGGCTTTATGACCATGTACCTTCAGACGGTGACCGACATCTTTGCAGCTGCCATGGCTCATGCCGGCATCAGCAACCCCGCCAGCTACTGGGGCTTCGGCTACTGGGGCTACAGCTACAGCGCCATCAGTGCAGCCAACAGTTACCCTTGGAACAACCCCCAACTGATGAGCGAGGGCTCTCCATTGTTCAATGCCGACAAGGTGCACACGCCCATCCTCTTCCTGCATGGCGGTTCCGACACGAATGTACCCATCGCAGAGAGCACGCAGATGTTCAATGCGCTGAAGATTCTGGGCCGCGAATGTGCCTTTGTGACCGTTGAGGGACAGGACCACCACATCCTTGACTACGCCAAGCAGACCAAGTGGGTACACACCTACTATGCATGGTTTGCCAAGTATCTGCAGGATGACCCCACATGGTGGGAGAGCCTCTATCCAACCAAGAACATTAAGTAAAGACCCCTCTATGCCCACCGGGCAAGGGACAGCAAACGGCAGTCGGCTGGAAGTGTGATTCGTGTCACCTCTGGCCGACTGCCTTACACCAAGAAGATGATTTATCCAAAGAATTTCGAGCAGAAGATTGGGTTCGACGAGATAAGAGGATTGCTGCACGCACGATGCCTGAGCAATCTGGGCCATGAGCGCGTAGATGCCATGACCTTTGTGAGCAAACCCGACGAACTGAGAACGCTGCACGCACAGACCAACGAGCTGAGGAGCATTCTGAGAGAAGCGTCCGACCAGTTGCATCAGGACTTCTTCGACCTCCGGCCTGCGCTTCACCGCATACGTCTGGAGGGCGCCTACCTCGACGAACAGGAGATATGGGACCTTCTGCGCAGCCTGCGCACACTCCACCAGTGGGTTGAGGTGGTGCGCCAAGAGGAGGATGACACCCCACTCCACCCTGCTCTGTGCCACATGGCCGACGGTGTGTTCACCTTCCGCAGCATCGAGAAACGCATCGAGCAGATACTTGACAAGTATGGGCGGATAAAGGATGAGGCCAGCGTGCAGTTGGCTTCCATCCGCAGCGAACTACGCCGTTCGGAGGGAAGCGTAAGCCGTGTGTTGGCACGCATACTCAGTTCGGCACAGGCCGACGGCCTGGTAGATAAGGATGTGGCACCCACTCTGCGTGACGGACGACTGGTGATACCCGTGGCTCCTGCCATGAAGAGAAGGCTCAAGGGAATAATCCACGACGAGAGTGCCACCGGCAAGACTGTCTTCATAGAGCCTGCCGAGGTGGTGGAGGCAAACAACCGCATACGCGAACTTGAGGGCGAAGAGAAGCGCGAGGTGATACGCATCCTGCGCGAGTTCACCTCGCTGCTCACACCCAACATACGCGAATTCCAGCGGGCCATGAGTTTCCTGGCCGACGTGGAGTTCTGCCGTGCAAAGGCTCTGCTGGCCGACCATCTGGAGGCTGTAAGCCCGCAGATTCAGGATGCTCCGCTCATTGACTGGACACTGGCAAAGCATCCTCTGCTGGAACTCACCCTGCGCAAACAGGGCAAACATGTGGTACCCATGGACATCGCACTGAGCCGACGACAGCGCATACTCATCATCAGCGGACCCAACGCAGGCGGCAAGAGCGTGTGCCTCAAGACGGTGGGACTGCTACAGTATATGCTTCAGTGCGGACTGTCTGTCACCATGGGCGAGAACTCCAAGTGCGGTGTGTTCCACCATATACTGATAGATATAGGCGACGAACAGAGCATTGAGAACGACCTGAGTACCTATAGCGGACACCTGCAGAACATGAAGGAGATGATGCGCAATGCCGATCCGGCAAGCCTGCTGCTTATTGACGAGTTCGGTGGAGGCACAGAGCCTACCATAGGCGGTGCCATTGCCGAGGCGGTTCTGAAGCGCTTCGTGGGCCGGGGAGCCTTTGGTGTAATCACCACGCACTACCAGAACCTCAAGCACTTTGCCGAGGATACTCCGGGCGTGATAAACGGTGCGATGCTCTACGACAGGCAGAAGATGGAGGCGCTCTTCCAGCTGCAGGTGGGCAATCCGGGCAGCAGCTTTGCCGTGGAGATAGCGCGCAAGACGGGCATACCCGAGGATGTCATTGCCGATGCAACGGCTCTCGTGGGTCAGGACTATGTGAATGCCGACAAATATCTGCTGGATATCACACGCGACAAGCGCTACTGGGAAAACAAGCGACAGACCATCCACTCACGCGAAAAGCAGATGGAGCAGACCATCGCACGCTATGAGCAGGAGGTGGCCGAACTGAAGGAGAAGCGCGTGGAGATTATCAAGGAGGCCAAGAAGCAGGCGCAGGAAATCCTGAAGGAGGCAAATGCCACCATCGAGAACACCATCAGGGAAATCCGCGAGGCACAGGCCGAGAAGGAGCGCACCAGACTGGCACGACAGCAGATGGCGTCTGCCGCCGAGGAACTGCTGGACGAGAGCAAGGCGGCCAACGACGAACTCATCGAGCGCAAGATGCGTCAGATAGAGGAACGGAAGAAGCGCAAGGAGCAGAACAAACGCAAGCGTGCCGAGGAGAAAGCCGCTGCCACACAGCAGACTGCCACCATCGCCCCCAAGGCAGAAGAGCCTCTGAAGGCCGGCGATACAGTAAAACTGAAGGGACAGACCGCCGTGGGTGTCATCAACCAGATAAACGGCAAGCAGGCTTCGGTGACCTTCGGCATGATGAAGACCACCGTGGATGTCAAGCGGCTAGTACGTGCCGAGAAGCCCAAAGAGGACAAGGGGCAGGGAGTCATCTCCTTTGTAAGCCGCGATACACAGGACCAGATACGCGACAAACACCTGCACTTCAAGCAGGACATTGACGTGAGAGGCATGCGCGGCGAGGAAGCTCTGCAGGCTGTCACCTACTTCATCGACGATGCCATACTGGTGGGAGCCAGCCAGGTGCGCATCCTGCACGGCACCGGAACAGGCATCCTGCGCCAGCTCATCCGCGATTATCTCAACGCACACCCAGGTGTGAAGTCGGCCCGAGACGAGCACGTGCAGTTCGGCGGCGCAGGAATCACCGTGGTGGAACTGAAATAAACGGTTTCGCCACAACCCTATGGATGCTTCCCGATTGGGCCTCGTGCAGAAGGGAAACACGCCTTCTCACATCACGAAATCATTTACCCTTCGTACAGAACAACTCTTCCCCTACCGTCCAACCTTGGGTTGGACGGTGACGGGACAGACTGCGCCCCTCTGCCATCTCTGCCTGTATGGCTATAAAAGCGTGGTTCCTACGGCCATGCACATGCCTTGAGCATGCCTATAGCTCCACATTGAAAGCATTCACAGCATCTATCACACGCTTGACCTCCTCGTTGGTGAGCACGGGAGAGATGGGCAGAGAGAGTTCCTCGGCATGAATGCGCTCCGTCACACGGTACTTCCTGTCGGCCCACTCTGCGTAAGCGGCCTGCTTGTGAGGCGGTGTGGGATAATGTATCTGCGCCTGAATGCCATGAGCAGCCAGACATTCCTGCAACTGCCGGCGTGCCGGACAGCGCACGGGATATATGTGATATACATTGCTCTCGGGCTCACTGGCCGCCAGAGGAAGGGTGACCAGCGGATTCTGTATGCCTTGGTCATAGAGGCGGGCTATCTCGCGACGGCGGTCATTATCCTCGTCCAGTCGTCCCAACTTCAGGCTCAGCACGGCTGCCTGTATCTCATCCATGCGGCTATTGACGCCTTTGTACTCGTGCACATACTTCTCCTCGCTTCCATAGTCGCCCATGGCCTGCACCACGCGAGCCAGTTGCTCGTCGTTGGTAGTCACACAACCCGCATCACCCAGTGCGCCCAGATTCTTGCCGGGATAGAAACTAAATGCGGTGGCATCGGCCAGAGCGCCGGCACGCAAACCGCCTGTGCGGGCACCATGAGCCTGTGCAGCATCATCGATGACCTTCAGTCCGTGAGCATCGGCAATGCTGCGGATAGCCTGCATGTTGCACAAGCGGCCGTAGAGATGCACGGGCATGATGGCACGTGTGCGCGGTGTGATGAGCGGCTCTATCAGCTTCTCGTCTATGAGATAATCGCTGAGCGACGGTTCACAGAGTACAGGCGTGAGGCCGGCATGCGTGATGGCCAGTATGGTGGCTATGAATGTATTGGCCGGCACTATCACCTCATCGCCCTCGTGCCAGCCCAAGAGTTGGCTGTAGGCACGCAGTACATTGGTGAGCGCATCAAGCCCGTTGGCCGTGGGCACGCAACAGAACACTCCGCAATAGTCGGCATAGAGGCGTGCAAAGCGCTTGTTCTCCCTGCCATGCAGATACCATCCGCTGTGCACCACCCGCGTAACCTCCTCGGTGAGAGTAGGCTCGAAGGAGTCGGAAATCTTCTTGATATCCAGATAGAGCACCTTTTCCTCCTCGTCTCCAGGCTGTTTGCCACACATCTCCATCAGTTTGGCACGCTCCAGAGGCACGTCATACACGTCATAGCATACGGCTCTTCCGCCAAACCCTTCCTTCTGAAAAATCAACCCTTCGTTGAGAACCGCCCCGCCATGCTCGGTGGAAATGCCGAAATCCACGTATTCCATCTGCTTGTAACGCTCGTTGATGAGATGGCGGAAAAGCAGATCGAGAGCGCCGAAGGTGCGACCCTCGTCGCCCGCAGCTATATACTGCACATGAGCCACGTGCTCCGTTTCAAAGACCACCGTGCCTGCCACTATCTCCCTGTCGTGCCGCACAAGGTAGAGCTTTATCTCCTTGGGGAAACGCTGCATGAGCAACTTCATCTCCTCGGTGCTATGCACGGGATGCACATGATGGTGTGCCTGCAGCACCTGGTCCAGCAGCTTCCAGTATTCATCCAGCGTCTGGGTGTCGCCCTCCGTCATGCGGTCGATATAGAAGCCGTGTTCGATGGCCTTCTTGGCCTGACGCAATCTCAGCGTGCGCATCTTCATGGGATGTGCCATGCTCACAGCCGTACTCACCTGGCGGCTCTTGAGCACCGCGCCGGCACGGAAGAGCGCATAGAGTTCCTCGCCGCTGGGGATATCACTATATATATAAGGTATAGGCTTCACCACCACACGCTGCGCCTGGAGGTAGCTCTGGTAATAGAGCAAAACGGCCCTCATGATGCGCAGCACATCGGTCTGCGTCACCTCGGGCTGCACTATCAGACCGCCATAGGTGAGTCCCTGGTGGGAATAGACACAAGCTTCGCTCTCCACCCAGTTGGCTGGGAAAACCGCCACAAGCCCCCTGCTGTCGGGCGCCTCCTCGGTGTAACCGTCGGCGGGGCTGATTCCCTCATACACCATCACCGAGCAGTCGAAGAAGCGGTCGGCATGATAATCCATGAACCCACGCTGCAGCAGGAACGTTCCGTTCTTCGATCTCCGCACGAAGGAGTCCCAATCCTCGCGCTTATTTATAGAATAAGGTATAACTGTCATTACTCTCCGTTTATTTCCTTGAGATAATCCTCGTGATTGTTGATATAGCCTCCTGCATCATAGGGCTGGGATGCCACGGCCAGGCAAACAGTCCCCTCCTGGAAGTCCGTCAGGCAGCACCACACCCCTGCAGGTATCAGGATTCCGCATGTAGGCGAGTCCATCAGCACGTCGGCCCGTGCTTTTCCATCATCCACATGCATGCGAAATGACCCTTGAAGCGGAAAAACCACCTCGGCACATGTCCTATGCGCATGCCCGCCACGGCTTTTTCCTGGCGGAACACCCCATATCCAGAACACCCTCTGCACATCAAAAGGAATATCTCTGGCACTTTGCAGGAAAGAAAGGCATCCTCTCTCATCTTTTTTTTCAGGCAGTGCTATCAGGCGGCAACCTCCTGGTAATGCATTAGTTTCTGCGTTTTCGCTCATATCTATGTTCATTTATTTACTGCAAAGATACAAAAAAATCGTCTGAATGTTTGCGTATGTTAGAAAAAACCCCTACCTTTGCAGCGCAATTGAGAGGGACACGGACAGCGGTTCGACCTAATGCGAGAAGATTGGAAGTTTGGGTGAGTGGCTGAAACCACCAGTTTGCTAAACTGACGTGCGGGTTACCGTACCGGGGGTTCGAATCCCCCAGCTTCCGCTTAGCTGAACAGACCTTGAGATTGCAACACGGCGCTTTCGTCTAGCGGCTAGGACACATGCCTCTCACGCATGGAACACGGGTTCGATTCCCGTAGGCGCTACTACCAAAAAGGATGTTTCTACCAAGAGACATCCTTTTTTCATTAACCTCCCACCGCTCTGTCACAACGGCTCACCCGACAAAGCAGGGGGAGAGATTCCACAAACCAAAAGAAAAGTTATACATTTGCACCATGAACATAAGGACTCTTAGCATTGGCGCAGTTATGCCATCAGAGATACTTTCGAATTTCGAAATGGTACGTGTCGAAGAAGAGTCGTCCCTTATCCGCATCTATCTCATTGATTATGCAAGGCCGACTATTTTTGCGAGTGAGAAACGGTAACGGATAATCTCTCCTCCGTTATGATGATAAACAGGAAGCGCATAAGGAGCCTTCTTCTCATTATTGTCATCATAAAAGAAATGAAGCGGAAAAATCTGTTTCAGTTGTTCGCGACTCGACAGCCCATCTTTAATGATACCTCGTGAAAAGCATCAGTCCTAATTTATGTTGCTTGCAAAGGATTTACAAGACAGCAATAGTTCTTTATTGAGAACAGGATACTGAACATCTCGACTGACACCAATTTATTCCAGTTCGTCACATCCGAGCTCTTTACCCTCATACATGACTACAACAGGTATGAATTCAGAGCAATCATCATCAGGAACAAATGGAGCCAACCAACATTTTCGTCCGGTCTTGGGACACTTGTATCGGTTACTTCCTATTTGTATCTGATTTGATAATGCCCTATACCTGACACAAAAAGACACACAATGTCACCAACATTGAGTTTCTTGTCAGACATGCACCAATAGAGTTTACCGTACAAAGCAACACTCTTTGTACGATCAAGGAAATTCTCATTTCCTTGAAGTAATACGTGCTTAGTTGAAAACATATTAGACTTTTGAGCCTTTATGTTTTATATCTTTAAAAAACTTAGCTATAACTATCAAGCCAGGATATGCTCTATCATTGTCATAATAAACCATGTCTTTATCCAGCTCCCATACGGACATGAAATCTGGAGATGCAACTGTCTTTAGGTCTTTGTAAAGTCGGTCAAGCATCACTCTTTCTTGTGAGATATAAGTCTCACGTATATCGCCAGAAGGATTTGTACTGCTATACGACGTAACGAAATGCAGACCGAGACGGATTACACCTTTCGTCTTTTCCCCAAAGTGTTTTATCTCATCCTTCACGTTTTCAAGTTGAACGATATTCATGGTCCGCCATCTTTGTACTAAACGTCCATCGTTTGTACAAGAGGTTTCAAAATTGTCGTAACTATGCTTGACTTCAACAACAACGCTGTAGTCTTTGTAAATACACCAATAGTCAATACGTCCTTGAGAGTTTTCTATTTCCAATCCCTTCTTTCTGCTGTTACGAATCATCGGATATTCTGCAAACGCAAGTCCTTTGCAAAGTGAAGCCAGTACCGGAATAATCAATGAATCTAATTGGCGTTCTCTAAAGATAAAGGGAGGCTCATAAATATCATACTTGGTAGAGTTGAAAGCCAATGCATGTTTAGCCATCCCTACGAAGAGCTTCTTTGTCAAGTCATAGACAACTTCGTAATACGATTCATCAGATTCCTTTGTTGAGAAAAGGAAACTTTGGGAGCCTTTTGTTGAGTGACGAAATTTCATATCAACTTGAAAATTTGGTTATTTTACTTCCATAATTCCGCAACACTATTATAAATTAAACTTTTTAAGTACCTGAGCAACAAGAAGCTCTTGGGCAAGCCAAGCGACAGAGCCGAGTGGCTCAGGATTTTGCCATGTCGAAGAATTCACTTATCTTAGTGTTGCAAAAATAAACAAGCAAAACTCTGATATGACATGGCGAAGATACAAATTAAATCTAAGAAACTCACTCCTTTTGGAGGAATATTTTTGGGTCATGAAGAAATTTGACTCCACTTTGTCATCTATAATCGACTCCACCCTCGGTCTAAGGTGTAGATTGTTCGGTTATCAGTACAGCGAAATCATCCGTTCTCTCATGAGTATCTACATCCGTGGTGACTCATATATTGAGGATGACAGAAACGGATGGATGGTGTGCAGGATCTTTGGGAAGGAGAATACACATGCCGTTGTATCCAGACTAACGACTATGATTCTTCTGCAAGAGAAATTCTCGAGTTCAATAACCTTCGTGGAGGAAATAGCACGTTTTCGTTAAGCCAAATGAGCAGAATAAAGCTCGCTTTAATTATGCCATGGCGAGAAAACGAAGGATGAAATCCAACATGTCTTCGATGATACAAACAATGGTTTCGGGCGGGACTGATTGCCCAAATCCAAAGACTTGACGCAGAGAGGTTCGGACTCAATGCAACAAGTCGCATAAAAGCGCTTGTCTTCAGATTTGTCTCTGTACCAGCCATGTGGATCAGAACATCAAGGCGGTATGTGCTGAATATCTATACCTGTAATAATACTTACGCAGATGTATTCCAGACTATTTTTGGATAACGCCTACAACTTATGGGTATGATAATGCGTGTTGTCTCATGTCGCATTGCGGGGTAAGGGGACATTGAGGGCTGCAGTGGATATTTCTACCTCAATTTATCTGCTAATTCAGTAAATGAGAGGACATGTACACGCAATAAGGACATTGAAGGGCTTAGTTGCGGATCTAAGGTTAACGAGAACACTTTTTCAAGTGGACTCATACATTAATCTTATGCAGATAATTCTTACTTGATTCTTACTTCATAAGGGAATTTGCGGGAAGATGGGTCGAGCGAATGGTTCGCAGGAGCTCCCATCACCACGAGATTGAGTGCCTTCAACGACTGGTTCTTAGGAGCCACGATTGAAACCATTCCCTTCATCGCTGCGCTCATCTGACTGTAGATGCATTCATCGGTATCGGCGGTTACTCCCACCAAACCATAACGGTAACCGACGGTTCGTGCCATCTTGTCCTTGGAAGCAGTGAATGGCTTACCCGCAGCATCCAACGCTCTGAAATCCACTACCACCTTCTTCCCTCTCTCTGGCACATCCAGTTTGATGGCATTGAAGCCATAGTTTTCAGGAACTAAAGCGGCATCCGGACGGAGATAGCCATTCTTCTGCTTCACCATTTTGGTATCGAAGGTGCAGGCATAAGGACGAGTCTCCTTGCGGGCATAATCCAGATCGAAGTTCACCAGATGGCGATAGCAGTCGAACATCTCGTCGTTGAATTGTTTCTGACTCATCTTATACTTTCGCTTGTAGGTAACCACAGGGTCTTCGCCCACCTTTCCCTCACGATAGAGCTGTGCGATGCTTTCCAGGCCGTGCTTCTCCGCCCACCATTCTATTACGTATGGCGAGTGGTAGATGTTCTCCATGTGAAGATACCTCTTATGGGTAAGTTTCCGGAAGGCATCGAAATGAAATTTCTCTTCGGAGAGCCAGTCGGGGTTCACGCGCCACAGCATCCACTACGATGTCATCTCGAAGAATCCGCTTCCACCCCAAGCCTCTCCGGTTTTATCTGCCATAATCTGGAGCTGGAAACTATGTCCCAATTCGTGCGCCAGACAGTTGAGTTTCTTGTTCTGAATACGGTTGGGCGTTACCCAGAGAGCACCGATAAAATCATCATAGGTACCTCCATAGGCCGTTCCATCGAGCGAATAGTTCACCATCACCATCATCTTATATCGGTCGCAGTTGCTCCCCGGCAAAGAGAACTTCAGAGTATCACGGAAGAAATGGTAGAATCGCTCCACCTGGTTTTGGAGATTTCCCAGGTCGAACTTCATCGGGTGTCCCTGCAGTGACGGAGGGTTCTAGGTATTGTCTCCGAAAGGCTTTTCCCAGAAATACACCACATTCTGAGTCTGGGAACTATGTCGCCAGCACCATCTTGCGTTGTCGTCGTTGAGGTTATATGGCTTCAGGGAATCCGGCACGAAGATGAGTTTCTGCACCGCCGTGGCTGATTCCGAGTTATGGTTCTGCGTTGTCATGGCAGCCAGCGGCAATGTTGCTGCTGATAAAATCAGCGAAAAGAAGATTTGCTTCATTCTCTTCTGTTTTTCGTTATTATAGTTTTGAGGCAAAGGTACAAAGGATCTACCAAAGAAAGGCAAAAAATCGTCCAGAAGAATGAAAGAATCGTGCATTTCTTTAATTTAAATAGAACCCACTTTTTTCAAGTGGACTTATATTGAATCTTGGCAGAATTCAAGCAGTACTACTTACTTTGCCCATGAAGTACTACTTCTATCGCCAACGAAGTAGTACTTCTATCGCCCATGCAGTACTACTTCTTTTACTCACCCTTTTGATATTGACCCCAAACAAATATAAAACCCCTTTTACACCAGTAGGATAAAAATATACTATTTATAGAGGGAATCGGTCATACAACTTTGTTATCTAAAGCCTCATCAATAAATCGCCCCTGCCACGATATTACTGATGAGCGAGCGCAGGCGTACCATGCGGCTGCGGCCATCGATGGGATGAACGGCATTGACAAGCAGGATGATACTCACGTCGTTAACAGGGTCGATGACGATGCTGGTACCTGTATAGCCCGTGTGCCCGTAGGTTTGGGGCGAAAGCAAAGAACCATTGCACGAAGCATAGGGACTATGCACATCCCATCCATAGGTACGGCCTATCTGGCTGGCCCATTGTGGCACGCTGCGCATGGTCAGCACGGTGGCAGGCGAAAGGATGCGAGCACCCTGCCACTGACCACCATTCTGCAAGGCTGCACACAGGACTGCCAAGTCATCAACCGTACTGAACACACCCGCATTACCGCTCACACCGCCATTCATCACACGTGCCAAAGGATCATGAACCTGTCCGCGTAACACACTTCCGTCTGGCTGGCGGGTGGTGGGAGCTATGAGACTGCCCCAGCGGCTCAAGTCTTCACCCAAGGGCAGATAGTCGGTATGCTTCATACCCAAGGGGGCAAAGATATGGGTGCGGGCATAATCACGCAGCGAAAGACCTGTGCAACGCTCCACAATATGCTGCAAGGTGATGTAGTTGAGACAGCTATACTGAAAGTCGGTGCCAGGCTCAAAGCTTCGCTTCACCTGGCAGATATGCTCAAGCAACCCCTGTGGAGAGGGCGAACCATAGCGACGTACAAGTTCATCTACAGAAGCATAAGCAGGCAGACCCGAAGTGTGGGTGAGCAGATGCTGGATGCGTATGGTCTCAGAATTCCCCTGTGAGTCAGTCCAGCTGGCAAAGCCGGGAATGTAAGCAGAGACGGCATCGGTAAGGCGCAGAGTGCCATTCTCGCACAACTGCATCACGCTGATAGCTGTAGCCACCGATTTGCTGCACGATGCCAGGTCAAACATCGTCTCGATGGTCATCTTCTCCACCGAAGGATAAACCTGCCTGTTGCCATAAGCCTTCACATAAGCCATGCAGCCTCCCTTCACGATACCCAGCACGGCACCGGGAATCTCTCCCCGTCCTATGGCATCCATGATGGCCGAGTCAGCTCGCGCCAGTTTCTCTTCAGAGAGATGCACCTTGCGGAGCGATACACGTTTCAGCTGGCCATATGCCACCAAGGGCAGGCTGGCCAATACCAGTCCTACATATATAATAATGTATAATCGCTTCATACGCTCCTCCTTCTACTCTTTACCTTTATTCTTTTACCATCTGAACAAAAAGCCCTGTCAGACAAAACGGCTTCTGGACACTACCCTACACACATTTGCCCGAGAGGGCCTGTTCCTGCAACTCTCCTGGGAATACGGAGAGCAGATTACTTATTCTTCAAAAGATCACGGATTTCAGTGAGCAACTTCTCCTCAGCCGACGGTTCGGGAGCAGGAGCAGGCTCAGCGGGCTTCTCTTCCTTCTTGCGTGAGAGAGCGGCAATACCCTTCACCATGAGGAAAATACAGAAGGCGATGATAAGGAAATCCACCACATCCTGGATAAACTGGCCATAGTTGAGCGTAACAGCCTCACTCACCACCTGGTCACCCTCCTTCACTGCATCCTTGAGCACAAGCTTGAGGTCGGTGAAATCCATTCCGCCTGTGAGCACGCCAATAGGAGGCATGATGATGTTGTTCACAATACTGGTCACAATCTTGCCAAACGCACCGCCGATAATCACACCGACAGCCATATCAACTACGTTACCCTTGAGGGCAAAAGCCTTGAAGTCTTGAATAAATGACATAATTATCTATTTTTTGCATTAAATCGAGCGCTAAATTAAAAAGAATATCGTAATTTTGCGTCCACAAAAGGAAAAAAGTTGATGAGAAGACTGAAATATATGCACTTTTGGCTCTTAATCACGTTGCTGCTGGCGGCGTGCAAGTCGTCTCATTATTGCAATTGTGGATAAAACAGGCTATTATTTCTAACCCTTTAAATAATTAAAGAAATGGCAACAAAAGTAGGTATTAATGGTTTCGGCCGTATCGGTCGTTTCGTATTCCGTGCCGCTCAGACTCGTGAGGACATCGAGATCGTAGGTATCAATGACCTGTGCCCCGTGGATTACTTGGCTTACATGCTGAAGTATGACACTATGCACGGCGCATTCAACGGCACCATCGAGGCTGACGTTGAGAACAGCCAGCTGATTGTTAACGGCAAGAAGATTCGCGTAACTGCAGAGCGCAACCCCGCTGACCTGAAGTGGAACGAGGTTGAGGCTGAGTACGTGGTTGAGTCAACTGGCCTGTTCCTGACTCAGGAGAAGGCTCAGGCTCACATCGAGGCCGGTGCCAAGTACGTGGTGATGTCTGCTCCCTCAAAGGACGCTACTCCCATGTTCGTTTGCGGTGTTAACTTCGACAAGTACGTGAAGGGCACTCAGTTCGTGTCTAACGCTTCTTGCACCACCAACTGTCTGGCTCCTATCGCCAAGGTTCTGAACGACAAGTTCGGTATCACCGATGGTCTGATGACAACCGTTCACTCTACAACTGCTACACAGAAGACCGTTGACGGTCCCTCTATGAAGGACTGGCGTGGTGGCCGTGCTGCTTCCGGCAACATCATCCCCTCTTCTACAGGTGCTGCCAAGGCTGTGGGTAAGGTTATCCCCGAGCTGAACGGTAAGCTGACTGGTATGTCTATGCGTGTTCCCACTCTGGACGTATCTGTGGTTGACCTGACTGTTAACCTGGCTAAGCCTGCTAAGTACGAGGAGATCTGCGCTGCCATGAAGGAGGCTTCTGAGGGCGAGCTGAAGGGTGTACTGGGCTACACAGAGGACGCTGTGGTTTCTTCTGACTTCCTGGGCTGCACTCTCACTTCTATCTTCGACGCTAAGGCTGGTATCGCTCTGACCGACACATTCGTGAAGGTAGTGAGCTGGTACGACAATGAGATCGGCTACTCTAACAAGGTGCTGGAGCTCATCGCCCACATGAAGAAGGTGAACGGCTAATCTCTGAAGGATAAAATCCACAGAGGCAAATGCCTCAACCAGAAACAGAAGGCTGTCCGACAAGCTCGGGCAGCCTTCCTTTTGTTGCGGAGTTATTGCTTCTGGTAAAACACCCTAGAGCATAAAGACTCACCCGATATATCCTGGGGACCAATCCGCCAACTGATTCAGTATGACTCCTACAACACTGTCCACTGATTCTGTTTGTGAATAGGAAAAGTGTCTAGTGAAATCAGGAAAAGACATATCCTTGGATAAATTGCGAAGTATCCTTGGATACTTTGCCGAGTATCCTTGGATACTTTTTCCAGGCAAATTTCTGACGGAGAAAGACAGAGTTCCTTGGCAACTCCTTCCTCTTCTATAATTATGGAATTCGGGAGCGGCATCTACAAATCCACATTCGTACAAGAGGGAAGGAGCATTTCCCTTAGTAAACAGGTTCAACTTTCCTAACTGAAAGTTTCGGTTTTCTGAGCCAAGAGTTGCATTCGGAAGAGAAGGAAAGCGGGGTGGCATGGATATTGGTGGCGAAAATGGTTGGGCAATTCAGAAAGAATGCCTAAATTTGCTGAAAATATGAATGAATTATGAAATTTACAAAACTTGCCAACCCTATCTTCCGCGCGGTAATCGATGATTATCACAAGTCGGACAACGTAGATACACCCATCCAGAACCCCTATGAGAGCGGTTCCATCGAACACGATCTGTACCAGAAATGCTGGATTGACACCGTGCAGTGGCATCTGGAGGACATCATCCGCGATGAGGACATCAATCCCGTGGATGCACTGGCGCTCAAGCGTCGCATCGACAAGAGCAATCAGGACCGTACCGACCTGGTAGAGCAGATTGACAGTTACTTCTACACCAAGTTCCACAGCGTGAAGTGTCAGGACAACGCCACCATCAACACCGAAAGTCCAGCCTGGGCCATCGACCGTCTCAGCATCCTGGCTCTGAAGATTTACCACATGCAAGAGCAGGTGGAGCGCACCGACGCTTCGGCTGAACACAAGGCCCGTTGCCAGCAGAAGCTCGATATTCTGCTCCAGCAGCGCACCGACCTCTCTACAGCCATCGACCAGCTGCTTGAGGATTTCGAGGCTGGACGCAAGTACATGAAGGTCTATAAGCAGATGAAGATGTACAACGACCCCAGCACCAATCCCGTGCTCTACGGCAAGAAGTAAACCATCTCTCGAGCATTGAATCACAAACATCTGTTACTCATACGCTTCTCCGCCTTGGGCGACATTCTGATGACTGTCCCCATCGTGGAAGCCTTGGCGCGCCAGTACCCCAACCTGCACATCACCATGGTGAGCCGTCCCTTTGTGGGTTCCATATTCAAGAGGCTCCCCCAGAACGTGCAGTTCGTAGGCATCAACCTGACACAACACAAGGGGCTGGGCGGTCTGGAGCGGCTCTACAGGGAACTGCGGGCGCTGGAGCCAGACGCTGTGTGCGACCTGCATGATGTGCTCCGCACCAAATATCTGCGCCTGCGCTTCTGGATGGCAGGCATTCCCGTGAGCCATATCGTGAAGGACCGATGCGCACGCAAGGCATTCCTGCACGCATCACATAAGGTGCAGCAGGAAACGAGCTTCGAGCGCTATGCCAAGGCCATCGCTCGTCTGCTGCCATTCAAGCAGCCCACACCACCCTGCCAACTGGCTTCCCAAGCCACACACCGTGGCGGCATCGGCATAGCACCCTTTGCTGCTCACCAGGGGAAGATTTATCCCCTGCAGCAGATGGAGCGCGTGGTGAGTCTGCTCTCGGCACAGGGTACCGAGGTTTATCTCTTTGGTGCAGGAGAGAAGGAGCAATCCATTATGGAACAATGGGATAAGACATACGAGCATGCACACTCCATGGCGGGCCGGCTGGGCAACATGGCAGGCGAACTGGACTGGATAGCCGGTCTCGATGCAATGCTCACCATGGACAGCGGCAACATGCATCTGGCTTCGCTCACATGCACTCCGGTGCTCAGCATATGGGGTGCCACTCACCCGCTGGGCGGATTCCTGGGCTGGGGACAGACGATTGACCGCTGCATCCAGAAGGATTATCCCTGCCGTCCATGCAGCATCTTCGGCAACAAGCCTTGCCGCCTGGGCGACTTCCGCTGCCTGCATGACATCACTCCCGATGAGATTGTGAACCGCCTCAATGAGGTGGTACGCACCCACAGAAGCAGCAACGGACATTGAAACAAGCCAACACGAACACAAAAGAAAGTCCATTAGAAGATGAAAATTGCCTTTGATGCCAAGCGAGCGTACTGCAACTTCACAGGACTGGGAAACCACAGCCGCACCACTCTGGACATTCTCACGCGCTATTTCCCAGACAATGACTACGTGCTCTATACGCCCAAGGTGAAGCACACCCAGCTCACTGACAGTTATCTGAGAAATAGCGCCTTGCATACCGTACAGCCTACAGGATGGCTGAAGGGAAGTCTGTGGCGCACCTACAGGCTGGCACATGAGGCAAGCCAGGAAAAGGCCGACGTGTTTCACGGATTGAGCAACGAACTTCCCTATGGTCTCTCGCGAAAGTGCATCCCATCGGTGGTCACCATCCACGATGTGGCCTTCCACACCTTCCCCGACATGTACCAGTGGATAGACAGGCAGATTTATGACCGCAAGTGGAAGTATGCACTCTCACATGCCGACAGCATCATCGCCATCAGCGAGAGCACCAAGCGCGACATCCTCAGGTATTACGACGTAGAAAAGAGCAAGATACGGGTAATATACCAACCCGCAGCACCCTATTATTACACCACCGACTGCATCCGCGCAAGGGAAGAGAAGGTTGCCGACAGACCCTTCCTGCTCTACGTGGGCTCCATCAACTCGCGCAAGAATCTGCTTGGGGCTGTACGTGCGCTGGAGATGCTGCCCGCATCGGTGCGCCTTCCGCTGGTGGTTGTAGGCAACGGACGGGAATATATGCAGGAGGTGCAGAGGTACATCGAAGCACACCGCCTGCACGAATGGGTGGAATTCCGCACCAAGGTGGAGGATGCCCAGCTGCACGAGCTCTACGCTACGGCACGCGCCTTCATCTATCCCTCGTTCTGCGAAGGCTTCGGTCTGCCGTTGGTAGAGGCCCGTCTGAGCGGTTGTCCGGTCATCAGCAGCAACCTCTCGTCGCTGCCCGAGGCGGCTGGTCCATACTCTCTGCTTACCGACCCACACGACATCCAGGCGCTGAGCCAGGCATTGGACCGCCTCATCACCGACGATGATTTGCATCGTCAACTCTCCGTCAAGGGGCGCGAGGATGCTCTCGCCCATCTGCACCCACAGGTGCTGGCAGAACAACTGATGGACACCTACCGCTCGCTCGCCCGGCAGTGAGCGCCCGGCCTACCCGTCACTCACGCGCGTGTAACCTATTTATTATCCCAGGCATGAAGATTCTGTTCGACTACCAGACATTTCACACCCAGCGTTTCGGAGGCATCTCCCGCTACTTCTACGAGATAGGATGCCGCATGAAGGGAGTGCAGCCCACCTTTGCCATTCCCTTCACCATGAACCAGTACATCCGCCACAGCAGGATGGCAAATCATGTGAACATCCCCAAGCGCCTCTTCAAGATACTGGAGGGGGTGTTCCGGCAGATCAACAGGAGATGGGCGGCGCACAAAATCAAACAGGGTCACTTCGACCTCTTTCACCCCACCTATTACAACCCATACTTCCTCAACCTACTGGGCAAGAAGAAGTTCGTACTCACCATACACGACATGACCCACGAGAGGTACCCGCAGTACTTCTCGCCCAACGACCCCACGCCAGCATACAAGCGACAGCTGGCAGAGCGTGCCACCCGCATCATAGCCATCAGCGAATGCACCAAGCGCGACATCATGCTCTACCTGCATGTACCCGAGGAGAAGATCGACGTGATTTATCATGGGCTCAGCCCAAAGCCATTGGCCGAAGGGAAACCCGAAGGGCTGCCCGATGAATATATCCTCTATGTGGGCGAGCGCAGAGGATACAAGAACTTCGAACTGCTCCTGGAAGCATTCGTCCAAGTGCACGATCGCTACCCCAACATGCATCTGATACTCACTGGCCGTCCGATTTCCAAGCATGAAAACGAACTCTTCATGCAGAAAGGCTTGCAGGAGAACATCCTGGTTATGAACGACATCAGCGACCAGGTGCTGGCACAACTATACCGCCACGCACGGCTCTTCGTATATCCCTCTCTCTACGAGGGATTTGGTATCCCCATCCTGGAGGCTTTTGCCCAGAAATGCCCCGTGGTAGCCAGCCGCGCAAGCTGCTTTCCCGAGGTGGCAGGAGACGCTGCCGCCTACTTCTCGCCCGATTCTGCCAAGGAACTGACAGAAGCCATCCTGCACACGCTCTCTGATGCAGCCTACCGCAATCTGCTGGTTGAGCGGGGCTGTGAGAGACTCAAACTATTCACATGGGAAGAGACGGCACGCAAGACGGAGGAAACCTACCGCAAGGCACTGAAGGCTGACCAGTAAAGAGGCACCGCCATTCTCCACCCGACACACAAGCACACACCCATGAGCCAAGATATCAAGATAACGGTCATCACCGTGACTTTCAACGCGCGTGAGGCGCTGGAGCGAACCATCCAGAGCGTCATCCGCCAGGACTACAGCGCCCTGGAATATATCATCATAGACGGCGGTTCGCAGGACGGTTCGCTTGAACTCATCAAACAGTACAGTCCGCAGCTGGCCCACTGGACAAGCGAACCCGACCGCGGAATTTATGATGCGATGAACAAGGGCATTGCCTGTGCACAGGGCGAATACTGCATCTTTATGAACGCAGGCGACACCTTTACAGATGAGCACGTTGTGAGCCGCGTGTTCAGCGAACTGCATACCGCAGCCGATGTCATCTACGGTGATATCCTGAAGAATGGAAGGCTGAAGAAATCGCTCTCACCCCGCAACTGCCACAAGATGTTCTACTGCCACCAGAGCGTCTTCACCCGCACCGACTGCCTGCGCCGCTTTCCCTTCGACATCACCCACCGCTATTCGGCAGACTTCAAGCAGGCCAAACAGATGTTCCTCTCGGGCCTGACCTTCCTGCATGTACCCGTCGCTGTGGCCAACTTCGACACGCATGGTGTGTCCAACACCCAGCGCTCACGGGCACTTTGGGACAACGTGCGGGTGGTGTGCGAGGTAGATAAATGGACTGAGCGGGTGCGCCTCCTGCCCCATCTGCTCTTCCCCTGGATAGTGTGCAAGCTGCGCGGCAAATAACTCCCGACAAGCCTGCAAAAAGCCCCGATGGCGCGTGCCGCGTATGAACTTTCCTTTGTAACTTTGCATCAGGAACAACCAAAGAAAAGTGAAACGCATGGGCATATCAGCATCATACACGGCTGCAAGCGGCCGCTACGACCACGCAAGCACCCTCTACCGCCGTTGCGGCAGGAGCGGAATCCTGCTTCCCAAGCTCAGTCTGGGCTTTTGGTACAATTTCGGAAGCGACGACCCCTATGAGCGAAGCCGCTCCATCACACATTATGCCTTCGACCACGGCATCACACACTTTGACCTGGCCAACAACTACGGGCCTCCATACGGTACTGCCGAGCAGACCATGGGCCGCCTCATGCAACAGGATTTCCACCCTTACCGCGACGAGTTGTTCATCTCCACCAAGGCCGGCTACGACATGTGGGAGGGTCCCTACGGCAACTGGGGCTCCCGCAAATACCTGATGGCCAGCCTGGACCAGAGCCTGAAACGCATGCATCTGGACTATGTGGACCTCTTCTACAGCCATCGCTATGACCCCGACACGCCCTTGGAGGAGACCCTGCAGGCGCTGGTGGATATCGTGCGGGCAGGCAAGGCGCTCTACGTAGGCATCAGCCGTTGGCCTCTCTCTGCCCTCAGCATAGCCGAAACATATCTGCGCGAGCGCGATGTGCCCATGCTCATCTATCAGGGCAGACTCAATCTGATAGACCGTGCACCGCAGGACGAAGGCATCCTCAACTTCTGCCAAGAGCACGGCATCGGCTTCATCTCATTCTCCCCACTGGCCCAGGGACTGCTCACCGACCGCTATATCGACGGAATACCATCGGACAGCCGCATGGCCAAAGGACGTTCGCTGCGCCCGGAAATGCTCACAGCCGACATTGCCGGCCAACTGAAACTGTACCATCAGGAGGCTTCAGCCCAAGGCCTTTCACTTCCCGAATACGCACTCAGATGGATTCTCCAACAAGAGGGAGTCACTTTGGTGCTGGTAGGAGCCAGTTCGGTGGAGCAACTGAAGCAGAACCTTCGTTGCACGGAATAAACACATACACATGACGCAATGCGGTGCAAGCCCCATCGCAGCGCGCTGCGATGACAGATGCAGTGCGCTGCAACAGGCAATGCACCGCATTGCGTCATTTTCCCCAAAATACCGTAGTGAAGCGAGAAGTCAGATCATGAGCATGATGCGGCCTTCTGCCTTACAGAACTGAGCCGGATAGCGCATGATGGTGGCATACACCTGGGCAGAAGTCACAGGCTGTCCGTCCTTGCGCACATGCCACTGATAGCGGTTGATGAGTGTCGCTATCTGCTCGGTGCGCAATCCTCCGTTGCACCGCACCAAGGCATAAGTAATGGCTTCGGGCAGGGTCATCAGTCAAAGAGATTCAACTTGTTCTTCCGTGCCTGCTCGATGGTCAGTTGCTCCTGGGGTGCCGAAGCCTCTGCCCGCAGTTGCTCCTGCTGGCGCTGCAGTTCGGCCAGCGCCTCGCCGCTGAGCGCAGGGTTCATGAAGCGTGCTGCCTGAAGTGCTGCCTGACTGGCATCCTTGGTCCAGATGACAGGCCCATTGTAGGCCGGCGCAATCTTCAGAGCCGTGTGCAGAGGGCTGGTGGTAGCACCGCCCACCATGACCGGCACACGCACGCCAGCCGCATCCAGTGTGCGCGTCACCTTGATCATCTCGGTGAGACTGGGCGTGATAAGGCCGCTCAGGCCAATGATATCGGGCTTGCACTCCAATGCCTTTTCGAGCAGAACGTCCTCAGGCACCATCACCCCAAGGTCTATCACCTCGAATCCATTGCATGCCAGCACCACACTCACTATGTTCTTGCCTATGTCGTGCACATCTCCCTTGACCGTAGCAAGCAGCACACGGCCGGCCGACTTCTGGTTGTCGGCACGCTGGGCTTCGATATGCGGCTGCAGCACAGCCACTGCCTGCTTCATGGTACGGGCCGTCTTCACCACCTGCGGCAGAAACATCTTGCCCTCACCAAAGAGCTGTCCCACCAGATTCATACCCTTCATCAGCGGCCCCTCAATGATATCCACAGCGCGGGGATACTGCTGCAGCGCCTCTTCCAGGTCAGCCTCCAGCCCTTGCGAAATGCCCTTGCGCAACTTCTCGATGAGTCTGTCCTCTACGCTGAGCTGAGTCTGTAGGGAAGCGGGGGCAGCTGGGGCATCCTTGAGAGCCGCAGCCTGTTCGGCCAGCACAGTGGCCATCTCCACCAGCCGCTCGCTTGCCTGAGGCGAAGGACGCAGAATGGCATCCTCGAGCACTTGAAGCTGATCGGCAGGTATGTCGGCATACATCACTTTGGCAGAGGGGTTTACGATACCGAAGTCCATGCCCTTCTGCTGCGCATGATACAGGAACACGGCGTGCATGGCCTCCCGCACATAATTGTTGCCGCGGAAGGAGAAGGAGAGGTTGCTCACTCCACCGCTCACATGAACACCATGCAGGTGCCGGTGAATCCATTCGGTGGCGCGTATGAAGTCGAGTGCATAGGCATCATGCTCGGGCATACCCGTGGCGATGGCAAGCACATTGGGGTCGAAGATGATGTCCTCTGGTGCCATGCCAACCTGCTCCACCAGCAGGCGATAGGCACGTTCGCACACCTGGATGCGCCTTTCGTAGGTGTCGGCCTGCCCTTGTTCGTCGAATGCCATCACAACCACTGCGGCACCTAATGACAATAGTTCGCGCGCATGAGAGAGGAAAACCTGCTCACCCTCCTTAAGGCTGATGCTGTTGGCAATGCACTTTCCCTGCACACACTTGAGGCCGGCACGTATCACGTTCCAGTTGCTGCTGTCCACCATGACAGGCACGCGGCAGATGTCGGGTTCGCTGGCCAGGAGATTGAGGAAATGTGTCATCTCGCGCTCAGCGTCCAGCAAACCGTCATCCATATTGATGTCGATGACCATGGCCCCGTCTTCCACCTGACGGCGGGCTATCTCGAGCGCGTCTTCATAAGCACCTTCCTTGATGAGACGAAGGAATTTGCGTGAGCCGGCAACGTTGCAACGTTCGCCCACATTAACGAAGAAACCGCCCGACGAAGACGCTTCCTCCTTCAGTCTAACCAAAGGCTCCAATCCACTAAGCGACAATGAGGTATCAGCACAATGCGGCTTGTGGGTTTGAGAAGCGAGCCTGTCGGCCAAAGCACGCATGCCAGCGATGTGTTCGGGAGCGGTTCCGCAGCATCCGCCAATCACGTTGACCAGGCGTTCTTCGAGGAAAGGAGTCATTTCCTCCACCATCATCTCGGGTGTCTGGTCGTATTCTCCCATGCTGTTGGGGAGTCCCGCGTTGGGATGCACAGTAATGAAGCAAGGTGCTTTCTCGGATAGGATACGTAGCAGAGGCAACATGTCCTGGGCACCAAAGGAACAGTTGAGCCCCACGCTAAAGGGTTGCGCGTGTGCCACACTTACCAGGAAAGCCTCCAGAGTCTGCCCGCTGAGCGTGCGTCCGGCCTTGTCGTTGACCGTCACACTGTGCATCAGAGGCACTTGCACACCCGTCTGACGTGTGGCCTGGCGGAATGCGTAGATGCCGGCTTTGGTATTCAGGGTGTCAAAAATGGTCTCCATGAGCACAGCATCCACACCGCTCTCGAGCAAGGAGACGAACTGCTCCAGATAGGCAGCAGCCAGTTCGTCGAATGTTATGCCGCGGAAAGCCGGGTCATTGACATCCGGACTCATCGAGCAAGTCTTGTTGGTGGGTCCGACGCTGGCCACAACGAAGCGGGGCCAGTCGGGTGTGGAGAACTCATCAGCCACCGAGCGCGCCAGACGCACGGCAGCCTGATTGATTTCCTTCACCAGATGTTCGCAATGATAATCAGCCAGCGAGATGCGCTGACTGCTGAATGTATTGGTGCAGATGATGTCTGCTCCGGCCTGCAGATAACGCCTGTGGATATCGGCTATCACATCGGGGCGGGTGAGCGTGAGCACATCATTATTGCCCTGCATCTGCCACTCGATGTCGGGAAACAGATTGCCCCTGAAATCCTTCTCCTCCAGTCCATACGTCTGAATCATAGTGCCCATGGCACCATCAAGTACCAGTACATGGTCGAATGCCTCTTTCAATCCACGAGGAGCATTCTTCCCTTCACTCATCTGCTGTTTTTCATTTATCTGGCTCATAGTCTGCTATCCTCATCAAGTCTTTTGGGAAATGGCTTTAATGCCATTTGCCCGTTTCTATTAAACACCACACGCCCCTCTCCCACTGCGGAAAAAGAGCGTGCGCAATTATCAGTAACTCTTCTTGAACTGGCGGTCAATCTCACGCTTGTCCTGCTTCTCCTTCAGGCTCTCACGCTTGTCATACTCCTTCTTGCCCCTGGCAATGTGCAGATCAAGCTTAGCCAACCCGCGCTCATCTATGAAGAGCAAGGTGGGGATGATGCTGAAACCGGGATTCTTGACCTCCTGCTGAATCTTGCGTATCTCCTTGCGGTTGAGCAGTAGCTTGCGGTCACGGCGCTCCACATGGTTGTTGTACGACCCTTGCTCATAGTGTGCCACGTACATGTTCTTGACCCACATCTCGCCTCGGTTCACATAACAGAACGTATCCACCAGACTGGCCTTACCAGCCCTGATGCTCTTGATTTCCGTACCGGTAAGCTGGATGCCTGCGGTAAACTTGTCCATGAGCAGATAGTCGTGCTCTGCCCGCTTATTCTTAATGTTTATCTTCTGTCCCTTATTGGGAATCAATGTCTTGGCCACAATCTTTCTCCTTTTGGATTTAGAACTCCAAATTCCAATCTCTACAGTTATTCCTTATCCTTGACAACGCTCACAAAGTCCTCGAGATGCTCATCTACGTAATGGCAGATGGTATCTGTCACCTCCTCTTCCATCTCAACGAATGCGTCATCGAGGTCGTCAAACTCGGGATATTGTTCGAACAGAGCCATAAACTCCTCGTCGCTGCATTCGGCGGTGAGCTTGTCGGCATATTTCTCATAAAGCTTTCTGCCCTTATACACCAGGTTGCTGAAGTCGTGTGCACCCCACAGCCGCATCGCCTTGGCAAAGGGATTGAGGAAGATGAAGGGCCCGTAGCCATTGTGAATAAGCTGCACGAAACCGCCATCCATCACCTCATCACGCAAGGCCACATAAGCCAGCAGGGTGATTTGCTCACCATTGAGAAGCGGCATCGTCCCGGCATCAAGCCTACCGCCGATAGCCTCCATAATCCTGTCGTGAAAGAGCATGAGAAAGGCATCCATCCCCTCTCCTGCCGCCTTGATAATATCCTGTTCGTTGACCGTTATCTGCATACACTTACATTATAATAGTAGTCCCGTCATCTGTTTTCTGTACTGCAAAGGTACTAAAATATCCCGTAAAACAACGCAGCAACCAAAAAAAGCCGCCTTTAGGATTGGACATCTACCCAATTTTAATTACTTTTGCACAACGTTAGCGAGCAATACGTTAATAGGACACATTACTATAAATCTAAATAATAAAGAATTATGGTTTATTCTAAAGAAGTAGAAAACATGTGTTGCGTGGCCAAAGGCCCCAATCATGGACCCGCTCCCATCCCCGAAGAAGGCAAGTGGGTGCAGGCAAAGGAGATTAAGGACATCAGCGGTCTGACACACGGTGTGGGATGGTGCGCTCCTCAGCAGGGTGCGTGCAAACTGACCCTGAACGTGAAGGAAGGCGTCATCGAGGAGTGCCTGGTGGAGACCATCGGCTGCTCTGGTATGACTCACTCTGCTGCTATGGCATCTGAGATTCTGCCCGGAAAGACTATCCTGGAGGCTCTGAACACCGACCTGGTATGCGACGCAATCAACACCGCCATGCGCGAGCTGTTCCTGCAGATCGTGTACGGACGTACCCAGAGTGCATTCTCAGAGGGCGGCCTCATGGTGGGCGCTGGTCTCGAGGACCTGGGCAAGGGCCTGATTTCTCAGACCGGTACACTGTATGGCACAAAGGTAAAGGGTACCCGTTACCTGCAGCTGACCGAGGGTTACATCACCAAGATGTTCCTCGACAAGGACGACCAGGTGTGTGGATATGAGTTCGTACACATGGGCAAGTTCATGGACGCTATCAAGAAGGGTGTTCCCGCTGACGAGGCTCTCAAGAGCGTAACAGGTACCTACGGCCGCACAAAGGCTGAGGACGGTGCTGTCAAGTCAATAGACCCCCGTAAGGATTAACCCATTTACAGTTTGACAATTTACAATTTACAATCCAGACATTAGGATGGAAGATTTCCCAATGCTGGTTGTGAATTCAAGAATTGTAAACACAAATGGTACATTGTAAATTCTAAAATTGTAAATGCAACAATGATTAGAGAAGTTAAATTCGAGTCGCAGGACCGTCGTATCAAGCAGATTCTTGCTTGCTTGAACGCACACGGCATCGCTTCTATAGAGGAGGCAAACGAGATTTGTGAGGCTGCTGGCCTGGATCCCTACAAGACTTGTGAGGAGACCCAGATGATCTGCTTCGAGAACGCAAAGTGGGCCTACGTGGTAGGTACTGCTATCGCACTCAAGGAGAAGGCAAAGAACGCCGTGGAGGCAGCTAACTACATTGGCGAGGGCTTGCAGAGCTTCTGCATTCCCGGCTCAGTGGCTGACGACCGCAAGGTGGGTATCGGTCACGGAGAGCTGGCTGCACGTCTGCTCACACCCGAGACAAAGTGCTTCGCATTCCTGGCTGGCCACGAGTCTTTCGCAGCTGCCGAGGGCGCTATCAAGATTGCTCAGATGGCCAACAAGTCAAGACCAGCTGACAAGCCCCTGCGCTGCATCCTGAACGGACTGGGTAAGGACGCCGCTATGATCATCAGCCGCATCAACGGCTTCACATACGTACAGACCAAATTCGACTACTTCACAGGCGAACTGCACGAGGTTAAGCGCACTGCTTACTCTGATGGTCCTCGCGCAGCAGTGAACTGCTACGGCGCTGACGACGTTCGTGAGGGTGTTGCTATCCTGTGGAAGGAGGATGTGGATGTGTCTATCACTGGTAACTCTACCAACCCCACACGTTTCCAGCACCCCGTTGCAGGTACCTACAAGAAGGAGCGCATCCGCGCTGGCAAGCCTTACTTCAGCGTAGCTTCTGGTGGTGGTACAGGCCGCACACTGCATCCCGACAACATGGCTGCAGGTCCCGCTTCTTACGGTATGACAGATACTCTGGGCCGCATGCACTCTGACGCTCAGTTCGCAGGTTCTTCTTCTGTTCCTGCTCACGTTGAGATGATGGGCTTCCTGGGTATTGGCAACAACCCCATGGTAGGCTGCTCTGTAGCTTGCGCCGTGAATGTTGACCTGGCTCTGAACAAGAAGTAAAGACAAGCAAGCCAACTGAATGTTGGAAGCTATAAAAAAAGGAACCTCCCGCTACCTGCATGGGTAACGGGAGATTCTTGTTTACACAAAACACTTCGGGCTTGACAGAAAACGCAGAAGGTAAGCTATACAAACATAATTACCGAATAGCCGTAATTTAGGGTCAGCGGATTTTCCCGGTTGGCGAGGACAATATCATGAGTAGAGTGTAGCCAGTCTGAACATGAAGAATTTGATGTCTCCCACTCCACGGAACTGAGTTCTGAAAGCTTTGATTTTGGCATTGAAGGATTCCGCCGATGCAT
>ERZ780141.287-NODE-287-length-40839-cov-25.361245_pt1 | contig 40839 bp, 42 predicted proteins | sample MGYA00433080_ERZ780141 | MGnify/ENA primary metagenome ERZ780141 (study PRJEB29588, sample SAMEA2154047) | human gut metagenome | biome: human gut; feature: human-associated habitat; material: faeces | place: Denmark | collected 2008/2010 ... | reverse complement strand
AGGAGCTGTTGCTCCTAAACTTCAATCAATGAAATTTATTTTTTTACAGCCCCTTGTTATTTTTATTTGAAATAAGTTTTCAAAAAATGGAAAAGATTTTTATATGAAAAATAATGTAAAAAATTTATATTACAGGTAAATTAGGAAAACTTTTTGTTAAAATTATAAAAAAACTCTTGCAAATCAGTTTTAGTTATGGTAACATATAGGAGCTGCAAGTAATTTAGTAGTAATTTATAAAATTGGTTCGGTGGTGTAGTGGTTAACATGCTAGTCTGTCACACTGGAGATCGCGGGTTCAAGTCCCGTCCGAACCGCCAACTTTTGCACCGTTAGATCAATTGGATAGATCGTTTGGCTACGGACCAAAAGGCTAGGGGTTCGAGTCCTCTACGGTGCGCCATCTTTTAAAATATCTTATAATTTTCTATTGACATTGCAAATGAGATTTGATATAATTTTAAGTGCAATTTTGTCAAGATCGGAAAGTAGCTTAGCTTGGTAGAGCGCCTGGTTTGGGACCAGGAGGTCGCAGGTTCAAATCCTGTCTTTCCGACCATTCTTTATGCAGGTGTAGTTTAATGGTAGAACCTCAGCCTTCCAAGCTGACTACGTGAGTTCGATTCTCATCACCTGCTCCATAAAAACAAGATAGCTAAGCTATTTTTTATAGATTGAGGATATGAGAGAAACACTCACATCTCTTGCAATGAGAGGACATTTAGAATGTCCTTTTTTGTTTTTTCTTGATTGCTATGCAAATACTTCTGAGTCGTGTTTAACTCCGTATGGCCTAATACATTTTGTGTTTCTTTATGTGGTATACTACTATTCATTAGCTCAGTAGCTAAAGAGCAACGTAATTTATGTGCTGATATTAATTACTCAATTTATTTAGGTATTAAATTTACAGTTTACTGAACCTTATATCAGTTCCATCTAAGATGTAAACAATAAAATAAAAAAAGTAAATTAACTTCAATGTTAGTATTGTAAAATTTACGTTTGTATAAGTCAAAAAAGAAACAAAAACTTCGCACGTTAAACCTAAAAGGCAACACACCCACATCGTATTTTGCTTCTTTAACTATATTATAGAATTTTTTTTAATGTCAAAAAAATTACGACAATTAATGATGATGGTAAGTATAAAAATATTCAATAAAAAATGATAAATATTTAATATGGTTAGTCAAAAAGAAAAAGTAAGCTATTATTTCGTTTAGAATACGAAATAATAGCTTACTCAATCTATAAGTATTATATGATAAAAAATTATATTTACAATAGCGAATAATAAAAAAAGAATAAGTTGGTAACTAATTTAAATATTTGTAAAAAATAATTTTACGTTTTTCTTGATAAAATAAAAAATGTTGTATATAATAAAAGTAGAAGGAAGCCTATTCAACGGCTTGCTCCTGTATCATTAAAAATTGAAAACAAGAGGAACACCGATTGCGACGGTGTTTTTCTTTTCCTCTTGCAAAAATTAATTAGTCAAAAGACTACTTCTTCCTTTTAAACGAAAGAATTTGAATTACTAGTCTTATTATTGACACAATAAGATTAATGATAGCAATAATTTCTTGCATTTGGTTGAGTCCTCCAGGAACACTCTTGGAGGACTCATGCATTTAAAAACATGAGTACCACCTCCAATACGTGAAACTCGGAGCAAGCATCGTTTTATAGACTTCCTATTGGTATTCTAATTTATTTTGATAGTAATTGCTATTGACAAATAAAAAAATTGAATATAAAATTAAGTCAGTAGATATACATGTAAGAGAATATTTAAATTTATTGTCTTGCCATAAGTATATCTTTTTTTGTTCTATAAAGAAAAAATGAAAAAACAAAAAGTATTAAAAGTATTAGGAGCAACAGCTTTAGTAGGGCTTACAACCTTAACAATGACAAGCTGCAGCTTAACTGATTGGATTGGTGGAATTATTTATCCAACAGAAAAGCCAGAAACACCAACACCTGATGAGGATAATAAACAAGATTCAGGAAATGTTATTGTTGATGGTAAAGAATTAGGAAAAGATGAAACTGTTGATCATATGCCTCAAGCAATTGCATTTAGAAGGGCAAGTAATGATGTATCTGCTCAATCAGCTCAAGGAGCAACGGTTACTCCTGATAATGCAACTGATAAATCTATTACATGGTCGTTAGCTTGGAATGGTTCTGATTCAGGAAATGTAAATGATTATGTTTCGTTGAACATTACAAATGAAACACATACAGTTACTGTAACGTGTAATAAAGTATTTAATACACAAATTAAGCTAACTGGTAAAACTTCTGGTGGACAAACTACAACTGCTACTGTAGACATTTTAAAACGTGACGTATCAGGTGGAATGAACGTCGATGGATACTTAGGTGAAGAACAAGTATCTAATAGCTTTGCGTTTGATTTTAGTGATAATTTTAAAGTATATGATACTAATAATGTAATAGGGTCTAACTTAACATTTGGACAATGATCAACGGTTAGATCAAATATGGGATCTGGTGGTGAGTATTACATTGGTTTTTATGGTGGTACAAAAGGGCAAAAAAGTGGAACAATTGGAACTCCTACAATGTCATATTATTACAACTGGACTTCTGAATTTGAAGCATATTTAAAACAACAAAATGCGACAGATATTATTAATAAAAAACAACAATATTATACTGAGGAAAATTATGATGAATCATATGATTGGGCTAGTGTAGTTTTAGGATGTAATATTTCTGCTGGTGAATATTCGTTAATGAAAAAATATAGCGATTTAATTGATAATTATAGAAAATTATCTTCAAATAATTATATAATGAAAGTTGATTTAAAAATACAATCTGTTTATAACGGAAATGTATATGATTTAAATTCTGGAACAGTTTATTTTAATTATAGTATTGATCCATATATTCAAACAACTGGTATAACAATCAGTAACTCTTCATCAGTAATTACAAAATAAAGTATAATACCGTATAAGCGATAGAATAAGTTAAATTCTATCGTTTGTTTGATTAATTAAGGAGTAAATTAAATGATAAAGTTAAAACTTCAAATGTTTGGTGGAAGAGGCGCATCTAGTGGAATGAGTATTGCAGGACGTAAATATGTTACTGAATATAAGACACTTCATCAATCTGGAAATGTGAAATATATCAGATATAATCTATCAATGGCATCAAAAAATCCTTTTGAGACACAAGCCAAAGATAGAATCTATGCAGTAGTTAATTTTAGAGATGAAATAAAATCAATTGTGTTTTTTGATTCATAAGGAATGAAAAGTAAAGAATATGATATAGTAGGGCAAGCTCATAGAATAGATGGAGAATTGATTTTGCCCCATGTTCATTTAGACTATAATCATGGTGAAAATGGTACAAGAAAGCCCACGTAAGATGAGCAGGCAGAAATTGACACTATTTTAAAAGAATGGTATAATTTTAAACATAGGAAGTAGTTTAAGAGGCAAAATAGCTCTTGGACAAATCGAACCTGGGGGATTTTTTCCTGCGTATAAAAATATACCGGTTTTTTGTAACTCCCAGGCAAGAGGTGTCCTTACATAGCAGATCCACGTTCGAATCGTGGCGCCTACAACATAGTAGCAAGTAAAATTGCTACTTTTTTATTTAGTTAATAGTTTTGAATGTTGACAAATAAAAAAATTGAATATAAAATTAAATCAGTAGATATACATGTAAGAGAATATTTAATTTATTGTCTTGCCATAAGTATATCTTTTTTTGTTCTATAAAGAAAAAATGAAAAAACAAAAAATTAATAAGAAACGAATTTTCGTTGCATTTGGTTGAGGTGTTAGATTAGGAAGCTTATTCATAATTCCTATGAATACTGCAAATGCTTGTGCGATTGAACAGCCATCAGGAGTTTCATTTAGTAAATCCTATGGTGATTTAAGAGTGATTCATAATCGTTTAGTTGATGAAGATATCATTGGATATAATTATGATAGTTTATATACTTTTTATGATTATGATGGTGGATGGAGACTTGATAAAAATAGTGGTCTTTCTGCTTTTGGATCATATACGGACAAATTCCATAGTGATTTAGTAGCCTTTGTTTCACTTGATGGAATAAATGATGATTTGAAAAAAAGTTCTATAAGTCAATTAGGAAATTATACCAGTACAACTTACAGTGAGCTCAAAACATATACTTCTTTTAATAGTCTGGTTAATAATATAAACAAAAATAATAATTTTAATATTAATAATGAAATATTAGTTTGTGATGTAGCTAAGCTTCCACAAATAACAGGCGGTGTTTTTGATAAAACTGATTCGGCGTCAAAAGATGCTGCAAGAGAAGTAATTAATTCAATTTATATTGTTGAATATGTGTTTAGAAGCTATGGTACTAGATATGATAATGAACTTACTATTCAAAATGATGGAGATATAATTAATGAAGGTATTTCATTTGCTCCAACAAATTCACTTATGAAACAAATTGATTCGACTAATTATTCTTTAATTAATGATTCTAAATATACATTTTGGCAAATTAAAAATATGTTTAATGCTTATGATGGCGCAGGTAATACAACTGACATATATAGAGATTATGAGGCTGAAGAAGAATTAAGAACAAATAGCAATGTAATATATAACGAAAGAGATATTCAATTAGGAATTTCTTATATGTGCATATGTGGTTATGATTATAAAGAAAATAAATCATCAATTACAATAAAAATTAATACTATTAAAAATAATATTACTGAAGTATTAGCTAATACAAAATCGATTGTATATTCAAATTGATTGAAAAATAATACAAGGAAACATATAAAAGGGGAAGAATAATTAAAAGCTAGAACTGAGCTAATAACTGACGAAAGTTATTCAATCAAGTTTGATTATTAATACCTTAGAATTGAAAAAATAGAAATTTTAGAAAGCTTTTTTATTTAGAAAAGTAACTTATTAATAATGCTAGATATTCAGTAAGATTAATTAATGAGGCACTTGATAAAATGAATAAAAAATAAGTGTGTAGCCTAGACATAAAAATTAATTGGTGCTAAAATGAAGGTGTAAGGAGTTGATTGCAATGGCTGAAAAAGAAATTTATTATATTGAAGATGACGTAAATGAATCAAGAAGAGCGCCTAAAATTATAAGACATATTGTTGGTAATTCAATTGAACGCTATGATTTTGAAAAAAAAGCTTTTATTCCAGATGATGAAATGCTAAAAATTTATTTTGGTGCAATAGAAACTAGAACTATTTCAAAAAATGAAGCCTATGCAGCAATCGAAAAGTTTACAAAAAGATTTTATTCTTAAATAGGGTTCCACTCACTTGAGTGGAATTTTAAATTGAATTAGGAGGAAAAAGAAATGAGTGAATTATTAGAAAGAGTAGCTGAGTTTTCAAAAAAAGCACATGAAGGCCAATTTGATAAGGGTGGTCATCCATATTATTTACATCCTCAGTGTGTAGCCAATATGGGAACAACAGAAGATGAAAAGATTGTTGGATATTTACATGATGTAATTGAAGATACTAAATATACAATAGATGATATAAAAGCTTTAGGTGTAAATGATAGATGCATAGAAGCTATTAAATGTTTGACTCATGATAAGAGCATTCCTTATGACGAATATGTAGCAAATATAAAAAAATGTGAATTAGCTAGAAAAGTTAAAATGAACGATTTGAAAAATAATATGGATATATCTAGATTAAAGACAGTGACACCTAAAGATCTTGAGCGTGTTGAAAAGTATAAAAAGTCTTATGCTTTTCTTGAAAAATAATTTAGTTGTGTAGTGCTATCAATGTTTTATGTTTTTTATCAATTAGTCATAAAATGAAAATGCGAAGGAGTAAATTGCAATGGCTGAAAAGAAAATTTATTATATTGAAGATGATGTAAATGAAGCAAGAAGAGAATCTAAAATAATAAGATATACTGTAGGCAAAACAATTGATCGTTATGATTTTGAAAAAAAAGCTTTTGTTCCAGATGATGAAATGTTAAAAATTTATTTTGGCGCAATTGAAGCTAGTATTGTTTCTAAGGATGAAGCCTATGCAGCAATCGAAAAGTTTACAAAAAGATTTTATTCTTAAATAGATTCTGCCCAAGCAAGTGATGTTTTAAATTAAACTAGGAGAAAATATAAAATGTTTGATTATAATGAGGAGTTAACATTAGATGAATTATTATATGGAGAATTAGCTAATGATAGGGTTGCATATATTATTGGTGGAGAAGAGTATGAAAATGTGATAAATAAAAATAATGTGAAAGAAATTTTACAAATTTTAAATAAAATGTTTAACGAATTTAATAATCATAATAAATATTTTAAAAAAGGGTATAAGCTATTAAAAGAAATGGGAGAAGACAAAATAGTATCGGAAATTGATTCTGGAAATTATATGAGCTTCTGTCCATGGGAATAAATGTGAAATGAACTCTAATGTGAGCCTATAAAATTGACACTATTTTAAAAGAATGGTAAAATCTTAAATATAGGCAGTAGTTTAAGAGGCAAAATAGCTCTTGGACAAATCGAAGCTGGGGGATTTTTTCCTGCGCATAAAAATATCCAGGTTTTTTGTAACCTTCAGACAAGAGGCGTACTTACATAGCAGATCCACGTTCGAATCGTGGCGTCTACAACATAGCAGCAAGTAAAATTGCTTTTTTTTATTTAGCCGATAATTTTAAGATTTTACAAATAAGATTATTTTTAATTGATGTATAGTATTTCTATGATATAAGTATATATTTATGTAATAAAAAAAGAATGAACAAATTAGGCTCTAGGAAAGATTAGGATTAATCTTAGCGGTCGTATCCGTATAAATTAAAATACGTCAAATGTTCACTCTTTATCAGTATACTTAAAGAAATCATCTGTGTCAAATGTGATGATAAAATTTTATTAAATAGTACGGTATGTTTTATAAAAAAATAATATTTGCAATAGTAAAAAATACCAACAATAAGTTGGTAACTAATTTAAATATTTGTAAAAAATAATTTTACATTTTTCTTGATAAAATAAAAAATGTTGTATATAATAAAAGTAGAAGGAAGCCTATTCAACGGCTTGCTCCTGTAAATTTGATTGATTACAAGAGGAACACCGATGCGACGGTGTTTTTCTTTCCCTCTTGCAATTGATTACTCAAAAACTATCTCTTTTTTTCAAAGAAATAATTTGTACGATCAATCTTATTATTGATACAATAAGATTAATAATTGCAACAATTTCTTGCATTTGGTTGAGTCCTCCAGGAACACTCTTGGAGGACTCATGCATTTAAAAATATGAGTACCACCTCCAATACGTGAAACTCGGAGCAAGCACCGTTTTATAGACTTCCTATTGGTATTCTAATTTATTTTGATAGTAATTGCTATGGGATTATTTTTTTAGATATTATAATTATTGTACCTACAATATCGTAACAAGCAAATTACTTTTATTGTTTTATAATGACAAATAATGTGTCATATTAATAAAACAACAATTAAATATAAGAAGGATGTTGATATAATAAAAAAGTAAGCTATTGCTCCATAAAATAGAGCCTCAAACAGCTTACTTTTCTATGTTATTATAGGCTAAAATATAATCATATACAAGAAATAATTTTTAGTTTTTATAATGCTAGACATAAAAAATAAATGATGTTAAAATGAAACTATGAAATATTTATATATGATATAATGCATTATATTTTTGATTTTGTAGTAAAGGAGAATATAAAACAAATTGATTAGCTCAATTAACTATCTATAGTTTTCCTGTTTTATAGAATAAATTATGATTAGAAAAATTGAAGAAAAAGATATTGAGCAATGTCTTAATATTTATAACTTTTATATTAAAGAATCAACTGCTACCTTTGAGTGTGATACTTTAAATATAGATGAATTTAAAGAAAGAATAAAACGCATAACTAAGAATTTCCCTTATTTAGTTTATGAGTATGAAAATAAAGTTTTAGGCTATGCTTATTTGGATTATTTTATTGATAGAAAAGCTGCATTTATGAGTGCAGATTTATCAATATATGTTGATCCTAATGCTCGCAGTAAGGCTTTAGGGACACAGCTTCTTGAAAAAATAATTGAAATAGCTCCAACCTATGGTATTAAAAATATTATTAGTGTTGTTACAACTGATAATTTACCTTCAATAAAATTTCATGAAAGAAATGGTTTTCATAAGGAAGGGCAAATAAATGATATCGCATTTAAGTTTGGAAAAAACTTAGGTGTTATATATTATAAGTTAGTATTATGAAAAGATGTAGCTGGTGTAATTTAAAAAATCCTTTGTATATCAAATATCATGACAATGAGTGGGGAGCTTTAAATCTGGATGAAAAATATTTATTTGAAATGCTTATTTTAGAATCATTTCAAGCTGGTTTAAGCTGGGAATGTGTTTTGAATAAAAGAGAAGCTTTTAGAAGTGCTTATGATAATTTTGATATTAAAAAAATCATTATGTATGATGATAAAAAGATAGAAGAGCTTATTAATAATGAGGGTATTATTAGAAATAAGCTGAAAATTAAAGCTAGCATTATGAATGCTAAAATATTTAAAAAAATTGAAAATGAATATAATGGTTTTGCTAATTATTTGCTGAGATTTTCTAATAATAAAATATATTATGAGGTTGGTAAAACTAAAAGTGAATTATCTGATAAAATATCAAATGATCTTCAAAAAAGGGGAATGAAGTTTGTGGGTACAACAATTATTTATGCATATCTTCAAGCAATTGGTATTATTAATTCACATGAAGAAGAATGCTTCTTAAATAAAAAAGGGTAGTTTATTTACTACTCTGACAATCTTTACAATAACCATAAAGTTCAATATGATGATTATCTACTAAAAAGCCAGTTTCTTGGTAGATTTCATCATTTATTTTTTTATATGGGCAATCACTTAAATAAATTTTTTTGTTACATTTGATACAAATTAATACGTGGTGATGCTCAAAGGATGAATAAGAGTATAATGCTTTTCCATCAGGTCTAATTTCTTTTGAGATAATACCTGCCTCACAAAATGTGTGAAGGGTTCTATAAACGGTTGAAAGATTAGTTAAGCCTTGAGGAAGGTTTAAATAGAGTTCCTCAGCAGTTTTAGGATCCTTACTTTCCTTTAAAAGATTAATTAAGCATTCACGAGCCTTTGTATTTTTAAGTCCAAAATTACTTAAATCCATAAAATCACCACCATTGACAAATAGTATTATAACATGTTATAATCGCAAATGCAAATGCAAACTATTTGCATTTAGGAGGAATTATGAAAAAAATTATTAGTTTTTTTATTATAATTGGAATTGGATTGTTATTTACAGCTTGTAGTTTAAATATAGATACTAATGTGATTGTTGCTTCAACCTATCCTGCTTATGATTTGACGAAAAGAATTGTTGGTGATAAATATGAGGTCACTCAATTTGTTCCTAATGGACAGGAGCCTCACGATTATGAACCAACAGCTAAAAAAATAGGAGCATTATACGATGCAAAGCTTTATATTGAGATTGGCTTTGGCTTTGAAGCATATACTAATTCGTTGCCGGATGAAATAAAAAATAAAGCATTAACATTAAGTGATGGAATAGAGCCATTGTATTCTCATCATTCTCATGACCATGAACACGACGTTGAGGAGCATGATAGTGAAACGGTTAATCCTCATATTTGGCTATCAATAAAAAATGCAATTAAAATGATGAATAGTATTGTTAATAAAATGGTTGAAATTGATGAAAATAATAAAGCTTATTATGAAGCTAATTATTTAAAAAATAAAGAGTTATTTGAAGCACTTGATATCAAATATAGGGAAGAATTACAAGATAGAAAAACAAATTATATAGCTACAACACATGAAGCTTTCGGCTACTTATGCAAAGACTATGGGTTAGAGGAAATCGCTATTATGGGAATTACAAATGCAGATAGTCCTACGGCTTCGGAGCTTGCCAAAATAACGGATGAGCTTAAGAGCAAAAATATTAAAGTGATTTTTGGTGAAGCTAGTGAGTCATCATCATTTTCAGATGCCATTGCATCATCATTGAATATTAAAAGAAGCAGCTTAAATACAATAGAAGCTTTAAATGATTTGACACAAAATGAAGATTATATAAGCTTAATGACATCTAATTTGGCTTCTTTAAAGGAGGCGTTGTGTAATGAATAATGATATACTATTAAGTCTTAAAAATGTATCATTTGGATATAATGATGAAGATGTATTATGTGATATTAACCTAAATATTAAAAGAGGAGAATTTATCGGCATTGTAGGTTTAAATGGAAGTGGCAAATCAACTCTTTTAAAGCTTATTTTAGGTGTAAATAAACCAACAAGTGGAGAGGTATTATTAGCACCAGGAATAAGAATGGGGTATGTTAATCAAACAATATCTACAGAAGAAGGGGGATTTCCGGCAACAATATTTGAGGTTGTATCATTAGGGTTAAGAAAAAAGCCTTTTTCAAGAATAACTAAAGAAGAACAAGAATTAGTATTAAAAACATTAGAGATTTTCAATTTAAAGGCTTTAAAAAATAAATCAACAAGCACTTTATCAGGAGGACAAGCTCAAAAGGTTAAAATTGCTAAGGTATTAGTATCTAATCCCGAGATTATTGTTTTAGATGAGCCAACGGCTGGTATTGACCTTGAATCTGAGGATATGCTTATTGAAATGATTAATCATTTACACGCTATGAAAAAAACAATTATTTTTGTTTCCCATAATCCTTCAAATTTAGATAAATGCGATGCTGTTTATCAGGTAAGAGATAAGGGGGTATTTTTAAATGCTTAATTATTCATTTATGAGATATGCCTTTATTGTTGGTATAATGCTAAGCCTAATTATTCCTCTTGTAGGACAAACAGCGGTTTTAAAGCGACTTTCAACTAAAGGTGATGCTCTTTCCCATACAGCCTTGCTTGGGGTTGCAATAGGTCTTGTAAGTGGAGCCAATCCGTTAGTTATTGCGATAATTACTTGTATTATAGCATCCATAGTAATTGAATTTATAAGAAGAAAATTTAACAAATATTCTGAGCTTTCTGTTGCGATTGTTATGTCAGCGTCTATTGCTTTTGCTGCAATTATTTCGAATTTTGCAAGTGGAAATTCCTTTAGTTCTTATTTATTTGGTTCTATTCTTTTAATTAGAAATGTTGAATTAATTTTTACTATTATAATTTTTATTGTAACAATTGTATTTTATATTGGCTTTTATCATCAAATTATGTATATAACATATAATGAGACGCAGGCTCGTCTTGATGGTGTTAAGGTTAATTTAATTAATTTAGTAGAAACAATTTTAACCGCTATTATTATTGCTATAGCCTCTAAAATAATTGGTGCCTTAATGGTTTCAGCCTTGATGGTAATTCCTTATGCAGCCAGTATGCAATTAACTAAAAGCTATAAAAGAAGTATGATTATCTCCTGCATAATTTCTTTACTTTCAGTTGTTTTGGGGCTTATAATTAGCTATTATGCAGATTTCCAACCAGGTGGTACTATTGTTGTAATTGCGGTTATATCTTTAATTATTACAATGATCTTAAATCATATTTTTAGATTTACATCATAAGGTAGTGGAAACACTACTTTATTTTTTTATTAAAATAATATATAATATTGCTGATAAATTTATGGTGGTGAGGCAATGCTTAAATGTGGTATTGATATTGGAGGAACCAATATAAAATTTGGCTTTTTTGATGGTGAAAAAAAGGTAAATTCAGTGGTGATAAAAACACCTAAGGTAAAGGAAAAGGTAATTCCTTCAATTGTTTGTGAAATTAAGAAAAAATATAAACCAAATGATATTTTAGGTTATACTGTAGCTATACCAGGTGTTGTACTTAATGATGTTGTTGTATTTGCACCTAATACGGATATTTTTGGCTTAAATTTTAAAGAGGAACTAGGCTTATTACTTGAAAATGATAATATAATTGTTGAAAATGATGCTAATCTTCAGGCTATGGCAGAGGCTAAAGCTACAGGCCTTGATGATTTAATTTTAATATCAATAGGAACAGGCTTAGGTGGTGGAATCATTATTGATGGTAAGCTTCTTAATAAAAATGGCTTTGCAGGAGAAATTGGCCATATAAAGGTTCATTTTGGGGCTAATAGTCGAATGTGTGGTTGTGGTAAGCTTGGATGTAGTGAGGCTTATGTTTCTTGCAAAGCAATCGTTAAGGATTATAATGATATTAATCATACTAATATTAATTCAAAGGAATTATTTGATTTAGCTAGAGCTAAGGATAAGCTTGCGATTAAATGTATTAATGATTGTGCTAGATATCTTGCTATTACAATTGCTACAGTTGTAGCTACAACAGGAATAAAAGAGGTCCATATTGCAGGAGGACTTTCTAATGCAGGAGAGGCTTTTTTAAGAAATGTAAGGTATCATTATCCTAAGTATTGTGTAAGAAATATGGAGGATGTAAAAATAAAGCAAGCGTACCTTCAGTATGAAGCTGGTACCTATGCTGCAAAATATTTAATTGGAGATGAAAAGAATGCTTGAAATAAAAGGATTAACGAAGAAGTATAAGAATGCAGATAAAAATGCAATTGAGGATATTAATCTTACAATTGAAAATGGTGATATTTATGGTTTTATTGGTCCTAATGGTGCTGGAAAGTCAACAACCATAAAATGTCTTGTAGGAATTCATTCCTTCGAAAAAGGAAGTATAATGCTTGATGGGTTATCTATTAAGGACAATCCAATTGAATTTAAACACCAAATTTCCTATGTTCCTGATAATCCGGATTTATATGAATTTTTAACAGGCATGGAGTATATTAATTTTGTTTCAAATGTATATGATGAGGATGTTTCTAAAGAAGATATTATTAATCTTGCTAAGAAATTTAATCTTGAAAATAACCTTTTAGAGCCGATTAGAACCTACTCTCACGGAATGAAACAAAAAATTGCTTTAATTGGAGCGCTTATTCATAAGCCTAAGCTTATTGTTTTAGATGAACCATTTGTAGGTCTTGATCCGAAAGCGGCCTTTGATCTTAAGGAGATTATCAAAGAGCTTTGTCAAAATGGAATGATGGTTTTCTTTTCAAGTCATGTTCTTGAAGTCGTAGAAAAGTTTTGTAATAAAATAGCGATTATAAAAAATGGTCAAATTGTTAGTAGTGGACTTACAGATGATGTTAAGGGCGATAGTTCACTTGAGGAGGCATTCTTAGAGCTTTATGACAAAGAGTAATTTTTGGCTTTTAGTTAAAACTAATTTAAGAGGCGCTTTTGATATAAGAAGATACAAAAAGAAGAAGGCTGCCCTAACATCATTTATTACCTTCTTCGTTTTGATGGGCTTTTTGTATTTGTTTTTATCTACTATTGTTAATTTTACAATGTTTATGCAGGTTAAAGAAACTGGTGGAAATTATAATGATGCGGTTATAATAGCTTGTGGGTATTGTGCAATGATTACATTTTCTACTAGCATTTTTAGAGCAAAAGGAATATTTAATGGTAATGATTATGAAATGCTAAAGGCATTACCAATTAAAAATCGTTCAATTATTGCATCTAAGATATTTAGTATGTATATTGTTGAGGTTGTATATTCCCTTGTAATTTTGCTCCCTAATATGATTTTTGCAGTTTCTTTTACTGGAAATAGTATCTATATTTTATATGGAATATTAGTTATTCTTTTTGTACCATGCTTTCCTATAATGCTTGCTACATTGATTAGTAGTATTTTAACGCTTTTAATAGATGGCTCACGTTTTGCAAGTATTATTAATGTTTTGGCCTATTTGGTTTTAATGCTAGTATGTATTTTATTTTCAATGCTGCAGTCATCTAATCATCTTGCAAGTGTTGCAGGTTTGTTTAGATATGTAAATCCAAGTCTTATATTTTTTGATATGGCCCTTAATGGTAAATATTTATATTTAAGTTTTTTTATTTTAATAAATATTCTTATTACTGTTTTTACAATAATATTTATTGCAAGAATATATGATTTAGGACATAGAATAGCTGATATTAATACAAAAACTAAAAGACAGATTAAATATAAGAAAAAGAAGGGACTTAAGGCGTTGATGAGTATTGAATATAAAAAAATATTCTCATCTAAGCTTTATTTATTAAACAGCATTAGTGGGGGAATCGCCTCTATTGCCGTTATTGCTTCTATGTTTTTTACTTTAGGTTCACTCGAGGGTGACATGTCAGTCCTTAAGGATTATACTTATATGTTTGCCCTTTTACCAATGTTTTTTTCAAGTATTGCTGTACCATCAACATCAACTTTTTCTTATGAAGGTAAGAAAATTTGGCTCTTAAAGGCTTTACCAGTAGATGCTAAAAAGGTGTTTAAGGCCAAGATTTTAGTATCAATATCACTTTCATGTGTTGCTAGTATAATAGGAATGGTGCTACTTGGTATTTGTCTTAAAGCTTCGTGGTTTGACTGGCTTGTAATAGTTGTTTTGAATGTTTCTTATTTAATATTATGTAATATCATCGGTCTTGCAGTTAATAGTAAATTTTATCGCTTTGATTGGACAGAAGAAAGAGAAATATTTAAAAATTCTGCAAGTGTTCTTATAAGTACTCTTGTTGGCTTTTTAATAGAAATAGCTGTTGCATTATCATTAATTTTATTGGGAATTTTAAATAAATGGCTAGGTTTTATTACAACAACGGCTTTAATTTTATTCCCAGCATATTTTATTTATTATTATCTAATTAAAAATAGTGCAAATATTTTGACAAAAATGGAATAAAAAAATATCAGCAAATGCTGATATCATTGGCTAGTCAATTGACTAGCTTTTCTTTTTTAATACAACTAAAATTCTTTCATCTTCAGGCATTAAATCGTCATTAAAATCGCCACTTATGTTTAAAATTTCAAATTTATTTAAGTCAATAAAATCATTAATATCATAATAATACTCATTATATATTTCATGAATATTTGTCTCCCCATTTATTGTAATATTATGTGTTAGGATATTAGGAGCTTTAAGGTTTATTTCCCAGTTATAGGAAAAGTCATCGAATTCTTCACTAATATCAGTGTTGTCCATTGCTTCATATTTTGATTTCGAAAAGAGGTCAAAAAGAAAAAGACCATCGGAATTTAAGGCATCATATACACAGCTCATCATATTTTTGACATCATTAAGAGACGGTAAGTGGTTAACGGAGTCGAAGTAGCAGGTTATGACATCATACTTGTTTGGAAGATTAAATGAAGACATATCCTTAACATATAGATTATTTAAAATATGGTAGGCTTTAAATTTATCATTTGCAAGGCTAATCATTTCACTAGATAAATCAAGACCATCAACCCTGTAGCCTTCAACCGATAGCAAAATAGCTAGAGTACCTGAACCACAAGCAAGATCAAGTATTGTTTTATCCTTAGAAACATACTTTTTTGTATAATTTAACCAATCATGGTAATCAATGTATTCCATTATTTGATCAAAATAGTAGGAGAAACCTTTATATTCATTCATAATATCACCATTAGAAATATATCATAAGGATATATAAAATGCAATAAACTATTATTTACTAAAAAGTAAAATAGTTGTAAAATAATAATATATGCGTTGGAGGTTTTTATGAAAATAGCAGCTAAATTTGAATTTGTATCTAAGGAACAATATCTTAAGGATTTTGAGTTTAAGGAGGATGCTTGTGAGGTATATTCTAAATTAAAAAAGCCTCATCGTGCAACAGCAATGTCAGCTGGCTATGACTTTTATAGCCCTTTTGATTTTCATCTTGAACCAGGTATGACAATTAAAATACCAACAGGTATTAGAGCTAAAATGCCTGAAGATTATGTTCTTATGATTTATCCAAGAAGTGGACTTGGCTTTAAATATCGTCTACAATTAAACAATACAGTAGGAGTAATTGATAGTGATTATTATAATGCTTTAAATGAAGGCCATATTATGATTAAAATTACGAATGATTCAAATGAAGGGAAAGCTTTAGATATTAAAGCAGGAGAAGGCTTTGCCCAAGGAATCTTTATGCAATATGGAATTGTTGAAGATGACGATGCTAAGGATATTCGTGTTGGTGGCTTTGGGTCTACTACAAAGTAGTAGTTGTTAAATTAAATATATTGTGATATAATGAATTTATTTTGGAGGTTATATTTTATGTCAATTGAACTAAAAAAATTATTATTTCCCAATGTTACATTAACAAGAGAGGAATTATTAAATAGATATCCTGAAAGAAAGGTAAATGTTGTAACACGTTTTGCACCAAGCCCTACAGGCTTTTTACATATTGGTGGCGTTTATACATCTTTAATTAACAGAAAGCTTGCTAGTCAAAATGATGGTGTCTTTTTTCTAAGACTTGAGGATACTGATAAAAAAAGAGAGGTTCCTGGAAGTAGAAAAATAATTACAAATATTTTTAATCATTTAGGAATTAAAATTGATGAGGGTGTTGTATCTGATACAAAAGAGATTGGTTTATATGGCCCATATGTACAATCTAATCGTGTTGAAATTTACCATGCTCTTGCAGCATATCTTGTAGAAAAGGGCTACGCTTATCCTTGCTTTGCAACCGAAGAGGAGCTTGAAGAGCTTCGTTCGAGACAAGAGCTTGAAGGGAAAACTCCAGGCTATTATAAAGAATATGCAATCTACCGTGATTGTCCTCTTGATAAAGTTCGTGCTTTAATTGAAGAGGGCCGCCCTTATGTTTTAAGATTTAGAGTACCAGATGATGCACATGAAAGAATCCAAGTTAAGGATTTAATTAAGGGTGATCTTGAAATGGATAATAATTTTAATGATTTTGTTTTATTAAAAGCTGATGGTATTCCAACCTATCATTTTGCACATGCTTGTGACGATTTTTTAATGCATACAACTCATGTAATTAGAGGTGATGAATGGATTTCATCTTTACCAATTCATGTTGAACTATTTAATGCTTTAGGCTTTAAACTTCCAAATTATGCTCATGTTGCACCAGTTATGAAGCTTGATGGTGAATCGAGAAGAAAATTATCTAAGCGTAAGGATCCAGAGTCAAATGCAGAATTTTATTTAGAAAAGGGTTATCCTGTTAAAGCTTTGTTTGTTTATTTATATACATTAATTAACTCTAATTTTGAGGAATGGTATTTAGCTAATAAGGATAAGGATCTTGATTCATTTGAAATGACTTTTGATGCTATGGCTAAATCTGGTCCTTTATATGATATTGAAAAGCTAAATAATATATCATCAGAAATGATTTATGATACTCCCCAGGAAAAAAATATTGAAAAATTACTTGCTTGGGCCAATGAATATAATAAGGATGATTATGAAATTTTAAATAATGATCTTGAATTTGTTAAAAAGATTTTATCGACCCAAGGGCCAAATTCACGTGAGCATCGTAAGGATTTGAAAACATATTCTGACTTTATGGAAACATTTGGCTTCTTATATGATGATTATTTTAAAAATATGTCTTTTGATGAGATAAATGCTTTTAAGGAAAATGTACCAAGTGAAAGAATTAATAAAGTACTTGATGCTTATATTGATTACTTTACAAATACTCCTGAAGGTACAACTCTTAAGGATTTAGCTAAGAATTTAGGCTATACGGATAAGAAAAAGTATAATAAGAATCCTGAGCTTTATGTAGGTTTATTTACCGAATTCTATCAAATTTTAAATTTAGCATTATCTCATAAGGTTAATTGTATCTCAGTTGAGGATGTTATTGATGTTTTAGGTAAAGAGAAAGTAATTGCTCGTTTAGGAGAACTTAAGCAATGGATTTAAAAACTCCTATTTTAAAACTACGGGAGACTAAAGTTTTAAGAGGTCATTATCCTATTATTATTAAAATACCTGCTAATTATGGTCATATAGTTGAAAATAAAAAAGGATATTATGTAATTACTTTGACTAATGATAATAATCTTCGTTTTTATGGTCTATCTAGTTTTTTTATGAAGTATCAGCCTAAGCGTGACTTTGAGATAAAACTTAATATGTTTAAACATTATGCTTTTATGCCCATTGGGAAAAATTTAAGACAAATTATGCTCATTAATGAAAATGATTTTTTACCTGTTCGGTTTTTTGCAGGAATAAAAACATCTTATGAGGGTGAAGCTAATGCTGCGTATTTATGCAAAAGATTTGATGAATTAGGTATATTAGAGGTAAAAAAGGATTATGACACAACCACTAAATGAAAGAGAGCGTAAGGCTTTAATAGCTAAATATGAGGGAAATCGTAAGAAAACCTCATTTAAGGATAAAAAAGAAATGTATTTGAAACAAACAGACCGTAATTATAAAGACGGAGATAGGAATTAGGTGATATGATGCAAGCGGGTTTAAGCTATGAACTAAAGATTATTCGAAAAACCGATTTAGGGTATATGCTTGGTGAGGAAAATGATGATGTATTACTTCATTTTAAGGAAGCTCATGGAGAACATAATATTGGTGATACATTGCATGTTTTTATTTATTTTGATAAAAAAGGAAGGTTATGTGCAACTGAAAATGAACCTTTTGTATCTTTAAATAAGCCAGGATTTGCGAAGGTTTGTGATGTAATATCATCTATTGGCGTCTTTGTTAATATTAATACAGGAAAAGATATTTTAATTTCAAAGGATTATCTTCCTTATGCCTATAATATGTGGCCTAATGTAGATGATACTCTTTTAATTGAACTTAAGGTTAAAAAGGATACCATTGTAGGTAAGCCTTTAAATCGATTTGAAATTGATGATATTCATACGGATGTATCTTATGAAATAAATACCTATCAAGAGGCATATGTATATCGAATTGGTGAGGCGGGAATCAATTGTGTAACAAAGGATATGGTAAATGTTTTTGTACATAAATCAATGATAAGAGATACCTATCATGTTGGACAAATGGTTGTTGTAAAAATAGTTTATAAAAATGCATCAGGCTATAATGGCTCATTTATTGAGCATAAAGAAAAAATGATAGATAGTGATAGAGAAATCATTTTAAATTATTTAACGGTAAATGGGGGAAAGATGCATATTGATGCTAAAAGCTCAAGCGAAGAAATTGAAGCTAAGCTTCATTTATCGCGAAAGGCCTTTAAAAGGGCATTAGGTGGTTTATATAAGGACCATATTGTGGATTTTAAAGATGGTTATACAATTAAAATAAAATAAAAAAGTAAACTATTTAAGCTTACTTTTAATTCTTAAGGCTACAATTGATTCTTCAAGGGTAACAAATTTGGTTTTGTCCTTTCTTTTTTTGGGGACGGGATCATATTTCATTGGATGAAGAGGATTACATTTTATGATTCTTTTAATCGTAAGATAAGATGCATAGGGTGTATTAAAGCGTTTATAGCATTCCTTAGCATATTCTGAGCAGGTTGGAATAAAACGACATTTCTTAGTTGTATGAAGACTTTTGTCATGTTGATAATTTTCAATTTGTTTAATAATCCATTTCTTCATCTTATCACCTAAGCTATTGTAGCATGAAATTTTAAATTATAAAATGCTTAATTTATACATATATATAAATATGTAGATTAGCAAGGAGGATTTATGGAAAATTTTCATTATAATGTTGGTATTATTGGCGCTACAGGTATGGTTGGTCAAAGATTTGTAACTCTACTTGCAAGCCATCCTTGGTTTCATATTAAGGCGTTAGCTGCGTCCGCTTCATCAGCAGGACATACATATAAAGAGGCTTTAAATGGACGCTGGGCTATGGAAGGAGAAATTCCTTCATCTGTTAAGGATATGATTGTACTTGATGCCACAAATGATGCTAAAAGGATTGCTCAAGAGGTTGATTTTGTTTTCTGCGCAGTAAATATGAAAAAGGATGAAATTAAGGCCTTAGAGGAAATGTATGCTAAGCTTGAATGCCCTGTTGTATCAAATAATAGTGCACATCGTAAAACACCTGATGTACCAATGATTATTCCTGAGGTTAATAGTGATCACTTAAGGATAATTGATGCTCAAAAAAAGCGTTTAGGAACTAAGCGTGGCTTTATTGCGGTTAAGTCTAATTGCTCTTTACAAAGCTATGTGCCTGCTCTTGCACCACTATATGATTTAGGAATTACTGATGTTGCATGTACTACTTATCAAGCTATTTCTGGTGCTGGCAAAACATTTAAAACCTTCCCTGATATTGTAGATAACTGCATTCCTTTTATTTCAGGTGAGGAGGAAAAATCAGAAGAAGAGCCACTTAAGATTTTTGGTCATATTGAAAATGATAAAATTGTTAATGCTACCACTCCTAATATTACAGCTCAATGTGTAAGAGTATCTGTATCTGATGGACATTTAGCTTGTGTATTTGTTAAATTTAAAAATAAGCCATCTAAAGAAGAAATCTTAAAAAGATGGAAGGAATATAAGGGCGAGCCTCAAGCATTAGAGCTTCCTTCTGCACCGAAGCAATTTTTAACTTATTTTTCTGAAGATAACCGTCCTCAAACAAAGCTTGATCGTATGCTTGAAAATGGTATGGGTATTTCTTTAGGAAGACTTAGAGATGATAAAATTTTTGATTATAAGTTTGTTGGTTTATCACATAATACTTTAAGAGGGGCAGCTGGTGGTGCTGTATTGCTTGCGGAATTATTATGTAAAAAAGGCTACATCCAAAATAAATAATTAAAAGAGATTAGTTTTATGCTAATCTTTTTTTATACATATTTATAAAAAATGTATCACATCAATAAAAACGCTTTCATAAATATGCTTATTGTGTTATAATTTACTCACTTTGAAGGAGAAGATATAGATGAAAAGATTAAGTAAGGTATTATTATCGGCAGGTTTAATTTTAGGCCTTGCGTCTTGTGGTGATGTAGTGTTAGAAAGTACAAATAATGTTACAACAAAACCTACGGAAGTAAAGCCAACACAAAAGGCAGAGCCTACTCAAAGTGAAACACCTAAATCAGAGGCTTATAAAAAGGTTGTCGGACTTTCAGCTAAAACTAAGGCAAATATGTCAGCTTCGGGATACTTATCAGATGTTAATAATGATTATTCTAAATATGTGGGAACTGATGCATACAAAGTTGTTAATACACCAGAAGAGTTAGTTGAGGCATTGTTGCTTGCAAGATTAGATTATGAAACGAAAGTAACAGAGCATGATGAAGGCTATATTGTTAGAAATAATGTTAGAAAAAATGAAACTAATTGGAAAAATGCTATTGCCAAAGGATTATATTTGAAAAAAAGTGATGGAACATATACAAAAATTCCTGATGATACTCCGTTTTCAGATGAAAGCTATACAACAGCTATGGTATATTATGAAGATTCACCTTTAGTTAGTGCTAAATATGTTCAAACATTAAAAAAGGAACAAACAGTACATGTTATTGAAATAGCATCAGATTTAAATTTAGGCTACAATTTGATTTCTGAAGATGCTAAAAAAAGTGGTCTTGTATCTAACTATATTAAGGAAAAAAATGCTAAAACAGTTACAATGTCTCAAATGGCAACCGAAAATGGCATATCACAAATTGCGATTGAAAGAACAAATGATTTATTAATTTATTCAAAAAATGGAGCCCGTATTACACATGGTGGCTTTAAAATCAATTATTGTAATAATGTATCAATTAGAAATTTAGATATGGATGAAATGTGGCAATGGGAGGACACTTCAAATCCTAAGCAAGTTAAAATGGGTGATTATGATACCTTCGGATGGGCTTATTTTAAAATTGGATTTTCTGACAATATTTGGATTGATCATTGTAGTTTTGGCAAATCCTTTGATGGACAAATTGATGTTGCAAATCCTTATTACGAGTCACTTGGTACAGCATCCTCTGCTCCATATAATGCGGATGGTACATCTGACGTTCATATTTCTTGGTGTGATTTTCATGCCGGTGATAGCAGCGAGGATGGATATATCTATAAGATGATGAAGAAAATTGAAGATGAATACGAGGCTGCTTCTGGTGCTAGTACAAATAATTTATATTATAAGGCTTTAAGAGATGCAGGCTTAAGCTTTGAGCAAATTTTAAAAGGGATTGCTATTCCTCAAAAAAAGGCTTTTTTATTAGGTGATTCTGGTAGTGAATATTATTATAATTTAAATTTAAATGTTTCTATTGCTAATTCTAAATTTAAAAATATCGAGGATCGTATTCCTAAGCTTCGTGGTGGAAATGCTTATATGTATAATTGTATTGTGGATAATTTTGAATATATGAGCTATAGAAGTCAAATGAAGAGTATTGCTGCATCTGCTGTTTCAAAAATAAATAGTAGCTGGAAATGTGCATTTACATCCCAAGGAATTGTTGTTGGAAATGGTGGTTCGGTATGTGCAAACAGCTGTATATTTAAAGGTATTCGGTCTTTAATTAAAAATAATGATTCTACAATTGTAAATGCATCAAGTTATGATGGTGCAACCAATAATGGTGGTTATCATTTAGTTAATTTTACATATCAAGCAACAGAAAGTAGTCCTATTATTAGTGATGAGGCTAATGTTTCTATCGATTGCTCAGGTGGTACAACTAGTACTTCAAACTTCAAATGGAATACATTAGATGGTAAAGAGCCTTTTAATCCTCAAACCTATTTATTAGATGAACTTTCTAGTATATTAGATTCGGATATTGGAGTAGGTGTTGTATCAGGTCTTGATGAAATGCTTTTAATTTCTAATTACAATAATATTAATTAAATAATTAATAAAAGAGATGATTAATATAATATCGTCTCTTTTGAATTTATTAGTTCTATAACAGGTCTTTCTTTAGATGAGCTAGATAAGATATTAAAATAAACTAAATAATCTTAAGTCATGAGATATCAACATTAAATTGTTGATATCTTTTTTTCACCTTTTAGGGATAATATCATATTTTAATAAAGGAAGTGATATTATGTGTGGAATAATGTTTAAAACTAATTACTACTCAAAAACGTTACACGATTCATTTAAAAAGGCGGTTGAATCAATTGCTCATAGAGGACCAGATGAAGAAGGAATTTTATACACAAGAGATTATTCATTTGGCCATAGAAGATTATCAATTAGAGATTTAACAAAAGGACATCAGCCTATGAGTATTTTAGATGATCATTTACTTTATAATGGGGAAATTTATAATTTTGATGAACTTAATAAAATGCTTAAAAATCCTGTTGAATCACGAAGTGATACAGAACTATTACTTAAGCTTTTAATGGAATATGGGGAAACTATTATTGAAAAAATAATGGGAATTTTCGCATTTGTTTATGTTCATAATGATGAGGTTATAATCGCAAGAGATCATGTTGGCGTAAAACCTCTTTATTATACTATTTTAGATAATGATATTTTGGTTTCTTCTGAAATAAAAGCTTTATTTTTGTATGGAATTAAGCCACAAATGGGTCTTGATGAAATAGCAGAGCTTATAACGCTTGCACCATCTTCGTCACCAGGAAAAACATTATATAAAAATATATATGAGGTAAAGCCTGGCTATTATTTAAAATTTTCAAGAAAGGTTATTAAGGAATATCAATATTTTAAGCTTAAGAGAGTTAAAAATACACTTTCCTATGAAGATAATGTATCAATGGTTAAGTTTTTACTTACAGATTCAATAAAAAGAAATTTAGTATCAGATGTTGGTATATCTAGCTTTTTATCGGGTGGACTTGATAGTTCAATTGTAGCTAGCGTTGCCCAAAATATAGTGGGAGTGATTGATACATATAGTATTGATTATGAAGGTAATAAGGAAAATTTTAAGGCAAATAGCTTTGAAACCTCAAGAGATGAGGATTATATTGGCTATTTAATTAAAGAAGGAAAATATAATCATAAATCAGTTTTAATAGATACTAAAACCGTTTTTGATTATTTAAAGGTGTCTCTTCATTTAAGAGATGCACCGGGAATGGCCGATATTGATTCATCTATGCTATACCTTGCAAAGGAGATTTCTCTTAAACATAAGGTATCTTTATCAGGAGAATGTGCTGATGAGCTATTTGGTGGATATCCTTGGTTTAAAAAACAAAATATTGAAGGATTCCCTTGGATTAGAAACATTGAACAAAGAATAAATCTTTTAAAAGATGATATAAAAGATAAAATGGATTTTAAAGAATATCTTAATAAAAAATATGAAGAGTGTATTAAAGAAGCACCTATTGATCCTAGTGATAGTGAAGAAACCCAAAAAGAATTACAAATGAATTATTTAAATTTAAAATATTTTATGACAACGTTACTTCATAGAAAGGATTTTATGACTATGGGATCATCTCTTGAGGTAAGGGTTCCTTTTGCCGATAAGAGAATTGTTGAATATTGCTATAATCTTCCTTATGAACAAAAGGCTCATAATAGCGTTGAAAAACAAATTTTAAGAGATGCAATGAAGGAGTATCTTCCCGATGAAATATATAGAAGGAAGAAAAGTCCTTATCCGAAGTCTCAAGCTAAAAGCTGGCATAATCTAATAAGAGGCGAGGTTATTAAAATTTTAAATAGTGATACTCCACTTGCTAAAATATTTGATATAGGTAGACTTAAGGAAATTGCAGCAAGTGACAAGGAGCTTGATGTTCCTTGGTTTGGACAGTTAATGCGTTATGATGCATTTATGGCTTTCATTTACCAAATCCATTATTGGTTAAATGAGTATAATATTGAGGTGATAATTTAATGGAAGATATTAATAGTGTTGTTGAAGATATAAAGAAATATCTTAAATCTGATTTGGTGTTTGGCTCTAAATTAAGTATAACTGAGGATTTAGCTTTAATCCCTATTTATAAAGTAAAGCTTTCAAAGATTGTTATTGATTCGGATTCTAAAAGCCTTATTAAAGGAAATTCCCATACAATAAGCTTGACACCATTGTGCTTTATTGAAACAAACAAAGGAAGAGTACAGGTACATAGCTTAAATCATGAATTTGACTTAGAGGGAATGATGAGAGAAGCGCCTAGTATTTTAGGTGATATTACTAAGCTTTTTGACATAGATAGTATCATTAAAAAGAAGCCAATAAATTAGCTACAAAGGATTATTCCTTTGTTTTTTATTAAGGAGTATATTATAATTATATTAAAGGCTGTGATAAAATGGAAAAGGTAAATAACGTTATTGATAAATTAGCACAAGATATGGATTCTAAAAGTAATGTACTCAAGGCTTGCTATATGACTTTAAAAAATAATCATAATGCAATTTCATATTTTGAAAAAAGTATGGACGAGGCTTTTGACTCGGGAGAGGTGATATTAAGATTATATGGGCTCCTTCAGGCTTTATTTGTTTGTATAGATTCACTTTATACTTTAACATTCAAAATTACCGGAACTAAAAACTTTATTAATATTAATGATAATAAAGCTTTAAGAGAACTTAAATATATTAGAAATGATGTTGTAGGTCATCCTACTAATCGTATTGTTGACGATAAAACTGAGTATGCTATTTTAAATCCCGATGATATAAAAAAAGATGAATTTACATATTCTGTTTTTTCAGATGTTGAATATAAAAAGCATGTTATTTTTAAGAATTTACTTACTGCTTATAAGGAAGAAGCTTTTAAGCTATTAACAGCGTTAGATTCATATGTTACATCAGCTAAAACTCCTTATTTGCTTGATGATGCGATTAATATTTATGAAACATTCTTAAATGGTGAAGATATTAGAAGTCATTTATCATTATTTAAGAAAAAATATAATGAAAATAATTCTAGTAGTAGGGTATTTAGAAGAATAAAGCTTATTGGAAGATTGTTTACTGATTATCAAAAAGATCCTGATGGATTAAAAAGATATGTTACGGGCTATCATTTATATAAGCTTATAAGTATGATTGCTACTGATGAAGATCTTAATAGTATGGTAAAACCTTTAAGGCTTCCTAATGCTTTATCAAAGATATTTTCTTTTTTTGATGACAACTCGCATTTAGTTCATCATTTTGAGTGCATTTATGATGCTAATCACCCAATGTTCTATTCAAGTATTGAACAAATTATTAAAGCTGCTAAAAAGGCTAAAAACAAAACTACCTCAGAATATTTTGAGCAAATAAAGGAATCAGCCTATAAGCATGATAATGAGTATGTTTATGCCTATGCATCTATTTTAAGAGAGTATATGGGACGTAAGAAAAAATGAAAACGTTTTAGTTTTAAATAACATTTTCAATTTAAAATTGAATTTGTTATTTTTTTATGTTAAAATTAGTTAGGTTTCTAAGTAATCAAGGAGGATGCTATGACTAATTTAGGTGGATTAATACATAAGGTCGCTCATAAAATGAAACGAGAAATTGACCATGCAAACCAAAAATTAGGGGTTTCTGGTGTTCAAGGAAGAATAATTGGTTATGTTAGATGTGAATCGAAAAATCGTGATGTTTTTCAAAAGGATATTGAGGAGCATTTCGAGCTTAGAGGGTCATCGGTTACATCTACTTTACAAAATCTTGAAAAAATGGGTTTTATTGTAAGAGAATCTATTCCTACGGATCAACGTCTTAAAAGAATTGTATTAACAAAAAAAGCGTTAGATATTCATAATCAAATTACAAAAAATATTGAACAGGTTGAAAAAGAAGCGTTTTCTTCGATTAATAAAGAAGAAGAGCAATTACTTAGTGATCTTCTAAAGAGAATACTTAACAATATCGAAAAATATTAAAAAAGGAGCGGATATATATGGAAAAAAAGAAGAAAAAAAGTATTTTGTCGTGTATAAACGGCTATAAATTTTCCACAATTATGTCTCCCATTACAGTTGCCCTAGAGGTTGTGATGGAAATATTAATTCCTCTTGTAATGTCAGATATAATTAATATTATTGATTTTAATAATAAGCATGAGGCGGGTGCTACATTAAAGCTAACCTTACTTAAATTTTTAAGCGATGTTCCTAGCCAAAAGGCGGCTATTATTGCGGGTTTCATTTTAATTGGTTTTGCTATATTATCACTTGGCTTTGGAGTCCTATCGGGAATTTTTTCAGCTAAGGCATCATGTGGTTTTGCTAAAAATTTACGTAAGGAAATCTATTATTCAATTCAGGATTTCTCTTTTGCAAACATTGATAAGTTTTCAACATCAAGCTTAATAACTCGTACTACAACAGATGTAACTAATGTTCAAATGTCATTCCAAATGGTAATTCGTATTGCTGTACGTGCTCCATTTATGCTTATTTTTGCATTCATTATGTCAATTGTTATTAGTCCTAAAATTTCAATGATTTTCGTAGTTGTTGTGCCTGTACTTGCTTTAGCATTGTTTTTCATTATGACAAAAGCTCATCCTAATTTTAAGAAAATGTTTGCTAAATATGATGACCTAAATACGGTTGTTCAAGAAAATGTTGCTGGTGCAAGAACGGTTAAAGCCTTTGTACGTGAAGACTTTGAAACAAAGAAATTTAAACATTCATCAGAAGAAATTTATAAATATTCAGTTAAGGCTGAAGGCTGGCTAGCATTTAATAATCCATTTATGCAGGCTGCTGTTTATGTTTGCTTTATGTTTGTATCATTTATGGGTGCTAAACTTTGTGCTCCGTATACATCTACATTCACAACGGGTGATTTAAATGCCTTATTTACATATATTATGCAAATTTTAATGAGTCTTATGATGCTTTCGATGATTATTGTAATGATTACAATGTCTAAAGCCTCTGTTGAGCGTATTAGTGCTGTAATTAACGAAGAACCAACAATTAAAAATTGTGAAAATCCGGTTTATACAGTTAATGATGGCTCAATTGTTTTTGACCATGTTGATTTTTCTTACGAAGATAGTGAGAATAAGCTTGTTTTAAGTGATATTAACTTAAATATTAAATCTGGTATGACCGTTGGTATTGTTGGTGGTACTGGTAGTGCTAAGTCAACGCTTGTTAATTTGATTCCTCGTCTTTATGATATTACTTCAGGTTCTTTAAAGGTTGGTGGCGTTGAGGTTAAGGATTATGATATAAAAACGCTACGTGATGAGGTATCAGTTGTTCTTCAAAAGAACGTCTTATTTACAGGTACTATTGCAAGCAATTTGAGATGGGGTAACGAATTTGCAACCGAAGAAGAAATTGAACATGCAAGTAAGCTTGCTCAAGCTGATGAGTTTGTATCACGTTTCCCTGATAAATATAATTCTCATATTGAACAGGGTGGTGCTAATGTTTCAGGAGGACAACGTCAACGTTTGTGTATTGCTCGTGCTTTGATGAAGCATCCTAAGATTTTAATTTTGGATGATTCAACAAGTGCTGTTGATACTAAGACTGATGCGTTAATTAGAAAAGCCTTCCGTGAGGAAATTCCTGATACAACTAAGATTATCATTGCCCAAAGAATTTCTTCAGTTGAGGATGCTGATATGATTATTGTTTTAGATGATGGCCATATTTCTGGCGTTGGTACACATAAAGAACTTTTAAAAAGTAATGAAATTTATAAAGAAGTATATACATCTCAAGTGAAAGGAGCTGGTTCACATGAAGAATAAAAAAGGTGCACATTCACCTTTAAAGACCCTAAAGCGTCTTTTAGGTATAATTTTTAAAAAATATTGGCTTCAATTAATTATTGTAATTATATGTATTTGCATAACATCATTTTCAACTGTTTATGGTACAAATTTCAATGCGACACTTATTGATACGATAATTCCCAAGCTTCAAGAAACTTATAAGATAACTCATAGTGTTGATACTAGCTACCTATGGCATCAAATTACGCCTGTAATCATTTTCTATGCGATTGGGGTTATTGCTTCATATATTAATGCTCGTACAGTTGTAAGCGTTGCGAACGGTGTATTAAAGAATGTACGTGATGAGATGTTTGAGCATATGCAAAGCTTACCTATTATGTATTTTGATCGTCATACTCATGGCGAGATAATGTCTCGTTATACAAATGATACAGATACTCTTCGTCAAATGATTAGTCAATCAATTCCTCAGCTTACAACTAGTATTATAATGATGATTATGCTGGCTGTATTTATGTTTAGAGCTAATTTTATTCTTGCACTTATTGTTTTATTTACTGTTTGCTTAATGGTTTTAGTTACAAGATTCTTAGGATCTCGTTCTGGTAAGGGTTTTGTTAAACAACAAATTGATATTGGCTCTTTAAATGGATATGTTGAAGAAATGCTTGAGGGTCAAAAGGTAGTTAAGGTCTTCAATCATGAAGAAGATGCTAAGCATGATTTTGATGAGGTTAATGATAGATTATGTGCAACAGCTACTAAGGCTAATATGTATGCTAATATTTTAATGCCAGTAATGAATAACTTAGGATACATTTCATATTCAGTTACTCTAATGGTTGGCTCATATTTAGCATTAAATACTATTTTAGGTTTTACAGTAGGACTTTTAGTATCATATCTTGGATATAATAAGATGTTCTGTAATCAGGTATCACAGGTTTCAAATCAGTTTAATTCTATTATTATGGCACTTGCTGGTGCTGAAAGAATCTTTGAACTTCTTGATGAAAAATCAGAAGAGGATCATGGTTATGTAACACTTGTTAATGCAAAAATTGAAAATGGAGAGCTTAAGGAAGCTAAGGAAAGAACGGGTCTTTGGGCTTGGAAGCATCCTCATCATGATGGTACAATTACTTATACTGAGGTAAAGGGTGATGTAAGATTCTTTGATGTTGATTTTGGATATTATCCTGATAAGATTGTTCTTCATGATGTATCATTATTTGCAAAACCTGGTCAAAAAATCGCCTTTGTTGGAGCTACTGGTGCAGGTAAAACAACGATTACGAATCTAATTAATCGTTTCTATGATATTCAGGATGGTAAGATTAGATTTGATGGTATTAATATTAATAAAATCAAAAAACCTGATCTAAGACGTGCTCTTGGTATGGTTTTACAGGATACTAATCTATTTACAGGCACTATTATGGAAAATATTCGTTATGGTAAGCTTGATGCGACAGATGAAGAGGTATATGCAGCTGCTAAGCTTGCTAATGCTGATCAATTTATTAAGCATTTACCAGATGGCTATAATACAGTATTGACTGCTAATGGCTCTCAATTGTCACAGGGTCAAAGACAATTGCTTTCTATTGCCCGTGCTGCGATTTCAAATCCGCCTGTTTTGATTCTTGATGAAGCAACTTCATCGATTGACACTAGAACCGAGGCACTTGTTACAGATGGTATGGATAAGCTAATGGATGGTCGTACAGTATTTGTAATTGCCCATAGATTATCAACCGTTAAGAATTCAAAGGCTATTATGGTTCTTGAGCTTGGTCATATTATTGAACGTGGCTCACATGAGGAGCTTATCGAAAAGAAAGGCCGTTATTATCAATTATATACTGGTGCCTTTGAACTTGAATAAAATTTATTGGTTTATTTGCTAAGCAAATAAACCTTTTTTTAAATAAAATACTATATTATTGAAAAATAAAGCCATAAAGTGTAAAATTATAATGAATTAATTAAGGTGTTTTATATGAAATATTTAGTGTCAAAAAAAGAAAATTTAAGCAAAATAGATAGAGATGGTAAAATAGTTGAAACATTGGCTGAGGCTCTTCTGGCTGCCAAGGAATATGATACCATTTTCTTATATGATGATACATATTATGGAAAATATGTAATTACAACTTCACATTTAACAATTATTGGTGTTACAAAGGCTAAAATTACCTATGATGCAAGGAATGGAATGATTGTAAGGAAGGAAGATGGTGGTGATGGTGTTAAAACCTATGGTACAACGGGCTCAGCGTCTTTAACAGTAAAGCCAAGTGCTACATATCTTCGTCTTGAAAATTTAATTATTGAAAATAGCTATCACCGTGTACTAGGAAATAAGGGAAATCAAAATGTCGCGTTTAAAACAGAAGCGTGCTTTGGTACATATACCAATATTGATTTTATAAGTGAGCAGGATACATTATATATTGATGCTAGTGATAATTACTTTGATAACTGTTATATTGAAGGTGATGTTGATTTTATCTTTGGTAGTGGGGATGCGATTATTAATAATTCAACGATTAAAATGTTACAAATTCTAGATTCTAATGCCTATTTATGCGCTCCTGATACGTACGCTTCTAGCAAATATGGCTTTATTTTTGCTAATACACGTGTTATATCTAGTGGTAATAATAAAAAGTATTTAGGAAGAGCTTGGTATCCAGGTGGTGCAAAGGAAATGGTAATTCCCCGTGTATTATTTTATAATGTTGATTTTCCGCAAGATGTAGATCTTAGGGTGATTACAATGCATGAGGGTGATCCGCTAAATTTTAGCTACTATATAGTTAACTCTTTACAAGCTGGAAAGGTAATTAATAATATTGAGGCAGAAAAATTAAATAGCTATTTTGACTATTATAAGGCTCAATATAATAATTATTTAATTAATCGCTTAGCGGATTTTATTTTAGCTAAGGAATGTCTTTTATATCAAAAGGCAGTTTATATTGCTAAAATGAATTATGCAATTAAGGATCAAATTATTGAATTTCAAAATTTAAAATATAAGCTTAACTATTTAAAAACAAAGGAAGATATTTTAAGAAGTATTCCCTATAATCAAAATGTTGATTCTTTAGAGGATAAGGCCTATAAGGCTACGGAACCTAATCTTAAGGAAATTGAAGAAACGAAAACAATTCTATCAATGACTGAAGAATATATTGAAACATCTGATGATATAAATCATGATGCTTTAGAATTTACAATGAGAAATATAATTTTAAGCTTACATCCATATGTTTTAGAATCATCTAATGATGAGACTTTAAAGCAATATAATACTTATTTAGAAGCGTTTATTAATGAAGATTTAGATGAATTATTAAAGGCTAAATATGAAGATTTACCTAAATGTAGCGATATTAAATTAATAAATAAGCATATTGATGATATCAAAGAAGAAATTAATAAAATTAAAAATGAATTTCCCTTTGAATATATCAAAAATGGTCAAATTGATTTTGAAAAATTAAATGATGATTATATAAAAAAAATTATAAACCTTAAGGCTGATATAGCAAAGGTTGAATTTAGGTTGGAGGAAAGAGCCCCTATTAGTGGACTTGAATCATAATATGAATATAAATCTAAAAAAAGAAATTAAAAGATATTTTATGATGATACTAGCATGTGTGTTGTATGCATTTTCTTTGGACTGCTTCCTCGTACCTAATAGTATTGTTGCCGGTGGAATTTCGGGGCTTGCGACTTTGTTAAGTCGCTATATTCCTATAAGTGTTGGTATCATAATTATTGCTTGTAATATTCCAATTTTAATTATTAGTTTTTTTGAAGAAGGCGTTAAATTTACGATTAATTGTCTTGTCACAACTGTATGCTTAGGTCTTACAACTACCTTGTTTGAGCGTGTACCGGCAATTGTTAAGGATGACGGCCTTATGGGTGCGGTTTTTGGTGGTGTTATTCAAGGGGTCGCGATTGGTCTTTTTTGTAAATATCGTGTATCATCAGGTGGTACGGAGCTTTTAGGAAGATTCCTACATAATTTAATGCCGTTTTTATCAATTCCTGTTTTTACAGCTATGCTTGATGGTATTATTGTTGTATCTGGTGCCATATGTATGAAAAGCATTTCTAATGTGCTATATGCTTTAATTGTTATTTTCCTATCTGCTAAGATGTCTGATATGATAATTATTGGCCTAAATAGATCAAAGCTTTGCTATATCGTAACTGATATGCCTGATGAAATTGGTAATTATTTAATTAATCATTCACCAAGAGGAGTTACTAAAATAGATGGAGTTGGAATGTATTCTAAGCTTGATAAAGGAATTTTAATGACAGTAGTTAAGGCAGGTCAATTAAATGAACTTAAGGAAATGGTATCAGCTATAGATAGCAAGGCCTTTGTTATTGTATCAGATACATCTGAGGTTTTAGGAAATGGCTTTAAAGAAATTAAGAATGAGGATATGCTTGCTCATGAAAAGCGTTTTAAAATGAAAAAGAAATAATCTTGCGAAATTTGTCTAAGAATTTTATAATATAGCTATGGAGGATGTTGTGTATGAAGAAGTTTTTTCAAGAATTTAAGAAGTTTATTTCACGTGGAAATGTAATGGATATGGCTGTTGGTACTATTATTGGTGCCGCTTTTACAGCAATTGTAACAGCTTTATCAAATGGTATTTTAAAGCCTATTATTAATATGGTGCTTTATTATTGCTTCGGTGGAGATAATGATGCTCTTGATAAAATGTATACTGTTCTTGTAAAGGTATATAAGGTTGAAGATGGCAAACAAGTTCTTGACCTTGCTAATTCAATTTTAATTGACTGGGGCGCATTTATTAGTGCTATAATTAATTTCTTACTTGTAGCTTTTGTTCTATTCTTAATTATTAGAACGTTCAATAATATTAAGGATGGTGCTGAAAAGACAAAAAATATTGAAAATATTATTAACTTTAAAAATTCAAAGGGCATTAAGCTTAATAAGAAAGAATTAGCTTATTTAGAGGAAAAGCGTGCTAAGGAAGAAGCAGCCGCAGCTTTAGAAGCTAAGAAAAAGGAAGAAGAAGCTAAACCAGCTCCTAAAGATCCAGTAGTGGAATTACTTGAAGAAATAAGAGATTCTTTAAGTAAGAATCAACAAAATTAATAAAATATAGTCTCAGAAATGAGGCTATTTTTTTAAAAGGAGAAGTTAAATTGAAGGATATAAAACTTAGTGAATATCAAAATACAAGTATATATTTTTATTTATTTGATGTAGTAATTAAAAATCAAAACTTAAATAAGGATGAATTTTTAATATCTATTGGTATTAGTCCAACATCATACAGAAGAGCCCGTAAGAGTGAACAAGCGATAGGGCATGAAATAATTAAAATTTTAGCTGACTATTTTAATTATAGACTCTTAACAAATGAAGAAATTTCAAATATGGAAATACTATTTACCAATATTTATAACGATATGTATTATAAGTGCTTCGATAATTATGATAGTTATATGAATACCCTAGATCATGAGATTGCAACAAACAGTATTTTATTTCCAATTTTATATGATTTTAAAGCTTTTATGATGTTCAATAAGATATTAAAACCAGAAGAAGAAAAAAAAGCCTTTGATATTTATAAGGAAAATAAATGTTATGAGAATTTTTTTAATTTTCAACTTAAAAATATTTTTAAAATTTATGATATTTTTTTCTTGGATGATTTTCAAGAATATTATTCAATTAATGATTTTGATGATGGACTAAAATTTTATATAATTTCGTCAATATATGTGAAGAAAAATGATGTTATAAAGTTTTTCTATTATGCTGATATAGCCAAAAATTATTTTTTAAAGAATAATAATTTTATGAGGATTTTGTATTTAAACAATACTTATATGAATGTTTATTCTAAAATTAATGATTTTAAGAGTTGTTATAATCTTGCTAAAAGTCAATATTTATCTTTAAAGGGAATAGGTAAAAAAACTGAGTTTAATGATGATACGTTAGCTTATTTAACTGTTTCATGTATAGCGATGAAAAGATATTCTGAAATTATTTCGCTTTTAGAAGATAAAATTAAACTTCCAAGAACGATTGTTTATTGTAAGCTTGTAGCACTATATATGCTTAAAGAAAAAGAATATGAAGAGTCAATGACGGAATTATTTTCTAAGGTTGAAAAAAAAGAAAGCGAAACACTTAAAGCTTTAGATTTATATTTGAAAAAACAAGATGATAAATCATTAAAAATTATTGAAAATGCAGGTCTAAAGATGAATTTTTCAGGTGCATTAAAAATGATTTTTAAACAATAAAATATAATAATACTAAAGAGAAACATTCATTTTTTTAAATGATATTTCTCTTTTTTTGCATTTTTTGCTATGCTTACAGCCAAAAAGCTGACTTTTGAGTATTTGACATAACTTTCTAATTAAAGTAGAATCTTGTCGGAAAAGAGGTAGATAATATGAAAAAAATTTTAGCTTTAGGAATTGCTATATGCTTGATTTGTGTAAGCACTGTAATGCTTAAAAATGGAAAAGGTCCAACTATTGAAATTGAAGGAGAAGTTGATGGAGGTTTTAGTATAACTTCTTTGGAATAGTATTCATTTTAAAAAAAAGTGTAAAAAAGATTATGGGGTGTTATGAATGAAAGATGAAAAATCTTTAAAAAAGTTGTTAAGAGTTATAAAACTAAAACAAGGAGTATATGAAGACAATAAAAATGAAATTGATAAATATTTAGAAAAATTTCAAAAAAATGAACTTGCTGAAGTGGAAAAAGAATTAATTTTTAAAAAAGAATGTTATCAATCAGAAATTAAACCGTTTTCTAGGATGTTACCATTTCTTTCAATTTCGTTAGCTTTTATAGGAATGGTTTTTAAAGAACTTCCAGCATGGATGCAAATTTTAGCATGTATAATGGCTTTTTTGTGCATAGTGATAATTGGGTGCCAGTATTTTAAAATAATTTATTGGGAGCCAAAAACTCAAAAAATAGAGTTAATATTAAATCAAATTAATGATAAAAAATAATAAAATCAAGGAGGATTAATTTGTGAGAAAAATATTGTTGTGTGGATTAGTAGGATTAGGTGTATATAGTAGTTTTAATTGTGGTCAAAATAAACAAATGATATCTGGATTTGAAAGAAAGTTATTAAATGTAACAACAAATTGTGCAAGTGAAACTGAATGTGAAAAGATAAAAAAAGATATTTTGTCTAATTTTGAAGATAATAAAGATGTTGAGATTATTTCTAAAAAACAATTATCTGATTTAAGTGGTAAGTATTATGATTTATATGAATTTAAAGATAGTGGGTACGCAATTTATGTATCAAATTCAACAAAATTGTTAGAAATATCATTAAGTTCTGAATCTCCTTTTAAAAATCAAAATAAGAATTTAGCATACTTTGGTGCTGGTAATTATTATAAAAAAACTATTGATTCAGAAGGAACCGCTAAATTATTTAATCTAAGAAATAAGGAAGAAATAGATTATACGTCATCAGTTGAACGTAGTATTAATTCATATATGAGAGAAACAAAATTGTACTCCAATATGGATACATATTCTAGTGGAAGCGGAGATAAAACTGAGACTGCTTCGGTAGATAATCCAGAGGTATTTAAAAATGCAAATACTGGTGGTTTTAATACAGACGGTAATTGTGGATATGTATCCGGTGCATTATTAATATATTATGCACGTATGTCATGGGGTTGGGATTGGGTATATGACAAAGATTATATAACAAATGATCTGGTAAAAGAACTTCAAGGTGATAGAGCAAATGATTCTATTGCACCTAATTTAGAGGATGCATTAAACGATTACCTAAATGCTAAAGGGTCAAAATTGAAAGCTAAGGTTAATATGTGGCATATTCCAGCATCACATACATTTTATGATAGAGTTGAAGAAAATAAACCAGTATCAATGTTTTGTAGTATGCCTGAGAATTTTTGTAGTTCTGATGGTGATGTAAAAATGGGACATGTTCCAACGGTCTATAAAGTGAAAAGAAAATATAGTGTTGGATGGTTTGGTATAAGAACATATTCCAATTACATGTATACAATTCATATGGGATGGAGTATGAATGATAATGAAGTTGTAATTTCTGATGATGTGGTTACTAAAGGTGGTTTAGTAAATTTACATAAGTAAGTATGTTTGCTAATTTACTAGTATTATGCTATAATCAAACAAAATATAAAGAGAGGTAGTTTGATAATATGAAAAAATATTTTTTAATAATGATTAGCTTTGTTTTACTCTTAACATCTTGTCTTAGAGCTGGTGGTATGAAAGAAATTAGAGCTACTAAGCTTGACACAGCACCAGTACTTGAAAATAAGAGTACTAGTATTTCGGGATTTGTAATCACCTATTATAATGTATATAAGGATGAAAATGATTCATTTGTTCTTGCAGATGATACAAGCTATATTATTGTAGAAGGTCGAAGCCTTGGTATAGCCTATGCTAAATCAGAAGCAGAAGCTTATAATTATTCGTCTAAAGAAAAATTAGAAAATATTAGGCCAGATGAATCGAATGAGCTTGGATATTTTTCAAATTTTGAAACGATAATTATTAAGCCTATTACGGGAAGTACTGCAGTTAACATTGGCATAATTAAATATTGGACTTAAGAGAAAATAGTTATATGATAGAAATAAAAAATTTAAGTAAAGATTATAATGGCAAACAAGCCTTAGATAGTATTAATATTGTTTTACCAACAAATGGTTTGGTATCCGTTATTGGTAATAATGGTAGTGGAAAAACAACCCTACTTAGAATTTTATCTACAACTTTATGTGCTTCATCTGGTACGGTTAAGTTTGATAATGTTATATATGATGAAAATAACTATTTTTACATAAGAAATAAGCTTATATCTTATGTTTCACAGGAATATCGTAATTATAAATATTCACTTATAGAAATATTGGATTTATTTAAGGATATCTATGATAAAAATAGGTTTGATAAATTAGTTAAGGCTTTTTCATTCGAATCATTTTTAGAAAAAAGAATAGATACAATGTCTGGTGGACAAATGCAAAAAGCTAATTTAATATTAGAACTTTCAAAAATAAGAGCCTGCTACTTGATTGATGAACCAACTAATTCTTTAGATACAAAAACAGAGAAGGTATTATTTGAAGTATTACATGAAATAAGCAAATTATCATTGGTAGTAATTGTATCTCATAATGAAGATTTAGTTAATGATCTTTCGGATATGATAATTAAAATTACAGATAATCATAAAGCAGAAGTCATTACCTGTGATGATAATAAAGGGGATATTATTTTGAATGATAATGTTCTTACGATGCCTATGAATTTAAACAGTATGCAAAAAAATAAGCTTGTTGATTATCTCTTTTCTCTAAATGGTAATAAAATTTTAATTAATATTTTGGAAGATACATCAACAAAAAAATTAAATAACACTATTGTAAAGCATGATGTAGATTCATTCGAAGATGCAAAGCTATTAGGATTTAAGCTATGCATTAAAAATCTTATAAAGAATAATCAAAAAAAGTTAATTCTATTTTCTTTAATAATTGGTTTTTTTATTGGATTAATGTTATTTTTTATAAATCTATCACTTTTAAATTTACCTAAAATGGCATACAATGCGTATAATGAAAATAAGCAATCTATTGTTTCGTTTACAAATGATTATCAAGTTAATGACTCAAAAGATGAGGCTTTTAATTTAAATATCTTGGAGCATGTTGAAAAAATTCAAACAGGTAGAGTTATTAAGGATGATATTAAGTATGATTTTAATATTTCTTTTTCAGGCGTAAGTATTATTGAACAAGATTTCTTTAGTTTAAAATTTGGATGTTACAAAAAAGGTGATTTTTTAATTACGGATTACATCGCTGATAAAATTGAACAGTATGAAAGCAGAAGTTATGAAGATATTATTACAAATGGTATAAGAATTAATGATTTTATTTATAAGATATCAGGAATAATTGAAACAGATTATACTAAATATCAACAAGAATATTCACAATCAAATAAGGATGATTGGAGTATTTTTAGTAATAACATAAAAAATATTTATTCATTATTACATATACCTTGTGAATCAGGAACGTTTATATCGATTTTAGATGGAGTTCCAATAAAATGGGTAATTGATGAAAATATTAGCAATGAAAAAATTGATGGTAAATATCAAGTTGTAATTAATGATAAAGTAAAAACTATTGTTGGTGATTATAATAAATTTTTTGAAGCCTATAACTGTATTAATATGAGTACGGTAAATTTAGATACTATACCAACTATTTACACTTCAAGTGAATTATTATTTGAAATTAAAAATAATGAGATGATGTATTATGATTCATATTTAGTAAAAACAAATTATAATGCTTTTAAATATATGTATACACACAAAATGACTGATGAATCAGCTTTGTATTTGAAAATTCAAGATGCAAATAATATTATGATATTCTTCAAAAATATTTTGATTCCTACCATACTTATTGGATATTTAATTACTATTTTAGTTTATTATGATAAGTCAATAAAACTCTTAAAAAATAATAGTGATTTTAATTACTTATATAAGATTAACGGCTTTAATGGAACAGACGCCTTGAAGCTATATTTAATTGAAGATTTACTTATGATTGCATGTTCATTAATTTTGGGTATTTTTTTAAATTTTGGTTGTAATTTAATTTTAAATTTAGCATGTGGTGGAGGAAAATATGCAAGTATAAGGATATTCAATACATCATGGCTTGGAATTATAATAGTAGTAATTATGTCATTTATAATGCTTCTAAGTAGATTATTAACATTTAAAAAAAATAAATTTATTAAATTTAGCTAATAGATAAATCTAATTATAAATAAATTTTTCATAAAATGTGATGAAAATGATAAAAGTGCCTCATAAAATGTGATAGCATTTGTGGATTATTCTATTATTTTGTGATAGACTTAAAATATGGATGTTTATTATGTATTTAAAAAGAAAAATAGATGCTAGTGTTATTTTAAAATGTAATTGCTTAATGTATCTAGAATTACTTTTGTTCTTTCCTAATTAAAAAATATTTAGCTAATTGGAATTAGCTTTGAGGTGTTAAAATGCTAAACTATAAATATAAATTAGATGGTGGATCTTTAACTTCTATTATGGTTTCAAATGAAGAAAGGTTATTCATTTTAGATGAGTCAATTTGGTCGGGCCAGGATAATGTTATTTTCCCTTTTGTTGCTAGACTTAAGAATGAAAAATATATGGTAGATGACAAGGAATATTCAATGAAAATTCATGGTATTGCCAAATATAGTAATTTTAAGCTTATTGCTAAGAGTGAAAATAGTGATACTATTTATTTGACCTCAAATGAAGAAACGTTAAAGCATTATCCTTATAAATTTGAACTCTATGTCACCTATACAAGAAATAATAATATTTTGGATGTTGAATATAAGGTTAAAAATATAGATGATAAAATAATGTATTTTGGTATCGGCGGTCATCCTGCTATAAGAGTTAATTATGAAGATAATGATACTAAAGGAAATTATGTTCTTTTTGATAAGAAAACAATAATCACTTATTATGAGCTTAATGATGATGGATCCTTTATTACTAGAAAAAAGACATTGGGTGAGGTGGGAAAAATAGAGGTTGATAAGGATTTCTTTAGAAAATATAAAACCTTAATTTGTGATAATAACTTCAATCATTTGACTTTAAAAAGAAAGGATGGAAGAAGAATTAGCTTTAGATTTCATTCTAAGTATTTATCTATTTGGAGTAAGCCTAATGCTGGTGATTTTGTTTGTATTGAACCATGGGATGGACTTCCTGATTTTGAAAATCCTAATTTGGAGTTATCTAAGAAAGAAGGAATTAATAGTTTAAAACCAGGTGAAGAATATCTTTTTTCTTATGAAATGGAATTTATCGATTAGTTTATTAGTCCCAAAAATGGGACTATTTTTTTATGGTTCTTTCCAAAGTAAGGTAGATAGGTAGATAGATGTCTACCTTAGAATTGAAAGGACAAAAATGAAAGATGGTAAAAACTATCCAAACTAGGGTAGATAATTTACCATCTTTTTTTGATAATGAAAACATTAAAATATAAGTAA
>ERZ780141.284-NODE-284-length-41068-cov-10.378758_pt1 | contig 41068 bp, 37 predicted proteins | sample MGYA00433080_ERZ780141 | MGnify/ENA primary metagenome ERZ780141 (study PRJEB29588, sample SAMEA2154047) | human gut metagenome | biome: human gut; feature: human-associated habitat; material: faeces | place: Denmark | collected 2008/2010 ... | reverse complement strand
AGTGCCCAACGAGCGAATTGCGCAGCACCTGAGCGAGTGGGCACTGACCGCCGCCGGCATCCTCAAAATTTTGATAAATGTATTACAGATATCAAAATTATTACTATCTTTGTTCTCGTAAGAAGTGGATGGAGAGTTTTTAAGAATATGAGGATTTCACAAAGCCATGGAAGACAACATAAAGAAAAGAGGTGGTGCGCGCCCCGGTGCCGGGCGGCCTAAAGGTGACAGCAGAATGATTTCATTCCGCGCTCCGGGAGCATTGGCAGATAAACTGGATGAGATAGAAAACCGTACCGAATTCATAAAAAGCAGCATTGACAAAGCCCTTCGAGAGCGGGAGTCCGGCATCGGTTGGATCGGAGGCGTGGTGCCGGCAGGAGATGCGCCGCACGTCAGTATTCCTTTTTTCGACATTCGCGTAGTGGCGGGATTTCCTGTGCCGCTGGACAATGATGAGAAAGCGCAGGATATCGACCTGATACGTATGCTCTGTCCGCATCCGGAAGCGTCGTATCTCATACGTGTGAACGGCGATTCGATGATCGATGCGGGTGTACTAAGTGGGGATATCGTAATCGTGGATAAGAGTAACAGGAACCCTTCGCCACGTGAAATCGCGATGTGCGAACTTAATGGAGAATATACGCTCAAGCACTTCGTGAAGGAGGATGGACAGGGCTGGCTGGTACCGGCAAATCCTGATTATCCGCGCATTAGAATCAGCCCGGAGGATGACTTCAGCGTCTGGGGAACGGTAACTTTCATCATACATAAAGCGCGAGATTAACATGATCGCCCTTGCCGATTGCAATACCTTTTTCGCTTCCGTGGAAAGAGCTCTTCATCCAGGCTTGAAAGGAAAACCAGTGTGCGTACTCTCCAGTAATGATGGTAATGTCATAGCTCTTACAGCAGAAGCTAAAGCATTGGGTATCAGGCGAGGAGCGCCGTTCTTTCAAGTGAAGGGTATCCTGGAGAAGAATAATGTCGCGGTTTTTTCCAGTAACATTATGCTTTATGCCGCCATGTCGAAACGAGTGCAGAGCATTATGCGCAAAACTGTAGCACATACCGAGAGTTATTCCATCGACGAGCAGTTTCTTTACTTGGACGGATACGAAAAGAACTACGACCTGGTGGAACTGATGCGCGGGATGGTGCGGAAAATCGCATTGTACACAGATATCCCTGTCAGCATCGGCATTGCCCGCACCAAGACCCTGGCGAAAGTCGCGAGCAAGTTTGCGAAGAACTTTAAAGGTTATCGCGACGTTTGCATGATCGACACTGAAGAGAAGCGGCGGAAGGCACTCTCGATGTTTGACCTCGCCGACGTATGGGGCATTGGACCAAGGACTTACGCTAAACTGGCGGCTCTCGGTGTAAGTACGCCTATGGAGTTTGCCGACAAACCGGGAGACTGGGTGCAGCGCTTTTTTCATAAGCCCGGTTACCAGACATGGCTGGAGCTCAATGGGCATCCATGTATAGACACCGCCGAAATCCGGCAGCAGCAGAGTATCACGACGTCGAGGAGTTTCGGGAAAATGATCTCATCCAAGGAGCAGCTCAAATCCTCGGTAGCGAGCTTCGCCGCAAGTTGCTGCAATACCCTCAGAGGCCAGGATTCCGCCGCGGGATGTGTCAATGTCTTTGCGTGCAGTAACCGCTTCCGGGAAGATCTTCCGCAATATGGAAACATGGCCTCGGCCACACTGAGCATCCCGTCTGCAGACACATTGGAAATCACTGAGTTGGCAATGAAACTGGTAGACGAGATTTATCGTCCAGGGATACTTTTCAAGAAGTCGGGCGTCATACTTTCGCGGATTGTTCCGGGTTGCGTGCAGCCCGTATTGTTCGACACCATGGAAAAGCGTGACGAGCGCCTCGAATTGTCGAAAACGATAGACAAAATGAATCACCAATATGGTGTCAAAACGGTGGGGCTCGCCATCGAAGGGCGCGAAAACGAAGAATGGAGGACCAAGCGGGACCATCTCACTCCCAACTACCTGACCGACATAGACCATATAATGACTGTCGGGTAGTTTTATCCGCGCTTAAGCCACATCCCGAAAAAACGGTCATACACGACTATTCTTCCGTTAAATTCGTGAACGAAATCTTTCTTTTGCAATGCTTTTAACGCAAGACTGACACTGCTGGCCGCCGGTAAACTATATTTAAGAAGAAACTCTTGAGATAGAGCGGAGACGACTCCATCTTCTTTAGCAATAGCTATAAGAAGATCAAGTTGATTGTCTGTCAGCGACTTGCAATAGGTAATGAACGATTCTTCCTGTTCGTTTACCACATCGTCTACAGTTCTGGCTATAGTCGTCTTGTCGATTAAGTCTCCATTGGCATAGAGGCGATTAAGGATGTTTTGGATATACCACGTCTGACCGTCAAGCATGTCATACAAGTAAATAAAATCGGCGTCTTCCATTCCTATACCTTCCTTTGATAGCCACCGGTTCGCAAACTCACAGTATTCGTGAACGTCTATAGGAAAAAGATTAACCATTTGCGAACTCTGATAAAATGGCCGCTGGGCAGACAGGAACATTTCAGACATCATGTGCTGACTGCTTCCTGCGAATATAAAGTAGACGTTTGGCAGGAACTGAATATGTGACCTCAGAAGCGCTTCAGTGCTATTCTCCGGATATTCAGAAATTTGCTGAAACTCATCAATGGCAATATAAATTCGTTTGCCGGATTGTTTGAGGTAATCGAATATATGTTTAAGGGACTCTTCTTGCTGCTCTTGTGAGATAGTGATTGAAAATGTAGGAATGCCGGTAAACTCATCGAATGAAACAGTCGGCCGATAACTTGAAAAAAGAGTAAGGATTTTTCTGAATGCTGATTGAGAAAAAGTATCGACTTGCCCCACAACAGTTTTAGCCAGCAATTGAATAAACTGGTTTACATTTCTGGTGGCGTTTATGTCCATGTAAAAACACTTAGTCTCGGGCTCACTCTTTTTCAATTGTTCAAAAACATGATGTATAAGTCCCGTTTTTCCGATACGTCGTGGAGAAATCAGCACGACATTACGCTCATTTGATAAAGCTGTACAAATAGTTTTCGTCTCTTTTTTTCTGTCGCAAAAATACTCAGCGCCCTTATATCCGTAAATAACGAATGGATTCCTAAGTTGTCCCATATTATCAATCATTACATTTTTTATACTACATATATTATGTTACATGTTTTATGTAATCATTGCAAAAATACAAAAAACTATCCGTAAAACAAGTATAGTCCAGGTTTTTGTCAATGTTCAAGCGACGCGAGGAAGAAGTCGCGGCGCTGGACGCGTGAAATCGGGTGGCAGACCATTTGGGCAGATCGCAAATCGCAGACATTAAGGTTATTAATCTCAGAGAGATACAGAAAGTCGTACCGGATTTTGTTTTCGGACTGAAGATTCATGGTAAAATCCATGATATCAGCCACTTCGCTATCCGAAAGAGCATCTTTGCTGAACACGTAGAGGGCCAACGATTCGAACTCTCCGTAGAATCCGTTCCCGGCCTTCGACACCTTATTCTCGATAATCCTCCTCATTGGCAATGCAAGGGACCAATAGTCGTATTCCCTGGAACCGACATACTGTCCGTCATCAAGTCCGTAACCATAACCAGATGCCAACATGCTGTCGAGGTCTCCCGACTCGACGCCTGCCGACTTCACAGGCCGAATCCCCGCCATTTCTTTCAGCATCGTATCAGCCGCTTCTTTAGTTTCCGGCATCGCACGGGTTACTTCAATGCCGATGCTCCGTCCATCTGCAGACTGGAGATCAGGCCGGTCCTTATTCAGCAATGCCGCAAAACCCTCATCCAGAAGCTTTTCCAACGAAACTCTGGCATATCTTTCGAAAAAACATGTATCAAATCTACTCATAGCGTCACCCTATTTTCCTCAGAGTTTTTCGAATTTATATCCGAGACGGAAGAGTTCGACGGCTGCTCCGATGCGGTACATTTCCTGGCAGGAGGCCACAAAAACCTGATATGCGGCAATACTCTGAGGCTCAATATGTTCGTGACGTATCAGAGAAATCGTCGCATCTGCACATTTACGGAAAAGTTCCCTGAGGGATTCAGCTTCCGGAGAGTCCAGACCGATGCCGATAATGTCTTTTATGATATGGTCATCCATGTTGTCAAAACCTTGATTTCCATAATAAGCAGTATAAGGCATATTCGCACATACAGACCAGTCGGAATCCCAGCCACAGGCTACCGCCATCCCCAAATAGGACGCCCACGCCACCGCAACTGTAGGATAATCAGCTATTTGAGGCATCGCATCGGCTATATAGTCGCCTCCCAGTTTCTGCCAATGCTCGTCGATGTCGGGACTGGACAGCAACATGGACGGCGCAGATGAGACACCGGCATTGACAAAACCCTCCTTTGGGGCGGAGGTAACGGGGAACCCGCATTGGCGGCAGATGCGAACTAGTTCGCTCTCAAGCTTATCGGCGTAAGTTTCGATATCGTAAGTGTTTTCCATTACTGAATTTTCAAAAGTTCTAGGGTGAATATTAAGGTACTATGCGCAGGGATGCCGTCCATTTTCATGGAACCATACCCATATTTGGCCGGGATAAATATCTCGTATTTGTCGCCGACGTGCATTCTGGTAAGCGCGGCCTGCCAGCCGACTATCAGTTCACGGACACGGAAACATGCCGGAAGCGGCTCACCGTCAGTCGTATCGAAAACGGTTCCATCTATAAGTTTGCCGGTATAATTCACAAACACTATGCTGTTCAGCGTCGGGCACTTGTCGCCGGTTCCAGCTTCAATCTGCCGCAGGATGATTCCGCTTTCGAGCACTTTCACGCCTTCCTCCTGCGCCTTGGCTTCGAGGAATTTCTCATTCGCGATCTTGTACTGTCCCGCTTTATTCGGTTTCTTGCTCATATTTTGTTGTTTTTGTCGCCATTATGGGGCGTTAGTACGTATAAAAATATCAAATATACGTAAAATTACCTATTACTTTAGCAGAATATATTCCTTTACTTTGCATACGACACATGAAAATAATCAAAACCAATATATTATGAAAAAAGCCATATTATTCGTGCTGACAGTCATTTCGGTACTGTTCCTCATCTCCTGCTCAAAATCTGATGTCATGATTTCCGGCGAATGGTGGACGCTTCTTCCGGATGAAGCGGGAAGCGGCTCAGAGGGTCTGGTTATCCAGTTCAACAGCGCCAAATCGAAAGTAAACTTCGCATTGAAGTCCCTAGACAACAAGTCTGACAAGAATTACTACATAGTAGAGTCACTTGTCAGAAAGTATACGGTAGAGAACACTGGCAAAGGGGAAGGTATTCTTCGCATTACGGATAAGAACGGCAATCAGTGGCCGGAGCTCCATATCAGTTCGCTCACTCAGGTGCTGCGCAATTCGCTCGCCGGGCACCGCCGCTATCCGGCTGGGCGGCAATGACATGTCACAACACGTTCCGACAATGCTTTGTGCCTCAGACGCACTATGAAATGCAAATCAACCGGGATTTTACGTTGAGCCCAATATCTGCGCTCTGCAGATAAAACCAAAAAAAGACCTCGGGAAATCCGAAGTCTTTTTCGTTGTGGAGATAGACGGAGTCGAACCGACGACCCTCTGCTTGCAAAGCAGATGCTCTAGCCAACTGAGCTATATCCCCGTTTGCGCTTGCAAATGTAGATACTTTTTTTTAAATTGCAAAGAATTTCGTTAATTTTCTATAAAATTTTTAGAACTATGGAGGAAAAAATGAATAAAGTTGAGATTCGGAAAGGGCTTCCGGGGGATGCTGAGGTGATTGCCAAGGCGGTGTTCGAAGCCATGGGAATTAAAGACGTTTCCCCATTGCTCATGAAAGCATTGACAGATATCTGCGGAATGGAAGATACACTTTATAGTTATAATAATACGGATATCGCGCTTTGCGACGGGCTGCCGGCAGGAGTGCTCATCTCTTATGACGGGGCGGACTATAACGATATGGCCAACAGGACATTCTCTCTTGTGGCGAAAGCCATGGGAAAAGAGAAATTAAATCCAGGAACAGAGACAGGACCCGGAGAATACTACATGGATTCGCTCTATGTATTGCCGGAATTCCGCGGAAGGAGCATTGGAAAAATCCTTATTGAAAACGGCTTCGAAGAAATCAAGGCAAAGGGATTCACTCGCGTCACACTTCTGGTCGACATCGTGAAACCATGGCTCCACAAACTGTACGGCTCCGTCGGCTTCGTGATGGAGAGCGAAGTAATGTTCTTCGGCGAGCCTTTCTACAAAATGGCAAAAAAGTTGAAATAAAGTAACGTCCTCAGATTAAAAGTCGGCGCATGGCGAAAAGTGCCCTCATAAGCTGAGGCGGGTTAAAAATATCTCAGACAACAATCGAATGGGAAAATTATATGATCAACTGATGAAGGACTACCGCTTGAAGGAAGGCCTGAACGCATGTATCAACTGCGGTACCTGCACGGCCGTCTGTCCTGCGGCGGAGTTCTATCGATATGATCCACGTAAGATAGTGGATATCGTCCAGAGCAAGGACGACGACGAAATCGAAAAATTACTCAAGAGCGAAACCATATGGTATTGCGGAGAATGCATGAGCTGTGTGACGAGATGTCCGCGTAAAAACGCTCCGGGCCTGATAGTCATGGCATTGCGAAACCTGTCCATCGAATTGGGCTACTTCGTGGAATCCGAAAAAGGACGCCAGCAGTGCCTACTTACTAAGGACCTCTGCTCCAATATCTTGGATTACGGCTACTGCGTATATCCGCGCCGTTTCGATTATGCGGCACACCCTGAAGCAGGAAAAGTCTGGGAATGGGAAGAAAAACATTTGGATGACGTATTCGAAAGACTCGGCGGAAACCTGGACGGAGAAGGTCCGGGAGCCATGAGGCGCATACCGCAGGAAGACCTCGACGAACTCAAACGAATCTTCGATGAGACCGGCGCTACAGAAAGAATAGAAAAAGTACGTGCTGCCGGACTTAAGAAAGCTGCCGAGATGGGGCTTACTGAAGAAGAATTCATGCAAAAAATATATACGGATAGCGATCCGAAACACTTAAACCGATAGTCCTTAATGATTTACGAAGGAAAACAAAAGATCTGGTCGGACTACCAGAAAGACATACCGGACGACCACTATTTCTATGTCCGAAGCTGCATCAGACAGAGCTTTTTTCCGGCTTCCGAAGCCGCATTTCTGAAAATAACAAGAGAAGAATTAGGTAAAGACATATTCGAAACCGAACACCACACGACGTGCGGCGGCATTGCCTATCACTCAGATACCATTCCGCAGGAAACCGCGATGACGATCATTGCACGTCAGTTCGCATTGATGGCGAAATACGGCTACGAGAACTACGTCTGCTCTTGCATCACCTCGTTCGGCCTCTACTGCGAGACCATGGAAACCTGGCGAGAATTCCCTGAGCTGGAGGCAAAGGTAAGAGAGAACCTCTGGAAAACCTGCAAACTCGAATTCGCCAAACCGAAAGTCCTCGTCCACGCCAGCGACCTGATCTACAAATACCGCAACCTCATCGCTGCGCAGGCTAAGCATAAGCTTGTCAATGTCCATACAGGCCGCCCTCTACGTGTCGTGGAACACATCGGCTGCCATTATTCCAAAATGTTCCCTTCCAAAGGAGTAGGCGGAGCTGAGTACCCTTACGTCCTCGTGGGAATGATAGAAGCATGGGGTGGCGAAATCATTGACTATCCTGAAAGACGTCATTGCTGCGGCTTCGGCTTCCGTCAGTACCTCGTGAAAGGAAACAGGGGATATTCATTGTCCAATACGCACAAGAAATTCGAGAGCATGGAACCTTATCAGCCTGACCTCATTATAACCAACTGTCCAGGATGCCCTTACTTCCTCGACAGATGGCAGTACGTCATCGCTGAATCCACCGGCAAGACCTACGGAGAGAACGGCCATGGCATTCCAGTCCTCACATACGAGGAAGTAGCCGGACTTGTGCTCGGATATGACCCATGGGATTTGGGCCTCCAGACACACCAGGTCGGTCCGGAACCGCTCCTGGACAAAATGGGCATCGAATATGACCCTGCACGCAAATTCCTCGGAAAGAATGGCAAAGATATCGGACAGCCTGAGTCCTGCATGTGTTTGAAATAGTTACGGAATAGAGTTATGAAAAATAATATACTTATTATAGGTGGAGGGCCTGCGGGCCTGGAAGCGGCATCGGGACTTCAGAGGTTGGGGTATAATGTCATATTGATAGAAAAATCGACCACACTTGGCGGCCATCTGGCATCTTGGGACAGATTGTTCCCTGACGGTGTCTCTGCCAAGGAGAAACTCAAGGGCCTGCTTGCCCAGATGGACGGCGTCAAGTGCTTCACTGACACCGACGTACGTTCCATAAACCGCCTGGACAAATCTTACAACGTCATACTTTCCAATGGTATCACAGTACTCGCAGACGCCGTACTGGTAGCCAGCGGATTCGACCTTTTCCAGGCCGAAAAGAAAGAAGAGTACGGCTATGGAATTTATGACCGTGTCATTACCAATGCCGATTTGGAGGCTTGGTTCAATGCCGGTCCGGATTCCGACAACAGAATCGACAAGCCGAAAAGAATCGGATTCGTGCATTGTGTCGGCTCACGTGACGAGAAATCCGGCTGCCGTTCATGCTCCAAAGTCTGCTGCGCCACGGCTGTGAAACAGGCATGCGAGATTAAACAGGCATTCCCGGACGCCCAGGTATATTGCTTCTACATGGACTTGAGAATGTTCGGCCGTCATTATGAAGATTTATATCTCAGCGCGCAGAAAGATTACAACGTTCGCTTTATCCGTGGCCGAGTAGCAGAAGTATCTGAAACTGTGGACGGTAGCCTCCTGGTAAAAGCTGAAGATACCGTGGCTGGAAAGCCATTGAAAGTAACTCTGGACTTGCTTGTACTGATGGCCGGAATGAGACCTTCAGCTGCAGGAAAGAGGGTAGGAAAACTGTTGGAAATGCCGATGGAGGAAGACGGATTCTTTGCAGTCCGTGACAGTATCTTGTCAGGACAGCGCAGCGGACTCCCCGGAGTTTTCCTCGCCGGAGCCTCTACAGGCCCGAAGACATTGCCCGAAACTATTGCAGAGGCCAGGGCAGCTGTCATTGACATAGACAAATATTTGTCCGGCATATTCCCTGATGTTAAAAATTACAAGACTTTGCTTAGAGAAAGATGGTAGATTTCGGTTTTGGTCTAGTTCCAAGCTCCAGAATAAATCTGGACTTGTTCGACAAGAAGAAGTTCGAAGAATTGGCTGCGATCGAGCCTGACGTCCGTAAATGTATGGCCTGCGGAAGTTGCACAGCTGTCTGCACGGCCGGAAAATTCGTGCACACAAGCGTCAGGGAAGCCATTGAGGAACTTCATAATGCTCATCCGGACAAGGCTCTGGAACTTTTGCAGTCCTGCCAGCTGTGCGGAAAATGCACATTGGTCTGTCCGCGTGGCATAAACACTCGTCATCTTATCCTGTCCATCGCTAAAATCTACGGAACGAAATGACACCATTATATATATTGCCGCTTCAGACAGCGCCGGAAGTCATCGACAGAATCCCTTCCGGCTACAGTAATTTCGTGATTCCGTTCGTTGTCGGTATCAGTTTCATGCTGATCTGGCTGACCGTCGGACTGATAAGACTTCTTGCCAAGATTCCTGCAAAGGACAGACATAAGCTCTGGAAGTCATTCTTCATCCCGAAAATTGCGCTAAAAAATATCAAAGACCTGTTTTGCGACTGTCTTTTCCATACAAAAATCTGGAAACGCAAGCCGTTGCTCGGTTACATGCACTCGGCGATAGCCTTCGGATGGTTCATGCTCATCGTCCTCGGACACCTCGAAGTCGCCCTGTTCGTCCCTAAGCACCTTGCCTGGACAGAAGGCGGTCTCTTTTACCCGATTTTCTACCGATTCTTCGTCTGGATTAACCCGGGACACGAGACGTTGAGGGGATGGTTCTTCTTTTTCCTGATGGACTTCTTCCTGCTTTACGTCCTTTCCGGCGTCGGCCTGGCCATCTTCAAGAGATTCAGATCCATCATCTTAGGCATGAGGCACACCACGAAACCGTCTTTCGCTGACCGCGTGGCCCTATACAGCCTCTGGATGATTTTCCCTCTCAGACTTCTGGCGGAAAGCTTCACGGCCGACCTCAGTGGCGGTAGCTTCCTTACAGTCCCTGTGAACCATCTCTGGCACCTGATTTTCGGTAACAAGCTGTATTTCATGCCGGTATGGTGGATGTACTCCATCTGCCTGGGTCTGTTCTTCGCAGCGATGCCGTTCAGCCGTTACATGCACATTCTCACAGAGGTACTCTGGATATTGTTGCGCAATGCCGGTATCCAGCCGAGCCATCCGCGCAAGGGTGTCGCCGAGGCTGAAATCTATGCCTGCTCGAGTTGCGGACTCTGTCTGGACGCGTGCCCGATGAATGTCCAGAAGAAGAATCTGAAGTACTCGTCGGTATATTTCATCCGCTTCCTGCGTCGTCACAACGAGAAGAAAATCAATGCGATAGCGGACAAGTGCCTGATGTGCGACAAGTGCCACGCCCTCTGTCCTGTCGGAGTCGACGCCCCAGCTCTTCGCCGCGCCCAGCGAGCCACCGTCAACGATTCGCTCGCCTACAATTATTCGTACCTCCAGCGTTGCGAGCCCGCGGTTAAGGTCAATGTCGGGGTCAATGCTGTTGAGGTCAATGCTGCCCCTCCGGCTCCTGAGGTGATGTATTTCGCAGGCTGCATGTCACATCTTACTCCAAGAATCATCAAGTCTGTAGAGAAAGTATTCAAAGCAGCATCTGTGGATTATGTTTTCGCTGACCGTGACGGCGGTATCTGTTGCGGACGTCCTCTTATGCTGGCAGGCAAGACATCTGCTGCACGTGAAACCATAGCGGCGAACCGAAAAATGATTCTGGACTCAGGATGTAAAACATTGGTTCTGTCTTGTCCTATCTGTTATAAAATCTTCAAGGACGAGTATGACTTGAAAGGCATTGAAATTCTGCACTATACGCAGTATATCAAGCGCCTGGTGGAGCAGGGGAGACTGAAACTGTCAGCGTGTGACGAACGCATCGTCTATCATGACCCGTGCGAACTCGGACGCGGATGCGGAGTCTACGAGGAACCTCGCAATGTCCTTTCACAGGTCGGTAATCTTGTAAAGGCTGCCAAAGAAGGTGATGAAAGCATCTGTTGTGGTGGAAGTCTCGGAAGCTTGACACTTGATTCCCGTGACAGGGCCAAGATTACGGAGTCTTCGCTTATGAACCTTGTCGTGAATAAGCCCCAGACTATCGTAACTGCTTGTCCTCTATGCCTTATGACCTTCTCCGGTCCTGCTTTGGATGTAGTTGCAGGAAATACCTGTGAAGAGGGTACATCTGTGAAGGTGAAAGACTTCGCTGAGGTGGTTTCGCAGCATTTAAGTGATTAATCCCCATTTTCTTAAAGATTATTTGTTTTGTTGGTAAATTTTCGTAAATTTGAAAACGAAATGTAATGATTTTTTGAATAATTGAAAGTATATACGTTGATGTATGACTTATATTAATTTGCCTGACAACAGAGATAGAAGATTAGTCTTTTATCTGGCTATGGAAGAATATGTCGCAGGTAATCTCGACAAACTTCTTGGTGATGTTCCGCATAAGGACGCGTTCTTTATGTGGCAGGTGAAGCCGACAGTTATCTTCGGACGCAACCAAGTTATGGAAGCCGAAGTCAATATGCCGTATTGTCGCGAAAAAGGTATACAACTATATAGAAGAAAGAGCGGGGGAGGATGCGTCTATTCCGATTCGGGAAACATCATGCTCTCTTATATCACTGATACTACCGACGTTAAATCTACATTCGACAGATATCTGGAATTGCTTGCCGGCTATCTGAGAGACACGGGCGTAAATGCCGTCAAATCAGGAAGAAACGACATCCTCGTGGACGGCAAGAAAGTTTCCGGCAATGCCTTTTTCCTGAAACCCAAGTCAAGTATCGTCCACGGAACCATGCTTTTCGACTCCGATTTCGATGAACTCGAACGTGCGATTACTCCGTCAGGCGAAAAGATAAAGAGTAAGGGCGTATCTTCTGTGCGTCAGCATGTTACGAATTTGAAAGAACATTATGAGGCTTCAGAAGAATTCAAGGCATTGGCAGATATCGACAACTTCAAGAGATATATCGCGGAACGTTTCTGCGGCAACGCGGCAGGAGACGGTATCGTAAGCATTGACCTGACCCCTGAACAAATTGCTGAGATCGAGGCGATCGAAGCCGGGTATCTGGATCCGGACTTCCTCAGCGGCAGGAATCACGCGTTCGCGGTCAGCCGCAAGGGGAAAATTGCCGAGGTGGGTGAGATCAATGCTGAATTGGACGTAGATGGAGGAAAGATTGTAAAATGCTGTATCTCAGGCGATTTCTTCCCGCTTAAAGAGGGATTGAATGAAAAACTCGGTCATTTGCTGGCTGAAGTCGAAGATAATCCGGCGGCGATAGAAGCGGCATTGGAAGGCTTCGACGCTACCGAATATGTAGTCGGCCTCAGTACGAAGGCATTGGCAGAAATTATAGCAGGAAAAATTAAATAACACAATAAAACTATGGAAGAGAATCTTAAAGTAACCTGTCTACATGACAGTCATGTGGCACTTGGCGCCAAAATGAGTCCTTTTGCAGGATTCGATATGCCTATCCAGTATACGAACATTGTGGATGAGCACAACGCTGTCCGCCACAATGTGGGTATGTTCGACGTTTCTCACATGGGTGAGATTTTCGTCAGTGGACCAGATGCTGAGACATTCGTTAACTTTATATTTACCAATGAGATCCGTGGTTTCGAGCCGGGTAAGGTTCTTTATGGTATGATGTGCCATCCTGACGGTGGTGTCGTAGATGATCTCCTCGTTTACAGAGAGTTCGAGCCTGAGCATTTCCTTCTCGTTGTGAACGCAGCCAATATAGACAAGGACTTCGCATGGATCGAAGAGCAGGCAAGAAAATTCGACGTTAAAGTAGTCAACGAGTCTGACAGTTGGGGACAGATCGCCGTTCAGGGTCCTGATGCAGAGAAAACTGTATTGGATGTTCTCGGACTTACCCCTGCAGCAGACCTCACTTTTTATACATATTATGAGGCAGAATGGAACGGTAAACGTATGGTAGTCAGCCGTACAGGTTATACCGGAGAGGACGGATTCGAGCTTTATACAACTCACGAGAATATCGTGGAGATTTGGAATAAACTCATAGAGGCAGGTGTTAAACCTTGCGGACTCGGCTGCCGTGACACCCTCCGTTTCGAGGCTGGTCTTCCACTTTACGGAGACGAGCTTTCAGAGACTATCACTCCTATCGAGGCAGGTCTCGGAATGTTCTGCAAATTGGACAAGGAATTTATCGGAAGAGATGTTCTCGCAATGCAGAAAGAAGAAGGAACAGCGAAGAAACTCGTAGGTATCGAGATTGAAGACAAGGCTATTCCACGTGCTTCTTATCCTGTTGAGACTGAGGATGGTACACAGGTCGGCGTCGTTACTACCGGATATCATTCCATCTCTCTCGACAAGAGTATCTGCTTCGCTATGGTACAGACTTCTGTTTCCAAACTCGGAACACCGCTTTACGTGCGCATCCGCAAGAAAGTATTCCCTGGAATCGTAGTGAAGAAGCGTTTCTATCAGACTAATTACAAAAAATAATAACAAATTAATACACAAAAATTATGAGCAAATTAATTGAAGGTCTCAAATACAGTGAGACACACGAGTGGGTAAAAGTTGAAGGTGATATCGCTACTGTCGGCGTTACTGATTTCGCACAGAGCGAGATGGGAGACATCACTTATGTAGATATGCCGGAGGTAGACGATGAGGTTTCCAAGGATGAGGAGTTCGGCGCACTTGAGAGTGTCAAGGCTTCCAGTGACCTCGTTTGCCCAGTCAGCGGAACTGTTGTAGAGAACAATGCTGCCCTCGAGGATGCTCCTGAGCTTATCAACCAGGATCCATATGAGAACTGGATCATTAAGGTCAAGATGAGCGATCCTTCTGAGCTCGCCGCTCTTATGGACGCTGCCGCTTACAAGGCAATGACAGAGAAATAGTTCAGACTGAAAACTGATAACCACATGTCTACATTTGCATATTTTCCTCATACTGAGGATGATATAAAATCTATGCTGGAACGCATAGGGGTCTCCAAATTGGATGACCTCTATGCTGATGTTCCGGAGAAATTCATGTACAGGGGAGAGTACGATCTCCCTGATGCCATGTCAGAGCAGCAGGTGCGTGACTTCTTCGCCGGCCTCGACGCCAAGGACATTAAACTTAAAGTGTTCGCAGGCGCAGGCGCGTATGACCACTACACACCATCTGTAATTCCTTATATCTGTTCACGTTCAGAGTTCTTTACTGCCTATACTCCATATCAGGCTGAGATTTCTCAGGGAACATTGCGCTATATCTTTGAATATCAGAGCATGATATGCGCATTGACAGGAATGGATATCTCCAACGCATCTATGTATGACGGCCCTACAGCAGCAGCTGAGGCTATGAAGATGGCAGTGGCCAGCACCAAGAAGAAGAACCGCGTGCTCCTTTCAGACACCCTTCTTCCTAACGTGCGCAGGGTTGTTGCCACATATGCGAAATTCCACGGAATCGAACTCGGTTCTATCAAGGCTGAGAACGGTCAGACCTCTTTGGAATCCCTGAAACAGGAACTCCAGACAGGTGATGTGGCTGGAATCATAGTACCGGCATTGAACCGATACGGTATCATCGAAGATTTCACTGGCTTCGCGGAAGCAGTTCACGAGGCGAAAGCACTCGTAGTCGAGTATTGCGACCCGTCAGCATTGGCAGTGGTCAAGACTCCGGGCGAGTGGGACTTCGATATCGCGGTAGGCGACGGCCAGAGCCTCGGAATTCCTCTTTGCTACGGCGGTCCTTACGTGGGCTTTATGGCTTGCCGCAAGGATTATGTCCGCAAGATGCCGGGACGTATCGTTGGCCAGACTGAGGATGCTCAGGGAAGACGTTGTTTCGTACTGACATTGCAGGCTCGCGAGCAGCACATCCGCCGTGAGAAAGCTACCAGCAACATTTGCTCAAACCAGAGCCTTATGGCGCTCTATGTGACTGTATATATGTCACTTATGGGCGCAGAAGGACTCCGTAAAGTGAATGAACTCTCATCAGCAGGCGCACATTATCTGCATGACAGACTCATCGAAACAGGCAAGTTCGAGGAAGTATTCACGACACCGTTCCTGAAAGAGTTTGTCCTGAAACCGCTCATCCCAGTGGAGAAACTTCAGCAGAAACTTCAGGATGCAGGATTCTTCGGAGCACTCGCTACTGAGGAAGGATATGTGACATTCTGCGTGACTGAGAAACGTACGAAAGAGGAAATCGATTCACTTATTGAAGCAGTTAAGGAGGCATAGCTATGAAATATTACGATAAACTTATATTCGAACTCTCCAAGCCGGGACGTTCAGGCTATTCGCTTCCTGAGAATGTTTTCGGAGCGGCTCCTGCTGTTCCCCAGACTCTTGCACGCAAGGCGGAACTTGCTCTGCCTGAGGTAAGTGAAGTAGATGTAGTACGCCATTATACGAACCTGTCGCAGATGAACTTCGGTGTCGATACCGGATTCTATCCTCTCGGCAGCTGTACGATGAAGTATAATCCTAAGGTCAATGAAGAAGTGGCAGCAATGCCTGGCTTCCTCGGTCTCCATCCGCTCCAGCCGGAATCTACCGTGCAGGGAGCATTGGAAGTATACTGGAACATGGAAAAATCTTTGGCTTCCATCACAGGTATGGCAGGATTTACATTCAACCCATGTGCAGGTGCTCACGGAGAACTTACCGGCCTTATGATCATGCGTCAGTATCACCTTCTCAGAGGCGATACCAAACGTACCAAGGTTATCGTTCCTGACAGTGCGCACGGTACAAACCCTGCCAGCGCTGCAGTCTGCGGACTTGATATCGTAGTCGTCAAATCCAAGGAAAACGGCCTTGTAGACGTGGCTGACCTTATTCCGCTTCTCGGTGACGATATCGCAGGTATCATGATGACCAATCCTAACACCCTCGGTCTCTTCGAGAAAGAAATCGCAGAGATTGCAGAACGTGTACACGCTTGCGGCGGTCTCCTCTATTATGACGGAGCTAATATGAACCCGCTTCTCGGTGCCGTCCGTCCGGGTGATATGGGATTCGATATCATGCACTTGAACCTCCACAAGACCTTCTCTACCCCTCACGGCGGCGGCGGTCCGGGTTCAGGCCCTGTAGGAGTTGCAGCTCACCTCGTGAAGTATCTGCCTACTCCTCATGTCGTTAAGGAAAATGGCAAGTTCCATATTGTCAATGCTGCCGAGAATCCTGAGTCAGCAGGCCAGGTGTCAGCATTCATGGGCAACTTCGGTGTCATTTTGCGTGCTTATGCATATATACTTATGCTCGGCAAACAGAATCTGCTTCTCGCAGGCCGTTTCGCGACAATGTCCGCAAACTACATCAAGGAGTGCCTGAAGGATTGCTATAAGCTTCCTATTCCAAGCATCTGCAAACACGAGTTTGTATTCGACGGTCTTATCGATGACGGAGCTTCCAAGACAGAAGACGGACATGGCGCAACAACATTGGATGTGGCCAAGAGACTTCTCGACTTCGGCTTCCATGCACCTACCATCTACTTCCCGCTCCTGTTCCATCAGGCTATCATGATCGAGCCTACTGAGACAGAGTCGAAGGAGACTATAGACGCATTCATCGACGTCATGAGGAAGATTGCTGCTGAGGCTGCTGAGGATCCTGCTATCTTGAAGGGTGCTCCGCACAACACACCGGTTTCACGTCCTGATGAGACTCGTGCTGCAAGACAACCGATACTCAAATACGGAGACGCATAATATGACATTGACAATTATAGGCGCAGGACCGGGCGGTTATGAGACCGCTACGGCCGCTGCTGCCAAAGGAATCGAAGTAAATATCATTTCAGACGGACCTGTAGGCGGAACATGTCTCAACGAGGGATGTATTCCTACCAAGTCACTTTGCCGCAATGCAGAGGTTATCGAGGATATGCGCAAGGCATCTGCTTTCGGCGTATCTTTCGAAGGACAGACAGGGGAGAATCCTGAAGTGAAGTTCGATATGGCGAAGGCTGTCGAGCGTAAGGATGAAGTTCTGGCACAGCTCCGTGGCGGAATCGAGTTCCTCCTTAAGAACAAGCTGATTCACCTTTATATCGGCAAGGCTTCTTTCGTGGATGCCCATACCGTGAAGGTTACATCTCCTGAAGGCGAGGAAACGACTGTCTCTTCGGACTATATCATGATCGCAACAGGATCAGTGTCAGCATCTTTGCCTATCCCTGGAAACGATGCGGAAGGTGTCCTTACTTCCAGAGAGATATTGTCTCTGAAAGAAGTTCCTAAGCGTCTTTGCGTTATCGGTGCAGGTGTAATCGGACTGGAGTTCGCTTCCATTTTCCGCAGTTTCGGCTCGGAAGTGAGTGTGCTCGAGTATTGTAAAGATATTCTGCCGAGATTCGATACTGATATGGCCAAGAGGCTTAAACAGTCACTTGGTAAACGTGGTATCGCCATCGAGACATCAGCCCAGGTACAGAGCATTTCTCGTAATGGTGAAGAGCTGACAGTCAAGTATATAAAGAAAGACAAGGAAGTGGAAGTCGTTGCTGACAAGGTTCTTATGGCTGTGGGCCGCAGACCTAATATCGCTTCGTTGAACCTCTCAGAAATCGGACTGGAGTTCACTCCTAAGGGTATCGTTACTGACGCGAACATGAGGACCAATATTCCTCACATTTTCGCTATCGGTGATATCCGTGGCGGTATGATGCTTGCCCACGTGGCTACATTCGAGGGCGAAAGGGCATTGAACACTATCGTGGCTGAAATGGCCGGCGAGAATGTCGAATGTCCGATAAACGACGGCATTGACCTTAACATCGTTCCGGCTGCGGTATTTACTTCTCCTGAGGCGGCGGTGGTCGGCAAGACGGAGGACGAGTGCAAGGCGGAGGGAATTCCTGCTCGCTGCCTGAAGTCTTTCTTCCGCGCGAACGGTAAGGCGCTCAGTATGGACGAGCCTGACGGATATTGCAAAATTGTGGTTGCAGGCGAGGGCGGACAGTTCAAACCTGGACAGATTCTCGGTTGCCACATGTTCGGTGCTCATTCAGCGGATATCGTACAGGAGATCGCTGCTCTTATGAACAGGCAGGCTACTGTGGAGGAGCTGAAGACTATTATCCATGCACATCCGACATTGTCAGAGGTTCTTTTGACGGCTGCAAGGCAGGCATAAAGAATTTCATATATATAGTTAAAGCCGTGAGCTATCTTGTGGATGCTCACGGCTTTTTCGTCTATTTGTCGGTTCTTTGCGGGCGTTGGACTTGCGCCTCATGCGCTCGCTGATCTTGCGTTGGTCGGCTCCTCCATCGGGGCGCTGATCCTGCTTGCTCCGCCCGCGTTCGATGACTCTGTCGTACTAGAATGCAAATGAAACACCTACGCCGGCGACGATACTGGTTCTGAAGAACTCGTCCTTACCTGTAATCGCCAGATTCTCAGGAGTCAACTTCTGTGCGATAGACGGATCGATAGGAAGTTTTGAAAGTACAGGGGCGAGTTTGTTGTAAATGAGCGCTCCGTTTCCGCCGTAATCAGCCTGCTCCTTGGTGAAGTGCATGAAGAATGTCTTGTAAATACCGAGGTCGATATTAATCTTATCAGTAACGTGGAACTGTGCACCGAGACCGCCTGATACTGAGCTGGTCGAGTAACTCATATCGGAAATGTACTTCGCGTCGTTGCCGAATCCGAAGGTGCTGCTGTTGGCGCCGATACTGAGGGTAGCCCATTTGCAGACATCGTACTCGAGACCTCCGAGGATTTCGAATGAGTTGTGTTTCAGGTAGTTCTGCTTGTCGTTCTTGCCTGTCTCGTTGTTATACTGCTTGGACTGCTTGTCGAAGTAGTAGTTCGCACCGAGAGAAATACGGAAGTTAGGCTTGATGGAGTACTGTGCACCGATGTTAAGGCTAGCTGGGATGTCTGCCGCGATGGTCTTGTCATCATCGAACTGAGAAATTCCAGTGCTGTTGTCCTTCGTATCATTCTCCAGACGTACCTTAGTGTTGAACTCGTAACGTGCTGAGAAATTGAACTTTCCGGTCTTGTAGTCCACTGAAATGATAGGGGTGTAGGCGATGTCCTTCTGGTGAGCGTCGAGTCTCTTGTCGCTTACGAGTCCGCCTGCGATAGGGGCAATGACCTCAGGAGCGACCATTCCGCCTGTCAGCTGGGAAATGACGCCGCTGAGCACCTGGGCTGCAGGAAGCATGTTTCCGCCGTACTGGAGCTGGATGTTTTTCAGACTGCCGTCGTAGTAATTGGATATATAGTTGAGTCTCAAGCCTGCTGCAACGCTCCAGTTCTTGCTGATTTTGTAACCGAAGTTCAGCTGTCCCGCGAAGTTGTACTGCTCGCCCACGAGATGGATGTCCGCGTCGTAACCTGTTACTACTGTGGATCCTGCGAGGGTATTGACCAATGCCGGGATCATCGCTACCGGTGCTTCGAATGAGCCGAGTCCCTGGTCATATTTGGCTTTTCCGCCTCCGGAAACTACTCCGAAATGGAAAGAGCCGAACCAATTGTTGTGCTTATATACGAGGTCGAGGTGGGGAAGTGCAGGCACGAAAGTCTTGCCGGTGTACTTCTTATAACCTTTACCGTTATTGTCAATGCCGTATTTGAGTGGTTCGTAGGTGGAGGTGGTATATCTTCTCTGTACTACGGTCTGCACGTCTAATGCGAGGTGCCAGCCGTTGTTCATGAATGCCGCGCCGGCAGGGTTGAAATATGCGCCCTGTACGCCGATGACAGCGTTCTGTGCAGGGTTTCTGAGGAATGCCACGTTCTGGTTCGTATTAGTCACATAGCCTCCCGCGAACGCTGAGACTGTGGCAGCGGTCAATGCTGCTGTAAGGATTAGTTTCTTATACATTTCGTCGATTTAATTATTCAAAACGTCGACAAAATTACTATTACTCCACAGAAATATAAAATTATTCGACCAAAAGACATAAAAATTTTATATAAACCGATACAAAAAAGGTCCTCAGGGATAAGTTTCCTGAGGACCGTCGGAATGACCGATAGATCATTCCATGAAGTTTTTCATAATTTGGAACTCATTGGTTTGTGTTCCACGGAGTTCTATCTAAAAATTAAACCTAATACCGAACCCGATACTGAAATCGAGTTTTTTGTCTGTATAAATCGAGCGGACGTGGCTGCCGCTTGGAATTCTGTAACTGATTCCCGGTTCGACGTAGAGTCCGAGCTGGTTCAGAACATTGACCTGAGTTCCTGCCGAAGCGTTGAGTGACCATTGTAATTCCTTAGGCTTAAGCGAGTTGCGGTTTGTTTCTGAGCGCTTTCCGTCTACATGTCCTGTGGTCTCGAAATATCCTCCGACCGCCTTCTCCATCGCCCCGCCTGCCGACGCATAGACGTTGAAAAGTTTCGAGCCTATTATATTATAGGTAACATTAAGCGGTATACCTATATAATGTAGGGTTTGCTTTCCGGTCGTGTTGCCATTGGCTGTCCCGGCAGCTGTCGTGAACGTGGAGTTCAGCAAGGTGTATGTCAATCCGCTTTCGATTCCGAGTCTTTCGTTGAATCCGTATCTGAATGATACTCCGAACTTTACGGGGAGTTTATGGCTGTATTTCGTCTCTACTTCCGGCTGGTTGTAGACCACGAGACTTTCGCCGTTTCTGAATCCGCCGTCGACCCAGTCCGCGTAATTTACGTTGGATTCCAACGGGTTAGCTCCCATAATCGCGTTCGTAAGCTGCCTCTCGGAACTGCTGGCCGTACCTGTTCCGGTTACTGAAATTCCTGCGCTGAAACGTCGTGCGGAGTGCTTTCGTTCGGCCTGTTCTTCTGCCATTATGGCTGCCCATTTAGCCTTCTCCTCTTGCCTGACAACTTCGTTATCAATGCTTTCCTCTTTCTCTGAGGTTTTTGTACTCGCTGCTGCATTTGTGTTGTCAGGCTCAGATGCGGCCTCTGCGCTGACCGTCTCTTCGCTATACTCGGCAGATTCCGCCGCCCCAGCTTTTCGGTTCTGGTCAATACCGATTTCGCCAGGGTTTCTGTCAATGATTTCGTCGCTCAGGGTTTTGTCAATGTTGTTGTTTTTCTGGCTTTTACTATTGCTGTTTCCGCCCTGTATTTTGCCGATGTCGTCAGTTTGGCTCTTTTCGCTGAGGTTATCACCTGGTACCCAGTCGTTTGTGGTAGACGTCACCGGATCCTCAAAGAACCTTGGAGTTACATCAGCATTGACCTTAGCATCGGCGGTGATGGTGTCGGGGCTGGGGGACGATGGGCGGGTGAGCAGGAACGTGCCGAGGAGCAGGGCGGCAGCGGCGGTCATTCCGGGAATCAACCACCTTCGCAATAGGCTGGTGCCGAGCACTTTGCGGCTGACTCCTTCCCACACGCTATCCGAAGGCTGCTCTTGGTAACCTTCCAGCTTTTCACTTAACTGTGATAGCCATTTTTCGTTATTTTCTTGCCGTTCCTGCATCATTTCGTTTGTTATAATCTGTTATCTTTTTCGCCAGAATTTTCCTCGCGCGGTGGAATTGCGACGCCGATGTGCTTTCTGTAATGCCAAGCAGTTCAGCGACTTCCTTATGAGATTTGCCTTCCAATGCGACGAGGTTGAAGATCGTTCGGTATCCGTCGGAGAGGCTTTGGATCATCTTCTGGATTTCCGCCGCAGGGATGTTTCCGATGTCGGGTTCTGCGTCCTCGGGGATGTCCGGTAGATGGTCCTGGAACTCGATGAAGTTACATCGTTTCTGCTTGCGGAGATACATAAGTGCTTCATTGACAGTGATTTTGCTTATCCATGCCTTGAATGCGCCTTCTCCTTTCGATTTGAAGGACCCGATGGATGAGAAGATTTTTACGAAGCTGTCCTGGAGGATATCTTCGGCGATGTCTTTGTCGGGGATGTAACGTGTGCATATGGCGAGGAGATATCCGGACCAGCGGTCGTACACCTTTTTCATGGCTTTCTGACTGCCGTTCAGGATATCTTCTACGAGCCTCTCGTCGGAAACTCTGCCTATGTCCGTCAGTTTCAACACGTTATCTTTCCGATTTTACGTTATTTTTCCGGTTTTACGGAAACATCTGCTCGGGTAATCTTGACGATTACGTTCTATATCCAGGATGCAAATCTTTTGCCTAACTCTCGAGAAGCAACATGCCGCGTGCCAGGGAATCTTTTCGGTCTGTATCTATTCTCGAAAACCGTCTCCTAATACGAGGCGGTTTTCTTTGGATTACTTACCAGAGTCGCTAGGACGTGTCTTGTACTCGAATTCGGCAGTTTTTTCGCCTCTTGGGCTGAGGAATTTTACTTTCAGTTTTACTGTTTCGCCTTTGGTGTCAGGGAGTGAGTTCAGTCTGAAAGCTACGTATCCGTCGGTCTCGATGTTAGGCATGTCGCCGCATGCATCGTGCCTGAATACCAATGTATATGGGTCTTTAGGGTCTGTCCCGGTGATGAGGCTGACTCTGTGTTTGATGTTCGTGTAGCGTCCCCAAACTGTTCTGAATCTGAGTGTCAGATAACCGTCCTCACAAACTGTAGGGAAGGCATTGATAAGCTCCACAGGGTCGTTGCCGAATTCTTTGCGGTCGGCCTCCTCGGATCCTTTGGTGGCGTCGGTCTGTTTGGTGAGCAGTTCTTTCATCCAGTTCACATGGATCATCTGTTTGTCGTCTTTCTTACCCTCCTCCTTATAGTTCGTGAATGCGCGGACTTCTTTGTCTCCGAATGGGGATTTGGTGATGTTCGAAGGGTAGAGCACGGTGTTGTCGTCGAGCTGCAGGAAGAAGCTGTCGCCTGAAGGTTTGACAGTTACGACCGCGTTCGGTACGAGCGCGTCGAGATCCGTCCCATCGTCTTTAAGACAAGATGTCAGTGTCAATGCCATTGTAGTCAATGCAATGGCGCTTGTTGCAAATAATTTTCTTGTTTTCATAATATCGTACGTTTTTTCTTATTTCCGATACTTAAATGCACGCTTCGGCGGAATCTTGCATCGCGGTGGGAAAAATTTAGCCACATTTTTGGGTTTTGCGTGAAAAAATTGTATAGTATTGCAGCCTTGATTGATGCGTGAGTGATCGGATTATGAGGCGATGCCGGCATCAACATTTTTGTAAAACCAAATAAATTTCTTAATTTTATGTCTAAACACCGGTATCAGCTGCTGGAAACAAAGACATTGAAACGAATGACGGATAAACTGGAGTTTGTGTTCGTGGAGGTGGCTAAGTTCAACAAGCGCGAGGATGAGCTGGAGACGGATTTGGACAAGTGGCTGTATCTTTTGAAGAACATGTCGACATTGCTGGAGCGGCCGGCGGCGTTGAGAGACAGGGTCTTTGGAAGATTGTTCGACGTGGCGGAATATGCCAGGCTTGATGATGAGGAACGTAAAAAATATGTAGAAGCTATGAATACTACACGAGACACTTTCAATATGATCGCCTATGCGCGTAAGCAAACCTCTTATGAGATAGCGCGGAGAATGATAGACAAGGGATTAGACATGGATACTATTCTGGATGTGACCGGCCTGACAAAAGAGGATATTGCGAAGATTACTCAGCAATAATTTCTGAATTTCCGAACGGGTTGCCGTAAGCGACTCGGCGCGGCTCTCCTTTGTAAGTTATTGATAATCAGGTGAATTTTTGGCGTACCCGCGCCGACCCCATATTATTTGGTGGGGTCGGCGCGGAGCGTTTTTGCAACGCATTGATATCCAATATCTCCAAAATCGAAGGCGCGCCGACCCCTGTGACCGCGGAGATGCTTGTGCGGTAGTTGGTCTTGGTGAGGGGTATTTCGTTGTGCGTCGTGTGGGTAATTGTATATTTATAATATATGTAGGGAGAGGAGGACATTCTGCGATAGGGTATAATTACCGGATGTCGAATGTGTGCGCGGGTATCGGCCGTGGTCAGATGACGGTGCTGGAGTCGCATATCGCGCATCATCGTCATGTGCAGAAGTTGTACGAGGAGTTGCTGGCGGATGTGCCTGGTGTTCAGATACATAAGCAGCCTGAGGACGGGCGCTTCGAGTCGAATTACTGGCTGTGCGCAGCGACGCTGGATCCGTCAGTCCGTATCGTCGGCCAGGAGGATGCGTACAAGGAGGTGATCAAGACGGCCGTGGGCGGTGCCGCGGGTGTGATCCACCAGGTGTCCAGCGCGACCACCGATTGCCAGCCGAATGAGAATGTCGAGGCGCTCCGAGTGTTCATGCTGAGCAAGAAGGTCGAGTGCCGCCCTGTCTGGAAGCCAATGCACAAGCAGCCTGTTTATGAGGGTGCTGCGGTTTATACCAATGACGTCGAGACGTCTCTTTTCCGCATTGGTTTCTGTCTGCCTGCCGGACCGTATGTCAGTGACGATGATGTCAGGTATATCGTGGAGTGCATTCGTGAGGCGATAGTGGGGTAGCGGGCCTCTCGGCATCCGAAACTTTAGTGACTTTGAGCATATGAAAACTCTGTCCTTCGGGATGGAGTTTTTTTTGTTTTCGGGATGCTTACGGCGGCACACGTGTCTAGGGCGCCCGCTCGCTCAGGTGCTTCGCAATTCGCTCTTTGGGCATCCTCCGACAACCGGTACGACACGTTGTCACGAGTCCGAACCCCTGGCGCGCCCTTGCCTGTCAAGCCCCTATCACACAAGTATTCTACCCAGAAAATCTTCCGGATCGATGACGGGCATGTCGGCATCACCGAAGTCCTTTAGGTTTCTGGTCACGATCAAATCGCATTGACCTTCCCTCGCAGACAGAACCTGCATGGCGTCCTCGATATCTTTCATTGGGCTTTCCAACATCTCATTGACATGCTCAGGGAGAGACGGCAACACTTTTACTGTGGTGGTCAACTCCTTGATGATGCCTTTCTTTTTGGCCACGGGCATATTTTTCAATACGTAGGCGATTGTCGTGACGGAAAGTACTGACATGTACAAATCTATGGCTCCGTCAGAACCGAGTTCGACAATGGTCATGGCGTTTTCTGTAAATTCTTTATTGTCGCGCTCGACCAATATATCCAGGAGGATGTTGGTATCAAGAAAAACTTTCATCGTGAGAGAATATATTTGAGACGTTCGTCCTTTTCGATTTCATCATCAGTAAGTTTCGCTACATTTCTCAGTTTCTTGAGACTGTCCGAGATGGCAGGCTTAGCGACCTTCGGAAATTTCAAGGATTCTATTCCAGATTTCTTTTGTACGATACGGAATCCGTCGTGTGTCTCGATTATATCAAACTCCGTCTTGTTGTCATAGTTCCTTTTCTTGATAATCCTCGCAGGGATGATCAATGCTTTACTGTTGCCAATTTGTATAAGATTGTGTGACATAACTATGGTCTTTTTGCAAAGGTATAAAAATATTATAACAAAACAAATAATGTTATAATGTCACATGGCGTCAGGGGTCGGAGTGTTGCGCGGGGCTGAGGTCGGCTGATTCAAGGTTTATAAGAGACTGATAATCAAGTTGTTCGAAAATATACATCCGCCGACCCCTTCGAAAATATGGGGGTCGGCGGATGGCTATATCGCAACGCGCTGATAATCAGGGCTTCCAAAATCAAGAATCCGCCGACGGCACACGGCCCCAGAGCTCTAGAACCACGTGGCTGTTGAATGGCGAACGTTCTCAAATCCACGTGACATTGAGGGGCGGCGGCAGGATGTCCCGGCGGAGACCCGTAGTCACCCATGACTCCGTAAATGGGAGGTGCCGGCGCCAGCCGGCGCCCGCTCGCTCAGGTGCTTCGCAATACGCTCTTTGGGCATCCGCCGTTTCAGCCAACATTCAAAAAAGTCCTGCATTTGCACCAGGCAAAGCAGGACTTTTCTTCGATAGTCAGCACTAACTATTTCTCCACTACTGGCAGCTGACGGAGGCTGGCCTCGATCTGTTCATCGGTCGGAATAATATCGGTCATCTTGCCGTCGTTATACTGCTCGTAGGCTTTGAGGTCGAAATAACCTGTTCCTGTCAGACCGAACAGAATAGTCTTTTCCTCGCCGGTCTCCTTGCACTTGAGAGCCTCATCGATGGCAGCCCTGATAGCGTGGCTGCTCTCCGGTGCCGGCAAAGTTCCCTCTACGCGGGCGAAAAGTTCAGCAGCCTCGAATACTGAAGTCTGTTCCACGGAACGCGCCTCCATATAACCGTCATGATAAAGCTGAGAAAGAATCGAACTCATACCGTGATACCTCAGACCACCTGCATGGTTCGCTGATGGAATAAACTGACTGCCAAGAGTATACATCTTCGAAAGCGGACAAATCTCACCGGTGTCGCAGAAATCATAGGCAAACTTTCCGCGAGTTAAACTTGGACAAGACGCAGGTTCCACAGCTATGATACGATATTGATTCTCACCGCGAAGCATCTCACCTACGAACGGACTGATAAGACCGCCGAGATTAGAACCGCCGCCGGCGCAACCGATCACGATATCCGGCTTGATTCCATACTTGTCCATCGCCTTCTTCGCCTCCAGACCGATAATAGACTGATGCAGAAGAACTTGATTCAGAACAGAACCGAGAACATAACGATATCCCTCGTGAGTTACTGCAGTCTCCACAGCCTCAGAAATTGCGCAACCGAGACTGCCGGTAGTGCCGGGATACTCCGCCAAAATCTTCTTTCCGATCTCAGTCGTCATGCTTGGAGACGGAGTCACATGAGCGCCATAAGTACGCATAACCTCGCGACGGAACGGCTTCTGCTCATAAGAACACTTCACCATAAACACTTGACAGTCAAGGCCGAAGTAAGAACAAGCCATACTCAGAGCAGTACCCCATTGGCCGGCACCGGTCTCAGTCGTAACACCCTTCAATCCCTGCTTCTTGGCATAGTAAGCCTGCGCGATAGCAGAATTCAGCTTATGGCTGCCTGAAGTGTTGTTGCCCTCGAACTTGTAATATATCTTCGCAGGTGTTCCGAGCGCCTTTTCCAGGAAATAAGCCCTGACCAGGGGAGACGGCCTGTACATTTTGTAAAAATCGCGAATCTCCTGAGGGATAGGGAAGTATGCTGTTGTATTATCGAGCTCCTGTTTGCAAAGTTCTTCGCAGAATACTCCTTTAAGATCATCCACGCCCATCGGCTGAAGTGTGGCAGGATTAAGCAGCGGAGCCGGTTTATTCTTCATGTCCGCGCGAACATTGTACCATGCCTGAGGAATCTCATTTTCTTCGAGATAAATCTTGTAAGGAATCTTTTCCATAATCTAAAAGTTTATTTAAGTTGTTAATCTAAAAGTCTATATACGAAAAAAAGCCCCGTCGCAGCTGCGGCAGGGCCTTAAAAGTATTGTTCACACATTCGGCAATACACAGGCTTCAGCCTCCTACGACTTTTGTAAGAAGTAAGAGCGCCACCACCATGAGTTATTGTTGCAGAATGTTATCATGCGTAATCGTTGTTTTGTTTCGAATTGCTAAGTTATAGCATCTGTTGTTCAAATCCAAACATTTTCGGCAGAAATTTTTAGATTTTTTTCAGTGCCTTTCCTGCAAATTTCTGTATCCTGCTGATTATAAATGCTTTCTCGCCTCGGCTCGTGCATATCAGGAAAGAAAACCCGCAGACCGATACCGCGCAAAGCGTCCCGACCACGAAAAACCGCCAAACCGGATGTCCACCCATATAGGTATAGGCCAATGCCGGTGGTACGATGGAAACGCACGTTGTAACTGTCACAGGGATAATCACTTCTGTAAAATATTTCTTAATGCTGAGGTTCACCATCGGCTTCACGATGACCAGGCGGATGAAGAAAGTTATGACAGTTATGACCAGCAATACATAGAACACTGTCTCCGGACTGGCGCCCGCCTTCAGCGCGAAATAACCCGCCGGCAAGGTCGCCAAAAGCGAGAGTCCCACCACAATCTGATAGGTCCTGATTTTTCCGTAGGACAATGCTGCCTGCACCAAAGGGTTGGCCATTCCTTCTATTATAGATACAACCAATATTATACGTATGAAACTGACAGTATGCTCAGGAAACTCGCCGAGCCACCATGTAAGAAGCTGCTCAGTCTCGAACATCACAGGCAACGAAATCAGGAACAGCAAGAAAAACGAAAATCTGGAACTTGCCGAAATTAACTGATGCATGTAACTGTAATCTCCTGAAGAATAAGACTTTGTAATCTGCGGATTTACAGCGGCCTGGAAATTAAGACAGAAATTCCTGATAGTATTCTGAACCTGTACGGCAACACCTCTGGCAGCATTGACAGCAGGCCCGAAAAACATGTTCAGCAGGACATTGACACCCTGAGTGCAGCCGACATTGGCGAGCTGGCCGATCAGATTCCAACCGGCGAAGCCGCACATCTCGCGCAGCAGCGGTTTGTCGAGTACAGGACGGTAGCGCGCCTCATCGAAATGCTTGCGACAGTAGCGTCTGTAAATCATTCTTATACAGATCTGTACGGCGAGCATCAGGACTGCGTAAAGCTTCAGTTTGTCGGTGCCGGGAATCTGCAGGACGAAGACGATGGCGAGCTTCAGAACGGCCTCCAGGATGGAGATATATGCGAACGCTCCCATCTTTTCGCGCGAAATCAGAACCGCGTTGTAAGGGATGCTCAGCATCATCACCATCGTGGACACTATCGCAAGATGATACACCCACAAAGCTGCCCCGAAACGGTCGGCCGGGATGGTCATTTTGTTGTACAGAAACCATAGTCCGACAGTCTCCGCGAAGATGGCCACGGCTATGGACAATATGGCGTAAATGTTTATGCTTGTGGCGAATATGTTTGCCAGTCCCTTCGGATCGTCCTTTCCGAGACTGAAACTCATATAGCGTTGCGTCGCGGAAGTCAGAGAGTTTCCGATGAACGCGAACATGGACACGAAACCGGCAACGGCATTGTAAAGGCCGAAATCATTAACACCCAGGGTGCGTAGTATCACCCTGGATGTATAGAGACTGACTGCCATCAAGAAAAACATCCTGATGTACAGAAGTATAGTATTTTTGGCTATTCTACCTGTGTTTGCCGAATTGTTACCCATATCGGTACAAAGATAGTGATATCCTGCGGAATTATTCTCCGGATTTCACTCTTTTGTATTCTTCCAATGCGGCTTTCAGCACGATGACCGCGCGCTCCAGGTCTTCCTTCTTCAGGACATAGGCCATGCGGACCTCGTTCTTGCCCAATCCAGGCGTCGCGTAGAATCCCGCAGCCGGTGCCATCATCACGGTTTCACCAATATACTCAGGCTCCTGCACCTCAGGTCCCGGAAGGAATCCGCTGAAGGTCAATGCATCCGGGTCGTCGTCATCATCATCTTTGTTCTCCTTGTAACAGAAGTCGGTGAGACACCATTTGCAGAAATCTTCCGCATCTTCGACAGGGAGACGGGCCACGGTATAGAACGCGCCCTCCGGCATTGGCGAATAAACTCCCGGAATCTCATTCAGTTTACGGATGAAATAGTCGCGGCGGGCCTTATATTCATTGTAACATCTCTGCGAATAAACCTCGGTGCCTTCGACAGAGGCGGCCGCGGCGATTTGGCCGAGAAGCGGCGGGCTGAGACGTGACTGACAGAATTTCAGCACTGCTTCCCTTACTTTCTCATTTCTCGTGACGACCATTCCCACGCGGATGCCGCACTCTGAGTATCTCTTTGACACTGAATCCACTACGATAACATTGTCCTCGATTCCGAAGAGGCTCAATGCCGATACGTACGGTTCTGACGTGTACACAAACTCCCTATAAACTTCATCGGCGATGAGGAACAGATTGTTCTCCTGCACGAGTTCTTTCAGCTGGAAAAGCTCGTCCGGCGAATAAAGATATCCGGTCGGGTTGTTCGGATTGCAGATGAGAATCGCCTTCGTTTTCGGAGTAATCGCCTTGCGGAAATCCTCTGCTGACGGCAGCGCGAACTTGTCCTCAATGCGCGAGGTTACTGGCTTGATGATCAGGCCGGTAGCTTTCGCGAATCCGATGTAGTTCGCGTATCCTGGCTCCGTAATTATCACCTCGTCGCCAGGGTCGAAGCAGGTCAGGAAAGTCGCCAGAAGCGCCTCTGAACCACCGGATGTGACGATAATTTCGTCAGGGGTCAGGTCAATGCCGAATTTACGGTAGTACTTCACGAATTCTTCACGCAGCGGCAGAATGCCTTGGCTCGGGCTATATGCTAAAGTCTTGCTGTCGATGTTACGGATAGCATTCATCGCTTTTTCCGGGGTCGGCAAATCGGGCTGACCTATATTAAGGTGATATACCTTTATTCCTTTCCTCTTGGCTTCATCTGCAAAAGGACTGAGTTTTCTGATAGGGGACGCAGGCAGACCTGCACCCCTGGCTGATACATCTGGCATATTTCAATGTTATTAATTAGTCTTGCTAATATAACGATTTTAGTATTAAAAACATCATTTTCGGAAACATTTTTCACGAATATGCCGCCCTTACAGGAAAAAATCGTAAATTTGGCTGTTTGTTATAATTATATGGAAACTAAACAACGCGAGATACTACTACGGACCATGAAAGATTTCATGGCGTTTTGTGATATAGCAGGGTTAAAATGGTATTTGGCATATGGTAGCGCCATCGGTGCTGTCCGCCACAACGGATTCATTCCGTGGGATGACGATATAGATGTGTACATGCCCAGGGAGGATTACGAACGCTTCCTCAGCATGAAAGGAAAAATCTCTGAAATAAGCGGCGGAAAACTGGAAGGGGAGTATGACATCTGTGGTGCCCGTGTGAGCGACAGTGACGTGTCATTCCCGTTCACGAAATTCTGCGACATGAATTCCACTATCTGGGAAAAGAAACAATATCCCGTCATCACAGGTATATTTATAGATGTATTCCCGTTGGACAAGACAGGGGATGACATGGCTGAAAATGACAGGCTGAAAGACCACTATCAGGCTTGTTTCAGGAAATACAGGCGTGGTTTCAGAAAACATTCTGCAAATTACTGTTTCCGTGCGCTGCTGGAAGGACGTCTGAAGGATTGCTTCAAATTCATAACTGACAATGTCTTATATCGTACGCGCAAACATAAATATAAGAAAGAATTCTGCGACTTGGATAAATCTATGGCATCAAGAACCGGAAATATGCGGATCTGCTTCTGCGCATATTCCAAATCTGCCAAAGTCTGTCATCCTGCAGTGTATTTCGACGGCACTATAGACGAATTGTTCGAAGGTATGACTGTTAAGCTGCCTGTTGGTAACGACAAGATACTCAGGCAGATATATGGAGACTATATGCAGTTGCCGCCGAAGTTCGAGCGTGTGCCTGGTCATGCGCAATACTTTGCGGACTTTTCGCGTCGTATGACATTGACCCAAGCGAAAGCTGAAATCAGGAGCGGCAAACACAAAAAAAATATGGAACGATGAGAGTCCTATGGTTTACGAATTCTCCTTCCAATTACCTTTCCGACGGGTTCGGGTATAATGGTTGCGGGTGGATTTCGTCATTAGAAAATGCTATAAAAACTGAAGTTGAACTGGGCGTAGCCTTTGTCATGAATGGCCAGGAAAGTAAAGTCGAGAAGAACGGCGTTACTTATTATCCCGTTGCAAATCCTTATAACTCATCGCGTTGGAGCCGCGTAGACAAACTCATTTTCGGGTATCAGAAGGAAACTTCGTGGCTTTTGTCGAGTTATCTGAAAGTCATTCAGGATTTCCGTCCGGATGTGATAGAGGTGTTCGGGTCTGAACATATATATGGTCTTATCTGCGGTTATACTCCGGTCCCTGTGCTGCTTCACATCCAGGGTTTGCTCGGGGAATGTGAGAAAGCATTTCTGCCGCCGGGAATGACCTGGAACCAATTTTATTGCTCCGATGGTTCGTTTTCCGGATATTTTGCCAAAAAGTACTATGCCGCTGATTTTCACAGGCGTGCGAAGGTGGAACGTGAAATTTTGCAGTCCGTGGATTACTTCGCGGGACGCACGTCGTGGGACAGGAATATAATTTCGTCGCTGAATCCGAAGGCCAAATATTACCATGTGGATGAAATCTTGCGGGAGCCGTTTTATGAGCTCGCCGGCAAGTGGAATGCGCCTGTCAGGCCAGTGATTGTGAGCACAATTTCCGAGGCTCCGTTCAAGGGGATGGATATCGTGCTGAGGGTCGCCAAAGTCTTGAAAATGAGGGGAGTAGATTTTCAGTGGAAGGTTTTCGGTAATGTCAATGACGGTTTTTATGAGACGTTTACGGGGATCGAATGCGAGGATGTGAACGTGATTCCTATGGGTGTGGGCAGTGCGTATAAAATCGCGGATGCGCTTTCGTGCTGTTCTGTCTATATGCATCCTACTTATGTGGAAAACAGTCCTAACAGTATATGTGAGGCACAGCTTATAGGTGCCCCTGTCGTGGCCACTAATGTGGGCGGTGTTCCTGACATTGTGGAAGACGGATGTGACGGCAGTCTTTTTGCTACAACGGAAATCAGCCAGATGGCATCGGCATTGACAAAATACATTGGCGATGAGAATTTTGCGAGGTCGATGGGGGAGCGCGGGGCTGCGAAGGCGGCTCAGAGGCACGACAAGGTGCGGATCGTAGAGGCGTTGATGGGCGCTTATGGAGACATTGTGGGCTGAGATGGCATTGACATTTTTAGGAAAAATAATTATATTTGCACGATTTAGTAAAAAAACGATAAAAAATGGCGTTAGTAGACATAATAAAAAAGGTGTTCGGAACTAAGTCCGACCGGGATATGAAGCAAGTAAAACCTATTTTGGATAAGGTACTTGCTGCCTATGAGTCTATCGACAAACTCTCGAATGATGAACTTAGGGCCAAGACGGAGGAGTTGAAGAAAAAATTGAGGGATGGCGAGGCTCCTTTCGAGAAACGCATTGCTGAAATCAAGGAAGAACTTGAAAAAGATATACCTGTAAGCCAGAAGGAAAGCTTGGCTACGGAGTCTGACAAACTTGTGAAGGATGAGGATGCGGAGATAGAGAAACTTCTGAATGAGATTCTCCCTGAGGCATTTGCGATTATGAAGTCTACTGCCAGAAGATTCGCTCAGAATCCTGTAGTAGAAGTAACAGCGTCTGATTTCGACCGACAGCTCAGCATTTCGCATGACTTCGTTACCATCGAGGGGGACAAGGCGTTGTGGAAGAATCACTGGATGGCAGGCGGTAACGAGGTTACCTGGGACATGGTTCATTACAATGTACAGCTTATCGGTGGTATTATCCTGCATCAGGGAAAGATCGCCGAGATGGCTACCGGTGAAGGTAAAACACTCGTGGCTACGTTGCCGGTGTTCTTGAATGCTATCGCAGGCAAGGGTGTCCACATGGTCACTGTGAATGATTACCTCTCTAAACGAGATTCAGAGTGGATGGGACCTCTTTACATGTTCCATGGACTTTCTGTAGACTGTATCGACAAGCATGAGCCTAACAGCGATGCCAGAAGGCGTGCTTACGAATGTGATATCACTTTCGGTACGAACAACGAATTCGGTTTCGACTATTTGCGTGACAACATGGCCACAAGGCTCAATGATTTGGTTCAGCGCAAACATCATTTCGCTATCGTCGATGAGGTGGACTCAGTCCTTATCGATGACGCCAGAACTCCGCTCATTATTTCCGGTCCTGTAGCCAAGACTCAGGATGACGAGCAGTTCAAGCTTTTCAGACCGTATGTCGAGAAGCTTTACAGCAGTCAGAGAGCATTGATTACCAAGACATTGAACGACGCCAAGAAGGCTATCGCCGAAGGCAAGGAGGACGAGGGTGCGAAACTTCTTTTCCGTTGCCATAAGGGACTTCCTAAATATCAGCCGCTCATCAAGTTCCTTAGCGAGCCGGGCATGAAGCAGCTGATGCAGAAGGCGGAGAATTTCTATATTCAGGACAATGAACGCCAGATGCCTGAGGTTACTGACCCTCTGTTCTTCGTGATCAATGAGCAGATGCATTCTGTGGATATGACTGATAAAGGTCATGATATTCTCGCATCTGAGGTGTCGGATCCTTCATTCTTCATCTTGCCGGACGTAGGTTCTATGGTCGCTGATATCGAAAAGAGCGATATCTCTGAGGCTGAAAAGCATGAGAAGAAGGACCGTCTTATGGAAGATTACGCGCTCAAGAGTGAGCGAGTTCATACTGTTACACAGCTTCTGAAGGCTTATGCGATGTTCGAGAAAGACGTCGACTATATTATAGTGGACGGCAAGGTGAAGATCGTCGATGAGCAGACCGGACGTATTATGGAAGGACGTCGCTGGAGTGATGGTCTCCACCAGGCGGTAGAGGCTAAGGAAAATGTAACCGTAGAGGCTGCTACACAGACCTTTGCGACTATTACCCTCCAGAACTACTTCAGGATGTATCACAAGCTTGCCGGTATGACCGGTACTGCGGAGACAGAGGCCGGTGAGTTCTGGTCTATCTACAAACTCGACGTTGTCGTCATTCCTACGAACAAGCCTGTAATCAGGGTGGACGAGGAAGACAAGATATATAAGACTAAGAAGGCAAAATATGCTGCTGTCATAAACAGAGTCGATGAACTCAGAAAAGCAGGTCGTCCGGTTCTCGTGGGTACTACTGATGTGGAAACTTCAGAGCTCCTCAGCCGTATGCTCAAGATGCGCGGTATTCAGCATAATGTCCTCAATGCCAAGCAGTTCGCTCGTGAGGCGGAGATTGTGGCTCAGGCCGGTCAGTCAAGTACTGTCACCATCGCCACCAACATGGCAGGTCGAGGAACCGATATCAAGCTTTCTCCTGAGGTGAAGGCTAAGGGCGGTCTTGCAATCATCGGTACAGAGAGACATGACAGCCGTCGTGTGGACCGTCAGTTGAGAGGTCGTGCCGGACGTCAGGGAGACCCGGGTTCTTCTACATTCTATGTATCTTTCGAGGATAAGCTGATGCGTCTTTTCGGTTCTGACAAGATCGCTGCTACAGTGGATAAACTCGGTATGACTGAGGAGGATGCACTCGAGAGCAAGATGCTGTCGAACAGTATCGAGAAGGCTCAGCGCAAGGTCGAGGAAAACAACTTCGGTATCCGTAAGAGATTGCTCGAGTACGATGACGTGATGAACTATCAGCGTGAGGCTATCTATTCCAGAAGACGTAACGCGATTTCCGGAGAGAGAATCGAAATCGACGTCATGAATATGATGATAGATACTGCAGAGGTTATCGTGAACAATGCCAAGGGCATGAACTACGACGATTTCTCCAACTATCTTATGTCTCAGCTTTCTATCGATCCGGGATTCGATGAGACCTTCTACGGACAGGCTAAGAGTGAAGATCTTAAGGCTCGCCTCGTAGAGCATATGAATGAGGTTTATGACCGCAGGATGGATGCGATGATCACCAAGGTTTATCCGTTCATCAAGAATGTTTACGAGACACAGGGTAACAGATGGGAAAATATTGCAGTCCCTATTACTGACGGACGTAAGGTTCTTAACCTCGCCTTTAACTTGAAGAAGGCTTATGAGTCTAATGGTAAGGAACTTGCGAAGACACTCAGCAAGACTATCATTCTCTTCCAGATCGATGAGCACTGGAAACAGCAGCTCAGGGATTTGGATGACCTCAGACAGTCTGTACAGAATGCGGCTTATGAGCAGAAAGATCCGCTAGTAATCTATAAGATCGAGAGTTATAACCTCTTCGCTTCTATGCTTGAGGCATTGGATAGGGATGTGCTTTCATTCCTCCTCCGTTCTTCGATTTTCCTTCGTGAACCGGATCCAAGTCAGGCACAGCCGGCTCGTGAACCTGAAGCACCTAAGCAGGATATGAGCCGTATGCAGACTCAGCATGGTGATTTGAGTACCAATGCCGGTCAGCCGAAGGCCAAGATGCCTGTACACGTGGAGAAGAAGATCGGTAGAAATGATCCATGTCCATGTGGCTCAGGACTTAAATATAAGAACTGTCACGGAAAGGGACTCGTTTAGCGAGTTCTTTTCTGAACTATATCGAAAGCGGGCGGACGGGAAATGGCCCCGCTTTAGAATTTCCTAATAATATAATAAGGAGTAGCAAGCCATGGTAGGCAAGAGTAAACAACCGCTGCAAGTAGTCAACGTAAACGCAATCAGCCGTATATCTGAGGGATCTTTCATAAAGGGAGAGATCAATTCGCCGAATGATATCAGGTTGGACGGAAAGTTCGAGGGGAGAATCTTCTCGGAAGGACGTGTAGTGGTCGGAGAAAATGCTGAGATCAAGGGAGACATTATCTGCGACAACGTGGATTTCTGGGGTAAAATCACCGGAAACATTTTTGTTAAAGATACATTGACACTGAAAGATACATGCAGCGTGAAAGGCGAGATTCACGTGAAGCGTCTGGCAGTGGAGCTCGGGGCAAATTTCGACGGAACGTGCAAAATGATGTCGGAAGATGAGTTCGGGCGAATCGCAAAAGCAACAGAGAAAACAGCAGAGTCAGTTAACTAACAAACAAAGTTCATTTAAAAACTTTTATTAATGACACCAGAGCAATCTAAGAAGTTCCAGTATTGGCAGTGGCGCACAATAATTGGAACAATGATTGGCTACTCGATTTTTTATCTGGTCCGCAAGAACTTTTCGTTTGCCATCCCGGGTCTTACTGTGGAGTATGGTATAACGAAGGCTACTTTCGGAGCTATAATTGCGATAGCCAGTTTCGTTTACGGACTTTCAAAACTAATTAACGGATTTCTTGCTGACCGGCTTGACGGACGTTGGCACCTTGTTACAGGACTGTCTGTCAGTGCATTTGTGAACATTATGTTCGGTGCGGGCGCGATGATTTGCGCTTATTTTACTGGAGTTACAGAGGGTAACAAATTTGTTCATGCGTTAGTTATCTTATTTGCAATCCTTTATGTGATAAACAACATGTTTCAGGGTTGCGGATTCCCTCCATGCAACAGACTTATCACTCACTGGGTTCCACCTCATGAGCTTGCGACCAAGATGTCCATCTGGAATACATCTCATTCTGTAGGTGCATTTATCGCGGCTATTCTCTGCGGATATATCATGGGACATACAGGAACTGATATGTCTGCTGATTCTGATATGCGTGCGCGTGTTATAGAGAATACCGCAAACATCACTTCGTCGATGGATCCTGCTGCTGCCCAGGCTTATGTGGACAATGCTCTTTTGAATATCGGTGCATGGCAGTGGGCTTTCTGGATTCCTGCACTCATCGCTGTTTTGGGTGTCATCTTCATTATCGTGACTTTGCGTGACACTCCGAGTTCTGTAGGCCTTCCTGAGCTTAAGGGAACTAAGGTATCGAAGGAGGAGACTCCTGAAGAGAAGAAAGAATTCAATCAGTTTATCTGGAATAAGGTCATCAAGAGTCCTATCGTCTGGATATTGTCTCTGTCAGTGTTCTTCGTATACATCGTACGTCTGGCAGTTCTCGACTGGGGTCCTTCATTCCTTCAGGAAAGCCGTGGTCTTTCTCCTGCATTGTCTGCATGGACAGTGGCCATTTTCGAAGCATTCGGCGTGGCCGGAATGTTGGTGGCAGGTATTGTTTCCGACAAACTTTTCAATGGTAGGGCACAGCGTACATGCGTTTTTTGCATGGTAGGTGTGATTATCTTCCTGCTTCTGTTCTGCTTCCTTCCTGCTGACACGAACCCTGTAGTTCTGATGCTTGTTTTGGCTTGCATAGGTTTCTTCCTCTATGGTCCTCAGGCACTTATTGGTGTCGTGGCTTCCAATCAGGTGACACGTCGCGGCGCTTCTTCAGCTAACGGAATCATCGGTTTTGTCGCTTATCTCAGCCCGATTATCTCTGGTTTCGTTTTCGGACATATCGCTGACAATCCTGATTTCGGTTGGGAAGGCGTATTCAAGATTATGATATTTGTGGCATTCCTTGGACTTCTTACTCTCCTTACTTTGTGGAATAAGAAGACGGATGGCTATAGTGAAGAATCTTAAAATCAATTTGTTATGGATTACAGAAAACAACTTGACGAGGCATTGGCTATCGCCAAAGACACGAAGTCTTTTGAGTTCGGCAATGATGTTTTAGGACTTGCTCCTGAACTTTTCAGAAAGAATTTCGGAGAGAAGGCAGCGCTTGTCGTTGCTGACAACAATACGTGGAAGGCTGCAGGTGAGGCTGTTACGAAACATATTCAGGATGCTGGAATCGAATGCAGGACTTATATCTTTCCTGAGGAGGAGTTCCATGCTGAGTTTGAATTTGTAGATAGGGTAGACAAGATTCTGGACAGTTATGATGCTATCCCAGTGGCTGTCGGCTCAGGTGTTATCAATGATTTGTGTAAGCTCGCGGCTTTCCATCATGAGAAGCCTTATATGGTAGTGGCTACTGCCGCATCTGTGGACGGATATGCATCTTCCGGTGCTGTTGTGACTAAGGATGGTGCGAAGATCAATATCGAGACTCATGCGCCTAAGGTTATTCTTGCTGACAATAAGGTGCTGGCTGCGGCTCCGAAGGAGATGACTGCTGCCGGCTATGGTGATTTGGCTGCGAAGGTAACATCCGGTGCGGAGTGGATGATCGCTGACATGTTCGGCACAGAGCCTATCATCCCGATGGCTTGGAGTCTTGTCAATGATTCATTGAACGATATTCTCGCTGAAAATGAGAAGATTGCGGCTGGTGATCCTGATGCGGTGGGGGATTTGTTCGTCGGACTTACGTTGACTGGTCTGGCTATGCAGATTGCCCACACGAGCCGTCCGGCATCTTGCTCAGAGCATTTGTTCAGCCATTATTTGGATATGACTGAGTACAGGTATCACGGCAAGTTCCAGTCGCATGGTTTCCAGTGTGCGATGGGTACGGTGATCATGAGCGCATGTTTCGATGAGTTCCTGAAGATGGATTTATCGAAGATCGATGTAGATGCTTGTGTTGCAGCTTGGCCGACACTTGAGCAGGAACAGCAGCGTGCGTTGGAGATTTTCAAGGATTTCCCTGTGCCGCAGCTCGGTTATACTGAGATTACCAAGAAGTACAATGATGCTGAGACTGTAAGACAGCAGCTTACGAAGGTGAAGGAGAATTGGCCTGAGCTTAAGGAGCGTATTCAGAATCAGGTCTATACTTACGACAAGATGGTGGCGCTGATGAAGAGTGTCGGTGCCCCGGTAGGTCCCGAGAGCATTGGCCTTACTCGTGCGCAGGTCCGCAGGATGGTGGATTTCGTGCAGCTGATGCGATGGAGAATTAATCTCTTCGATCTCTGCAAGCGTGCGCAGATTTATGACGCCCTCCTGGACCGCGTTTTCGGCAAGGGCGGTGTCCTCGAAATTAGCGAATAGTCCTGCGATTAGGTATATAGCTTCTATGACATAATCAGGCTGAGCATCCCTTGGGCTGCGCAGCCTGATTTGTGTTATCGTCTCGCGCGAATGTACTGGAATTTGCGCCATTGCCTGATTCGAGTTATCATCTCTCGAAAATGTTCCGCGAAAACGTTTTAAGTGGAACAGAACCTATAAATTTGAACTGCACCCCAAAAGTTGGACACAAAACCAACTATTATGAGAGAGTCTAAAGAATCTGATTATTTGTCCGCGGTTCAGGCCCTAATTCGCGGCGAGAAACTACACGTAGTTTCGTCAAGATATGGTATCCATCACTACCGATTGCAATTGCTGCGCAAACGGTATGAAGAGAGAGGACTGCCAGGCCTTTTAGAGCCAGGCGGTTTGAGGCGCTATAATCTGGAAGACCGTTTATCCATGTTAAGAGATATTGAGCAAAATCATATACCTTTGCTTAAAGCATCCCTAAAATACGATATAGCTCATACAGAATTATATCAATTATTGAAGGCCTATCGTAGTAAAGGGGAGGAAGGCATTGCAACGAAACGTGATATGGAAAGAAAGAAGCGTCAAACGAGTAAAGAATATCTCGATGAATTAGAAGAACTTAGGCAACGGAATGAATACTTGGAAGCGGAGAATGCAGTATTAAAAAAAGTGAAAGCCTTAGTCGAAGAAAGAGAATCCCGTCTGCGCGCGATTGGGCGGAAGTCATCCAAGAACTAAGGTGTGATTACAAACTTGATCTTCTTCTGAAGATTAAGGGGATGACGAGGTCTACATTCTATTATAATCGACGAGAGAAGTCGGATAAGTGGAGTGTAGAGCGTGCAGAGGTTGCATCCATCTTCTATGAAAACTGCGGAAGGTATGGTTACCGTAGAATTACATCTGAGATGCGAAACCGCGGATATACCATCAACCACAAGACCGTCCAGAAGTTCATGAAAGAGTCGGAGCTCAAGTGTCTAGTCAGGATCAAGAAATATCGCTCTTACAAGGGAGAAATTGGCAAGATTGCACCAAATCTCATTGTTCGCAACTTTAACGCAAACAAGCCTTTACAGAAGTTAGCTACAGATGTTACGGAGTTTTCCTTATTTGGAGTAAAGCGGTATCTGTCGCCCGTTTTTGATATGTTCAATGGTGAAATTATTCATTACACGCTGTATGAGCGACCCGTTCTGGATATGATTCTAGAAATGACGAAAGGGACCATCAAGAAAATTGGTAAGAATACTGGTGCTATACTGCACTCCGATCAGGGTTGGGCATATCAGCATAAAGAATATCAACAGTTACTTAAGAGTAATGGGCTGAGGCAAAGTATGTCGAGAAAAGGGAACTGCCTAGATAACTCCATGATGGAGAACTTCTTCGGACTGCTAAAGTCTGAACTGTTAT